>Ga0068714_10006150_pt1 | contig 12354 bp, 11 predicted proteins | sample MTBNYHSulfiMetaG_FD_62988 | JGI IMG/M metagenome (GOLD analysis project Ga0068714, IMG submission 62988) | Enrichment culture microbial communities from rom New York Harbor, USA that are MTBE-degrading - MTBE-NYH (New York Harbor Sulfidogenic)... | ecosystem: Environmental > Aquatic > Marine >... | reverse complement strand
TAGGAAGGGAGAGCCCCTGATCACTGGACCCACTATTTCTGTCAACCATGTCGTGGCCCCCGACCGGTTGAGGGCCTCACCGAGGGCTAGGCCCGCCGCTATAGCGAAAAACATCCCCCAGCTCACGCCTCTAACGTCCTCCCACTCGATTATGCCTCTGAGGGACAGGTAGGCCACGGCCAGCATTCCCACTATTGCGGGGGACATGAATGTGACGGGCAGCCCCAGACCAGCCTCAACAGAGGCTCCGCTGATCCACAGTGTAATAGTACAAGCCATCACAGCCAGTATCTCCCACTCGACTCGCCTAAGACTTCCCAAGTTTTTGTGGTCTCTCCGAGCCGCCTCGATGTCTAGATGACTCACCTTTACCGGGTTTAGCCTCACCAACAGGAGGTAGGTAGCCGGGAAGATCACCAGCAAGGAGGGCATTCCGTACTTCATCCAATCTAAGAACGTCCAAGGCCCAATCTCTGAGAGGAACTCGGAGGCCACGGCGTTCGAAGCCGAGCCAGTCAGCGTTGCCATGCCGCCGAGGCTCGCAGCATACGCGATGCCTAGGACAAGGAGTACCAGTAGCTCCTGTGACATCTCTTTTTCCTGGACCTGGTTGGATATTGTGATGGCCACGGGGATGAGCACCGCGGCGGTAGCCGTGTTCTCCATCCACATTGAAAGAAGCGCCGCGATGCCCATGAGTCCAGCCAGAAGCATACGCACGTCTCCACGTGAAGCAACTATGGCTGTTATGGCCAGTCGCCGGGTGACTCCGTGCTTTCTTAGAGCCTCTGCAACGAACAGGGTGCCCAGTATCAGTATGATTATCGGGCGGGCCAGGGTCTCGAAGGCTTGCCTAGAGTCAGCTAGACCCAGGCCCACAAGCACAACGGGGACCATGAGCCCTGCGAAGGGCAGAGGTACAGGCTGAAGCGCGAAAACTGTTCCGGTGAAGACGAAGGCAGCCAACGCCCTTTTTCCTTCCTCCGACAGCCCAGGTGGCGTAGGTAATATTAGTACAACTAGTGTAATGGCTACAACCACGATGAACCTGTTGGAGAAGCCAAGCCGATTTCTCATCGGAGCATCCTACATAAGCCGAAATACCGGAGGCTAAAAAGGTGTCTCAACGCACACTGAACCATTAGAACTCTGGAGTCGCCGCGACTATTATCTATAGTAATCAAGCGGCTCATGGTCCCCGTCTTTCGATTCTTTTATCAGACCATGATGCGTCCAAATACGCATGAAGCGGTTCAATGTTGAGGGAAGCTGGCCCGCTCTGGTGACCCCGTTCACGGACGCTGACGAGGTCAACTACGGGGTCCTCCGGCAGCTCGTCGAGTTCCACGCCGAGAACAACAGCGACGGCGTCCTCCTCATGGGCTCCACTGGTGAGGCCATCCTCCTCACCAGGGACGAGCGAAAGAGGATCATTGACACGGTCATAGATGAGGCTGGCGGCAAGCTGCCTGTGATGGTGGGTGTGGCCGCGGTAAGCACCCGTGAGACCCTGGAGAACGCCAGGTACGCCAAGGATGCGGGGGCGGACTGCGGCCTCATAGTCCAGCCTCCGTACATTAAGCCCACACAGACAGCCCTCTACCAGTACTTCAAGGACGTGGCTGACTCCGTGGACCTCCCCTTGGTGATATACAACAACCCGGAGAGGTGCGGCGTCAACGTGGAGCCCGAGACCATGGCGAGGCTGGCCCAGCACCCCAACATCGTAGCCGTCAAGGAGGCCGGCCCCAACCCCTACGGGGTGATGAGGGTCATCGAGCTCACCAGGGGCAAGTTCAACGTCCTGTGCTGCGACTGCGCCTTCTACGCCCTCATCCCAGTGGTCATGGCCTCCGGCGGCAAGGGTACAAGCAACGTCACAGGCTCCCTGTGCCCAAGGGAGTTCGCGGAGATGAGCAAGCCCTGGGAGAACTACGAAGATGTTCTCACCACCCGTGAGCACCTGTACCGTCTTCTGCCTCTCATCAGGATGCTATACAGCGAGTCCAACCCGGTGCCGTTGAAAGCGGCCCTGAATATGGTTGGTGCAGAGGTAGGTAAGCCGCGGAAGCCCTTACTGGAGCTCGGCAACGGCAACATGAAGACCCTGAGGCAGACCATGGAGCGCCTAGGTATACTGGATGACGACAGCTACCAACGCCGATTCTTCTCAAACAAATAATCCCAGGTAAAAGCAGAGACGAGTCTATGTTATAGTTACTACAAAAAAGAAGGGGAAGGAGAAAAAAGGAGTTTAGTCTATAACCATTATAGTGGTGTAGACGGCAGGTATCTGCCTCTCGATGGCTAAGACGGCACCCGTTGAGGGCCTCAGCTCGATCCTGAACTCCTCGTAGGGGTGCACCAGCGCCCCAACCGGGGTCGTCTGAGCGGGGTCCAGTGAGCTCCTATCCAGCTCATTAAAGTCCACCGTCACTTTGAACTTCTCGCCCGTCTCAAGCAGCCTGTCCCCGTCGCTGTTCACGCCCTGTATCGTCATGATTGTGCCGTTGTTAGCGTAGATCTCGCCGTGTGCTCTCTGGCTGGTGAAGGTGGCCACCAGCTTGTCGCTGCTCAGGTCAACCGGCTCATGTCCCTGGCTAAGCTTGATGTAGAAGGTCAGCTTCACTAGAGCTACACTTGACTGCGCTCCTGTAACGTTGGAGAACTGGCCGATGAGGCCGCTGTCCATGAGGAGGGACGAGCTGGCCTCCGTCATGCCCGCGCTTATCACTGACTGCGCCTTCTCGGCCGTCAGGAAGCCCATGTTCAGAACCACGAAGGCGAAGGCCGCCGCGGTGATCACGAACGCCACAAGGATGATGGCTGTCTCAAGACCCGTCATCCCGCGTCTATTTCTATGTATCTTCATGTTCTTTTTTTCCTCCTTCTCCCCTCTAGGGGTGACTGGCGGTGATTTGACAAACCATGTATATAGCAAAATGTCTGGGTAGTTATTCCACCTACAAACAACTGAAAAGAATGTAGCTTAACCAGTGTGTCAGCAGTAAACTATAAAATCCTAAGATATAGTTAAACCCTGAATCGAGTTGAAGAACGTTAGAGTAGTGTCCTACGGCATCGGAGTGATAGGCCGGAGACTGGCTGAACATCTTCTCACCAAGGAAGGGATCGACATCGTCGGAGCCATCGACATCAACCCTGACATAGTGGGCAAAGACCTTGGCGAAGTCTTGGGTAAGAAGAAGCTAGGCGTCAAGATCAGCAGCGACGTGGAAAAGGTGTTAAAGGAGACCAAGCCAGACATCGTCTGCCACACGACCATGAGCTACATGAGGCAAACGTATGATCAGTTCGCCCAGATCCTGGGGCATGGAGTGAACATCGTCAGCACCTGCGAGGAACTCGGCTACCCATACGCCACAGAGGAAGGCACCGGGTACGCAAAAAAGCTGGATGAGATCGCTAAGAAGCACAAGGCTACATTGCTGGGCACTGGCATCAACCCGGGCTTCCTCATGGACACGCTGCCCATCTTCCTCACTGGCCCATGTGAGCAGGTCGAGTCCATCTATATAACTAGGCAGATGAACGCCTCCACGCGCCGCATACCCTTCCAGAAGAAGATCGGCGCAGGGATGACCGTGGCCGAGTTCAGGGACGCCATAGACAGCGGAAAGATCACGGGCCACGTCGGCTTGGAGCAGAGCATACAGATGATCGCCGACACACTGGGTTGGGCTTTGGAGGAGATCCGGGTGGATGCCCCTGAGCCCGTTGTTCTGGGCCACGACGTTGCCAGCGACGCAATCAAGGTCCCTAAGGGCAAGAACGCTGGAACCAAGCAGATGGCCTACGGCGTGGTAAACGGAAAATCCGTCATCACGATGGACTTCAGGGCCTACATTGGCGCACCGGAGGAGTTCGACAGCGTGGACATAGAGGGAGTGCCCCCCATCCACCAGAGGATAAGCCCATGTGTGCATGGTGACCACGGCACCATCGCTATGACGACGAACATGATACCCCAGGTCATCAACGCGGAGCCTGGTCTGAAGACCATGGCTGATCTCCCAATACCGCACGCGACCCCAGCTCATTTCGGTAAATACGTGAAAAAGAAGTAGGGGGCAACACCCCCTTCTTCGAAGGCTTTTAATTATATTATTAGTTCTCAGGAAATTTTGATTGAGGGAAGAGGATTACTTCTTCCTCAGGGTTTTACCGGCTAAGACACCCGTGTAGTTACCATTCTCGACGGCTACCTTGCCGTTAACTATGACGTACTCGATGCCCTGGGGGAACTGGTGGGGGTCACCGTACGTGGACTTCTCTGCCACCGTCTCCGGGTTGATGATCGTTATGTCCGCCCACATGCCGGGCCTTAGAAGGCCCCGATCCAGTATCCCGAACCTCTGAGCAGGGAAGCTGGTCATCTTCCTGATGGCGTCCTCCAGTCTCAGCGTCTTCTCCTCGCGGACGTACACTCCCAGTATCTTGGGGTAGGTGCCGTAGTGTCTCGGGTGGGGCTTGCCTTTGCAGAAGGGGCCCTCCACAGTGCAGCACCCAGCGTCGGTGCCCACCATGTGGAGGGGGCTCTGCATGATCCTCTTCACGTCGTCCTCGTCCCCGTAGAAGATCACCATGCTGGCGTTTCCTTCCTCCTCCAGCAGAAGCTGGTAGAGCGCGGTGAACTCGTCAGGCGCCTTCATGTGTCTCTTCACCTCCACCATGTTCATTCCCTCCACTGGCTTGTTGGCGTCCGTCTTCACATAGGTGACATAGACGTTCTCCCACCCCAGCTCCCCGGCGAAGTTCTCCCATCCGGGTATCCCCTTCTCTATCTCACGCCGCATCCTCTCGCGGAGCTCAGGCTTTCTGAGCCGCTCCAAGGCTGCCTCGTTGCCGCCGTCGTGAGCCCACGGTGGAAGAAGAGTCATGAGGCTCGTCGACCCAGCCTTGTAGGGGTACTGGTCGACTGTCACGTCCACTCCTCGGGCCCTCGCCTCCTCGAACATCCTGAGGCTCTCCACGCTTTGCCCCCAGATGGCCTTGCTGGCTATCTTGTGGTGGCTTATCTGCACGGGTATGCCAGCTTTCTCTCCTATTTCCAAGGCCTCCCTGAGGGAGTTCATGAGGGGCCTCCCCTCCCCCCTTATGTGGCTGTCGTAGACGCCGCCGTGCATCGCTGCAACCTTGGCTAGCTCTATGATCTCCTGTGTCTTGGCGTAGACGCCGGGAGGGTATATCAGGCCGGTGCTGAGCCCGTATGCGCCCGCCTCCATGGCTTCGGCTGTCAACCCTTTCATGGTCTCAAGCTCTTCCTTGGTAGGGTCTCTGGCCTCTAGGCCCATGCCGGCGGCTCTGATGGCTCCGTGGCCCACTAGGTGGGCGATGTTCGCCCCCAGACCCTTCTTCTCCTCTTCCTTCAGGTAGTCATCGAAGGTGCTCCATGTAAGCTTCAGGGTGTAGCCCTCGGGCAGCCAGGCGTCGACCTGTCTCTGGGCCTGAGCTCTACTCTTGTCGCTGAGGGGCGCCGAGCTTGAGCCGCATTGACCCGCGACAACCGTGGTTATACCTTGGTGGATAATGTTCTCCATCTGCCTGTAAACCAGCGTGTTGTGGTCACCGTGGCTGTGGGCGTCGATGAACCCCGGGCAGACGGTCAAGCCGTCCACGTCGATGGTCTTCTTCGCCTCGGCCTCTATGCTCCTAGAGATTTCGGTGATCTTTCCTCTCCTGACAGCCACGTCACCCAGGTACCACGGGTTTCCTGCGCCGTCTATGATCTTCCCATTCCTGATCAACAAGTCGTGCATGTAGAATTCGCCTCAGAGAATACTGAAGCGGGGATGTTATAATGTTTCTGAGGGGATGCTACTCGCTTCTTCCCCACCTGTGCTTGATGTTTATGCACTTATTGGTGGCGGCCTGCACAGCGTTCATCAGGGCGGTCCTCAGCTTCCCGTCCTCGATCTCGTATATCCCCTCGATGGTGGTGCCGCCGGGTGTGGTCACCATCTCCTCGATCTCGGATGGGACTAGAACACCCTCCATGACAAGTTTGGCTGTGCCCAACACGGACTGGGCCGCCGCCAGTTTGGAGAGCTCCCGAGGGAGACCCACCCTTAGGCCCGCGTAGGTCAAGGCGTCAAGGACCACTGCGATGTAAGCGGGGCCGCTGCCGCTGAGGCCCGTCACGGCGTCCATGTAGCCCTCCTCGATCTCCATGCATGAGCCCATCGTCCCCAGAAGCTTCTCTACCAAGGCCTTATCCTGCAGGGAAGTTGCTGAGCCCATGCTGTAGGCGGTGAAGCTCTCACCCACCATGGCGGCGACGTTGGGCATGGTTCGGACGTACCTGGCCTCAGGCACGGTGGCTTCGAAGAACTCAAGAGGGATGATGGCGGCCGTCGATATGACCAGTTTATCCCGGATCTCGTCCTTGATCTCTAAGAGAACCTTCTCTATGTCACCGGGCTTGACGCATATGAACACGACTTCAGCCTCTCTACAGGCGGCGGGGTTGTTGTCGGATATGTTGACCCCCAGATCTGCGAGAGGTATGAGAGCCTCTATGTTCCTCCTCGTAGCGTACACTCTCTCAACTTCGCCAGACTTGACAAGACACTTAGCTATGGCGCCGCCTATGACGCCAGCGCCGATGACGGCCACGCTTCTAACCATGTTTTTATTCGCCTAACCCTTTAAAAACCCGTTATTGTAATTAAACATTTCATATCGAACTAAAATATTGTTCAGCTTCAACTAACTTTTTAACACGTTTTAAGAGCCAGTTGGAAAGCTTTTATCAGAGAAACCAGCCAGATTGGAATGAGTAGAATGCCCGATCTCGACGTCAACTCCTTCATCGTTAACCAAGTTAGAGCGGTGAAGGACAGCCTGGGCGACGAGAAGGCCCTCGTGGCGGTCTCAGGAGGGGTAGACAGCGCCGTATCAGCCATCATTACTTACAGGGCCATCGGCGACAACTTAGTATGTGTCTTCATAGACGACAACTTCATGCGCCTTGGGGAGGGGGAGCAGGTTAAAGCCATGTTCTCCAGGGACCCGGTGAACCTGCCTGTGAGAGTAGTCAATGAGAGGCAGAGGTTCATGAAGGCTCTAGAGGGGCTCTCGGACGCGGAGGAAAAGAGAAAAGCCTTCCGGAAAACCTTCTACGAGACCCTCAGAGACATAGCCAAGGAGGAGGGGCTTCGATACCTGGTCCAGGGCACGATCAAGGCTGACATCGATGAGACGGCTGCGGGCATCAAGACCCAGCACAACATCCTTGAACAGATCGGGATTAACACAGTTGAAAGGTACGGGTTCCAGGTCATCGAGCCCGTGAAGAGCCTCTACAAGTACCAAGTGAGAGAGGTAGCTAGGGTCCTAGGAGCGCCGCCGGAGATGGCTGAGAGGCAGCCCTTCCCGGGCCCTGGGCTAAGCATAAGGGTCGTCGGGGAGATAACGCCTGAGAAGCTGGAGGAGCTGAAGAAGGCCACGTTCATAGTTGAGCAGGCCTTTGAGCCCCACAACCCCAGCCAGTTCTTCGCGGCGATATTCAGCGGCCACTCTCCTAAGGACCTGAAAGTGTTGAAGAGGGACGCAGCCACATTAACGGGGCTTGACCCGACCCAGATAAGGGCGGGGTTCCTGAACGAGAAGGCCACTGGGATGCTCAGCGGCAAGAGGTCTTACGGCTCCGTGATGACCCTCGCATTCAGGGATAACAGCGATAACACCCTTGAGCCCAGCTACGATGCCTTGGCGAAGATATTGACCTACCTCAAGGACAACTACCCGGAGGCCACCAGGCTCCTGTACCTGGTGGACGATAAGGAGGGCGCCGGCTATGCCATGGCCATGAGGGCCGTGAAGACAAGGGACTTCCTTACAGCCGAGCTCATGCGGCTGCCATGGACCACCCTGAGGGAGGCGGCTGCCAAGATACTTGACTCCTGTGGAGGGGTGACGAAGGTGTACTATGATGTGACGCCTAAACCGCCCGCCACGGTGGAGTATGAGTAGAAACGGGGGTTTATTTTTTGATGCCCAGCTCCTTGAACTGGGCCTCCACGCCTTTCCTCATGTAGATCAGGTCGTTGCCAAGAGTCACCATGTTGTAGCCCTTGTCCATCCTGGCCTTAATTGTGCTACCCGATGCCTCATGGATCCCTGCCGCGAGCCCCGCCGCCTTGGTGGCGTCGTAGACCCTGTCGATGGCCTTCTGCACGTCGGGGTGGCTCATGTTACCGAGGTGTCCGTGGCTGGCTGAGAGGTCAGCAGGCCCAATATAGGTCACGTCCACGCCCTCGACGCTGCATATGTCCTCGATGTTCTTCACGGCTTCCTTGGTCTCTATCTGGACCACCACGAGTATCTCTTTGTCAGCCGTCTTAAGGTAGTCTGGGTCGAACATGGAGGCGCGCCTCGGGCCACAACCCCTAAGCCCATCTGGCGCGTACCGTGTAGCCTTAACCGCTAGCTCCGCCTCAGCCTTGTTATTCACCCAGGGGACTAGCACTCCGTAGGCGCCGATGTCAAGGGCTCTCTTTATCGCCACTATGTCGTTCCACCAGACCCTTATTATCGGCGTTGTCTTGGTTCCAGGTCTCATGGCCTGCATGAGAGTCTGGGCCGTGAGCATGTTCAGGGGCGCGTGCTCCGTGTCGATGACGAAGTAGTCAAAGCCCATGCTGCTCATCATCTCCGAGGCCATGGGGCTCTCCACGGTGATCCAGGTCCCGTAGACCTGTTCACCGGCCTTTAACCTTCGCTTAAGCTCGTTCTTCATCTGAGTTCACCTATCCTGGTTCACTTATGACGGGTGAACCCCGTATATAGAATTTCTCTGGTGTCAACCGATCTTGTCGACAACGTCGATGATGCCCTGTACCCAGTGTATGTAGCTGTTGACGTTGGCTCTCAGAGCAGTTGTGTCGCTGGCTGAGACGTGGATGATGACACGGTTGAAGCCTTTCTCCATGATGGTGCTCGACCTTTCCGATGACGGCGTGTCCGCTTCAGGCCTCAGAGCCTTCACCACTATATCCGCTGTCTTCTCAGGCATTCGAAGAATGATCTCGGCTTCAGCCTGTTCAACGTAGAGTGTTGACATTTCTATAATAGAAAGATGTGGTATAAGGAAATTAGTTTTTAGCTCGGATGCGTTGAGATGCCTGGCCCAGCTTCGTGGACGGCGTGTAGGCTCCACCCGCGAACCTGTAACCGCATTTTCGGCAGTTCCAGAGGCCGACGCTCACGCGCTTCACTGAGGGGCTGGCGCAGCTTGGGCACTTGTGGGTGGCCCTCACTGTCTGTATTATCCTTGTGTAGCGTTTGCGGAGTGTTGCCCCGCCTCTGGTGCCTAGCCCTATGTCTTTCCTCTTTTTCTTAGCCATTAGTTACCGCCATTACCTTAGCCCTTATCTCAGCCGCCTTCTCAGACGCGATATTTATGCATTTCTTTATTTCGTCTACCGAGAAGCCTATGGCGCCCATCTTCTGCATGGCGTTGACGTTGCCATTCTCATCCAGTGTGACGGTAATGCGTCCGTCCATGATCTCCTCCTCGTCCACTGTAGCGTCGACGATGAACTCGTCACCGATTTTAACTACTGTGGCAGCGATGGGGTGGGCCCTGAGCTTCAGTTTCTTCTTTTTATCCGTCTGAGTGATCTCGCCTTTACTCACCTTGAGGTCGGGTATCTCGGCTGTGTTGAGAGCCGCCAATGCTCCCGCGCTGCACGCGTCTATCAGGTTGCCGTCGTAGTTCAGGATGTACAGGTCCACGAAGACCATCTGCACCTTCTCCCCGGAGACCAGGCCAAGCTCCTCCATGCTGAGAACCTCGGCCGCTCTGAGCCCCCTGTCCACGACGCGGGCCAGCTCTATGGCTTCGTCCGGCGGTGGACCCGGCTCCCAGGTGGGGTGGGCTATGGGTGTGAACTCGGCGTTCACCATCATGACGCCCTCATCCGGGGAGTCCTCGAAGGGTGTGCCTATCCCAGCTTTCACACCCACCACGACGTGGGTCTTCCCGAGCCTCACCTCGGCCGAACCCTCGGACTTTTCCAGGAACCCTGTCTTTATCTGCCAGTCTCTGTACTGAAGGAGTTCGCGTCCGTCCATCCGTTTACCGGTCTTGATGACTTCCTCGATCTTCTTACGCTTCAGCTTCGAAACAATGTTGTTGCTCATTGCTCTTCCTCCTCGGCTGGCTTGTCTTCTTCAGTCGGCTCCTCGGGGCTCTCGGGCTCCTCTTCTGGGGTTTCCTCGGCGGCGGCTGCCTCTCCCTGAACCATTCCGTACTTCTTCTTCAGGGTCTCTTTCTGGATCTCGTAGATCTTCTTGCAGCCCTCCACGGCCATCTTGATGGCTTCATCTGTCTCCGCCTGGGTCATTATGCCCTCCATCTGGAGGAGCGTGACCTTGTCGAACTTAGGCATGTACGCTAAGGGCATGTCTGACTGGCCCTTCTTGTCCTCGTAGTCCCCTAGGTCTAGTATGAGGTTGTTCTCGTACTTGCCCGCTGCGCAGGCCGCCACTAGGTCCTTCATGGGTATCCCCGCGTCCGCGAGGGCCACGGCGGCTGCGTTTATGCTGGCGCACCTTGTTCCTCCGTCTGCCTGTATGATCTCCACGAAGACGTCTATGACGCTCCTTGGGTACCTCTCAAGGAACAGAGCTGGCTCCAAGGCGTCCCTCATGACCATGCTTATCTCCATGTCTCTCCTGGAGGGGGCTGGGGACCTTCGTGGGTCCACACTAAAAGGCGCCATGTGGTACCTGCACCTGAGTACACCCTGGTTGGGTTTGCTCAGCCTCTTGGGGTGCATCTCCCGTGGGCCATACACTCCGGCCATGATCTTGTTTCTACCCATCTCTATGTACGCGGAGCCGTCCGCGTTGGGCAGGACGCCGCTCTCGATGTGGATGGGTCTGAGCTCGTCCGGTTTCCTGCCGTCCACTCTCTCCCATTTCTTGCTGGTTTTCCTCTTTCTAGTTTTACTCACTTCTTTTCCTCCTTTATCGTCTTCAAATATTCTTGTATCCTGTTGGTGAGACCTGAGGTGTGTGCCTCGGCCTCGATCTTGTGAATTACTCTTTCAACTATCTCCTCGTCGGCCCGGCTGCGGCCGTTTATGAGTATCCTCCCGTTCTGGCCTATGGATACGTTGCACCGGGTCTCCCGGAGGATCATGTTGATCATGCTCCCCTTCTTACCGATAAGCCTCGGTATCTTGGAGGGGGTGATTCTTATGACGAAGCCTTCGTGGACTCTGCCCAGGTCACGGCCCAGTATGGACAGTATGGGTGTCCTGTTCCGGTCCAGGTCGACTATCTTGGCGACGACGAGGTCCCCCACGTCCAGTATCCTGGTCATGTCTAGGCTGGTCCTGAAGGGCTTATCGATGGCCTCGTTCACCGTGAGTATGGCGTCCGTTGGGCCGTCTATGTTGACGAGCCACTGGCCCAGCTCTATGTCGGTGACGGTGCCCACCACCAGGTCGCCTACGAGGGGGGTGTACCCTCCCTCCAGGGCTATGACTGACACCCTATCCTTACTGTAGTTGACCAGGCCCACCTTGGTGGCGTATACGTTGCCGCCGTCCCGGTAGGTGTTGTCCCCTGTCCTGATCCTGCCCTCGTATATGAGGTCGCCTGGGACCACTATGCTTCGTTCCTCTTGTGTAGCGCTCACTCTTCTTCTCTTCCCTATTTGACTATCTTTGACTGGACGTTCCCCTGGGTCGCCTTGCCCAGGGCCTCCAGCATCTCTATTTGCATGGCGGCTGGGAGCTCTATGACGGCTATCCATGAGCCATCGCTCTGCCACTCGTCCCTCTTGATCTCCCCGTAGTCCTTGGCCACGCCGTAGCTCTTTCCCGTGTACTCTGCGGGGATCTTTATGGCTATCTGGATGTTCTCGCTGCTCATGGGCAGCACCCTCCTGAGGGCTTCCACTACGTCCTTCACCTGCTCCTCGGCGTCCTTGAAGGGGTCTATCTGGACTTTGATGTCCTGGAGGGCGTTCTCTATCCTGATGGCCGGGTGGGGGAGCTTGGTCTTGGGGTCCACGTAGGTTCTGCTTATTATGTTGATGATCTGCCTGAGCTTCTGGTCCAGCATCTCCTTCCGCTGGGCCGCCGTTAGCTGGAAGACGCCCTTCTCGAACATTATCTTGGCGACCTCTATTGGGTCGCTCGTGTCGAAGGTCTCCTCCAGTTTGGTGGCTGAGGCCTTCTCACCCTTATTGGAGTCCGTGAAAATGGTGTCTACTATCAGGACGTTGGACAGGTCGCTGAGCTCCCCGTGTTTATATGCTAGCCCTCTGTCGGGGTCCACGAGTATCTCGAACCTCTCTCCGCCGTGCTGGTAGCGTAC
>Ga0068714_10006149_pt1 | contig 12355 bp, 10 predicted proteins | sample MTBNYHSulfiMetaG_FD_62988 | JGI IMG/M metagenome (GOLD analysis project Ga0068714, IMG submission 62988) | Enrichment culture microbial communities from rom New York Harbor, USA that are MTBE-degrading - MTBE-NYH (New York Harbor Sulfidogenic)... | ecosystem: Environmental > Aquatic > Marine >... | reverse complement strand
CATATAGAACAGTTACAAACCAGACAAGACTCAGTGGAGTGGTTCCACCAAAATACCCTAGTCAGGCGCACTGTTATGTCCCACCTCAGCAACATATCCGACATGGAGCGACTGATAAACCGTGTCAGGAGCGGCATAGCAACTCCCAGGGATGTGGTTGCAGTTCGATCCAGCCTAGAGAAGTTAGCAGAAATAAAATCTGAACTAATGACTGCCGCAAACATCCCTAGCTGCCTGGATTCAGATTTAAGGCCTTATCCAGAAATAGTAGATTTAATAATGCGTGCTATTGTGGATGAGCCCCCTACTACTTTAGAACACGGAGGAGCTATCAGGACTTGTTTTTCACAAGAACTGGATCAGGTTAGACAAGCTGCTACTGAAGCTAAAAATTACCTGGCAAACCTTGAGCTGCAGGAGCGGGAACGTACTGGTATAAAATCACTGAAAGTCAATTACAACAGGGTCTTTGGGTACTATATCGAAGTTTCAAAAGCTAACCTGAACCTTGTCCCCGATAATTATATCCGAAAACAGACGCTGGCTGGCGGAGAGCGCTACTATACCCCGGAATTAAAGGAGTTCGAATCTACAATTCTCAACGCTGAAGCCAGGATGATCGATCTCGAGTCAACAATCTTTCGGCAGGTTTGCCAGCAGATAGCCGGCTTTGGTGAGCGAATACTCGTCTCTTCCCAAGCTTTAGCCAAGGCAGATGTATTCTGCAGCCTTGCCGAAGCCGCAGCTCGATATCGATACGTAAGGCCAGAGTTCACCGACAACAATGTCATTGACATTCATGGCGGCCGTCATCCTGTAGTTGAAAGAAGTCTAGGTAGCGATGCCTTTGTGCCAAATGATACATACCTTAATAACAAGGACACCCAACTCATCATCCTCACCGGTCCCAACATGTCGGGAAAATCCACATACCTTAAACAAGTAGCACTGATAGTCTTGCTGGCTCAGGTCGGCAGCTTTGTTCCAGCCGAGTCAGCTAACATAGGCATAGTTGACCGCATATTCACACGCATTGGAGCGCAGGAAGACCTGGCTGCAGGCCAATCGACCTTTATGGTAGAAATGGTAGAGGCCGCTAATATATTAAACAACGCCACCCCAAAATCGCTGATTATTCTCGACGAAATCGGGAGAGGTACCAGCACCTACGACGGGTTATCTATCGCCTGGGCAGTTGCCGAATTTATCCATAACCACCCGCGCCTTAAGTCGAAAACCCTGTTTGCCACGCACTATCACGAGCTGGTGGAACTGGCCAGTTTCCTGCCACGGGTAAAGAATTACAATGTAACAGTAACCGAGGAAGGAGGCAAGGTCATTTTCCTGCGCAAAGTCGTTCCCGGTGGCGCTGATAGGAGCTACGGCATTCATGTGGCCCAACTGGCAGGTCTGCCCATGTCCGTGGTACACCGCGCCGAGGAAATACTGGCCAAACTGGAAAATGGGCAGCATGGTCAGAAACAGGGCAAAGCTTTAAGGAAGGAAAAGGAGATTCCACCACAGCTACCGCTGTTCGCAGGCAAAACGCCTTTAGTAGAGGAGATTGGGCAACTCGACGTTGACTCTATGTCGCCCTTAGAAGCAATTACCAAACTATACGAGTTAAAACAAAAGGCGAAGGAGACAGGCTCATAAATAAAGAAACGGTAACCCGTGGGCGGTTGACACGTAAAATGACACGTAATAACTAAACAAAGCAAAATAATAATAGAGGAGGTAGTCATGTCAGAAATACAAAAACTCAATGAAGCGCTCAACACGTATTTCCGTCCCCAGACATTCCCTGTAGCCGTCAAGCTGGTCAGCAGCGCCAGCGACATTCCAGACAAAACCAGAATATCAAAAAGAGATCTGGGTATAACTATGCCGCTGTGTCAGGGTGTATCCATTGCCCGTCGCCAGGGTTGGTCACTGGCAATGGGCAAAGATGACATGCTATGCCCGCTGGGAGCACTTACGCTCGGCTTCCTACCAGCAAAAGACAAGTTCATGGATGGCAGCTTCAATGTACCCTTCTGGGTAAAGAGCCAGGAGATACGGGCTAAGATGTGTCAGAGCCTGGCCAAACTCGACTTCAAGAAATACAGCCATATCATCATGGCACCATTTCATCGGGCCGATTTTACACCGGATTTAGCAGTAATCTATGGAAATCCAGCCCAAATATCAAGATTAGTTCAGAGTATTGTCTATGCTACAGGTGAGCCGGTTACATCAATGAGCGGCGGAGGTTTCGCCTGCGGCTCCGAGATCACGGTGCCGATCTTGACCAACAAATGCCAGGTTGTAGTTACCGGAGGCGGAGACCGTGCAATAGCCCAGACTCAGGACCACGAGGTAGCTTTTGCCATGCCATGGGCAAAGGCTGATGCCATAGCAGAGGGGCTGGAAGGAACACACAAGGCAGGCATGAGATATCCAACACCGTCTTTTCTTATGTACCAGGCAATGTTCCCGCCTGCTTTCGCCGAGGTGACCGAGTACCTTGCAAAAGATAGTTAGAGAAGTGTAATTGTCGGGCAACTTGGATGACGTGTTGTTGCACTCATCTAGTGAATAACTTTGATCCGAAGCTAAAGATCTAAAGCTAAAAGCGGAGTTGTCGTCACATCTGGCACTGGGATTGCCACGAGACTGTATTCCTGGTGATCATAAAAGAATCGTGATCGACGAAGCTGGAAGTATTTGGGTGAAACTGCTATAGTTTTGCGCCTATGGATTTTGAACTGAATACTGTAGAGGCGGGCACGGTAACATCTGTCCATGGCTTCGTTGCGGGGGCGGTAAGTGCAGGCATAAAAAAGCAGGACGTACTGGATCTGGCTATTCTACATTCAATAACGCCCTGTACGGCGGCAGGGGTTTTTACCAGCAATGCCATCAAGTCAGCACCAGTGCTTATCAACCAGCAACATTTGAGGGACAAAAAAGCACAGGCAATAGTAGTGAACTCTGGCTACGCCAATGCTTGCACAGCCGATAAGGGGAAAAACGATGCCGGACAGATGGCAAAGTCAGTGGCCAAAAAGCTGGATATATCTCCACAAGATGTCCTGGTTGCCAGCACAGGAGTAATTGGAATTCCCCTACCAATGGATAAAATCCAGAAAGGCATAGAGAAAATCGTTTTATCAGGTAAAGGCGGCCATGATCTGGCCAAGGCTATGATGACTACTGACACCTTTGCCAAAGAAATAGCGGTTCACATCCGAATAGATCAAAGGGGATTTACCATCGGTGGAGTAGCCAAGGGAGCAGGTATGATACATCCCAACATGGCTACTATGCTCTGCTTCTTAGCCACAGACGCAGTGGTAGATGCTAAATTCCTGCAGTCAGCATTGAAAAAAGCCGTAGATAAATCCTTTAATATGATTACTATTGATGGTGATACAAGTCCCAGTGACACAGTAGCGATACTGGCTAATGGCATGGCAGGCAATCCAACGATTTGCGAGCAAAACGGAGAGCTCTTCCAGAGGGCAATTGATAAAGTCTGCATCTATCTTGCCAAGTCCATCGCCAAAGATGGTGAGGGGGCAACAAAGCTTATAGAAGTTACCGTTGAAGGAGCTATTAGCGAACAAGAAGCTCGTTTAGCAGCCCGCACCATAGCCAGCTCTCCCCTGGTAAAAACAGCTATTCACGGTAATGATCCAAACTGGGGGCGTATAGTATCTGCACTTGGTCGAAGTGGTGCTAATATCAAAGAGGATAAGCTGGACGCTTATATAGACTACATTTGCGTAATGGAACAAGGAAATCCTGTGCCCTTTGACAAGGAGATTGCAATCACAGTTTTAAAAAAACAGGAGGTACTCTTACGAGTAAACCTTAACCTAGGTCACGGTAAAGCTAATGCATGGGGATGTGACCTATCCACAGAATATGTTAACATTAATAGCGCTTACACAACTTAGTACAGCACAGAGAACTTCACGTCTATGAAACCCATAGTTGTAAAAATTGGAGGTAGTACCTTTGGCATAAGCGAAACAACGGCTGAAGACCTTGTAACACTGCAGAAGAGGAATATTCCTGTAGTTGTAGTTCATGGAGGGGGCAATACGGTAACCGAATGGCTACAGCGCTTAAATATACCCACACGCTTCGTCAGAGGATTAAGGGTAACTGACTCAGAGAGCCTGAAGGTGGTTATAGCAATTCTCGCTGGTTTGGTTAATAAAGAGTTAGTATCTACTATTTGGAAATTAGGAGGAAAGGCAATTGGGCTCAGCGGCGCTGACGGAGGACTTATTATGGCCAAGAATAAGAATCCAGAGCTGGGATATACCGGGGAACAACTTGTTGTTGATGCTTCTGTGCTCAGTATATTGCTTGAAACAGGATATATGCCTGTGATTGCACCGATAAGTCTTGGCAGACTTAATAGCGCAGATAGCGATATACCTCTACTCAATGTTAACGGCGATACAGCAGCCGGCCAGATAGCTGCATCTTTAGAAGCAGATAAGCTGATTTTTCTAACCAATGTGCCTGGCATATACGATAAGTCCAATCAACTTATAAAAAATCTCACCCCTAAAAGTGCTAAAGATTTGATTGCCTCTGGTATAGCAAATGGGGGCATGGATGCTAAAATTGAATCCTGCCTTTTAGCGGTAAATTCAGTAGGAACAACAAGGATAGTCGATGGTCGAGTACCCCACATTCTCATCAAAGAAATAGATGGAACAGGAGATGGAACCACAATTGCCAAATAAAGCCTATAACTGGCCGGAGCTAGAAGAGATGCTCTTTATGCGAACTATTAAAAGGCAGCCCGTAACGTTGGTTCGTGGCCTTGGAGCTCGTGTTTGGGATGATGAAGGCAGAGAGTATCTCGACTTCATGGGCGGGTGGGCAGTTAACAGCCTGGGACATTGCCACCCGGCAGTGGTCAAGGCGATAACGAAACAAGTGCAGACTCTTATACACACTTCAAACCAGTTTTACACGGTACCACAAATAAAATTAGCTCAAGTATTAGTTGAACACAGTTGCCTCGACCGTGTATTTTTCTGCAACAGCGGAGCTGAGGCTAATGAAGGAGCGATGAAATTAGCTCGCAGATATGGCAAATTATACCTGGACGGGGCATATGAAATAGTGACCACCCGTAACTCTTTTCACGGTCGAACACTTGCCATGGTTGCAGCAACAGGTCAGAATAAGTTTCAAGAACCATATATACCGCTTCCCAATGGCTTTATCAATGTGGATTATGACAATGTAGAAGCCATTAAAGCGGCTATTAGCCCAAAGACCTGTGCTGTAATGTTGGAGCCTGTTCAAGGTGAAGGTGGTGTCAATGTTCCAAGTAATAATTACCTGAAGGAGATAAAAACCTGTTGCGATAAAAAAGGAGTACTTCTAATACTGGATGAAGTTCAAACGGGCATTGGTCGTATGGGGAGTCTATTTGCCTATGAAAAATACGGGGTTGAACCCGATATAATGACTCTGGCAAAAGGCCTAGGTAGCGGAGTCCCCATCGGTGCTTTTATGGCAAAGGAGCAGTTCGCGGTATTTACTGTGGGCGATCACGGTAGCACATTTGGAGGCAGCCCTTTAATTTGCTCGGCTAGCCTGGCAGCACTGGAATTCATTATTAAGCACAACATTCCTGACCAAGTAAAGAGAGTGGGAAAGTACTTTAAGAACCGGCTAGAAAAACTCAAACAGCAATTCGATTTTATTTCCGAAATCAGGGGTGACGGCCTATTGCTAGCATTAGGCTTTACCAACGATATATCGCAGGAAATCCTGCAATCGTGCCTGCGTGAAGGATTACTGATTAACTCAGTCAAACCGGATGCCATTAGATTCACACCACCACTAATCATAGATGAGAATGATGTAGATAAAGCGTTACACATTCTGGAATCAGTCTTTACCAGGAGGTAATAATGACAGATAAAGTCGTTCTGGCATATAGCGGAGGGCTTGATACTTCAGTAGCTATTAAATGGCTTAATGAAGAACGCGACATGGATGTTATCGCCCTCACCATCGATATAGGCGGCGTCAGAGACCTAGAGGCTATCAAACAGAAAGCATTGAATGTTGGGGCGGTTAAAGCACTGACGCTGGATGCCAGGAGGCAGTTTGTTGATGACTTTATTTTCCCAGCGCTCAGGGCTAATACACTGTACGAGGGTCAATACCCTCTGGCAACTGCGTTAGGTCGGCCGTTGATTGCCAAACTAATGATAGAGGTTGCGAGGAAAGAGGGGGCTACTGCTGTGTCTCATGGTTCAACAGGCAAAGGCAATGACCAGGTCCGCTTCGACGTCAGCACGGCAGCCCTGGCTCCAGAACTAAAGGTAGTAGCCCCAGCACGAGAATGGGGGATGACGCGAGAGCAAACCATAGCTTACGCGGAGAAACACGGGATTCCTATACCAATTACAGTAAAAAGCCCCTACTCTATTGATGAGAACCTCTGGGGAAGGAGTATCGAATGTGGCGTTCTGGAGGATCCATGGACTGAACCACCAGAAGAAGTGTTCGCATGGACAAAATCACCCTCGGCAGCACCGGATAAGCCAGCTTACGTGGAAGTCGGTTTTGAGAAAGGAATCCCAGTCAGCCTCGACGGTAAAAAACTCGATGGCGTCAGCCTTATCCAACACCTTCATGAGTTAGCGGGTCAGCACGGAGTAGGCAGAGTTGACCATGTAGAAAGCAGACTAGTGGGCATAAAATCCAGAGAGATTTACGAAGCGCCGGCAGCTACGGTGCTGCTAAAAGCACACCGTGCTCTGGAAGCGATGACATTATCGCGGCAACAACTGCGTTTCAATGATAAGGTGACAGCTGAATTTTCAGATATAATATATGATGGGCTTTGGTTTAGTGCTCTGAGACATGACTTGGTTACATATCTTGAACAAGCTCAACTTTACGTTACGGGTACCATTAAAGTGAAACTTCACAAGGGTAACTGCACTGTAGTTGGCAGAAAATCGCCCGTTTCCCTGTATGAACATAAACTTGCTACATACGATCAAGGAGACCTCTTTGATCATACTGCATCACCAGGGTTTATTCATATCTGGGGATTGCCAATCAAGCAGCAATCACGAATACAGGGTAACCGTAAAGGTGGTACTATTAAAAAGGAGCTTAAGAAACAACCTTAATAATTAGGGAGTAGTAAGTAACTGATGTGGTTTTTCAATAGACCTCCTACAGACGAAGCAGAAAAACACTACAAACAAGGCTTAGATTACCGAGACAGGAAAAAAAATCAGTTTGACTTCGACCTAGCAATTAAGAGTTTCAAGGAAGCTGTCAGACTTAATCCCGAAAACGAAAAATATCACAGGGAACTAGGGAAGATATACGCAGCGGCACCCCTACTTGCCATCACCCGTGGGATTAAGCATGCTGTACCCCTAGAACAGTACATAAAATTGGCTATAGATGAACTGAATCAAGCACAGAATTTAGATTCCAGCCAGATTGAAACATATTTGATTCTGGGTGAAATCTATATGTATTCCGGGAAGAACCAAAAGGCTCAAGAGTCTTTCCGAACTGCAATTATTACAGCTTCTACATCTTTTTCCTTTTTATTCCCGCTTTCATTTATTGATGGGATACTGCTAAAATCATATGCAAAACGCAGGCTTAAACACCTAGAACAAGGAAATAACAAGCAGGCTGACCCCAAAACAGCTATAGCCTCTATAGAACGGGCTATAGCATATCGAGATCAAGCACAGTACGATCACGCTGATAAACAATTGCTTTTTGCGTTCCAGGTTGCACCCGATTGGGCTTGGCTTCACAAGACAATTTGCAAATTAGCGGGTTAACAGACAATATGGATAAGAAATATAAGTCGCTTTTGAGAAATCGCTTCCAAAAAGATGTTGATAAAAATGTATTAAAATACGTGGCTTCTGTCCCATTTGACTGGCGCTTATATAAATACGACATAGCTGGTAGCATCGCACATGTTAATATGTTAAAAAAGCAACAAATTATCCCTGAGAAAGACGCCAACCTCATAGTCTCGGGGTTAAAGATTATTGAAAAGGAAATAGACAAGGAACAATTTGATTTCAAGCCAGAACTTGAAGATATTCATATGAATCTAGAGAACAGGCTGTTTGAAATTATCGGCAACGCTGCCGGCACTATGCATACAGCTCGCTCTAGAAATGATCAGGTCTCACTAGATATGCGTCTTTATTTGAGGGATGCCATAAAAAATACAGTTCAGCTAATTAAAAATCTCCAGCATACTGTAGTAGAGATTGCTGATAATAATAATAGCGTTGTAATGCCGGGATACACGCATCTCCAACAAGCACAACCGATTTTATTTGCTCACCACTTACTAGCCTACTTCGAGATGTTTCAACGCGATATAGAAAGATTTCAAAATAGTTTACAACGTGTTAATATCCTCCCTTTGGGCAGTGGTGCGATGGCTGGTATCACGTTCCAGATTGATCGTGATTTTTTAGCTAGAGAACTCGGTTTCGAACGAGTAAGCAATAACAGCATCGACGCAGTATCCGATCGTGATTTTGTAATAGAGTACGAAGCTGCTGCTGCTATCACGATGATGCATCTCTCCAGATTAGCAGAGGAGATTATATTATGGTCTTCCACAGAGTTCGGCTTTGTAGAGCTCGATGATTCATTTACCACAAGCAGCAGTATAATGCCCCAGAAAAAAAATCCGGACGTGGCTGAGTTAGCACGCGCAAAGACAGGAAGAATTTACGGAAACCTGATCAGTCTGCTAACAATAATGAAAGGCTTGCCACTAGCTTACAATCGAGATCTACAAGAGGATAAGCCAGGTTTATTTGATACGGTTGATACCCTACTGGCAAGCCTTGAAGTATTTACAAGCATGATAAAAACCATGAAAGTAAACGCTGACCGGATGCTTAGCGTTATGTCAAATACATATATACTGGCTACTGATATCGCCGATTATCTGGTAGAGAAAGGATTGCCATTTCGCGAGGCACATGAAGTAGTGAGCAAGATCGTATATTATGCTGTGAGCAGCGGAAAGAACTTCGAGGAATTATCTTTGGAGGAATATCAACGTTTCTCACCCATATTCGACAAGAATGTGTATCATATCACTCTTGAAAGTTCATTAGCCAGACGCAATATGCATGGCGGGACTGCACCGCCACAGGTAAAAGAAGCTATAATCAGAGCAAAACAATTAGTAGGCAAGAGACAATGCAAAAAAAACGGATAAAGATAGCCCCTTCAATCCTATCCGCAGATTTTTGCCGACTTGGTGAACAAATAGCGGAAGTCAGCGAGGCAGGTGCTGACTACATCCATATCGATGTCATGGATGGTCATTTCGTACCCAATATCACTATTGGCCCCGCAGTCGTGGCCTCGCTCCGCTCCAAGATTAACATTCCTTTGGATGTCCATCTAATGATAGAGCAGCCAGAAAAGCATATATCGCAGTTCATTGCAGCTGGTTCAAATATAATTACCGTACATGTTGAAGCCAGTCAACACTTGCACCGATTGATTGATACCATTAAAAGCTCAGGTATTAAAGCAGGGGTATCTTTAAATCCAGCGACTCCGATTACTTCTATAGATGAAGTGTTATCTATTCTCGATCTGGTACTGATCATGAGTGTAGATCCTGGATTTGGAGGGCAGACTTTTATAGAAGGTATGATAAATAAAATAACCAGGATGAGGAAAAAGCTTGATGATTCTGGAGCAAAGGCTGAATTAGAAGTAGATGGAGGCATCAACAACAATATCGCTCTTAAGGTAGTTCAGGCTGGAGCAGATGTACTGGTTGCAGGAAGCGCTGTTTTTAATGCGCAGCAAAACCCTAGTGAAGCATTACGAAAGATGAGAACAGCTCTAGATTTACCGAGCTAACTTATGCTTAGTACGCAAACAACGAGTACAGAGGTAAAGTCGTTCTGCCCTACCCTCTTCAGCTACTGTAACAGGTTGAACATTAGGAAGCCAGCGACGGCGGGTATGCTGTTTAGAATGGCTTACCCGATTCCCAAATTGTGCAGACTTACCACACAACTCACATTTCTTAGCCAAATGATTCACTCCTTCTACTCAATTTTAAATTGACACGAGTGATAGAATAATACCACAATTTTTCGTTCATTCAAAGGAGCAGCAATGGAACAGGTTGTTACATACGGCGGTCAAGAGTTCAGAAATATCTTCGCCGCTGGAAGCAATTGGTTAGAGAAGAGTGTCGCCGACATTAATGCTATAAACGTCTTTCCGGTTCCCGATGGAGACACTGGAACGAATATGCACCTTACACTTCGAGCCACCATGGAGGAATGTGACAAGGCGCGAGAAGATAGCGTTGCGTCTGTGGCCAAAGCAATGGCACAAGGTGCCCTTATGGGGGCGAGAGGAAATTCTGGAGTCATCCTATCACAATTCTTCCGGGGATTAGCCAAAGGCTTTGATGGAAAAGAAAAGATAAATGGAATGGATTTTGCATTGGCACTGAGTGAAGCATCTCGCACTGCATATAAAGGCCTGTCACAGCCTGTCGAAGGCACTATGCTGACTGTTATTAAAGATGCCTCAACTGCGGCAGAATCTACAACCAAAGACTCTAATGATTTAACCAGCGTTTTGACAGTCGCGGTCCATGCTGCTAGGGAGTCTGTAGCCAGAACTCCCTTCCTGCTTCCTGTTTTACTCGAAGCTGGCGTTGTCGATGCTGGTGGACAAGGTATTTATCTACTTCTGGAGGGAGCTCTGCGTTATCTGAAAGGCGAAGCAGAGGAAATGCAGCAGCATAAGCCTGAACTTGTTAAAGCCGAACTACCAATAACTGCCAAGGTCGCACCTGCTATCGTTGAACACGAAGAACCCTTTGGCTACTGCACTAATTTCCTACTTGAAGGTCACAAACTTAATCCTGATAAGATACGTAAAAAGCTTGAAAGTAAAGGGCAATCGCTGGTTGTCGTCGGAGATGATAACGCGGTTCGAGTTCACGTCCATACATACGATCCGGGCAGCATTATACGATATGCTACTGCATTGGGAACCCTTCACCAGCTACAAGTACAGAACATGGATGACCAGCATATTGGCTTCCTGGAAATGCAGAGAGAGAAATTGCCATCACAAGATATTTCCGTATTGGCTGTTACCCTTGGAAGTGGTATGGGAGATGTATTTAAGAGCCTTGGGGCATCAGCAGTTATACCCGGAGGCCAAACAATGAATCCCAGCGTTCAAGAAATACTTAAGGTTCTGGAGGATGTTCCATCACAGAAGATCATATTACTTCCCAACAATAAAAATATTATACTGACGGCTAATCAAACTAAAGAACTCACACCAAAACAGGTCGTTGTAATACCCACCAAGACAATGCCACAGGGAGTCGCTGCTCTTATCGCATTTAATTATGAAGGTACACTCGATGAAAACATAAAAGCTATGGAAGATGCTATAGCTCTTGTTAAAACTGTCGAGATAACCAGAGCAATCCGTACAACAAAGATCAAAGGACTACAAATTAAGGAAGGCCAAGCTATAGGAATTATCGATGACAAAGACATCATAGCTGCTGGTGACAGTGTGATCGATATCCTATTCGAATCCATCGAAAAAGCAGGGGCTAATTCTGCAGAAGTCATCACGTTATATTACGGGATAGATGTTGAAAAACCTCAGGCAGAGACGATCGTAGAACAAATACATGCCAAATATCCAGGTAAACAAGTAGAAGTGGTTGCTGGTAAACAACCAAACTATCTTTATATAGTATCACTGGAGTAAAATCCAGGTTGCTCCAAAAGCTACAGCCTATAATAAGCTATAAAGATTTACTCACGCGATAAATAATGACTATAACCAAGCACAAACTATATAAAACGTCGGAAATGTCATCTTCAAATATAGATATCGAACCGCTACGCACTATCCTTACCATTGAACATGAGAAAAATTGTAACGACAAGGCTGTGATCGGTGGCTTAGACAAATACTTACAAAAATGGGCATTAGAAAACAGGATAAAAATAGCTAAGTCACCCCAGTTATTAGTCCAGTTTAAGGAGTTGCGCTTAGACAGATCAACATATACCGCGTGGGAACCTGAAAAGCGAAAAGCATGGATCAAAGAGGTACTTAATTGGTTGGTAAAAGTTGAAGAATCATATACGTCGACTTCAAGTACAACGATAAAACCACAAAATGTAGATAGGCATCACATCCATCACCAAAATAAAACAATTGTTGGAACCCGTGACCAGAACCTGGACGCACCGGTAACTGCAATAAAAGGGATTGCCGCCAATATTGCTAATAAATTAGCACG
>Ga0068714_10006147_pt1 | contig 12362 bp, 12 predicted proteins | sample MTBNYHSulfiMetaG_FD_62988 | JGI IMG/M metagenome (GOLD analysis project Ga0068714, IMG submission 62988) | Enrichment culture microbial communities from rom New York Harbor, USA that are MTBE-degrading - MTBE-NYH (New York Harbor Sulfidogenic)... | ecosystem: Environmental > Aquatic > Marine >... | reverse complement strand
CGCATCCCCTGAACCGACAAGAGATACCGTCCGGACTGCGTCATCGCGGCGCACAACGCGAAAGCCCATCCGATTCTCGCGTTCCCGGCCGTGACGCCGGTCGATCCGGCTTGACGGGCGGAGGCGACTAACGCGATTCCGGCAATCGTGATCAAGCCGGCAACGATCTCGACCCTGCCCATTCTCTCCCCCAGCGCGATCCACGCGAACACCGCACCCAACACGGGAATCAGCGACCCAACAAGCGCGGTCCGATGCGCCCCGAGGTGATACAGAGCGCGGAAGAGGAACGTCTCCGAGAGGGCGAATCCGATGACGCCTGAGAGCCCGAGCCAGATCCACTGCGCCGCCCCTCCGTTCGCCGGAAGCGGTACCCCATAGGCGATCGTGTGCAGAGCGAGCAATGCCGCCAGCGCGATGAGGAGGCGCAGCCGGTTGAGGACGTCCGCTCCGACGATCCGAACGGCAATCGTGAACTGGACGTACGTCAGCGTCCACAGCACTGCCGTTCCGATCGCCGCGATCTCGCCGAGCCGATCCGTCATTCGCGCGCTCTGTCACCTGTCCGATCGGATCGGTGCGAAGCGCGCGACGAAGTGCCGCAGAGGCCCCGCGCCGTCGACGATCCGGTACCCTGGAAGCTCCGATCGTTTCGCCGCCACAGCGGCCGCACCGTCGATCACGGCGTCGAAGTGCTCTCGAGTGTACATCCTGCGGGGGATCGCCAGCCGGACAAGCTCGAGCGCTGGGTACTCGATCCGGCCGTCCGGCCGCTCTCGCGCGAACATGACGCTCCCCAATTCCACGCCGCGAACGCCCGCCTCGAGGTAGAGCCCGTTCGTGAAGGAGAGCGCCGGGAACTCCGCTTGCGGAACGTCCGGCAAGAGCGCCCGCGCGTCAACGTAGACCGCGTGTCCGCCGATCGGACGAACGATCGGCACGCCACGGCCCGCCAGCCCCTCTCCGAGGTAGCGCGCCTGCCCGATCCGGTCCTCCAGGTACGCGAGGTCGAGAGCTTCGTACAGACCAAGCGCGATCGACTCGAGATCCCGACCGGCCATTCCGCCGTACGTCGGGAACCCTTCCATCAAGATCAACCGTTCCCGGGCGGCTTCGTGAAGGGTCGGGTCGTTCATCGCCAGGATCCCGCCGATGTTCGAGAGTCCGTCCTTCTTCGCGCTCATCGTCATCCCGTCAGCAAGCCGGAACGCTTCGCGGGCGATCTCCAGTGGCGTCTTTTTTGCGTATCCGGGCTCCCGCTCGCGGATGAAGTACGCGTTCTCGGCGAAGCGGCACGCGTCCAGGATGAACGGACGTCCGTACCCGCGGACGATTTCGCTGATCTCGCGCAGGTTGGCGATGGAGACCGGCTGACCGCCACCGCTGTTGTTCGTGATCGTCATCATGACGAGCGGGATCCGGTCGATGCCAACTTCAGCGATCAGCCGCAGAAGCTTGTCCGGATCCATGTTCCCCTTGAACGGGGCGTCCGCGCGCGGGTCGTACGCAGAGTCCACGGCGAGATCGACCGGCTCCCCCCCGTTCGCGAGCACGTTCGCGCGGGTGGTGTCGAAGTGCATGTTGTTCGGGACAATGTCTCCTGCCCGAACGGCCGCTGAGAACAGGACGTTCTCCGCCCCGCGCCCTTGATGCGTCGGCAGGACGTACGCAAAACCGGTGATGTCGTCGACCGCCGCCCGGAACCGCTCGTAGCTTCGACTCCCCGCGTATGACTCGTCGCCCCGCATCATCGCCGCCCACTGCTCCTGGCTGAGCGCTCCGGTCCCGGAGTCCGTGAGGAGGTCGACGTAGATGTCGCTGGAGCGCAGATGGAAGACGTTGTACCCCGCGTCTGCCAACCGGCAGCGCCGTTCCGGTGCCGGGAGCTTCGCGATTGGCTCGACCACCTTGATTCGATACGGCTTGTAGCTTTCGCCCTGATTCATCCTTGACCTTTCCACGTTTCTCATCGTCGATTCGACCGCCATCTGCTTGCAGTCAAGGTCGGAATCGAGGTCGCGGGATGCTCCGGCGAACGGCCTCCAACGGATCGCCCGTCGGCAAGGGGAGCACTCGTTCTATCGATCTCATCGATTCGAATGGTAGACGACCGCACGGCCCGACTGCAACCGAGGATCCGCTGTTGACGGACGCTCGGCGCTTCCCATAGAGTGGTCACATCCGATCTCCGGGAGGGGTGGACGATGCGAAATGAGATCGATCGCGTCATCGAACAGGGAGGGTTCGATCGGCTGGCGGAGACTCTTGACGGAGCACGGGCAACCGACTTCCGGTACGCTGCGCGCCGACTGCGGCAGACTGGATCGGAGGACGGGTCCGTGCTCGACCGAGCGGAGGCGGCGGCGGGCCGGGGCGAACCATCGATCCGGCACTTGGCGAGCCGCCTCGTCGCGGAGGGTTACCGGGAGGATCCAACCCGGGCGCTCGGGATCCTGCAGCGGCTGGCGGACGACCCGGATTGGACCGTCCGAGACGCGGCCGCCGAGGTCTGCGGACGTCTCCTCCGCCGGCACTTCGAGACCGTGCACGATACGTTGCGTTCATGGCGGTCGCACGCCTCACCGAGCGTTCGACGCGCCGTCGTTATCGCCGCCGGCCGCGCCGCTCGACCGAGTCGGCCGGAGTGGGCGGAGCCGCTGTTGAAGCTCGTCGAGCCGCTGCTCGTCGACCGCGATCCAACGCTCCGCAAGAACCTCGGTCCGTCAACGATCGGCCTCGCCCTGTTGAAGCGGTACCCGACCGAGACGTTCGAGTACATCGTCAACTGGTCGACTTCGTGCGACGAGCAGGTCCTCTGGAACGTCGCGGCTGCGCTCGCCGGCCCCGCAGCCGCGCCGCTGGCGAAGAAGGCGTTGATCGTCCTCCGGAAGCTGTCCCTCGACGAGCGCAGATACGTGTGGCGAGCGGTCGCATCCGCGATGTGGAAGCTCGGCCGGAAGCGACCGGAAGTCGTCCGACCCGAGCTCGCCCGGTGGCTCGAGGACGAGCGCCGAGACCATGTGGCACGGGAAGCGATGCGGTTCCTGTAACGCGACGGCGTGCGGAACGTGCCGGTCGACCCGTATAATCGGCTCGCTATGAACGAATCCCAAAGGATGCATGGATGGCCCGGCGCAGTTGTGACGGGAAGCTCGCGTGGGATCGGAGCCGCCGTCGCTTCTGCTCTGGCACGAGCCGGGTACGGCGTTTCGATCAACTACCTCGAGCGCCGCGACCGGGCCGACGCTCTCGTCGATCGGATCGTCCGGGACGGCGGTCGCGCTATCGCCGTCCAGGCTGACGTTGGGCGGGCGGATGAGGCGGCTCGGCTCGTCGAGACAACCGCGGCGCAGTTTGGTGGTCTGCGGATCGTCGTCAACAACGCCGGGCTCTCACAGCATCGAACGCTCGACGAGATGTCGATCGACGACTGGGAACGCTCCATCGCCGTCAACCTCTCCGCCGCGGCCTTCACGGCGAAGGCCGCACTGCGTTTTCTTCGGGAGCAGGCATGGGGACGGATCGTCAACGTCTGCTCCCTGCGGGCGATGACGGGATCCGACCACGGTGCACACTATGCCGCAGCGAAGTCGGGCCTGATCGGCCTGACGAAATCGCTTGCCCGCGAACTCGCGCCGACGATCACTGTCAATGCGATCTCGCCGGGCTACACCCGGACCGACATGAACGCCGAGGCGTTGGCGAAGCACGGGGATCGGATCCGGGCGATGATCCCCGCCGGACGCCCCGCCGAGCCAGACGAGATTGCCGGGGTGATCGCGTTCCTCGCCTCGGAGGCCGCCTCGTACATCACCGGGGAGACGATCAACGTCAACGGCGGAATCTACGTCCGCTGATGGCGCTTCCCCAAGGGGGCATGACGATGCAGCCACGTCGGTACGACCCGGATCGGGATCGGGACGCCGTCCATCGGATTTGGCGAGAGGTCGGATGGATCGAATCGGACACGGCCCCGGCCGACGTCTTTCTATCGTCCGGCCGCTCGTGGGTTGCTGATTACGACGCCGTGCCCGAGTGCATGGTGAACGTCCACACCGGCAGACTTCGGTACCTCGACGAGGAACTGACGTTCGCCGGCTTGACGGGCGTTACGACAAGCCGGACCGTTCGGCGGCGCGGACTCGCCCGGGAACTGACCGCGCATGCGCTTGTCGATGCGGCGGCCGACGGAGCGACGGTCGCGCTTCTCGGCGTCTTCGAACAGGGGTTCTACAACTCTCTCGGCTTCGGAAACGGCACGTACGAGATCTGGCGGACGATCGATCCGTCCCGAATCGACGTGCCGGTTGCGCCGAGGCCGCCGGTGCGAATCGGCCAGGATGACTGGGCGGAGGTGCACGCAGTGCGGCTCGCGCGGTGGCGAGGGCACGGTGCATGCTCGATCGACGCGCCAGAGTTGACCCGAGCGGAGATGCTCTGGAGCCCCAACGGGTTCGGCCTCGGCTATCGCGACCCCGACGGATCGGTCGCACACCACATCTGGTGTTCTGCGAAGGACCTCGAGCAGGGCCCGTACCGCGTCCTCTGGATGACCTATCGCACGCGCGAGGAGTTTCTCGAGCTCCTCGCGCTCCTCCGCGACCTCGGCGACCAGGTCCACTCGATCCGCCTCCGCGAACCGCCCGGAATTCAGCTCCAAGATCTCATCCGCCGCCCATTCCGCACGATGTCAGTGACCGAGCGATCGCCCCACGAGAATCGGGCGACGGCCGCCGCGTATTGGCAGGTGCGGATCCTCGACCTCGAGCGCGCGATCGCTGCTGTCTCCGTCCGATCGTCCATTGAGTTCGGTCTCGTGCTCACGGATCCGATCGCCGACCAACTCCCCCCGTCCGCAGCCTGGCGCGGCCTCGCCGGTTCCTATGTCGTCTCCCTCGGCTCCACATCGTCCATCTCTGCCGCCGATCCTCGCGCGGAAGCGGAGCGGCCTGTCCTGCGAGCGTCCATCAACGCGTTCTCGCGCCTCTGGTTCGGCGTGCGGCCCGCCGCCGCGCTGTCATGGACGGACAACTTGTCCGGCCCGCCCTCGCTGATCGAGGAGATCGACCGAACGCTCCGCCTTCCGGTTCCGCTCCCGGATTGGGACCTGTAACCTGTGCTGAGTGAACCGCGCGGACGAGTTCGTCGACCTATTGAATCGGATGTTACAATGAACGCACATCATATCGGGAGGGATGCAGAACGATGAAACTGCTTCGAGGCGTAATTACTGGCGGCGGCGTCGGCGCGTTCTTCTTCTTCAGCTGGATCATCCAGCTACTCTGGAACGGAGTGCTGTTCGACCAACTCGGGCTGGTTCCCGTGCAGTTGAACTACTGGCAAGCGGCCGCGCTGTGGTTCCTCGTGATCATCCTGTTCGCATGGGCGGGAATCGGCGTCTCGCCGCGGGTGCTCCGCCGCTGGAAGCACTTCGACTGACCTCACGCTCGGAGCGGTCACGATGAGAATCTCACCCGGAGCCTCCGCGTTTTCTTTTCTGCAGTTGGATCCTGCGGGTTCCATGGAACGGCGCCGTTCTCGGCCGTCTTGACACCGAAGCCAAGCTCACCTGCCGGCAGGCCGCCGCACGTTGTCTTTCCGTCTCTATCGTCGCCGCGGGTGCAGGGATCGGTCGGCGCCGGCTGCTGCGGCTCGAACGATGAGATCCCGCATCCGCTGCCGAACGGACTTGAGCGGTTCCTCGTATCCCGCGCGTGCGCCCGGTTGCGTTGCGAGCGCCGGAACCCAGCCGACCTTGACGTGTGGACCCAGCGGGTCCTCAAGATGAGTCTGTCGCGCCGGTTCGATCCGGGCGGATCCGCCTGCAACGACCTCGCCGAGTAGGTCGAGCACCGGACTCGCCGAGCGATCCGTGCGTTCTTCGACGAACCGGATCCGATCTCCGGACTGCCGGCCGTTCTCCAGAGAGCGGAGGCCCCGCGGAGCTAACGCGCAGATTCTCCGTGCTTCTGGCTATCGATCCCGAATCCGCTGAATCCGAAACACGTGCGGATTCGCGGCGTCCGGGCACAGGTGCGTCGAGACGTCGGGATCCCTTTCCCGAAGCCACGGGAAGTCCGCACCATACCGCATCGCGACGATCTTCGGAAGCATCGACCCGAGCGCGTGAATGCAGAGTCCGTCGCATCGGAACTGCTCCGTGTCACCGGGAACGATGAACCGGTCCCCGATCGAGTGACCAGCGGCGCAGACGCCCTTTCCCTCGATCAGCTCGATCTCCAGCGGAAACGCCCATTTCCGCTTCTCCACCATGGCGAGCTCCTTTCCCAGAGCCTTCAGCTGAGCCCGAGCAGTCGGGCCGGATTGGTTGCCACCATTCGCCGGATTTCATCGGCTGTGATGCCGAGGTCGAGGAGGCAGGCGATGAACTCCCGTAGGCCTTCCACCGGCGTCGGCAGCGTGTAGACGCCGAGGTCGGTCGACAGGATGCAGTGCTCGGCACCGACGGCTCGGATCTGCTCCGCGGCGGCCCGCACTCCCGCTCCTGGCCCCTCGGCCATCCCCTCGTCGATCGACACGTACTCCTTCTCCACGTAGTAGTGGGTCTTCGGGATCGGCGTCGTATGGGTAAACGCCGCCAGCGTGTGTTCTATCCACGCGCCTGCATCGGCGGCGCGGCGCTGTTCGTCAACCGTCATGTTCTTCGTGACCGCGCTCGCAACGACGACCTGTGAGATACCATACTCGGCGGCAAGATCGATTACTCGCATCGCCTCTTCATTCGATACGTGTCCGGTCCGAAGGTAGACCCCCGGTCGCTCGGCGATCATCGCCAGGATTTCGTCGAGTTCCGGCCCCGGCCGACCGTCGAGAGGAATGCGGATCGCGCGAGCGAGCTCCTGGTCGCGAAACCTCGGGTAGATCTCGCTCAGCGGCTTGAAGACCCCCTCGACCATGTGCCCTTCACGGCTCGCTTGGTAGAAGGTGGAATGCGTCCCGAAACTGACGAACTTCGCACCCGCGCCGTAGTGGAGTGCCGTTCGGACGGCTCGTGGGTTCATGCCGCCATACACGGTGTTCATGATCAGGCCGCCGTAGACGGGGAAGTCCTTCACCACTCGGCGCACGAGCCACGCGGTCCCTGTCGAGGACTCAAACACGTCCATGAACACGATCGCCCGCATCCCGGCATCGCGTGCCTGGACCGCCGCCTCAAACGGATCGACGCGCCGAGGGCTGCTCGGCAGGTGCGGTCCGGCGTGGACGTGAATGTCGATCGCTCCCTTCAGCAGCTCCTCCGACGCCTCCAGGCTCCGTCCCTCGGGAAGGAACTCCAGTTGTGCGCTTCCCACGGCATTGCCTCCTTTCAGATTCCCATGAACATTCGCGGGTCGACCGCCTCGCCGTCCGCCAAGATGACGGGGGCGGAGATCACCACTCCATCCCCGTGAATCGGTGCCTGAACCACGCTCGCCAAGCTCTTCCCGCCCATGTTGCTGTTGTCCCCGAACCCGACGTGGATCGATCCGAGGATCTTCTCGTCCTCGAGGACGTTCCCGCACAGCTTCGCCGCTGGGTTCATCCCGATCCCGATCTCCGCGATGTTGTACGCCGGCGGGCCGAACCGATCCAGGTACGCGCGAAACTCCTCGGCTCTCGCACCTGAGATCGCGACGATCCGTCGGTGTCGGATCTCGATCGTCAGCGGCGACTCCAGTCGGCCGAGCCAGCTGATGCTCCCGTCGACGACCCACGTCCCGTCGACATCGACCGGAGCGATCGACACCTCGCCGCCCGGCAGGTTGCTGAACTGTCCCGGCCGGTCGCACAAGCCCCGCTCGGCGAACCATTCGCCGCCGTGCACGTCGAACCGAAGGTCGGTCCCTGCGTCGGAGGTCACACGGATTTCCGAGCTTCCGGTCAGTCGCCGCGCGAGCTGCTCCGTCCCTGCGGCGATGGCGGCGTAGTCGGCGCGTGCTGCGTCGCGCATCAAAACTGCGATCGTCACCCCCGGGAGCGTGAGCCCTCGCGCACCTGCCTCCGAGGCGGCCCGCCGAGCTCGGGTGTGCGTTAGGCTCTTCGCCCCCGCGGATGAGATCCCGACGTAGACATCACAGGTTCCGAGGACCTTTTCGACCGCTTCGATCGGTTCGCCGGATGCCTCCGAGATCGGGGGTACCACCACGTGCGCGACCCGATCGGTGACGCGACGCGCCCCGTCGTAGAACGCTCGGCCGATCTCGACTGCGCCGTCATCGGTCACGACTGTCGCCCGCTCATCCGGCCGCGTCCGCAACACATACCGCCAGACGCTCTCCGCCCCCTCCACCGCGCGGGCCATAGACTCGTTCATCATCACCCGATTCTCCCCCTTCTTGCATGAACGGATCCCTGCGGCCGCTCATCTCCGACCATTACGGCACGCTGTTCCGATACATAGTATACCCGTTCGACCGTGCAGGATCGCAGAACGCGCTGTTCATTCCGATACCCAGCCATAGCGTTCGATGAAGAGTCAGCTGTACCGGACACGACTTGCCGCTCGAAAGCAGTTCGCAGTACTATGCGCTGGCTTTCCGCTATACGGTACCCTGCGCCGACACTGGGGCAGGATCTCTTTGAGCAATGAGGTGAGCAATGGCGATCTACGATGAGGAGACTGCGGATGTTCTCTGGCGAAACGGGGAACTTGTCCCGTGGAGCGAGGCAACGATCCACATAAACGCCGTTGGGCACGCATCCATCGCCGGAATCTTCGAGGGGATCAAAGCCTATTGGAACGAGGACCAAGACGAACTCTTCGTCTTCCGCTTGCGCGAGCACATGCAGCGGTTTGTCGCATCCATCAAGATGGTGCGGTATGGGTTCGACTACTCGCTCGCCGACCTGGAACGGGCTGTCCTGGACCTCCTCCGGGCGAACGAGTACCGGCGCGACGTCTACGTCCGCCCGTATGTCTTTCAACGCGGCATCGTCCGTGAGCTTCTTCAGGCGGAGCCCGGGAAGCCGACGGAGACCGTCATCGACGTCTGGCCGTTCACCTCATACGCGGACCCCGGGCGAGGGCTCGACGTCTGTGTCAGCTCCTGGACCCGCATCTCGGACAACGTTCTGCCGCCGCGGCTGAAGTGCTTCTCCAACTACCACAACGGGCGGCTCGCCGCGATGGAAGCCCACGTCGGCGGGTACGATTGGCCAATCCTTCTCGACGCGCACGGCAAGGTGACCGAGGGGCCGGGCGCGTGCCTCGCCGTCGTCCGAGACGGTGCCGTCCTGACACCGCCCGTCACCGCGAGTATTCTCGAGAGCATCACCCGCGACTCGATCGGACGAATCGTCCGCGAGACCCTCAATCGTCCATTTGTGGAACGAACGATCGATCGGACCGAGCTCTACATCGCTGACGAGATCTTCTTCCTCGGCACCGGATGGGAGATCATGCCCGTAGCGTCGGTCGACCGCCTTCCGGTTGGGTCCGGCGGAGTCGGTCCCATCACGATCGCAGTGCGTGACGCGTACCGCCGGGTGGTCCGAGGAGTGGACGAGCACTTCCCTGAGTGGCGAACGCCCGTCTGGCGGCCGGCCGGACACTGAGCGCGTGGCTCCGCTCTTCGATGCTGGACGACAGCGCTACCGGCGCCGTCCGCTCTGCCGTACAATCCGCGCTGGAGGAGGGGCCGATGTCAGCGCGAACTCACCATCGTCCGGCCGGCGGCAGGCGTCCTGCCGTCATTCGGTGGCTCATCGCCGCCGGAGTGTGCGCATGCGGGGCGCTCGTCCTGCTCGTGGCCGATCAGTTTCTCCCGACACCCTGGGTCCCGGTCGCCGCGCTGTGGTCGCTCGGTGCATCGTTCCTGTCCGGATGGGCGGCGGTACTTGCTTGGCGAATGCCGGTCCTCGGCCGCCGGGGGCTCTTCGTTGTTACCGCCGCGTGGTCTGCTGGTGTTGGGCTTTCGATCGGATGGTCGGAGTGGGGCGTCCACACCGACTCAGGACCGGCGACTCAATGGGCGGCGTGGTGGCTCGCTGTTGGCTGTTCCCTGCTTGTCGGCGCGCTCTTCCTTCGCGCGCTGCTCCGGCGGCGGGCCAGCTCGCTCGTCGGACGCCTCCTGTCACTGATCACGCCGATCGCGATCCTCTCGTGGATCGTCTTCTCGGCGACCCATCGATGATAGCAGACGGCGGTCCACGCACTCCCCGGGCGACCCGCCTGCCCCCGGTGTGGAAACCACACGAGCATCGTGCTGTACAATTCCCATCGAACCGGGGCAATCTCGCGCAGTGACTGGAGAGGGAGTCTTATGCCGGAACGAAATGCCACGCCGCGCAGGATCCGCTGGGTCATCGTCGGGCCCCTGGCGCTCTTGTTGGCCACCGCAGCTGTCGTCCTCGTGTTTTTCCTGCGACCCGACCCCATCGCCGATGCCGGTCGCCGAGGCGCCGACTGCGTCGGCGGAGCCGCCGGCCGACCGGCCGTCTATCGATGATTCGCCCGCCAGGGACCCCGGCGAACCTGCGATGGCGCCGGCCATCGCGCGGGTGGGAGCGACCGCCCCCGACTTCGACCTCCGGTCGTTGTCCGGGGAGCGAGTCGCCCTCTCCGACTACCGCGGTAACGTCGTCATCGTTGACTTCTGGGCGAGCTGGTGCACTCCTTGCCGTGCGACGATGCCCGAGCTATACACACTCTGGAAGCGATTCCAGAGCGACGGGGTCGTCTTCATCGGCGTCAGCCTCGATCGGACCGAGAGCGACGCCCAGAGCTACCTCGACTTCAAGGGATACGTCGACCTCGTCTCGCTGTGGGAATCGACCGCCGCCGCGAGTCGGGTCGCTCAGCTCTACGGTGTGCAGGGGATTCCCCGCACGATCGTCGTCGATCGCGACGGGACCCTCCGTTTTTCCGACCATCCGACTCGGCTGACGGAGGCGTTCCTGCGATCGCTCCTGTAGGCGAGCTCGGCACACAATGTGCGGATTCGGTATACTCGCCCGCCGGTGCAGCGAGCCCGGCAGCGAGGAGGCGATGGATTTGGCCGGACTGGCCGCCTACCGAACCTACCTGAGCGAGATCGCCAAGTTGAATTCCGCGCTCGCCCTTCTTCAGTGGGATCAGACCACCTACCTCCCGCCGAACGGCGTCGCCGCACGGGCGGACGTCATCGGAAAGCTCGCGCGAGCCGCATTCGAGCTATCCACGAGCGATGACCTCGGCCGCTGGCTTGAGGAGCTGTCGGCGTCTGATCAGCTTGGCGGTGCGGAACGCGCGAGCGTCCGCGTCGTCGGGCGGGAATACCGCCGGCGCCGCGCTGTCCCGCCCGATCTCTACGAGCGATACACAGTCGCGCGCGCGAAGAGCAACGCCGCTTGGGAGGTCGCTCGACGTTCGTCCGACTTCACCGGCTTTCGCCCTCACCTCGAGGAGATGGTCGACTACGCACGCCGGTTCGCCGATCTCTACGGGTATGACGGGCATCCGCTCGACGCGCTGATCGAGGAGCACGAGCCTGGGACGACCGTTGCAATGCTGCGGCACGTCATCGCTCCGCTTCGCGCGGAACTCGTCCCCTTCTTGCGACGCCTCCTCACAGACGGCTCGCTGCCGGACTCCGGCCTGCGGACGGGCACCTTCCCGATCGACGATCAGCGCCGCCTCTCGCGCCGCGCCCTCGAGGCGATCGGCTACGACTTCAACGCCGGCCGCCTCGACGAGAGCGCGCACCCGTTCACAATCGGCATCGCTCCTGGCGACACCCGCATCACCACGAGATACGACGCACACGATATCGTCCCGGGCCTCCTGGGCACGCTCCACGAAGGCGGACACGCGCTGTACGACCAGGGGATCGGCCCGTCGCTGTTCGATCTCGGACTGGCGGACGGGGCCTCGAGCGGCATTCACGAGTCGCAGTCCCGGATGATCGAGAACCAGGTTGGTCGGAGCCGGCCGTTCTGGGCGTTCTTCCAGCCGATCCTCGCCGATGTCTTCCCACGATTCGCCGACGTCGACCCCGATGACCTGTATCGCGCCGTGAACGTCGTCGCGCCGAGCCCGATCCGAGTCGAAGCCGACGAGGTGACCTACAATCTCCACATCATGCTCCGGCTCGAGATCGAGTGCGATCTCCTCGCCGGGACCGTGCGCGTTGCCGATCTGCCCGACCTGTGGACCGAGAAGACCTCCGAGTACCTCGGCATCGTCCCGGAGAGCGATGCCCTCGGCGTCCTCCAGGACGTACATTGGTCGATGGGGCTCTTCGGGTACTTCCCTTCGTACATGCTAGGGAACCTATACGGTGCACAGATCCACGCCGCCCTGCGCAGCGCCATGCCCGACCTCGACGAGCGGATCCGGGCCGGGGCGCTCGAGGGCCCTGTGAGCTGGCTACGAACCGAGGTCC
>Ga0068714_10006146_pt1 | contig 12363 bp, 13 predicted proteins | sample MTBNYHSulfiMetaG_FD_62988 | JGI IMG/M metagenome (GOLD analysis project Ga0068714, IMG submission 62988) | Enrichment culture microbial communities from rom New York Harbor, USA that are MTBE-degrading - MTBE-NYH (New York Harbor Sulfidogenic)... | ecosystem: Environmental > Aquatic > Marine >... | reverse complement strand
CCGGGAACATTGAAGATCTGATCGCCTGCAATTGTAGAGGGCAGGCTTACAGGAAAACCAATATCGCAGAAATGGTAAAAACAGCCGTTGAAAACTATTCACCCCGGCTGGGGGAATGGTGCAGGCAATATGCACTGGAAAACCTGAACATTGAAAAACAAACTGAAAAATATATAGCCTTATGCAAAAAGTTGATTTGGTATATGTATTAGGAAGCGGTAGCATCTGGAACAACAACGAACTCCGCTTTTCCCTGCGTTCAGTGCAGAAAAACCTCCGGGGAGTGAGAAAAGTATATATAGTTGGCGAAAATCCCGGGTTTCTGACCGGAGAAGCTATTTATATCCCGCACCCGGATCCGCTGCACCGTAACGCTGATGGCAATATGGCTCTGAAAATTTTAAAGGCTTGTGAAGAGAAAGGATTATCAGACGACTTTTTATTCATGAACGATGATTTTATCATTAACCAGCCAATGGTTGCCAGCCTGATCCCCTGGATGCATAAAGGGGATATGAAGGAGCGTTCTGAAAAATTCTGGAAAGCGCAGTTTTACCGCCACCGGTTACGACGGACCTATGATGTGCTGGCAGGAAGATTCCTGCCTACCATTCAATACGATTATCATGCCCCTATGTTAATGAACAAATACCGATTCCCGGAGGTAATGGCGCAGTTCAACTTCACACAGGATATTGGTTATACATTTCGTAGCCTTTACGGGAACTGCCTTGAACTGCCGGCCATTCCGGTAAAAGGAAACAAAGTGACCATTTATCGCTATTATACCATAAAGCAAATACAACAAAGGGTGGAAAACATCCCGTTTGTTGGTTATAACGACCAGGGACTGAACCGCTCCCTGAAATGGTGGCTGGTGGATAATTTCCCTGAAAAGTCAAAATACGAAACTAACCTTCCGGAGGATAAAATAACCGATCTGTGGCAGTGGTTCAACCGTGGACAAAATTATGACATGGGCGTGCAGATCTTTGAAAAATACTACAAGCATAAAAACCTGCTACGCCTGTTAAAATCAGGAGAAAGCAGGATGCTGCGCAAAAAACTGGAATTTAAATTCACCCAAACAATAAAGGAATTATGAACGCAAATCAGGTGGAAGTAATAAAATGGTGGCATAGTGGCCGAGACTACCAACAGGGGGTAATGCTCTATGCCCGGCTGGGAAAAAACAAGATGCTGATGCATACTTTTATGAAAAAGCATGAACGGTTTGGCCGCCGGAAACTGGAATATGAATTGCCCAAGTCTGTAGGATTAGACTGGAAAAGAATGCCGGGTGCAAATAAAGAAAAAGCTGGAAAGATGCCATCAAAACCAGGATCGCAAATCCTGGGAGAAACCCGGTCAAAGGCACCTGAAAAATCACCCGCAAAAACAGTTGATAAACCACCTGTTAAATCGGCTGGAAAAAAATCTGATGGTAAAACCGGTAAACATGATACAGGATTAAAAAAGGTCGCTGAGGACTCAGAAATCCCCGAAGCAAAAACTTCCGGGGAGCCGGCAAAACAGTACCCGAAGGTTATCCGTCGCCTGAAATACGAATATAGCGACCTGTTCACTAAGCGCAGCCTGATGCATAAACGAATGCGAGCTGTTCCTCCAGAAAACTCACAGCAAAACATGAATTCACGGGCAGTATTGCTGCAGGATATCAGGGCTATAACCGACCGCCTGGAATTCTTATATTCCTTTATCGATGATTATGAGAACAGGGGAGTGATCCCCATTTCAGAGGAGATATGGCCGGCAAAAAAGAAGCAACAACTGAGTGATGATCCGGATGAGCTGAAAAGAAAAAAGAAAAACCTGCAAAGCGCCAATACAAAAGACCGTAACCAGTTACAGTATCAGCAAAAAAGCAGGAGCAAAAAGGAAAAACCCATGCCCCAGGGGCCCAAACGGCGGCGAATTGAATTCAGAATTAAAAACCGGGAAGCACAAATTAAAGAAATTGACCAAAAAATAGTAGATCTGGAAAATGCTGATTAATCCGTCAAACATAGTGAAAGATTTAAAAGCGGCTACCGGTAACCAAACCCAAAAGCCGCAACCTGCCTCAATGGTGGAAAGTAAAAATGATTACACCTTTGTAAACGAAAAGGATCAGGCGCTTACCCGGGCTATCGGTCAGATTGAGCAGGGGAAAACCATTCATTATTACAGCTATGGAAACTTTAATCTGGTAAGGCTAATCATTTACCTTATAAAACAAACCGGACCGGTGCATGTTTTTATGACTTCTTACTCTTTCTCACAAAAAAGCATTGAACAATTAAAAAGCAGACTGAGCTCAGGGAAATTGTTATCATTTAAGGTGATTGTTGATAACAGGGTGCGCACTATGAGCCCGAAACCATTCCAGATGCTCAGTGAAAGCTTTGATTACCGCTGCAGCTCTATCCATGCCAAGGTGGCCCTGCTCTGGAACGATCAGTGGAACCTTTCGATAGTGACCAGTCAGAATGCCACCGATAACCCGAAAATGGAACGGGGATCTATTTTTACCAGTAAAGAAGTTTTTGATTTCGATTTAAATGCCCTTGAAAATGAATTTTACGCAGGAACAACTTAAGGAGCTGGAAGTACTGGCAGGACTGTTCTTTTCCATTCCGGAAGTATTAACAGCCCTGGGAATCCCGCTTCACCTGGAAGGGGAATTTTCAGAGACAGTCAGATTCGATCACTCGCATCCGGCTTTTGCAGCCTACCAAAGAGGCAGGTTGACAGCAGAAACACAACTGCGGCAGGCCATCTGGCAGGCAGCACTCAACGGAAGCAACCCGGCACAGACAACCATGCTTGAATTTTTAAACAACTCAAAGCCATGAGCAGAAAAGCCATCACCGACCAGAAATATGAACTGATCAAGGCGCACATCCTTGATCCGGAGAATTCACCATTGCCGGAGCATCTGCAGGAGCAGCTCGATCGTATAGTATCCATGGCAAAAGTCCTGGATAAAAATCCGGTGATAAAACATGCCGTGGCATTGCATCGCTCTAAATTTCCTGACCTTAGTGAAACAACAGCATACCGCGATGCACGCCTGGCACGAAAAATATACAACAGCCTGCATGAATTTAATTATGATTTCTGGCTATCGTGGATTATAAATGATATCATTAAAAACATTGAGCAGTGCCGCAACAACAACTCCCACCAGGACAGGCGCATCATTGCCATGGAACATGCCAATCTGCTGAAAGCCATCGGGGAAAAGCCCGATGAACTGCCGGATCCAAAGCGCAATGAAAAGCACCAGTTTTACATCCTGGTGCAGGTGAACAACCAAAACATAAAGTTTAACCTCGACCAGCTTCACCGGCTTCCAGAGGATACCCTGCGTGAACTCAACCGGGCACTATCAGGGGGCAGGGAGATTGATACCCGCGATGCTGAACAAATAATGAACTCATGATAACCGAGCTGGTAAACCTGAACAATCCGCAGCTTATTTCCGTATTGAGCAATGCCCGGAGCCAGGTGGATATCCACGGAAGGGGAACGGGTAAATCCTATATCATCGGCTGGGAGATCAGCCGCATGGTGCGCAGCATGCCCCGGTCGGTCACCTCGATAACAGGCAGGACTTACGGGCAGATCTATACCCGTACACTTCCTTCTTCCTTGAAATTCCTGGAAACAATCGGCTATGAAAAGGATAAGGATTATGTCATCGGTAAAAAACCTCCCAAAGGATGGGTGGATCCATACGAGCGCATTACCCGGTATGATAACTTTATCTCCTTTGCCAACGGTACCGGATTCTTAATGCTCTCCCAGGAGCGGGAAGGATCGGCACGTGGGCCTAACCTCGACCGGGAAATTGTGGATGAAGCACTTACCCTGAACAAAGAACGTTACGATCAGGAGGTCTCTCCGGCCAACAGGGGAAACGAGGAACACTTTGGAAAGAAGTCACCAAATCCCTGTATCCACCATCACGGATTCAGGTATGTTTCCTCCATGCCTTTTTCACAGGACCAGCGATGGCTTTTGGATTACGGAAAATATTATCAGGACGAGGCCGGCGTGATGCTTTTTGATACCTGGAACCGGATTGTAAAAATGCAGCTTCAACTGATTGAAGCAGGGCAGATAGATGATACCGGTTTATTTAAAGATATCTGGAATGAGATCGTCCGGATGAAACGGCAGATTGCTCCGTTTTCTTCCCGGTCAGGGGTACTCTTTACACTGGCCAATGCTTTTGATAATATTGAAAACCTGGGTTTTTCATATATTTTACGGGAATACGAAAAACAGTCGCTGCTCACCTTTATGATAGAGATCCTGAACTGGATCATTGACAAAGTAGAGGATTGTTATTACCATATCGATCCACAAAAGCATGTCTATTACGATGCACTTAATGAGGAGTATATCCGGGGCGTGGCAGAAGACAGCGACTGGGATGCCGGTTCGCTGGAATCACCCGACTGCCGTTTTGATTTGGATTGTGATCCTTCACGTCCGTTGGAAGTGGTTCCCGACTGGGGTTCGAAGATTAATCTGTTTTCTGTTGGACAGGAACGGAACTTTAACTTTGTCACCCGCTTGGTGGAACCCGTAGACTGTTTCATTAATGAATTCTTCAACAAACCCCAAGAGACCAATAAGGTGATGATCGTTGACCTGGTAGACCGGTTTTGTGATTACTACCAGTACCATCCCACCCAAAAGGTGATCTATTACCGTGACCGGTACGGTGATCACCGGCAACCCAACGTGAAGAACTCTCAGTCATACAACCTGCAGGCCATAGAACGTTTTGAAAACAGGGGATGGACTGTTGAGCCCCGGTCTCATCGGGGAATGGAACCCCCGCAGCATGATAAGTACCTTTTGTGGGTAAACATCCTGAAAGGCAGTGATCCGAAATATCCAAAAATATTGTTCAACGGGCGCAATTGTAAATACACGCTGATCTCCATGAACAATACCAAAGTGATTGAACGGGGCGGAAAGTTTGATAAGGATAAAAAATCGGAAGCCAGCAAGGTGATCCTGCCCGAGGAAGCCACACACTTTGGCGATGCAGCCGATAAACGTATCTGGACAAAGTACGGCAATATCCTTTATAACAAATCATCCACGTTTGTTTCTCCCAGACTTTAACCTGTCTGTTTGCCCGCTTAAATAAAGCCGGCAAACCATCCAATCGGTATCAGAAACAGGTCTACCTGTATCTGATTTATCCAATCCTTCTGCTCTTCCGTAATAGGACTGCCTGAAATTGATAGAGCAGGACTGTTGGCAAATGAAAGAAAAGGACTGCCCGGTCTGATCATATTTCCTGATTTTCTGCCTTTTTTTCTGCCCATACCGATAGGGCGGGTCTGGCATCCATTGGCATTTAAAAACGTAGTTTTTAAAAATTTCCTTTGTTTCCTGCTCAAAACCAGTGATTTACTTAACAATAAATGACAATGGTTTTTTGACCGCATCTACGCTTTTTTGTTGTCAAAAAAGCGTGCAAAAAAAACGCGCCCCATTTTTCTGAAATGGGTACGTTACGGGACCCTGCTACGCACCCATAACTCGCTCATGTTCTTTTCTCTTTTAAGGGGACGACAATAGATAAAAGAACCAAAAGAGAAAACCGCTCCCCGCTTAACTTCCAAGATTCAATCCATCTCATATGCTTTTCAGAAAAATACTTCCCGGTAAGTTTATTCCGCCGGATCAGGGACTTTTGCTTCTGCTGCCGACAGCTTCCCGGGTATCTCTGTTTTTCTTTGCTTACCAGCTCTCCAGGTGCTTACGCGGCAGGTGCACCGGATATGTTTTGCGGCCATTATCAATAACCCTTGTCTGAGCCAGTACCCGTACCGGATGCGATTCCCGCTTTCAGTGATGGTGTCCGGGTTTCATAACCCCTTTTCCTGAATTGATTTTGCCGACCGGTTTCATGGTTTTAAGTAAAAAATCACATGCTAAGGTGCCACCCGGATACGGCTACGCCATCAGGAAAAATGAATCTTGCAAGGATTTTCCCGGCATAGCCTATCCCGACACGTCGTGATTTAACGGTATTCCAGTTCCTCCTTGCAAGCCCTGATTCCGGGTGTCTGTACCTGCATGAATTTTTAACTTTTAAAACTTTTAATCATGAAAACTTACAAAAAAAATTACATCGGAAAAGGCGTTCAACATGAAACACTGGACATTGTAAAAGTAACCCTGAAAGTAGAAGACCTGCTGAAATACCAGCACGAGTACAACGGCCAGCAGTATATCTCATTTGAACTGGCCCGGTTGCAAAACCAGGATAAATTCGGTCGCACTCACACCGCTTATGTAAGCACCAGGGACGAAGAACCGGAAGAAGCTCCGAAACCCAGAAGAGGCCGGAAGCCGAAAACCGAGACTGCAGAAGCTTAAAAGATCTCCCCGCTCCGGCGGGGATTTTTTTGGTTGTACATTGAAAAATAACATTGTAATAAATTTTTATTAACTTGCTTATGCAGCATTTTAAATTATTTTTCAATTTTTACTATTGAACCTGATAGAATAATTTCTTTATCTAAAGTTAAATCATATTTAAAATTAATAACTCCATTTGCACCTTTGGAAAGAGCATATTCATAAACCATTTTAAGGATATCGTTAACATCCTTTGTTTGTCTTGGTATAGTCCTGTTATAAATATACTTAACACCATTCTCGATAATACCATTCCCATTTTCAATCATAGTTTCAGTAACAGGACTTGATGTTGATTTATAAAGACTTACATATTCAGGTTCAATTGTGTAATACACGATTCCAAGTGGAATATATTTTTGATTGATATTACCGGGAGAAAAAATGAATCCCTTATCAATATAGGGTTGAAAATCCAAGTATGATTGCGTAATTTCTCCTTCGACAGTTTTTTCAATATAACTAGTTGTCCTACAAGCCATGAATGCAAGAAATGAAAGAATTAAAAGGAAAGAATAAGACTTCATTTTTATTATTTATTTTTAATATAGTCTTTAATAGCATTAAAGTAATAGATAAAAATAAACAATCGTTTAAATAATTCAAAACATTATTTGACGGAAATAACCACTGAACATTATTAAAAGAACGATAAAAGCAAAAGACCTTCTTAAATATCAACACGATTAAATCGGCCAACAGTATATCTCATTTGAACTGGCCAGGTTGCAAAACCAGGATAAATACGGTCGCACCCACACCGCTTATGTAAGCACCAGGGAAAAAGAACCGGAAGAAGCTCCGAAACCTAAAAAAAGCCGGAAGCCGAAAACCCAGGCTGCAGAAGCTTAAAAGATCTCCCTGCTCCAGCGAAAATTTTTTTGTCGCATATTGAAAAACAACAATTTGCAATTATTTTTATTAACTTATCTTTTGTAAATACTTTTAACCGATGATAAATGTTTGTAAACACTTAAAAATGTATATAATAGATTTTTAGTGATTAAAAAAAATATATATAAAGTTTTCATCAGCTATTTTTTTAAAAAAATACCACCAAGTGTAACTATGACCGATCAGTCGATTTGTTACATAAAGACAGAAAAAAAAAGATATAATGAACAGCCGATGCACAAGAAAACTAAAAAAACATCTGATATATGTTTAATCGAAAGAATAAAATCGAAGTGAATGCAATTCTTGATACACAAATTGAAGAATTACTAAAAAAGACTTCTCAATATGAGGATTTTGTTGAAGGAAGACTAATCTGTAGTTCATGTGGTTCAATTATAAATGCTCAAAATATTGGAATTATGCAACCCATTGAAAACGGTTTAAAAATTAAATTCTATTGTGATAGAATAGATTGCACAGAACAACATAAACTTGACCATGAATAAAATAATTGAAGAATTTAAAACATTTTTTGAAGGATTAGGTCTTTCTTCCTTTTTAATAATAATTATCCTTTTACTTTTATTTATTGGAGCTACAAAACCTGAGAATTTTCAAATATATTTCGGGTATTTATGGAGAATATTGGCACATCCTTTTAAGTTCTTGAGAAAACATTCAATAAAAAGTGATGTAGAAGGTCCTTGCACAAAAGCTTTAAGAAGCATAGCTAAAGAACTACCTGATATGGATATTCCCGGTTTAAGTATAAATTGGGTAAATGAAGACAATATAGAAACAGTACTTACAGAAGGTAAGGCAATTGTAAAATTAAAATTTGAGGATAATCAGGCAAAAAACATAGTTAAGGCAACATCTATTTATATTAAAAATGCATTTCTAAAACACACCAAACCATATATCAAGGAAAACCTTAGAAAAGCTTTGGATATTTGTGTAACAAAGAAAATACTCCTGAAGATTGAGAAAAACAAATCTAATATATTATCCATATTCATAGAGGAAAATTCTTCTGAAAATTCTGATGTTTTCGAAAGTTGTGAATTAATCGAAGATATTGATGATAATGGTTTATTTACAAGAATATTGCTTCGAGAGTTAGACCTTTTTGGTAAAAAATTACATGGCAGGATAATAAAAGAAGACTATAAAAAAGAATCTGACGAGTTCCTGCGATTTGTAAATCAAATTTCAATTAGAGAATATGATGATGATACACCCTTATCTTTTTCAAGGCAAATTTTAAAAGTTGGAATAATCCTAGTAGCTAAAGAAGAAACATTCACAAACTATGGAATAAAACCATATTTAAGGCGAATAAAACTTGGGTTGTCAAAAGGAATCGAAAGCTTTTATTTATTAGCCAGAGGTGATAATGTACCAATCTTAAAAGAAGTTGCGACACAGCTTCTTAATACAGGAAATTTTGTTTTAATAAATAAACCAAAAGAATATTTTGACACAAAGAATCGTTCTGCAATTTGTTATTGTCTTCGTATAAATGATGACAGTATACTTTCAAATACATTAAAAGAAATTGGGAATGCCATTAAAAATAAAACACCAATTGCAGGCGTAATAACATACGTTAAAGAAAACTATCTAAAAATTGATATAAATGGTATTGAAGGTTATCTAAGGAAGCAAAATCTAAGTGTTATTGACATCCAAGATGCAAGAAGGTATTTTAAAGAAAACACATATATAGAAGCTATTCCGCTCGAAATTCAAGAAAATGGCATAGTAGAATTTGGATTAAGAGATACAAAAAGTGACCCTAATAATATTTTAACAACTCAATTTGAAATTGGTAAAAGGATTACTGGGAAAATTGCCTTTATTGAAGATATATTCATAACTGTGGATTTAGGATTAGATAAAATTGAAGGATTTTCTTTTCGAAAAGATTTAACTTATAGCAGATATGAATTTCTTCATAAAATATTTAGTATTGGTGACGAACATGAATTTGATATACTAGGATATAATTTTGAAAGGGGCAACATTCGTCTTAGGCTGGCTGACTTGAAAAACCCTTGGGATAGAATTTTCTATTCTAAGAATTCTGAGGTGGAAATGATTATTTGTAAAAAGGCTACAAACTCATTTATTGGTGAAATTGCAGAAGGAATTGAAGCTATTCTTCCTTTTCGAGAACTTGCATGGGTGGAAAATGAAATAGCACTGAAAAAAGAAAAAATAAAACTCAATGATAAAATAAAATGCTATGTGGACATAGTTGACAAAGAAAAGAAAATTATTTTTGTTACTTTAAAACAAAAACAGAAGAATCCATTCATTAAATTCAGTAAAGCAAATCAGGGTAAAACATTTGATTTTATTGTAGACGAGATCAATTCATATGGGATTATTGGGCATATATTGACTGATAAGTCTTACATTGTTTATATCCCAAATTATGAAACAACTTGGAATGGAAATAAGTATACATATAAAGTAGGGAATAAATATCAAGTTCAAATTATTGGTACGGATAAATATAACCAAAAATTACTTGGTACCTTTAAACCCTTTATCAAACATCCACTTTCTGATTTTTCAAACTCTTTTGAAATAGGTCAAGTTCTAACTCGACTTAAAGTTTGTGAATCAACCCAATGGGGATTATTTTACAAGATAAAGTATCGAAACAGTGAGATAAAGGCTCTATTACATCGTAGAGATATATGTAATGGATTTATTGAAGATTGTCAAAAGCTTTGTAATGTTCTTGATGATATACCTTTATGTTTATCGTTAATTGATATGGAGAAAAACCGTGTTGCACTAAGTCTAAAAAACTTGCTTGCAAAGAATGTGGAACAAATTGATAATTTGGATTACGAAAAAACATATTCTGGAAATATAATTGCTTTTGATAGAAAAGATTATCTTGTTTTAATTAAAAGCTTTTGGGTATTAGGTAAATTAGAAACTAATAAACGCTATAATCTGGGAGACCCTGTCAATATAAGACCAGTAGCGACATATAGTGAATTAATTTTAAGTGATGATTAAACCACACACTAATAAGTACATTGACTTTTCGCAAAAAATGCTATTACACGACCAAAACAAGCCAAAGTGCTTGCCTACCAAAATGCACAGCAGATATAGTTTAGCAAATTGAAAAAATGACAGACTATATAGAAGGTATTTGTCAATAGTGGTTAAAGTGGTAAAAAAAAGTCAGAGCTTTTAAGCAATTTTTTACAAACGGAAACAAAAAAGATTTTACTTTACTCATTCTCCGCTTAAATCCCGGCAAAATTATTCATCGCTCCACGGAACGGTAAAGGGGAACCCGCTTTTTGTGGCGGGTTTCCTTCGGATGCGTTCAGTTTTTGCCGTAAACTTATCAGCCCAAATTTCTCCCGGTAAAAACTGACATGCACCCCGTTGACCTGATCCGTGGCAGCTCAATGCCCGGTACGCCAAAATTTAACCGGCGTGCCAGACAGACCCTGAGCAAAGGCGAAGGGTGCCAATAAAAGTCCGCAGGGCAGCGGCAAAAATCATGTCTCAAAACCTATTTTTATCCAATGTAGCTGAAATTCAGATCAGTTATTCCACAAAAGTAAAACCATCCGACCGTCAAAAAATTACCTGCTCAAAAGATGCTGCAGAGATCTTACGGCAAATATTTCCCGGATTCGAACACCGGGAATTTTTCTATATTCTAACCCTGAACCGTGCCAACCGTGTTTTGGGATATTTCGAAGTATCCAAAGGAGGTATCAATGGCACCGTGGTTGACACCAAACTTATTCTCCAGGCGGCACTCAAAACAAACGCTTCCGGGATTATAATGGCTCACAACCATCCGTCTGGAACCCTTGAGGCAAGCGATGCTGATATTAAAATCACACGAAAAGTAAAATCCGCTTGCTCATTTCTCGATCTCTCCATGCTGGATCACCTGATCCTCACCTCTGATACTTACCTCTCAATGGCTGATGAAGGAATTATTTAACAATTATCAAAATTCATAACGGCGTGCCAGTTGCCACAATAAGTCCCAAGGGCATGGGCAAATTACGATGAAAAAATACAAGGGAGATCCCCGCAGAATTACTGCACGTTTCAATTCAAGTTGCTCCAAATGCAGCAAAAAAATCCAAAAGGGCGAAACCGTCTACTACTGGGCAAACGGCAAAACTGTAATGTGTGCCACCTGTGGCGAGCCAGAATACCAGCGGTTTCTTTCCATGGCCGCTGACGAAGATGCTTATAACGGATTTAGTAACCCTTATTAATTATAGCGCTATGAAATTTGAAATTGACTTTTCATTTTGTGGTTACACAAAAGGTGACCTTATTGAATTCTGTTTCGGCAAACATGCCGATGTGGATCCGGCAATTCCAATGGAACTGGTTCGCAAAATCCAGGACTTCACAGATGATCTCAAAGGCCATTTCTGGTACGTGATGGATTATACCGAAAACAAAATTGGTGGGAAGTTGGTGAATCTAAAGGAAAAATTCTTTTCCAGAGTAGCCGAAATGTATATGGAACAACTTCCAAAAACGTTTGAAGAAGCTCTTCAGCGAAAAAAGGCCGAAATCGTACCGTTCCGATTTGAACTGAAACACGACAACGGAACCTCAAAAATTGTGGTTTACGCTACCGATGAAACATCGGCCCGCAAAATCATTATGGAAGCTGAAGGCTGTCCGGATTCTGCAATCATAAAAAGAAGGGCTTAGGCCCTTTTTTTGGTCAAAATATAACATGCTGCTTTCGTCAAATTATTTCTACTCTTCATTTTTAAAGTTTTGCTCCTATACCTCCTTACCAGTTATTGTACCATGCATAAGTACCATGCACCCCGTATTTTTTCATTGTGAGTCTGCCGCTTTTTTAACGATTTCACTGTTTATTTTCAAATGCTGAGCAAAGAAATAGCCTCATTCCGGAATGATCAGTCAATGATTTTCCCGGCATATCCTCATTTAATCGTAAACTGATTCCGGTATTCCAGTTCCTCATTG
>Ga0068714_10006143_pt1 | contig 12365 bp, 8 predicted proteins | sample MTBNYHSulfiMetaG_FD_62988 | JGI IMG/M metagenome (GOLD analysis project Ga0068714, IMG submission 62988) | Enrichment culture microbial communities from rom New York Harbor, USA that are MTBE-degrading - MTBE-NYH (New York Harbor Sulfidogenic)... | ecosystem: Environmental > Aquatic > Marine >... | reverse complement strand
CTGTGGCTTGGGTGTTGGCGCATCCCGCGGTGACTGCACCGATCATCGGCGCGAGAACTGTCGACCAGCTTGGCCAATCGTTGGCCGCGGCCTCCTTCGAGATGTCCGAGGAGCTGTATCGCGCGGTCGCTGAACTCTCACCGGCTCCGCCTCCGGCAACGGATCGCAGCGAGGAACGGCGGGGCGTGTCGTATCGCGGAAGCCGCGAGACATATCGATAGGCAGGCCGCCGAACCGTCATGTGATATTGGCCGGGTCGCTGCGGTGGCCTGGGTGCGCTGTCCCAAACCAGCCTGGCTTCTGGGTCTACTGCGACGCGGTCTCCTCGTAGCGAGCGCGCGCCTCTTCCAGGATTCGCCACGCGTCGTCGAGTCCCTTCCAGCCGAGGACGTGGGTCGTCTTCTCCTCGAGGGTCTTGTAGACCTGAAAGAAGTGCTCGATCTCGGCCAAGAAGTGAGGCGAGAGGTCGGAGAGTTCGTGCACCTCGGCGAACCGGGGATCGACCGCGGGGACGGCGAGAAGCTTCTGGTCGCGACCCTTCTCGTCCTTCATGTCGAGCGCCCCGACGATGCGGACCGGGACGAGACATCCAGGGAAGGTCGGCTCGTGGGTGACGATCAGCACGTCGAGGTGGTCTCCATCCTCGGCCAGCGTATCGAGGATGATGCCATAGTCGGCGGGATAGTGAACCGGTGAGTAGAGCACGCGGTCTAGGCGGACGCGGTCGCGTTCGTCGTCGTATTCGTACTTGTTGCGGCTTCCCTTGGGTATCTCGACCAGTGCTGGAATGACGGCTTCCTGAGGCATATCCCCTCCAGATCGATAGTAGGTCAGACCCAGGGCGAAATCCAGCCGCCCGGGGCGATCGTTGTCTAGAGACCCGGCGTCTCCAGGCATACTCGGAATCAGCATGCGAGCAAGCAAGCGATCCACGGACCCGGTGACAAGCAACGCGCGCCCGTCACGGATCACCGTCACAAGAGGCATCCAGCCGGACACCATTCGCTACCAGACGGTCTTCGATCGCATCCCGGTCGCGCTCTACATCACCTCCCCGGATGGGCACATCATCGACGCCAACGCCGCCCTTGCCGATCTGCTGGGCTTCGCCACGAAGGAAGAGCTTCTCGGCACGCAGACCTCGGACTTGTACGTCAGGCCGCGGGAACAGGAGAAGGAACGCCTGCTCTTAGAGCGCAAGGGGACCGTTCGCGACTTCGAGGCGCGCCTGCGCCGCCGGGACGGCGAAACCGTTTGGGTTCGCGACACGTGCCGCGCGGTTCGCGGAGAGGCGGGAGAGGTCTTGTTCCACGAGGGGAGCCTCCAGGACATCACCGCCGAGCGGCACTACCGGAACGAGCTCGCCTACATCGCCCGGCACGATCCGCTGACGGGGACCTTCAATCGCTACGCGCTCGACGAGTTGCTCGCGACGGAGACCGCGCGGGCACAGCGGCACAGCTACCCGATCGGGCTCCTCATGGTCGATGTCGACCGTCTGAAGGAGTTCAACGACCGATTCGGCCACGTGGTCGGCGACCGCGTGCTCCAGGAGATCGCGCGTGTGCTGCGCATGTCGGTCCGCCGGACCGATGTGGTCGTGCGCTACGGGGGCGACGAGTTCCTGGTTCTCCTGCCGCGCGATGGTCAGGACGTCGGCATCGTGAAAGATCGCATTTGCGCTCACATCGGCGAACTGCGGATCTCCGCCTCATCGGGCGAGGTGCCGGTGAGTGTGTCAATCGGAATGTCGCACTGGATCCCGCAGGGAGGCCAGACGATCGACCGAGCGCTACAGGAGGCCGATCTGGCGATGTACGAGGAGAAGCGGGACGCCGGCTAGCCAGCATCGGCGCGTCACGGCAGACTCTCGAGGACGGCCGCGATCGTGCGCCGCCCGATCGCATAGGAGAAGTGCGCGGCCGCCAGTCCGTAGTTGTAGTCGGCCATCTCCTGAACCGCCGCAGGAGCGTCGAGCAGAGAGCGAACGGCGTCCACCGCTTCGGTCGTGATCGTTCCCTCCATGGCGACGACCCGGAACCCCAGCGGCTCGATGTCGGCGACGTAGACGGGATAGCGGTTCACGAGGATCGGCCGGCGAAAGAACACCGCCTCGAGGAATGCGTTTCCGAAGCCCTCCAGAAGACTTGGATAGGTGACGAAGTCGGCGGCCGTGTAGGCGTCCTGCAGGTCGAAGCGTCCGGGTTCGCCGGTCTCATCGTCCTTCGTCGCAGCGAACCGCTCCGGGGCGAACAGGAGCCGCACCCCGAGATCGTGGGCCAGGCCGCGCAGCCGCGCGAGAGTCGCTGTGCCTTCGTCGGTTGCGCCGTGTGTCATCAAGAGACGATACCCGTGCCGGGAATCCGCTTGCTGGAGCCGCCGCACGAGCTCGACGGCGTGCTCGATTCCCTTTCGCGCGACGACTCGAGTGGGCTGCAGGATGATCCGCTCGTCCAGGTCGATTCGAAGGTCGCGGCGCAGCCCATTTGAGCGATCCTCCCGTTGCGGTGGCCCCGACTCGAAATCCAGGAGATTTGGCAGCACCGTGGATGGCAGGCCGCGGCGCGCCTTCAACGCCGCCTGAGCGAGCGAGTTGATGACGATGTGCCGAATCGACGGCAGGTTGGGTGGGAAACACCGCTCCAGGAGGTCCGGTACGACGCACTGGGAGAACCGCTCGCGCTCCCAGTGAAAATCGTGGTGGTGGGCAATCGTTGGGATCCCGCTCGCCTCGATCAGCTCGGTGAGCGCGACGCCGAGCGGCAGGTGCATGGGGATGGCGAGGGCGTTCTCCACGAGCAGCGCGTCGATCTCATACTCGGCGATGAACTCCCCGATTCCCCGGCGCAGGAGGGCGGCGCGTTCTGTGATGCGCGCCCGAAGTGCTGTGGGATCCCCGTCGGAGAAGGCCTCGGCGTTGATCGCACGCGCCTGCGGATCCATGAAATGCATCTCCGGCAGACGACACACCGCGGACTCTCCCCATCCGTCGATCTCGCCCGCGCACGCCCGGCTCTCATGCCCCATGGCGCGCAGGATCTCGCCGAGCTTTGCCGCCTCGAGCGAGACCCCATCGGTCCCCGAAAGGCGGGTGGCGACGACGCCGATGTTCACGGGCTCCCCTTCGCCAGCCACCGGGTTTCGAGCGGAGCGAGGACGAGGTCAGCTCCGTCACCGACGGCGACGCGGCCGCCCGAGAGGAGGTCCGTCCACGTCGCGTCCTCAACCACGGGAGCGGAAACCGATTGCTTCGCGTCCGTCACGTTGTGCAGGCACAGGATGCGGCCCTCGTCCGCTGAGCCGCGGAGAACTCCGAAGACGCCGCGTCCGAGAGCCAGAATGTCTTGGCCGATCCCGGGGTGAAAGGCGGGGTGGCCCGCGCGGGCTCGCAGGAGCCCTTTGAGCCCATCGAAGACGCGCGCGCGCACGGACTCGCGCTCCGCGAGTTCGCCCAGCAGGCGCGATCGGTCGAACCTCTCCCGGTTGATGGCCCGGTAGTCGTTTCGGGCGATCGCGCCTTCGATCCAGCTGCGTGAGCCGAACAGGCTGTGGACGTAGATCGCCGGGACCCCGGCGAGGCTCAGCATGACCGCATGGGCGGTCAGGAACCGCTCGATCTGCCGGTCGAGCGGCTCACTGCTCGTCGGGTCCGACAGCGCATCGAAGAGCGAGATGTTGAGTTCGTACGGGCTCTGGGTTCCGTCGCCTCGATCCCGGTACGAGACGCGCCCACCTCGCTCGAGCGTCTGGGCGACCAGGGCCTCCACACGCGACGCATCCACCAGGCCCTCGAGCGGCCGCAGCCCGATCCCATCATGCGAGGCGAGGAAGTTGAGAAACGTGCACCCCGCTGGCGGGCGATCGAGCGACCGCGCCCACGCGCTCAGGGCCCCCACGTCCTGTCGCGAGAAGGCGTCGACCACCAGCGGGGGCAGCGGGAACTGATAGACGAGCTGCGCCTCATCGGTCCCATCACCGAGGTAGCTGACGTTCTCGGCGTGCGGCACGTTCGTCTCCGTGATCAGAAGGACGTTCGGCGCTGCCGCATCGAGGACCGCGCGGAGCAGCTTGACGATCCAGTGCGTCTCCTCGAGATGGACGCACGGGGTTCCGATGCGCTTCCACAAGAACGCGATCGCATCGAGCCGTACGATGCTTGCGCCGTGTCGAACGAGCGACAACAGAACGTCGATCATGCGCAGGAGGACGTCCGGGTTCGCGTAGTTCAGATCGACCTGATCCGGGCTGAAGGTCGTCCAGACGAGCCGGCGCCCCCCGAACGTTTCGAACGGCGTGAGTAGAGGACGGGCCCGCGGTCGCACGACCGCAGACAGGTCAGCCCGCTCGTCCACCGTCAGGAAGAAGTTCGCGTAGGCCGGATCGCCGGCGAGAAACCGCTTGAACCATTCGCCCCGCGCCGAGACGTGATTCATCACGAGGTCGACCATCAGGCCAAACTGCCTTGCCAAGCGGCGCAGATCCCCCCACACGCCAAACGACGGCTCCACACGGTCGAAGTCCATGACAGAGAATCCGGCGTCGGAAGACGACGGCATGAACGGAAGGACATGGACGTGCGAGATCAGTCCACCAACCGTCTGCTTGAGGGTCTCGGTCAGGGAATGCAGGGGGGCGATCCCCGGCTCGGTGATCTGGTCGGCATAGGTGATGAGGACGCTCGTCTTCTCCGACAGTCGTGCTCGCGCCCCGTCCCTCGAGCGGTCCCGGGCCGCGAGGGCGGCGAGTCGCTTCAGCAGCCGCTCGAGAACAGGCACCCCGCGCGCGCCGTACAGGACGGCCAGGTGCTCTCGCAGGCGCGCCTCGATGTGGCGATCCACCCCACGCGCCACCGGGCTATCCCTTCACTCCGCCGGCGGTCAGTCCCTCCTCGAGGAAGCGCTCGAGGGCGAGGAAGAGGATCACAACAGGGATCGTCATGATGGTCGAGGCGGCCATCACCACCTGCGGCCGTGGGGTGGGATCGTTGAAGATCATGTTGATCTTGATCGGCATCGTGAACATGTTCCGGCTGTTGAGGAAGACCAGGGCGTAGAGGAACTCGTTCCAGGCGATCATGAAGGTGTAGATCGCCACGGAGATCAGGGCTGGAACCGAAAGCGGAAGGGTGATCCGCCAGATGACGCCCGAGCGGCTGCAGCCATCGATCAGCCCGGCCTGCTCGATCTCCGCGGGGATCGTGCGAAAGTAGTTCGCGAGCATGTAGAGCGCGACCGGAAGCGTCTGGGCGAGGTAGGTGATCACGAGGACCGGCAGGTTGTCCTGCACGCTGAAGCCGAGCGCCGCCCCCATGCGCGCGAGCATCGCGAACAGCGGGATGATCAGGAGCACGCCCGGGAAGAGGTAGACCAGAAGGACCCCATTCAGGAGGACGTTCTTGCCCCGGAACCGCAACCGGGCGATCGCATAGGCCCCGAGCACCGACAGGATGACCGCGATGAGCGCCGTGGGGACAGCGACCTTGACGCTGTTCAGGATGTTCCTGCCGAAGTCCCAGAAGTTGGGGTAGGTGGGATCGAAGAGTTCCCGGTAGGCGTCGAGACGCAGTGCGCTCGGTGCGTACACCGCGTGGCGCCCACCGATCTCCGCGTACGTCTTGAACGACGAACTGACCATCCAATAGAACGGGAAGAGAATGCTCGTCAGGAAGAACGTCAGCACGAGCGCGAAAACGAACCGCGACCAGGTCATCCCGTGAGCCAACCGCTCGATGAGGTTCATCGGCTTTGCAGCCGTCTTCTCCGTTCGCTTCCTAGGCATCTTCCCTCGCAGTTCCTCGTCCGTGACCTTGGGTCGGTCCCGTCGTTTCGATTCCGCGACGTGCACGAGCAGGCCTCGTCATTCCCGGCCCTGCCTCGTGACAGGAGCCCTGTCGGCGGTCGAACAAGCACCCAACCTCACGGGACAACCCACGACACGCACAGCCTGCCCGCTTCATGCTCATGACCCATCACCCATCACTTGTCACGGGTCACGCCCGCGAGACGTCACGTCTTCTGCCGCATCACCGAGCCCACATAGACCACCATGAATAGGGCGAGGAACACCAGAAGCAGCATCGCCGTTGCCGCGCCCTTGCCGAAGTTGAACGAGCGGAAACTGAATTGGTAGGTCAAGACCGGGAGCACATTCGTTCCGAATCCCCCTCCGGTCAAGAGGAAGATGTCGTCGAACTTGTTGAACGTCCAGATCAACCGCAGCAGGAACAGCGCCCCCAGCACGTAGCGAAGCTCGGGCAGTGTCACGTGGCGGAACTTGTGCCAGACGTTGGCGCCGTCGACCGACGCGGCCTCGTAGAGGGTGCGATCGATCGCCTGCAGTCGAGCGAGGATCATCAGCATGGCGAACGGGAAGTACCGCCACGCCGTGAACACGATCACCAGGGCCAGGGCCAGGCCGCGCGTCGCGAGGTACGCCTTCGGCGCACCGATCAGGCCGATCCGCATCAAGAGGTCGTTCAACACCCCGGACGGCCGCGGATCGAGGATCCACCGCCAAACGAACGCCACACTGACGATCGGTGCCACGTACGGAAAGAGGAAGAGGGCCCGCGTCACCCCACGCCCGCGGAACGGCCGATTCAAGAGGAGGGCCGCGACCAGTCCGACCGCGACGGTCAACGCGGTGGAGAGAAACGAGTAGACGACGCTCGTGACCGCCGCTCCCCATTGCCGCCAACCCTGGAACTTGAACGCGAAGTCGTTGACCACGCGGGCGTAGTTCTCGAAGCCGACGAACGGCGCATGAAAGACGTCGTTCAGGTTACGCAGCGTGACGTCGTGGAAGCTGATCCAGATGCTGAAGACAACCGGAAAGATCACCAGGCCGAAGACGATCAGCCCGGTCGGGGAGGTGAGCAGCCACGCCAGGCGCGCCTCGCGCGCCTGGAGCGTGTTCCATCGTCCGGCGAGCGCCCCACTGCTGCGTGTCACGGTGCCTCGTTTCCCGGCGTCCGCCGGCGCCCCGTCCCAGTAACGGGCCGGCGCTGGGGGCGGCGAATCCGCCCCCAGTCACCCACCCAAGCCGTCGCTACTGCCTCTCGGCGAGCAGCGCCTCCACCTGTTCCTGCAGCCATGCGGCCGCCGACTCCGGCGTCATGATCCCCTCGAGGGCGATGTTGCTGATCGCCTGCGGGATCAGGAGCCGCCCCTCGATATCGCCGATGACCGCGCGCTCCACCGGGCCGTAGTCCGGCCGGAACAGCCATCGCTGCATCGAGTCGTACCCATTCGCGATCTGATCAAGCGTGTCGCTCGAGTAGTACGCGAAGTAGGGGCTGAGGTCCTTCCAGGCATCGACCGCGCTCTTCAGCACGGGGACTTTCCCGAACGGCGCGAGGGCCAGGACGTCGATGTAGCCGTCGGTCAGGAAGTACTCGACGACCTTCTGCGCCGCGGGATCCGCCCCCTTCATCAACCCCAGGGTGACGAGCTGCCCGTAGGTGGCCGAGCCGTTCGGGCCGACCATCTTCGCCGCAAACCCCGTCTTCTCAGCGAGGTCTGGAACCGCGATCTGGATGTTCCCGCCGCCTTCCATGCCCGACCCCTCGACGAGGTCGTCCATGATGTAGGTGCTGTAGAAGAGCATCCCGCTCTGGCCGAGCTCGTAGGCCTCGCGGGCGCCACGCCAGTACTGCGGCCCAGGGATCGCCGAACGCTGCAGTCCAGTGTAGAAGCGCAACGCCGCGATCATCTCCGGCGTGTTCATGGTGACGTTGCCGTCCGCGTCGAACGGCCACGCCTCATTCGAGATGGCCACCTGCTCGAAGACCTGGTGCCCGTAGTTCTGGCCGGGATCCGTTCCGAGCCCCAGCGCGTAGATCAGATCGCCGAAGCCGGGCAGCTTGTCCGCCGCCGCGTTGATGTCCGCCCAAGACACGGGCGGCGTCAGTTCGGCCGCCTTGAAGACGTCGGTTCGATACCACACCGCTTGGATCCAGCCGTCGTAGGGGACCGCCGCGTACTTGCCGGTTCCCGGATCGACGACCATCGCCAGCGGCCCGTCGCGGAAGTCCGCCTTGCCGATGCTCGCGATGACCGCCTCGGCCGCATCCTCATCAAGCAGCTCGTCCGCGGCGAACGCCGCGACGCGCTCGATTCCCATGCGCACGATGTCGGGAAGCTGGCCGGCGGCGGCCGCCGTGGCGATCCGCTCGCTGATCTTGGCTTCCTCCACCGGGATGATCTTCACCTCAATGGTGGGGTTCTCGGCCATGAACTGGGCCGCCACCGACTCGTAGACCGTCACGCGGTCCGGCTCGTTGTCCGTCGTCCAGAATTCAACCGTGGTCTTCGCCTGTCCGAAGCCGATCACCGAAATCGAAAGGAGCAGTAGCCCCACGAGGATGATTGTGCTGCGCAAACGCATCCGTGCACCTCCTTGAACGATGACGCCGTACGAAGAAACGACTCAATCGGGAATTGCCGCCGCCGCATCACCTCCCCGAACGCTCCGCGACGAGCCCTCGCCGGCCAGGTGATCAAGGCGGCAGACGAGACGCTCGTACGGCACGGCGAAAGCACAGTGACAACGAAAACCTGCATGCAACCCTTACCGCCTGATACACGCACTTCACTGTAGCACAGTGTGCTGGACGTGTCAAAAGAGTAAAGACTCGATGCGATCGAATGCAGTTCGATTCCCGGTGGATCCCGCCCTCGCACCCGCGAAGCAGGAGCTCTCTTCGCTGCGATTGCCATCGCTCATCCCGCTTGGTTTAGAATCGGGGGCAAGTGAAGCGACCAGTCGGCAGCGTTCGCCGCGCTCACCGTCGCCTGCGCCGTCGCCCTACCGTCTGCTCATCGCTGCCTGGTCATCTTCCCCTCGCGGGCTGAGGGGCCAGGAGCAGGGAGGGCTGTGTGATGAAAGGATCCAGAGTCAGATTGGCCATCGGAATCCTGATTCTCTTGGCGACTGCGGGCTTCATGCTCGACAGTCCCGCAGTCGGGCAGGCGCAGAAGCTCGAGCTACTGATCTGGCAGACGGACGCACTCGACACGGATGCGCTCTTCAAGGCCGTCTCCGAGTTCACGCGAGCGACGTTCATCGGCGTCCAGATCCTGTCAGTGCCGTTCGGCGAGTACCAGTCGGAGCTCACCGCCCGCCTGATGACGGGCGATCCACCGGACGTCTTCTGGGCCACCGACGAGATGCTTCGCGAGTTCGCGAAACTCGGTGCGATCCTCCCACTGGACGCGGCTATCCGGCGGGCTCCCGAACCGCTCACCCTGGAGAAACGCGCGATCGAGGGGCGTTCCTTCGGACTACAGGTCGGGCCGGCGGTGCCGTTTTCCGACATCACATACGCCATCTCCGAGGAGTCCGACCCAAAGGTCGAGGCCATCTTCCAATTGGTCACCTACCTCCGGAGCTGCTGGTCGGGGATCGTGCGCGTCCGCCTCGTCCAGCCGAATCCGCCGCTCAATACGGCGATCGCGGCCCACGGCAACACCGATTGGCATATCGATACAGCCAATGAGTTCCTGTTCGGTACGGACATGCACGGGGCCGCTACCGCAGCCAACCACTGCCCGGACACCTGGACGCGCCGGCACATTCACACCGGCCTTACGAACACCAACCACTTCTACTACGACAAGGACCTCACGCCCTCCGGTGACGACACCGACGCGACGAACGGGATTGACACCGCGATGCTCTTCTTCTATGCCGGCCACGGCTTTCCTCCGAGTTCGTGGAGTACGCTCGGCAACGGCGCGTCGATCTCGAACGTCAGCATCGGTGACGATCCGGGCTGGGGGATGTTGCGCTACTACTGGCAGTGCTCGTGCACGGTGTTCGCCCATGGGCTCGCCTGCTGTCCTGGGGACACGTGCAGTGCGACCCACCCATGCCCGGACGACGCAGACTGGTGGTACCAGTGTCCGGGGCAGTTCTCTGGATCCGCGGATTCCCTCAGCACGCCGAACGTCTACGAGCGGTGGGGCGCGGCGATCAATCCGAACTTGCGGATGGCGTGCGGCGTCTCGACGTGCGGCTACTGCCACGAGGGGCAGATGAACAGCATCTGGAACAACTACAACAACCTCGGCTACGACGTGGCTGACTCATTCATCGAGGGACTGCACGTGGGAAACGTAGTGCCATTGTGCATCACCATGGGCGGGTACAACGCCAGCCTCACGCCGCTTGTCACCGATGCCACGTTTACGAACCTCCCGAACACCTCGGGCACATCGCACTACCACATCCAGTACCTGCAGACCTTCCGCTCCTCGCCGATCGGCGGCAGCTTTGTCGGGAAGCTTCCCGAGATCCTCGCCAAGCAGGTGCTGGTGAAGCCAGGGCCGATCCCGGAACAGTGGATGGAGGACGAGTATCGGATCGACAAGGAGTGGATGACGACGCTTGACCAGATTGAGGGACGTGGCCCGCGCGCCCGCATCAATCGGCTGTCCGGGGCGATGTACGTTGCGGGTCCCGGCAAGCCGTTGGGAGAGCCGCCGATCCTCTCCGAGGAGTCGTACCTCGAGCACGCCTGGCGGCACCTGGATGCGCTCGACTGGCAGGAGGAGCTCGCCGCGGCTCCCACCGGCGTGCGGATGCTGATCGCCGCTGTGCCGATCGAGCACCCCGTGGGACAGGAGCACAGCCAGAAGAACGTCATCGTCTCGTTCAGTCGACGCATCGACGTCGAGGGGACGCTCGTTCCCGTGCTCGGGGAGGGCGGTCTGATGGAGATCCAGATGAACAACGACGGCACCCTCTTGAACGCATCCAAGGTCTGGCGGCAGGTTGTTGGCCTCGAGCAGTGGGAACGGCTCAAGCCCTACGACGAGGCGCTCGCCGAGGCGCTCGAACAGACCAAGGCGCCATCGGCCTACGGACTCTCCGATTGGGCCTGGGGCTATGTCGAAGAGGCAGGCAACGTCGCCCAGGACAGACTGAGGCTCGTCTACCGCTTCTGGTTCGTCCCGAGCCAATCCGAGACGGTACGCGACCTTGCGCCGGTGATGATCGAGATCCCCGCGTAGCGCGGGGCTCAGCGACGGATACGTGGCTACAGCTCGGTGGACATGAGTTGACGGCGGGGCGCCGCCTCCTCATGATGGATCGATCCTGCGTTGTGGAGGTCGTGATGAAGACGCGATGGCTGGTGGGCGGGATGATGATACTTGCCATTCTGGGAGCGACGCTGCCGTTGGCAGCACAGGAAAACGCTGTCTTCCTGGGTGCACTGTCCGAGCCGTTCGCCACGTTCACGGCGACGGGCTCCTTCGGCTATCCCGGCGAGCTGGATTGGTACACGTTCGACGTCGCGGACGGCGGCGCGACAGTCCACGTGCTGGCCGAGGCCAAGGAGGGCGGACCGGGACTCCGGGTTCTGCTCTTCGACGCAAGCGACACCTACATCGATGGCGCGGAAGACGACCTGCTGACGGCGCAGCTTGCCGCAGGCGGCTACCGGCTGCGGATCGACAGCGTCGAGAGCGACGTGGCGGGCTACCGGCTCCTGCTCTTCACGGGGACGGAAGGCGAGTCGAACGATGGCTTGCTCGAGGCGAACGACCTCGGTGAGGTCGTCAGACCGGTGGTTCTGACGGCCTCCCTCCTTCCCGAGGGCGACGCCGACGTGTTCACCTTCGCGATCCCCGAGAGCGGCCTGACGCAAGGGGAGAACGCCCTGGTCATCGAGACGCGTGGCCCGTGGGACGGGGATTCGGCCCTGGTCCTCTACCGCTACGACAGCGCGCAGGAGCGCTACCTGCCCATCGCGTCCGACGACGATTCGGGTGAGGAGTACTGGAGCCGACTCATGGTGTACCCGCAACCCGGCGACCGGTACGCCGTTCGTGTCGAGGAGACGGCCTATCCGCTCGACGGCGTCGACGCGTACCTCCTGTCGATCTCGCCGCTCGCCCTCGGCGCCGATCCCGAGCCGAACGATACGGCAGCGGAGGCGACGCCGCTCCTGCCGACGGCGGCCGACGGCTGGATGGCAGAGGGTCTGCTCGGTCCGGGCGATGCGGCCGACTTCTTCGCGCTGTTGATCCAGACGCAATCCCTGGTACAGATCTGGACCGAACCTCAGCCGAACCTCGGCGACTCCGATACGCTGCTTTCCGTCTACGATGCCGATGGGCTACGGCTCGCTGAGAACGATGACGCACCGGACACCGGCTGGAGCCGGGTGGTGCTCACGCTCGATCCGGGGGCCTATGCGATCGCGGTCGAGCGAAGCGATCCAGGCGCCGGGCTTCTTCCGTACCGGGTGCGGGCGGTGCCGCGGCGGGTGACGGTCATCTCGGAGAGCGAGCCCAACGACGATCCCGACACCGCCGAGGCCATCGAGTGGCTCCCCGACCGTGCGCTCTTGATCGAGGCGG
>Ga0068714_10006142_pt1 | contig 12368 bp, 13 predicted proteins | sample MTBNYHSulfiMetaG_FD_62988 | JGI IMG/M metagenome (GOLD analysis project Ga0068714, IMG submission 62988) | Enrichment culture microbial communities from rom New York Harbor, USA that are MTBE-degrading - MTBE-NYH (New York Harbor Sulfidogenic)... | ecosystem: Environmental > Aquatic > Marine >... | reverse complement strand
GTCGAGGAGAGCACACGCGGTCCGGAAGCCAAAAACGTTAAAAGGGCTTAAAGCTTCAACCTGAAAAAGCGCCATGACACCTCTGGTCCGGGGCATGGCGCTTTTTTCGATCGGTGGTTTCTTGTCAGACACCCATCGGTGTCGAGTGCGGCCTTTTTCCAACGATACGCGCCGAATTGGCCACCGCCAACAAGGCCGTACCCACGTCGGCAAACACCGCCTCCCACATGGATGCCAGTCCCGCGGCGCCAAAGCCCAAAAAAATCGCCTTCACGACAAAAACCAGAACGATGTTCTGCCACACGATTCGACGCGTCAATCGGGCAATGGAAAGGGCTTCTGCCATTTTCCGGGGCGAATCGGTCATCAGTACAACATCAGCTGTCTCTACGGCGGCATCAGCGCCCAGTGCCCCCATGGCCACTCCCACATCGGCCCTGGCGATGACCGGCGCATCGTTGATGCCGTCCCCCACATACGCCATCTTCCCATGACCGCGGTGCTGCCGTTGGATTCGCTCCAAGGCCTCCACTTTGTCTTCGGGGAGCAACCCCCCACGGAAGCTGTCGAGCCGAAGACGACGCGCCACCGCCTCTGCTACATACCCATTGTCGCCGGTCAGCATACCCACATGCTCGACCCCTATCTTTTTTAAATCCAGGACGGCTTCGGCGGCATCCGGTTTCAATTCATCGCCGATGACGATGTAGCCGGCATAGGTACCGTCCACCGCGATATGTGCGACGGTTGCCCCCCATTCACACCGGGGGTGAGCGATGGCATGTTGGTGCATCAAGGTGTCGCTTCCGACCAGGACCCGTCTGTTCTTAAATGTTGCGATCACTCCCCTGCCCGGCTGTTCGGCATGTTCGGCGGACGCCAGGGATGCGATGCGCCCGCCGCTCTTTTCATAGGCAGCCACAATGGCCCCGGCGATGGGGTGGTTGGAACGGCATTCGGCCGCAGCGGCCATCTCCAGCAACTGCGACCGGGAATAACCGTTCAGGCTCACCACCTCCCTGATGGCGAACACGCCTTGGGTGAGGGTCCCGGTTTTATCGAACACCACCTGTGTCACTGCTGCCAGGGAATCGAGAAAATTGGCGCCTTTGACCAGGATACCGCGCCGCGAAGCGCGACCGATGCCACCAAAATAGCCCAGGGGAATGCTCACCACCAGGGCGCATGGGCACGAGATCACCAGCAACACCAGGGCACGATAGAGCCAGACGGTAAAGGCATCCCCGGTCAACAGCGGAGGAATCGCGGCAATAGCGGCCGCCGACACCACCACGGCCGGCGTGTAGTATCGGGCGAAGGTGGTGATGAACCGTTCGGTTTTCGCCTTGCGCGCCGTGGCGTCTTCCACCAGGGTCATCACTTTGGCGATGGACGAGCTGGCAAACGGACGCACGACCTTCAGGGTCAGTGCACCGGTTTGGCAGATCTGGCCTGCCAGTACCTCATCTCCCACCCCCACGGATAAAGGCACGGATTCGCCCGTCAAGGCGGCGCTGTCCACCAAAGAACGCCCCTCGATCACCTTGCCGTCCAATGGAATCTTCTCTCCTGGACGCACCACGATGGACGCGCCCACGGGTACCGCTTCCGGGGATAGTTGCCGCAGCCCCTCTTCGGTTTGCAGCCAGGCCCTGTCGGGCTTGGCGTCTAAAAGCGCCCGGATGGACCGTCGCGAACCGGACACGGCCATGGACTGAAGCATTTCTCCCACTTTATAGAACAGCATCACCGCCACGGCCTCGTCATAGGCGGAGATGGCCATGGCGCCGCCGGTGGCGATGACCATGAGCAGGTTCTCATCAAAGAATCCGCCCCGGCGCAGGGTGCGCCATGCGGCGGCGAAGACATTCCAGCCGGCCAGAAAGTAGGCCGCCATGACGAACGGCAGGAAAAAAGCGGCCAGGGTGTGATCTGAGAAACGATATTCGATGAGAAGCGCACCGGCGAAAAACAACACCGAGGCGCAGAGGATGGCGAGCTCTCTGCCGATGGGATAATCCGAGTGTGCTTTTCCGGCCGTCTCGCTTCCGGCCAATTGGGCCATCGGTGTCAATTCGATGGAAGGTTCGATGGCGCGCACGTGCGCCACGACGTTTTCCATATCATCCGTTTGGACTCGCAACGTCTGGGTCGCAAAATCTATGGCGGCATACGCCACGCCTTCCAGTTGCCGGATTCGCGCTTCGATCCGGGCCGCGCAAGCGGCGCAATCGAGGTGATCGATCCGATATTTTTCAATGCCTGCCGTTTCCATGTGTCCCATCGACTCCCTGTTACGACTCCTGGAGATGCGCCATCCCGAGGTCCAAGAGGCGGCGGATGTGATCGTCGTCCAGGGAGTAGTAGACGATTTTTCCCTCGCGGCGCGATTTCACCACCGTGGACTGTTTCAAATTCTTCAATTGGTGGGAGACGGCCGATTGCTGCATGCTCAACAATGCGCACAAATCACACACGCACATCTCCGATTCGCTGAGCGCCCAGAGAATCCGAATCCGCGTACCGTCGCCAAAGAGCTTGAAAAAATCGGCCAGAGGATCGAGCCAATGGCCACGGGGTAGATTGCGGGCCACACGTGCGATGATGTCGGCATGAATACAGTTGGTTTCGCAGACATCGACGTCGGAAGAAATGTGTCGGACGGACATGGGTGGGCTCCTTTTTCAAAACATATGAACATATGATTATTTGTTCATATATTGACGCCACTCGTATCTGTCAACGAAAAATAAAAAAGCGAGAAGTCGATTGTCTGAACCTATCGATGGATGGAGTCGGATGTGGATGGGAGGTCTTGCCTCAAAAGACCATCGGCGGCAGGACCGGTGCAACGGCTTACTCGCCGATGATTTTCACCAGGACACGCTTGCGTCTGCGGCCGTCGAACTCACCGTAAAAAATCTGCTCCCAAGTTCCGAAATCGAGTTTGCCCTCGGTCACGGCGACCAGGACCTCCCGCCCCATGATCTGACGCTTCATGTGGGCATCGGCATTGTCCTCGCCCACATTGTGATGGTACTGGGACACTGGAGCATGCGGGGCGAGACGTTCCAACCACTGGTCGTAATCGTGATGGAGGCCGCTTTCATCGTCATTGATAAAGACGGATGCCGTGATATGCATGGCGTTTGCCAGACATATCTTGTTTAACACCGTTTGACGGCACCTCGTTGAAGTCATTATTCACAAACATTTCAGTATGTTCGAGCGGTTCATTCCCCTGGTCGTCCGGGTCGCTTTCAGGGTCCAAAACACCATCGAACGCATACAACGTGCCGCGGATCGTGTACCGTAAAGCGTTTGCGGCATCCCGTCTTACGTAAACGCCCAGTCTACGTCCATCTGCGTCCACCCCATCAAAAAATTTTTCGACCAATTTCCGGCGTTCGGTCCAGCTCATTTTGTCGACCCGATGCCATTGTCTAAAGACCCATTTTAGGGTGTGCGTGATGAGTTGTGCCTTGCTGCGAAGTTGTTCACGGGAAGGGATGCCTTGGCACTGGCCGTCAATGTTTTCGATGGCCTTTTTTATGCCCTGCTCGCTACATTTCAAATCGGCCATTTGGCCCTTGGCGTCCTCGTCCGTTAAAATGCCTTTGGCGATGGCACCAATCAGGTTTTGTTTCGCTGTCTGGATTTGGGCCAACTCTTTTTCAAAAGTGGCTTTTTGGGCCAGCAGGTCATCAAGCTTGGTCGTGTCCGGCAGCGCCTTGAGCATGGCTTTTTCCAGGCCGGCCACATCACCGACCAGGGCAAAAAGTTTGTTGAATACCGCCTTGTCCAATTCGTCAGCCCGCACCCAAAGGCCGGGGCCTTGGCTGCATTGTTTCACTCGTTCTCGTTCACGGGGGTGGCGATAGTAGCGGTTTTTATTGCTATGCATGTTTGTTTGGCCGAACATCGCATATCCACACTCGTCACAAAAAACCACCCGCGCCAGCAGATACTTATACTTTTGATGGCCGTGCGTATAAGTTTTGTTCGATGCCGCCCGTTTTAAAATTTGCTCGATGGTTTTTGGTGGCAGCAGGGGTGGGATTTTTATCTTAACGGTTTCATCCACTCCCAACTCCTTGGAACGGTAATGCGTTTCCCATGTGTCACCGCTGCGGCGGGTTAGAGTTTTCCAAAGGCTGGCATGGTTCATTCCAAGGATTTTGGCCAGCTTCGGCAACGGTTCGCCCGAAAGGTATTGCTCCGCAGCCCAAATTATCTTTTGTTGTTTGTCCTTATCGATTCCCCATTTGCCGGTTGATCTGTCAAAAGTGCGTCCGTGCGGTAGTTTTCCACTGGTTGGGAGGCCTCGCTTTGCCCGTTCAATACGGTTGTCTATGGATTTTTGGTTCTGAAGGCGGGCCTGGTATTGGTTAATCACTGCGGCCATGGCCAAAAACATGCGGGCCGTAGGGTCAAAAAGGTTGTGTTCGGTGGTGCCGACGAAAAATCTCACCCCATTTTTTTGCAGGATGCGCAACCCCTCTTCATTTTTTAAGTTGTCCCGGCTCCACCGTGAGGCGTCGGCCACGATTACGGCATCGAAGATGCCCTTGGCCGAATCGGCTAATAGCTGGTTCAGCTTTTTCCGTTCGAAATTTTCCGTTGCATGCTCCTGGCCACTATACCGCCATGGGTCATCCATCAGGATGCCGCCCAAATGCTCAACGGCCCGCATAATTTGCTGTTTTTGGGTGCGTAGGCTTTCGCCCTTCTTGGCCTGGCCCTCTGTGGACACACGAACCAGGGGGGCGAAAATAATCGGTTTTGACAATTTTGCGTTCATCATGGCCCCCTTATTCGCCGATGATTTTAACCAGGACTCGCTTTCGCCGTCTGCCGTCAAATTCGCCATAAAATATTTGTTCCCAGGTCCCGAAATCCAACTTCCCCTCTGTTATGGCACAGACAACCTCCCGGCCCATGATTTGACGCTTCATGTGGGCGTCGGCGTTGTCCTCGCCGACGTTGTGTTGGTATTGGCCAACGGGCGCATGGGGGGCCAGCTTTTCCAACCATTGGTCATAATCGTGGTGCAGGCCGCTTTCGTCGTCATTGATAAATACCGAGGCTGTGATGTGCATCGCATTGCAAAGTAGAAGGCCCTCTTGAATTTGGCTTTCACGTAGGCATGCCTCGACCTGTGGCGTGATATTGATAAAAGCCCTCCGCGTGGGCACCTCGAACCAAAGTTCTTTGCGATAGGATTTCATTTTTTGCCTCCCTCCCTCTGTTATGAGTTGCCTCCCCAAAGATTTTTAACTTGGTCCGCGATTTTTTCTTTCGTAACATCAGCGTACACCAATGTGCTTTGAATGGACACATGTCTAAGCTGCTTTTGAACGGCTCTTAAGTCCCGCTCTCGCGAATATAATTCGACTGCGTAACTATGCCGAAGCGCATGTGTGCTCTTTCCGCGCTGGTACAATCCAAGGCGTTTCAGGAACTTTTTCACAATTTGTTGCAAAGCCTGGGCGGTCATCGGACCTCGCTGCCCGATAAAAATGTGGTCATCAGGTCCGGTGGGTTCGTTGCGGTCCTCTTTCCAATTAATGTACCACTTCAAATGACGTTTCAACCCTTCAGGTATTATCACGGTCCCGCTAACGGAGCCTTTCCCACTTCGAATCCATATCGCCGATTCGCCATAGCCCGCCATCACATCGCCGCAGCGCAAATCGGCAGCTTCGCTAACCCGTAGGCCGGTCGAGGTCAATAAATCAATCACCATCCAATCGCGGATGCCGGTCACCCTGCCCTTGTCCTGGGCCAGCGCGGCCGCATCCCGGGCAGTTCGCCGCAGGGCCTTAATCTGTTGGGCGGTGAAATATTTTGGGCCATCGGTGTTTCGTGGCCTGGATTTTTTGGTCTTTGCGCCTGTTTTGTTTGGGAATTGCACAAGTTTTTCCATTTTTTGCCCTCCGTTAAAAGTTTTATATTGAGTTTATCGACAGGTCCGGTGTCTAAAATCAAGGCAAAATGGGCCTTCAACCATCCGAACTCAAAGGAAAATCCCTAATTTGTTTCATCTTTTTGATGGCAAAAAATGGCAGGTCATGGCCTGTTTTTTGGGTTTGGGTGGTTTGGGGTTTAAGGGACCGTTTTTTGGTGGTACGTCCCGGTTATTAAAACCGCAAAAAACCGGCCGTAGCGCCAAAATTTGCGGTGGAAAACCTTTGGGGGTAGGTACCCCTACCGACCCCCCTATTTTATCACGAAAAATAGTACCGTTTTTGGGCAGTTTAGACATTGGGCGCGGCACCCCTGCCATCATCACCTTGGCATGGCGTGGTAGCGCGTGGCCGTTGGTGATAGATGCTTTGGACGGTAATTTGGTTTTGATGTCTTTGGGCATTTTTTGTTTTCATTGGAAGTATTACTCTAAAATTTTCTTTGGGCATGTTTTTCATTGGAAGTATTTCATCCATGCTTAAATTTCTTTGGACATGTTAGCTCTCCAAAAAAAAAAATAAAAAATAAAAAAGAAAAGAAAAATATGTCCAGGGACCCCCTGTATATAAACCCTAAAAAGACCCTAAAAAGACCCTAAAAAGACCCTACGGTATTGGGGTTTTGTGTTATTTCAATACCTTCCATGGTTTTTGGTACTCGGTAAATAGGTTTTTGGTACTCGGTAAATAGGTTTCGGGTACTCGGTAAATAGGTTTTTGGTACTCGGTAAATAGGTATCTGGTACTTGGTAAATAGGTTAAAAAAGAAGAGAACACCAAACCCCCACCCTACGGTATTGGGATTTTGTGTTTTTTCAATAGGTTCCATGGTTTTTTATGTTCGCAACATAGTTATCACCTACTCGGTAAATAGGTGAGTGTAATTTTTCCTGTCATATTCGTCCTGGCATTGTTTCCAAATCTCGGCCGGACAAGAATCACAGTTCTCCAAGCCGTTGCAGTCTTCCCCAAAGGCGCCACCAAATGGGCATCGGCTGGATTGTTGTTCTGCTTTTTTTGCAGGAGGCGGGGCCGGTTGCGGCTTTGGTGGTGACTTAGGCTTTGGCGGGGTGGGTTCGCTGTATTCGTATTTGCTGGCGAATGCATGAACCTCGTCAGGGAGGAATACTACGAAAGATTCTCTATCCGGATCAATTTGGTTGGAACGCCACAGCTCTTTTTTGTGTCGTTGTACAGCATCCTCAAGGTTTGGAAATTTCTCCAGCAAATCTTTACCAGATGCGATTTGGGGAGTAAATTCTCTGTTGTGGAATTCTTCGTACCACAACAGCGCAGCTTCGATTCGGCCAATAACGACACCTTTGTCTTCGACCAGGGATTTGATATTGTTTGCCCAAAAATTTACTTTGCGCTGGTCTGTTTTGATACCCTTTGCTTTTTGGAGAACTTCCGCCAGACGGTTGGCCATGTCAACGTAAGGATTTGCTACGTCCAACGTCTTCCGGCCTGGGCCTTCGATGGTGATAAGACCCCCATCCTCCTTTAGTTTAGCACCGTCACGAGTATACTTACCAATGATGCCCTTGGCCAATAGTTGCTTAAGGGCCTTGTCAACGGTTTGCCAAATTTTCTTCCAAGGTTGGCCAGCGGGGTCATAATTTATGAACTCGCAAAGCTTTGCCAGACGAATTGTGTAGGGCATGCGTTGACTTTGGAGAAAACAAAAAAGTGCCTTAGCGATATCACTACTCAACTCGTAGTAGATCGCCGGTTGGATGTAAAAACCGATACCAAAATTCAAAGCGGTATTTAAGTAATCTGCCAAGAATAGTTGACAGGTATCGTCATCCCGACGCCAGCCGTGTAAAAAGATGAAGGTGGCCGAGTTTCTTTTTAGCCTGGATGGGCCAGGGTTTATTTCAATCCGTGCCAATTTCAGCCTGTCAATACTTTCCCTAATCGGTTGGAGAGTAGATTCATTGTAGGGATTTTTGATATTTCCAGCCTTGGCAATATCCGAAATTTTTAGATTTAGTGGGTGTTTGCCGGAAGTCTTGTAGATGGCCAAAAGCGTGATTAGCGTTTGGCGGTCTTTTTCTCTCAGCTTGCCATGGACACGAATTGTGTTTTCGCCGTACTTCTTTTCGATGTAGCCCTGGGGGTTGAGTTCTTCATCACTGATCAAAAAAGGACTTGGACGAGTAATTTCATTTTTGAAATTCAACGAAACACTTTTTTTGGGGTTGGCCAAACGAGTAGGTGTTGACGGGGTGGGTGCAGACTTCGTGCGTCTAAACAAGATTTGTGACATTTTGAATCCCTCCTTTTCAATTTCTCCCAATTGAAGAAGCCGGGGAAAGTGGTGGAGGGAGTTGGCCAACCACTTTTCGGGAGCGACCCTATCCCCGGTTGTGTTCACCGCCACGTGGCCGTCAGGCCGATTGGTCGGGAACCTGTTATTTTATTTTACAGTTTGGACGTTGAATTTTTCCGTAGAACTAAAAATAAATTTGCCGTAATCTATTCAGTTAGGACGGTTTGGTAGGTGCTTGAATGACGATTTACGGGCTAAATATCGGCATAAAACTGGAAATAAAACTTTATCATCCAACCTGGATAAATGAATGGACGTGAGATTCCCAGGTCGAGGCGTGGGTGTCACCGTTGTGAAATAATTCATGCACAACATAGTCCCTATTCAGTTGGGGATTGACGGCGCTGTCCAACGCGACCAGGCCACCCGCCTTAACATATGGGTTTAGAATGGAATTAATAATGACGCCTCTTTGCTGCTGGAAAGCGCCGGTCAGCATCGGTTCACACCGAAGAAGAAAACCGTTCCTGTGACTAATGACAGGCTTATTTGTGCCGAGATAAGTGCCATCAACAATAGCATAAAAAATTTTATTCTCCACTCTCCAACTGAAACCGTAGACACGTGATAAGCCATCTAATGCTTCATTGATTGGAAGAGCAAAACTTAGGCCTTGGTTTCCAATTCTCTTGGTGGTGTTGATATTTACATTCTTTGGGTCTACCACAACCCCCGGTATCCTCTTGGCAATGTTCAAAACAATATCTCGTAACTTCGAACCACCGGCAAAAGTCTGTGCCAAGACTGTTCTACTTAACCCACCAAACGCGGCATTTGTGAGAAGGGTTGTTACGATATCCGGTCCGTGGCGATAATTCGTCGCCTGCAAAAGACTTCCAGTGTAGAGCAACACCAAATCGGTATCATACCAACCAACCCACAAAGCAATCTGGATGGCTGGTTTTTGTAGTTCGTTTCGAAGCTCTTTGCTCAGGTTGTAGATTTGGATGACAGTAGGGGTTGCTGTACTAACAACATGCTGGTGCACCTGAAATTTTATCCGCAAACCCGATTGAGTTCCATCGCCATCAAGGGCAACGGAGAGTTTTTCGTTTCCACCACCTCTCCATTCTTCTAATGGGCCGATCAAGACACGCACTCTGCGTCTATATGGTAAGGTATCCGTCATAACTCACCTCTGAATTATTTTGGGGATGGAGGACATGGGTGGACACGGCCCATGTCCTCCTGGGGGTTGATCCGCCCGTCAGGTAGGGCAATGTCCCGCTGCGGACGGCTTGCCAGTGTTTTTTCGGACACCGCTGGCTGGTCCGGGCGTTGGGAGGAGAGGCCCTACGGCCACGCCTGGCCGGCGAGCTGTGTGAGGGACAGCCCACGCCTTACGCTAAAACTCTGTTTGTGCTGGTTCCTGGGCCAAGACATCCCGCAGCTCGGCAACTACCGATGCGGCCCGTTCGTCGCGGTCCATAAAAAACTGATACGTTTTTTGGCGATAATTACCACTTTCAATCGCCTTGATGATGGCCTTCTGTTCGGCCATGGCCTCCTGGCAGGGATGGTCTGGGTTTTCGCGAAGCGATTCCTTCATCAAGGCAATGGTCAGTTCGGCCATGGCCTTGGCGGCAGCAGTATCTTCTCCAGGCCGTGCGATCTGCTCCAATTGGAAAATTTTACGTTCGATTGCTCTCATAGAAGCCCCCTTTCCTTAAGCCTGCGTTCCAATTCGGCCACGCGTTTCTCGAGGTCTGCATCCTTGATAGCACCCAACAAAATATTCGAAATGTAGGCCAACCGTCCGGCCAGGGCCGAATCCAGAACACCACCATGTCGTTCCTCAAGGCGGTGAATCAACGAAGCTAAATATTGGCGCACCGATTTGATGGAGTTGAGCCGGTTATTCTTCGCCGGGGAAGACCCCCCGGGTGGAGTATTGGGGGACGTCACATTCCGGCGAAAAATCGTTCCATTTCCTGTGGGTTTCGTTGCCATTTCTAATCCTCTTTCCGACCCTTGAAACCCATCTTCTCCAACGGGTCTCGACGATTTTTATACTTCTTGTAGCCAACTTCCAATGCCTCGGCAGCGGTCGGCAGGTTGCCGACTTTGCTTCGCCGAATCTTTCGTAATCCAGCCTTGGCACGCAATTCCTCGATGGATTCAAGGGCTTCACCGGCATTCATCACACCCATTTTGGCAAGGGCAATAGTGCGATTCATTGCTCGCACATCGGCAAACGAGGCATCCTCCCGGTCCCTGGCATTCATCATGCGCCGGACATCGGCAGGCGTGAAGTGGGGCGTGCCAAAGCGATTGGTGCGGCGCTGGTTCATAATTCGTCGAAGGGTGGCCTGGGGGTCGCTGTTGGTGATATTGGCGAGGGCCAGTTCGTCGGCTTCTTCCTGGTCAAAATCGTAGTTGGAGAGTTTTTTTCTCTTGGCTGCGTCCAACTTAGCCTGGATTTCGGACAAGGCTTTGTTGCGTCCGTTTTCAAATGCTTCGGAATTCATTGGTCGTACTCCTTTCAAATTAAAAATTCGAACATCTTCACCCGCCCTGCCGTAGCCGGGAGGAATGATAGCAAGGTGATTGAATCGCAGTTGCTGCTGAATTGCATCAAATCGTTGCCCATTGAGGATGCCCGGTTCATACGTTGTTTCGGCCACGTATGCGGCGCTGATCTCTCCAAGTTCACCGGCTTCTATGGCACGAATTGCTTCGGGAAATGTAACGAGGAGATCACAAACAAGGTAATCGCCGTCCAATTTGGGTGTGCCAGCTACGGCACCGATAGCGAACTGCTTCACATTATTTTCGTCGAGCCAATGATGGTCCCCGCCCACTAATGGAACACCTTCAAGGCTGCGTAGTGCATCGGGATCGGTCATGGCCTGTCTTGTTACGGCCATTAGAATTTCATCGGTTGGGAAATTGGGGGGAAGTGCGCCAACAAGCTCGTCGGCTGTGTATGGCATCACCCTTTCGGCCAAAATACGTGCGCGGCAGCGCAGCCAGCCCTCTGCGGTCTTTGTCCACTTAGGGCGGTCAGGACTTGAGGCGGCGAAATTGAGGATTCGCAACATTTTTTTGCGTTCCTTTCTTGAGGTAGTCTGTAACCAATCCGCTGATCACAGCGGTCGCGGTCTTGTCTTCCATTAGACACTTGGCCCGGAAAAGTGTCCAGAGCTGCTTGTCGATTGCTATGGTTGTGATCCGTTTTTCGGTTTTTCCGTACTTCGCGAGTGCCATTTCGATTTCTTCCTCAGCCTTCAAGCGTCCGATTTCATTGGGGGTTGTCATTGTTGTTATCCTTTTTCGGTTATTGGTTTTTAACAAACTAATAAAATCAATTGCACCAATAGTCAAGTAGAAAAATAGTATAACCTATTGTTTTATTTAAATAAAAAATTAAATAAATCGCTCTAAATTAAAAAAACAAAGGAACACATTTCTGTATTCCCTTGTTTTATTTATGGATTTTGTTTTTTGGTGGGTGTGGTGAAGAAGTAATTCTGGTACGGGAAAAAGCCTGGCGGCGAGCCTATGCGGTCTCGGTCATTTCAAAAAAAAGTACGTTTACTTGGCCTTGCAAAGCACGAGCCCCTCCTGTATCCCGCTTTCCCGCAGGCACGCCTCGACTTGGGGTGTGATATTGATGAAGGCACGCCGTGTCGGCACTTCAAACCACAGTTCTTGCCGATAGCTTTTCATCTTCGCTCCTTTCGCAAGGTAATTCGTGCCCGCCCACAAATAGGCAAATTGGGTCGAGATCAAGGCGCACGAAAAATTTAACCGCAGGCATATGACGGATATTCCGAGGATGAAATTTTTCGTGCAACGCCGATATCGGGCAAATTGGACATTTGTGGATGGGCACTACTTCATGGCCTTAATCAATTGATTGGCCGCCACCAGCAGCGGATCCCAGGTGGGGCCGAAGGGGGGTGCGTAGGCCAGATCCGATTCGCAGAACTGCGCCACGGTCATCGCGGCATGCAGGGCCACGGCCGCTGTATTGATGCGGTGGGCCGCCCCCTCGCGGCCGACCATCTGAGCGCCCAACAGCCGGCCGCTGCGTCGATCACCGACCATGTGGACCAGGATCGGCG
>Ga0068714_10006141_pt1 | contig 12370 bp, 12 predicted proteins | sample MTBNYHSulfiMetaG_FD_62988 | JGI IMG/M metagenome (GOLD analysis project Ga0068714, IMG submission 62988) | Enrichment culture microbial communities from rom New York Harbor, USA that are MTBE-degrading - MTBE-NYH (New York Harbor Sulfidogenic)... | ecosystem: Environmental > Aquatic > Marine >... | reverse complement strand
CAGAGGAACAGGCCCGCCATCGCCTGACGCCCCTCGAGGAGCTGCGCGTGCCGTTATTCTACACCCGCGATCGGGAGACCGGTTGGCTGTATCGCCTGGAGTGGGATCCATGACCAAATCGCGCCGCCTTCTTGCCGGCGCCGCTGCTCTGGCGGCCCTTGCAGTCCTGACGCTGGTCTTTTTCTGGCAGATCGCGCTCACCAACCGGGTGCTGGCCGGGCTGGACGTCTTTGCCTATTTCTATCCCTACCGGGATTTCGCGAGCGAGGCCCTGCGCGCCGGGCGGCTGCCCCTGTGGAACCCGTACCTGTTCATGGGGACACCGTTGCTGGCCAACTCGCAGGTGGCTGTGCTCTACCCGCTCCACTGGCCGCTGCTGTGGCTGTCCGCGCCCAAACAGGTGGCCTGGAGCATTGTGGGGCACGTCTGGCTGGCGGGGGCGGGCGCCTATCTGTTTGCCCGCGCCGCGATCAAGCTTCGGCCCTTGGCAGCCTTTGTCGCGGCCACGATCTTTTCCCTGGGGGGCTTTCTGGGTGCTCAGGTTGAGCACGTGAACCAGCTCAACGTTTCGGCCTGGCTGCCGTGGCTGCTCCTGTGTGTCGAGGGCGCCATAGTTCCCGGGCGCCGGCGCCGGCTGGCGTTCCTCGGTGGTGGTGCGGTTGTCGCCCTCGCCCTGCTCGCCGGGCATACCCAGGCGGCCTACATCGTCCTCTTTGGCGCCGGTGTGTATGCCCTGCTGCGCAGCTGGCCCCAGTTCCGGGCGCGCAAGGTATGGCCGGGGCTGCACGGCGCTGGCGCCCTGGCGCTGATGGCCCTGATGGGGCTGGCGCTGGCGGCCGGTCAGTTGCTGCCCACGCTGGAGCTCTCTCGCCTGTCAGTGCGCAGCGGCGGCCTGCCCTACAACGAGGCCGCCAGCTTCTCCCTCAAGCCAGCATTGATCTTCAAGGCCTTCCTGCCACCGCTCCTCTGGGAGCCGCCCTTTAGCGAGTACATCGCCTATGTGGGCCTGATCGGGCTCGCGCTGGCGGCTGCCGGCGCCTGGGCACTCGTACGCCGCAAGCATGCCGGGGGCGCGTGCCTGGGGCTGGCGCTCGTTGGTCTGTTCCTGGCCTTTGGCGCGTATAACCCGGTCTACTACCTGCTGTACAAAGTGGTGCCGGGCTTTGCTCTCTTTCGCGCCCCGGCCCGCTGGCTGCTGCTGTACGCCTTTGGCGCAGCGATCCTGGCCGGTATTGGCCTGGAGGCACTGCCGCGGCCGCAGCGACCCTGGACCGGCAAGGCCTGGCAGCCCGCCCTTGCCTTGTTGCTCGTGCTTGAGCTCCTGATCGCGGGCCGCCAGCTCGCCTATAGCCACCCGACCGCGCCAGCCGCCTTTGACTCGATGCGAACCGCGCCCAGTCACCTCCTGGCAGACGCTACGTACCAGTCACCAGGCGAGCCATTCCGCTTTCTCAGCATGTCCGACATTACCTACGATCCCGGCGACCTGGCGGATCTCCAATCGCTGTACGCCGGTGTCCTGTCCGACGATGCGATCTATGACCTGATCGTCGCCACCAAAATGAAAGAGGTTCTGGCCTACAATCTGCCCTTGCGCTACCGCCTGTTCAGCGTAGACGGTTACGACGGCGGCCTGCTGCCCACAAGCGATTATGTCACACTGGAGCAACTCTTTCTGTCCGAGGACGAGATCTGGCCCGATGGGCGCTTGCGGCAGCAGCTCCGCCAGGTCCCGCCGGCCCGTCTGCTGTCGCTGCTCAACGTCAAGTACGTCATCACCGACAAGACCCAGGACGCCTGGATCGACGACGTCTTCTACGACCTCGAGCATACCGTCCCGCTTGGCGAGGTAGCCCTCACCGGCCTGCCGCCCTTTGAGATCACAAGCCTGGGTATCGTTTCCTATCTCAGCGGCGCGGCGGACCTGCCCAATGGCACCCCTGTCGCCGAGGTGACCGTTGGCAACGCGGCCGGCGAGGCGATCACCCGCATCCTGCGCGCCGGGGAGCACACCGCCGAGGGCCTGTACGATGCCTCCTCTGCGGCCCACGACCCGGCCCGCGTGGGCCACCGCTGGCGCGACAACGACCAGGGCAGCGATTACGTCGCTGTGCTTGATCTGGACCGGGCGATCCTGCCCGGGACTGTCACCGTGCACTCCCTGCTGCCGGGCGAGCGCTTTGTCCTGCGGGGGCTATCGCTCATCGACGCCGAGAACGGTACCAGCCGAAACCTATCGATCGATCCCGCGTATAGGCTAGTGCATTCAGGCGACGTCAAGATCTACCAGAACCTGGCCGTGCTGCCCCGCGCCTTTATCGTCCACCAGGCCCGAGCCGTCGCCAGCAAGGAGCAAGCCCTGGACCTTGTGCGCGATCCGTCCTTCGATCCGTCCCGCGAGGTGCTCCTGACGCAAGCCCAAGTCGGGGCCACGGCACCCGCCGCCGGAGCGTCCAGCGCCCGGATCGTGTCCTACGCACCGGAGCAGGTGCGGATCGAGGCCAGCCTCGACAGCCCGGGCTACCTGGTACTGACCGACGCCTACTATCTTGGCTGGCAGGCAGAAGTTGACGGCGCGCCGGTCTCGATCGAGCCCGCCGACCTCTACTTCCGAGCCGTGCACCTGTCACCCGGCGAGCACGAGATCGCGTTCTCCTACACGCCACCCAGCGCGCGCACGGGGCTGGGGCTGAGCCTCGCTGCCTGGATCGCATGGGGTCTGGCTTGCATTGTCGCCCTGGTTCGTACTGGACGAAAGACGCCAACTGGTGTATAATGGGACCTACATCGTCCAATGAAAAAAGCTGTGTCAAGTCGCAAGGAGGTTGTTGATGAACGTCTTTAATCGCCTGGTCGTGATCCTCTTGCTGCTATTGATCATTCTCGCCACGGCGCTCATCGTAATTGTGCCCCAGGAGACTTTTCGGCTGACGGCTGCCACCTTTGATTGGCTGCGCCAGGGGGCCGCGGACTATGTTAACAGCGGCGATCGGCTCCTGTTTGCCGCAACACGGGTGATCGTCGGCGGCCTGGTCGCACTGGCCTGCCTCATCCTCATCTGGCTCGAACTGCGGCGCCCCCGTAAGCGGACCATCCGCACCCAAAAGCTAGCAGGTGGCGAGGCGCACATCACCGTCGAGTCGATCGAACAGCGGCTGGCGTACAACATCGATCAGTTGCCCGACGTAGTCAAGGTGACTCCGCGTATCGACGGCAAGTCGCGTGGCGTGGATGTAGACCTGCTGCTGGAAACCTCGCCCGACATTGACGTTCCCATGAAAACCGAAGAGGTACTCGAGGTGACCCGGCAGGTCATCGTCGAGCGGATGGGGCTCAAGCTGGGCAAGGTGCAGGTCAAGATCAAGCACGCACCCTATCCCAAGGAGTAGAACTCGGAAATGCAGGATGGCGGCCAGCTTTTCACGCAGCGTGGCCGCTATCCTGCTTGCCAAGCCAAGAACGCGGCACTACTGGCGGATGCCCTTTACAATCAGTTCTCCCTCCAGGATCTCGAACGCAGTGACCGTGACCTCCAGTTGCAGTTCGTCCACAGTCTCGTTGATGCTCCGGGAGATAGTGCTCAGCACACCGGCAGGAATGGGCAGTGCCCCCGCCGAACTCTCCTCAATCGAGACGACGACCCGGCCATCCTCGATGCGGGCCATCGCCACAACGTAGAAACGGGCCTGAAGGGGAAGCACGTTCACCAGCCGTCCGGTCCCATAGATCTTGCCTCTGGTGAACCAGATCTGCGGATCCTCGACGGGCGACTCGCTATACTGGGCCAGCTTGGTAGCGACCAGCGATGTGACCTCTGCATCGCTCATGCGCATAATGAACTGCTGGCCCGGCTCTCCGCCGAGATTCTGTTGGATGCGCGATTCCAACTGCGCTGCAGCCTCCGTGGATACTGTGATCGTGTGCGGCGGCGTCGGCACATTTGCCGACAGGAGATTGCACGGACCGCAGCCCATACCAAACAGCACCAGGATAGCTACCAGCAACCGAAATAAACCAGGCTGCTCTTGCATAGCGACGGGACCTCCTGACATCACTCCATAGCATCATGCCCAAGGGCGGCGCCATTATAACACAACATCGAACTAGGGGCGAATCACAGAGAATGGAAAGCAATGGAAACGACACAGACCGTATAGAGACTACCCTCTCCCTGCCCGCACAGGTAGAAGCCCTTTTGTTTGTAGCCACCGAGGCCGTCTCGCTGGAGCGACTGGCCGAAGTCCTGAGCGTGGAGACCGAGGAGATCGAACCGGCGCTGTTGATCCTCAACCAGGAATACGCGGGCCGCGGCATGCGCATCCAACGCAAGGGCAGGCGGGTGCAGATGGTCACTGCCCCCGAAGCCTCCGAGCTCGTGCGCCGGTTCTTGGGCCTGGAGCTCACCGGCCGGCTCTCGCCGGCCGCCCTGGAGACCCTGGCCATTGTGGCCTATCGCCAGCCGGTCACCCGCGCCCAGATCGAGGCTATCCGCGGCGTTAGCTCCGACAGCGTCCTCCGTACCCTCGTCAACAGGGGTCTGGTCGAGGAAGTGGGCCGCCTGGACCAAGCCGGCCGGCCCGCTATCTTTGGCACCACCTTTGACTTCATGCAGCAGTTCGGCATCAGCAGCTTGGACCAGCTTCCTCCCCTGCGCGATCTATCCATTGCATAGCGCCCGCGGCGAACGCAGGCCTTTGCACCCTGCTTGACTCAGACGGTGGCATGTGCTAGAATCGCGCTATCAGGCGATGCAGAAGCCGGCCCTATGCCGGCCCGTTCCCTGACGAAAGAGTGCAACCCATGAAGCTTCTCCTACAGAGCATAGGCCAGCTGACCCCACGGCAAAAGCTCATCGCCGGAGCGTTGTTGCTGATCATCCTGTTAACCTGGCTGGGCGTCTGCGCCATTCTGGGAAGCTACCTGCTACCCTGACGGGCCACAAGGGAGCTCATCGTGTCCACTACCTACGCTGATCACGAGCAGGCAGCCTCGCGAGAGACCTTTCACGCGGCGCGGCGGCGCGGCTTTATCCAGGACATTCTCGCCGATCTCTCCGGACATTCGGGTAATCTCTTGTCCTTCGACGACGTCCAGCAGCAGCTACGCTTGAGCGAACCCGCCCAGGACGCCTCCCTCCAGGAGATACCCCTGGACAAGATCGTCGGCAGCGTGGGCCGCTACCGCGATTTCAACCGCGCTTTCCTGCCGCGCGCGCAGATCGACCCGCAGCGCTGGATGCGCATCGAGCGCTTGCGCCGCCGGACCGACCTGCCACCCATCGACGTTTTCCAGATAGGCGACTGCTACTTTGTCCGGGACGGGAATCACCGCGTCTCGGTAGCGCGGGCACGCAACGACAAGACCATCCGCGCCCGGGTCATCGAGATCCCGGCCCGCGTGCCCCTGGGCTCCGACACCTCCCCCGACGACCTGATCCTGAAATCGGGATACGCCGACTTTTTGGAAAACACCTCCCTCGATCGGGAACACCCCGACCAGCACATCGAGCTGACCCGCCCGGGCGGATATCGCAGCCTCCAGCAGCACGTGGAGGTCCACCAGTTCTACCTAGGGCTGCGCTCTCGCCACTACCCTACACTCCCCGAAGCCGCCTCGAACTGGTACCAGAATGTTTACCTGCCGGTCGTGGAGCGGATCCGGGCTTCGGGCATGCTGAAACACTTTCCCGGGCGCACCGAGGCTGACCTCTACCTCTGGATCGCCGAGAACCGCGCCCGTCTCCAGATGCGCTATGGCGGGGAGGACAAGGCCCAGGATGCCGTCGACGACTTTGCTCAGGAGCAGCGCCGGCCATCATTCGGCCGGCGGATCCGCCGCTTTGTGCGCCGCCTTTTCCGCCGGCAGCCGCCTACGCAACCCCAGCCCTAATCCACCGAGTCCCCCGGCTCGCCTGGCCGGCAATTCCGACCAACAAAAAAAGCGACCCGTAGTGGGTCGCTAGCAGGGCAAGTGCCGCGTCTTATGACGCCTTGTCTTCTGCAGGTTTGGCGCGCGGCAGCGAGCGGCGCCCCTCTTTCGACACCGGTTTGATGCCGTTGTACACGTTGAAGCCACCGATGGTGCGCAAGATGGTGGCTGCGGGCCGGCCAAGCCGCTCCCCTAGTTCCACCGGCGTCATAGGCTCGTTGCCGTTGGCCAAAAACGTGCGGAACACTGCCGTCGTGATCGGTATCAGCTCATTAACATAGTCCCGCTTGCGGCTGCAGCAGACTCGCAGCGAATGCCACAGCCCATCAACTTGAGAGACCTCGCCGGTGCTGGCGTCGATCCAGTCAATGAGATCAGCCTCGTGATAGTTCTTGTATCGCTCCTGGCAATCGGCGCAGAGATGGCTGAGCAGGTGCACGCGAAAGTTCTGCCCTGTTTCCTCCCACCATTCGGCGTCTATGTGAAACTTGGTGCTATTTGTTGGCTTTACCCACTTGTTCATCAACCAGTCCCCACACCTTTCCGCATCAAACCAACGCCGAGTCAAAGGTCCAATAGCCCCCGCCCATCGGCACAAAACATGCCTCCGTGGAGAGCAGGGCGAACACAGGGCCGGGCGCGACGCGTCGCAAGACGTTCACCGCGCTGTAGATAGTCTTGGCGTGAACCGTGCCCTGCGGGCTCAGGACGGTCAACTTGGGCATCAGGCCCACCATAGTCCGCAACAGGCTTTCACCCCGCACATGCACTTCGTCCCAGATCCTGTCCAGCTCTTCTTCTCGGTCCTCCCCAATGGTGAGCTGGGGGTCGTACTCGCAAGGGATCGGCAACTTGCGTAACTCAAACGTCAGTTCTCTGCCGGTGACCGTGGCCACCGCACCCCACAGCCGCTTCAGCCGGCGGGCCTCAAAGTCCACCGTGATCACTCGCGGGTCCCGCGTGCGCTCCAGCTTGATAAAGGCCCCCACCGGCAGCTCGTAGCGCCGGTACCAATCGGCCAGACCGTATACAAACGACTCCTGGTGGACCACCCACCCCTGCGTCCTTGTCCCGCTCTGGCCGTCCACCAGCACGATCGGAGTATGGTGGTTCGACGCCTGGGGAAACAGACCGCGCGTGCGCACCGTCAGGGGCAACGTGCCGGCTCGCCAGTGCGAATAGGTGAGCGCCAACGTTGTCTTGTAGATCGGCCTGCTGGGCCCCATCACCTCTTCGCCGCTACCTTCATCGTCGATCTCCCGCTCGATCAGCAGCAACTCGTCCGAGATATCCCGCCGGTCGTAATCGATCTCTTCGATCACCAGCCGCGACGGCGGGCTGACCACCACCTTGGGCGTGAGCCGCCGCAGATACCAAAGATCGCGGCCCATGTCACCGATGTTGTCAAAGCGACTGTCAGCCTCCAGAGCGCGGCCCAGCGAGAGGGCCTTGATCTGCTCCGATACCCCCGCCGGCAGGTCCAGGTCCGGCAGGAAATCAGCCGTGGTCAGCGGCATAGCCTTGATCTCGATCAGCGCCTCGGCGATATTCAAATAGCCGGCATCGATCGGAACCAACAGATCCCGGAGAAACCAGTTATCGCCAAAGCTCACAAAATCAGGGTGTTTGGCCAGGTGAGTGGCTACCTTCTCCTCGACGACGGGCCCATACTGATCGTACAACGCCTGCGGGCTCGCCAGATCGGGTGCCACCAGCAGATCGACCTCGTCCGCCGCACGATTGAGCCGGTGCTCGCCCTGCAGACCCGAGGCAAACTCGCGGATCTCATCGTCCCCTTCGAATTTCACCTGGATCACGGTGAATTCCCCGTATTCCGGACTCTGGCCCGGGCGCGTGCCTGTCACAGTTCCCAGTGCATACTCGAAAACAGGGAAAATGATCGGCGCGCCGACCTCGTACAGGTCCTTGGGCTGATAGACTGCGCCCTTGCTGAGTTCAGCCTCGATCAGCTTTTCTTCCTGCCGGCAGTGCCGCCCGATTAGCGCTTCGGCCAGAACCGCAGTCGAAACCGGCTTCCCTCCTTCCAGGATCAGGTCATAGAGGTACGCCTCGTCTTTTTTTGCCAGCCCGAATTGCTCCTGCCAATAGTCGGCAGTCTGTGTTCTCCTCTGGATCACGGGGCACTCCTTTTTTGAGGGCCGGCTTGCGCGTTTCACGCGGCCCGTTCACAACCAAAGATTATACCAGACTTCTCACGCCTTGACAACTGGCCGCGGACGCTATGCGAGAACTACTGCACAACTCGCCAGGAACTAGACCACAAGCTTTCCCCTTGCCAGACGCCGCGAACCGTGGCATAATGGATCCCGAGCAACAGACTCAAAGGGAGAGAGCATGCCCGGAACAACGCGGGCCATCATCCATCTGGATCTCGACGCCTTCTATGCCAGCGTCGAGATCCTCGAAAACCCGGAGCTGGCCGGCAAGCCGGTGCTCATAGGCGGCCATCCCCAGGGGCGCGGTGTCGTCGCAGCGGCATCCTACGCGGCCCGGGCGTTTGGCATCCGTTCCGCCATGCCCATGTCCCGCGCTGTGACGCTCTGCCCGAAGGCGATCATCCTGCCGGCCCGCTTCTCGCTCTATTCCGACTACTCCCGGCGCGTCATGGAGATCCTGCGCCGCGCCACTCCCCTCGTCGAACAGATGAGCATCGACGAGGCATTCCTGGACGTCACCGAACTGGTGCCCGCCTGGGAAACCGCTGTTGAACTGGCGCAGAAACTCCAACGCCAGGTCCGCGAGCAAGTGGGCCTCTCCGCCTCACTGGGCGTGGCCTCCAACAGGCTCATTGCCAAGATTGCCTCCGATCACGACAAGCCGGGCGGTCTGACCGTGGTCCCACCAGGCCAGGAGGAGAGCTTTCTTGCGCCGCTCCCGGTGCGCGTGCTGTGGGGCGTGGGTCCGGTAATGGCCGGCAAACTGGCGGAACTCGGAGTGAGCACCGTCGGCGACCTGGCCCGCCTGCCCGAGGAAACGCTGAGCCGGCGCTTTGGCAAACACGGCCGGGCGCTGGCCCGCCAGGCCCGCGGTATCGACCGCAGCCCCGTCATCACCGAGCATCAGTGCAGGTCCATCAGCCAGGAGCGGACGTTCCAGCGCGATGTCGCTGATCCCCAGACGTTGCACGAGCAGTTGCAAAAGATGAGCAACAGGGTCGCTGCCAGGTTGCTGAGGCACGAGCTGGTCGCCGGCACCGTCGGCATCAAATTGCGCTACTCCGACTTTACAACCCTCACCCGCCAGATGGCCCTTGCCGTCCCAACCGCCGACGAACGATTGATCTCCCAGGCGGCAAGCACACTGCTGGACAAAACCTGGCGCAAGGGTCGTCCCGTTCGCCTGCTGGGCGTATCCGCACAGCGACTGTCAAAACCGGCAGGCCAACTGCCCCTCCTCTAACCGATCCCCTGCGCCGTGACGCCCGCAGATCAGCTTGCCTTTTCAAGCCAACTAGGGTAGAATCAGCCAGACGCAAAACCCTGTGCAGGCGCGGCAGGAGAAACCCGGAAGGAACAGATGGACGAACGCATACACCAAGCCATGATCGAACGGCTTCAGGATGGGCAACTTCCCTGCAACCAGGCCTTCGCTATCGCCCACATCCTGGAGGTGGAACCGCAGGCCGTGGGCTTGGCGGCAGAAAACGCGGGCATCCGCATCTCGCGCTGCCAGTTGGGGCTATTCGGCTATGGCCCCAAGGCTGAAGGCAAGCACAAGATCGTGCACGCCATGGAAAATGTGCCCGAGCGGCTGGCTGCCCGCCTCCGTGCGGCCGCCGACGGGCAAGACATTACCTGCAAGGCCATCTGGGAGGTGGCCGACGGCCTGGGCCTCAAGCGCATCGAGGCCAGCAGCGCCGTGGAGGCGATGGGGCTCAAGGTCTCGCGCTGCCAACTGGGCTGTTTCCCGCGCCCCCGGCAAGGATAGCCGCCTATACGCCCACCGGGATGCCGGTTGGCCACATGGCCACTCGATTCTGTGGAATCCGGTGGTAGAGACCCGTCTCGGATGGGTCTCTTTTTGCTGGCAGCCATCCGGACCCATTTGACAAAAGCCTGGGACGGGTCTACAATCTCGCGACGACCATGAACAGAATGCACTTGCCCGGACGCTACCTGCGGCAAGCCGCCGCAGCCCTACTTCAGACCGACCGGCCCGTTCCGCTGCGCGACGATGGCGAGATCGCCGCCGAAGTGGAGCGCAACTACCGCTGGAACTTTGCCGTCAACCTGCTGGACGGGGCGGTCTTCTGGTTCGGCCTCAGCTTTATCTCGTCGGCCACCATCGTCCCACTGTTCGTCAGCAAGCTCACTACCAACCCCTTCTTGATCGGCCTGGTTGCGGTCATCGGCCAGGGGGCGTGGTCCCTGCCCCAGCTCTTTACCGCCAACTTTACCGAGCGCATGCCCCGCAAGAAACCGATCGTCATCACCCTGGGATTCTTCCTGGAGCGTCTGCCCCTGTGGATCATGGTCGCCTCCGCCGCTCTGGCCGGCCTGTCACCAGCCCTGGCTCTGCCCCTCTTTTTCCTGGGCTACGCCTGGCGCGGCCTGGGCGGCGGCATGGTCGGCCTGGCCTGGCAGGAGCTGATCGCTCGCTGTTTTCCCGTCAACCGGCGCGGCCGCTTCTTTGGCATCACCATGTTCATCGGCGCCGGGACCGCTGCCGCGGGCGCCGCATTTAGCAGTTGGTTACTGAGGGCCTTTTCCTTTCCGCACAACTTTGTGCTGACCTTCACCGTCGCCGCGACCGCCATCGCCATCAGTTGGGTCTTTTTGTCCCTTACGCGCGAGCCGGCGCAGGCAGTTGACGTCCCCCACAGGAGCAGCCGCCAATTCCTATCCGAGCTGCCCGCCATCGTCCGCCGCGACCATAACTTCCGCCGCTTCCTGGTGGCCCGGTCGCTGCTGGCCCTGGGCGGCCTGGGGACCGGCTTTATCACCGTCTCGGCCATCCAACGCTGGCAGATCACCGACAGCGTGGTCGGCGTATACACCGCCGTCTACATGATCGGCCAGACGGTGGGCAACCTCGCCTTTGGGTTTCTGGCCGATCGCTTTGGCCACAAGCTCTCGCTGGAGATCGGCGCGCTGGCGTCGGCGTTGGCCGCCCTTGTAGCGCTACTGGCTCCCTCGCCGGGCTGGATCCTGGCTGTATTCTTCCTGCTGGGCATCTATGCGGGCTCAGTCCTGGTGTCGGGCATCATGGTCACCCTCGAGTTTTGCGGGCCGCAGCGCCGGCCCACCTACGTGGGCATCGCCAACACCACGGCCGGTCTGGTCGCCGTCCTGGCTCCACTGCTGGGCGCATGGCTGGCCAGTCACAGCTACGAATGGCTGTTCGGGGTAGGGACAGCCGTAAACCTCGTCGCGCTGATCGCCCTGCGCTGGTGGGTCAAAGAACCGCGCTGGACGACCACCATCGACAGCCCCCGCACTCAGGAGCCGGCATGAACGTCCTGCTCAACGTCGTCTTGCCCGTTTTTCTCGTCGCCGGCGTCGTCGGCCTGGCCCACCACTGGCTCAAGTTCGAGGCACGCACCCTGTCGCGCGCTGTCTTTTACCTCTTTGCTCCGGCGTTGGTCTTTGATGCGCTGGCCCACTCCGAGGCCGGGGCCGTCGCCTTTGGCCAGATCACCGCCGCGGTGCTGCTTACCATTTCTGCGCTGTGGGTGCTGAGCTCCCTGGCGGCCCGCTTCCTGCGTCTGGACGGTCCCACTCATTCCGCCTTCCTGGTATCTGTGCTGCTGATGAATGCCGGTAATTTCGGCCTGTCGGTGACTCTGTTCGCCTTCGGCGAGACCGGCCTGGCCTGGGCATCCATCTACTTTACCCTCAGCGCCCTGCTGTCGGCTAGCCTGGGCGCCTACATCTCTGCCCGGGGCCGAGCCTCTGCCCGCCAGGCCCTGCGCCGCGTCGTCGGGATTCCCTACGTCTATGCCGCCGCCTTGGGCCTGCTCCTCAACCTGGGCAACGTGACCATTCCCGAACCGATTGACAGGGCCATTCACCTGCTCGGGCAAGCCTCGGTGCCGGTCATGCTCGGCGTGCTCGGAGTACAGATGGCCGAGACGCTGCGGGCCAGGCAGCGCGTCCAGCATCTACCGGCCCTCGGCATCGCCATCCTCCTGCGCCTGATCGCCAGCCCGGCGCTGGCCTGGCTGTTTGCCGGCCTCGTCGGCCTGTCCGGCATGCCCCGCGACGTGACCGTGCTCGAGAGCGCCATGCCCACCGCCGTCATCACCACCATCCTGGCCACCGAGTTCGACTCGGACCCGCCCTTTGCCGCCATCAGCGTGCTGGCGACGACGCTGGTCAGCCTGCTCACGCTGACCATCCTGTTGAACGTGCTTATGTAGAGTGGAGGGTTGTCTATGAACAGTGAAAGGGTCAGGCCCCTGGCATTGGGCATTTTCCGCCGC
>Ga0068714_10006139_pt1 | contig 12370 bp, 9 predicted proteins | sample MTBNYHSulfiMetaG_FD_62988 | JGI IMG/M metagenome (GOLD analysis project Ga0068714, IMG submission 62988) | Enrichment culture microbial communities from rom New York Harbor, USA that are MTBE-degrading - MTBE-NYH (New York Harbor Sulfidogenic)... | ecosystem: Environmental > Aquatic > Marine >... | reverse complement strand
ACCTGGACCTGGACCTGGACCTGGACCTGGACCTGGACCTGGACCTGGACCTGGACCAGGTCGAGGCTGCTCGGCAGACGCAGCGGCAGGATCAGGGACAGGGACAGCGACAGCGGCACGAGTCAGCGTCAGCGACAGGGGCAGCGTCGTCACGACCCCGCTCGGAGTGGGGCCGCTCACGCCCTCGGATGCAGCAACCGCCAGGTCATGGCGCGCACCTGGTCGAAGAGGTCACGGGCCGCCCGGGCGCGCCCGACGTCGACCGCTTCCGCCCCGGCCAGGAGCCGGAGGTGGGTGTCGACTTCTTTCGCGGAGGCGTAGGCGATGTGCCAGTGTCCGGCTTCGTGCTTCGCACTTCGCCGTGACAGGCCTCGTTCGAAACTGCGGGTCACCCACGTGGCCTGCCCGGGCGTAGTTCGAAACGCAGTTTCGAACGAAGCCTGGTGCAGCCGGTCCCGGCCGGATCGGCCGTGCCCTTCCGAGAGGTTGGCGGCGACCGAGGTGGCGGATCGCACCACCTGGTCGGCGAGGCTTCTGAGCGGGGCGGGCATCCTCCGCGCGATGGCGATGGCTTCTCCCGCGGCCTCGAGGGCGGTCGTGAGGGCGACGAGCTGGTTCGAGGGGGCTTCGAGCATGCCCCCCGCCCCACCCCCGCTCGCTGCCGCTGCCGCTGCCGCTGCCCCTGCCAGCGCGATACCTGCGACGCGGATCTCCCCTCGGGCGCCGATCGTTCGGAGGACCGACATCGCAGCGTCCTCGAGAAGCCCCTCACTTGCCATGGGACGATGGCCCTGGGACACTCCCCCCATGAAACGGTGGTCGAGCCGTGTGCTGGTCGTGGCGTTCGCGCTCGCCGCGGTGGCTGCGGCGGTGGCTGGCCTTCTGCTGCGCGACCGCATGCGTTGCGCGGGCTTCGCCGGCCCCGGGGTGACCCGCGAGGAGCTCCCGCGGCCGGCGCCTGCCGATCGCCTGCGCCTGGCCACCTGGAACATCCGCAACTTCCCCCTCGACGAGCGGCCGCCGGACCCGGAGCTTGGATTCGTCAACCGGACCAACGTCTGCGACCTGCAGGACGCCATTGGCGGCCTCGCGGCCGACGTCGTCGGCGTGGCCGAAATCACCGACACCCGGCGTTTCCCGCCGATCCTGAGACGCTCCGGCGGGCGGCGCGACTACCGGATCGTGTTCTCGAGCCGGGGTCGGCACCGCCTGGGTGTCGCCTGGGATGACCTGCGCCTGGAGCAGGTGGGCAACCCGGTGCAGGTGCGGGAGCTGGCCGAGGAGGGGGGGCGTCCCGCGTTGGCGGTGCGTCTCAGGAGCCGCCGTCCTGGCGGGCTCGACCTGACCGTGGTCCAGGTTCACCTCAAGGCCACCCCCGAGGGGTACGACCAGCGGCTCCGGCAGGTGGAGGCCCTGGCCCGGTGGGCGTCGGGATGGGTGGAGGAGGTGGGGGACGAGGATCTGGTGGTGATGGGGGACTTCAACACCACCGGTCCTGTCGGGGGGGCGACCGCCGACGAGCTGGTGGTGGTGGACCGGACCCTGGGTCGGGCGGGCCTGCGCCGGCTGCCCAGCGCCAGCGGGTGCAGCTCGTACTGGGACGGTCCCCGCGCCCGGGACGGGCTCCAGGTACCGTCGTTGATCGACCACGTCTACGTTCGCGGTCTCGAGCCCGACGGAGGGCCGACGCAGGTTCGAGCGTGGCTGCACTGCGCGCGGCTCGACTGCGGCGAGCTGGTGTCGCGGCCGGGTCAGGAGGACGCCACGTTCTGGGACGTCTCCGACCACTGCCCGCTGACCTTCGAGGTGGTCGACCGGGAGCCGGAGTGAGCTGGTGCCACGTCGGTCCGCTGCGGCGCCAGACGCCGTGCCGCCACTCCGGGTGGGGCGGGTGGCGGAGCTGAGAGCTGACCGCTGACAGCTGATCGCTCCTTTGCGATCGGGATATCATGCCGGTGCGGCTCTGGGGAGGATCACATGTCCGACACAGCGGTGCGCGAGCTCCACGTCTCGCGGCAGGCGCGCGATCGCTACCAGCTCGACGACGCCCTTTTCGGTGTCAGCGGCCGGGTGGTCTTCGCCGACTTCCACGCCGCACGGGTGCTCGCTCAGAAGATCAACCAGACCCGGGACCTGGTTCGCAACCCCGAGCAGGCGGTGAGCGCCGCCAGCCTCAATGCCATCGGGTTGATGCACGAGATGCTCCACCTGGTGGTGGAGGACCTGCGAGCGCGCGACCCGGGCCTGCTCGGCCGGGCCCTGGTCAGCCTGGAGGAGAGCATCGGTCGCGGGGCGGTCGACGGCCTGCTGCGCGTCTTCGTCGACCACTTCCCGCCGGTGGACGTCTACCGGCGGCGGCAGACGCCAGAGGAGTATCTCGACGGCAGCTCGGCTGGGGTGCCGCACCGTGAGATGGCGCTGGAGGAGCTGCTGCTGCTGTGGGCCTCCAACCTGAACCCGGCGCTCCGGCCCTACCGGGAGCTGTTCGACGACGAGCCGCTGCGCACCGGGACCCCGTACCTCGAAGCCGTGGGCTCGCTGCAGGGTCATTTTGCCGAGGCGGTCGGGAGGGGCGGCGGGGCGCACGGCCTGCTGGACCTCCTGCGCGCCCCGGCCCTGGCCTCGCCCGGCTCGATCGAGGGCCAGCTCGAGTTCATTCGCCGGACCTGGAGCCACCTCCTCGGGGCGACGGTCCACCGCCTCCTCGGCGGGTTGGACTTCCTCGCCGAGGAGTCGAAGCCGTTCTTCGGCTTCGGGCCCGGTCCGGTGGAAGTGCCCACCTTCGCGGGGCTCGAGGAGGAGGCGGAGAGCTACAGCACCGACCTCGACTGGATGCCCCGGGTCGTGCTGATGGCCAAGAACGCGTACGTGTGGCTCGACCAGCTGTCCCGGCGGTACGGGCGGCCGGTCACCCGCCTCGACCAGGTCCCGGACTCCGAGCTCGACACCCTCGCCGCGTGGGGAGTCACCGGGTTGTGGCTCATCGGGGTGTGGGAGCGCAGCCGTGCCTCGGCCCGGATCAAGCAGCTGATGGGGGACACCGACGCGTCGGCTTCCGCGTACGCGCTCTACGACTACACCGTGGCCGCCGACCTCGGTGGGGACGAGGCCTTCGACGAGCTCAAGAACAGGGCCGGGGCTCGCGGGATCCGCATGTCGACCGACATGGTCCCGAACCACGTGGGCGTCGATTCGCGCTGGGTCGTCGAGCACCCGGACTGGTTCGTCGGCCTCGACCACAGCCCGTTCCCTGCGTACACCTTCGACGGACCCGACCTGTCGGACGACCCGAGGGTGGGGATCTTCATCGAGGACCACTACTACAGCCGCAGCGACGCGGCGGTGGTGTTCAAGCGGCTCGACCGCTGGACCGGCTCGGTCCGCTACCTCTACCACGGCAACGACGGCACCTCCATGCCGTGGAACGACACCGCCCAGCTCGACTACCGCAGCCCGGAGGTCCGGGAGGCGGTGATCCAGACCATCCTCCACGTTGCCCGCCGCTCCCCCATCATCCGTTTCGACGCGGCCATGACACTGACCAAGAAGAACTTCCACCGACTGTGGTTCCCCGAACCGGGGTCGGGCGGCGACATCCCGTCGCGGGCCGGTCACGGCATGACCCGGGCCGAGCTCGACGCCGTGATGCCGGAGGAGTTCTGGCGCGAGGTGGTGGACCGGGTCGCGGCCGAGGTCCCCGACACCCTCCTGCTGGCGGAGGCCTTCTGGCTGCTCGAGGGGTACTTCGTGCGCACCCTCGGCATGCACCGCGTGTACAACAGCGCGTTCATGAACATGCTCAGGGACGAGCGCAACGCGGAGTACCGCCAGCTGATCACCAGCACCCTGGAGTTCGACCCGCAGATCCTCAAGCGCTACGTCAACTTCATGTCCAACCCGGACGAGCGCACCGCCGTCGACCAGTTCGGCACCGGCGACAAGTACTTCGGCGTCGCGACCCTGATGGCGACCATGCCGGGGCTGCCGATGCTGGCCCACGGCCAGGTGGAAGGCTTCACCGAGAAGTACGGCATGGAGTTCCGGCGGGCGCGGTTGCAGGAGGATCCCGACCCGTGGCTCGGGGAGCGCCACCGGCGGCAGGTCTTCCCCCTCCTGCGCCGGCGTCAGCTGTTCGCCGAGGTCGACCAGTTCCGGCTGTACGACTTCCTCCGTCCTGACGGGACGGTGGACGAGAACGTCTTCGCGTACTCGAACGCGGGTCGCGGGCAGCGCTCCCTGGTCCTGTACCACAACCGCTACGCCGAGACGCACGGGAGCATCAAGCAGTCCACCCCGGTGGTGGTGCGAGACCCCGGGGGCGAGCGTCGTCTCGAGACCTTCTCCCTCGCCCAGGCGCTCGGGACTGCGGACGACGGCGAGCGGTTTGTCCTGATGCGGGACGCGGTGACCGGGCTCGAGCACATTCGCAGCTGCCGTGAGCTCAACGACCGGGGCCTCTACGTCGAGCTCGGGGCCTACGGTCTGCACGTCTTCGTGGACCTGAGGGAGGTTGCGGACGACGCTTCGGGCCGCTACCGCAGGCTGAACGAGCTCCTCGCGGGGTGCGGCGTGCCGAGCCTCGAGGAGGCGGATCGCGAGCTGCTGCTCGAGCCCCTGCTCGGACCGTTCCGGCAGCTGGTCTCCACCGACGGCCTCGCCCGCGTGCTCGACGCGCGGCCCGCCGGGGCGGGGAAGGGCGCCGGCGCCGACCTCCTGGGTCTGGTGCGCGATCCGCTGGTCGAGCTTCTCACCGCCGCGGCGGGGCAGGCCGGGGTGCCGGCCGAGGTGGCCCCGGTCGTGGACCGGGTGACGGCGACCCTGGCGGAGGTCCTGCGCCTGCCGGTGCTGGCCTCGGCCGTCGAGGAGGGGCCGGCGGCCCGGGCGGCGTCGCTCGCGGCGTCGCGGCTCGACGACGACCCCCTGGCGTGGGGGCCCCTGCTGGCCTTCGCGGTGACCCACGCCCTGGGGGACCTGGTGGGGGACGACGACCCGGTGGGACGCACCCGCAGTCTGCTCGACGAGTGGTTGCTCGGCAGCGCCCTGGCCAGGGCGCTGCGCGAGGGCGGCGCCGAGTCGGGGGCAGCCCGCCGGGCGACCGCGGGGCTTCGCCTCCTGGTCGCCAACCAGGGGTGGCACGCGGCGGACGGGGAGCCTGCCGCACGTGCGCGCCGCCTGCTGGGGCGCCTGGCGGTCGACCCCGAGGTGCAGGCCTTCCTGGGCGTCAACCGCTTCCGCGACCAGCTCTGGTTCAACCGGGAGTGTTACGATGAGCTGCTGCTCTGGCTGGTCAGGCTGGCGGCGGTGGAGATCACCAGGGACTTCCGGGAGGAGGTCACCGAAAGGCTGACGGTGGTGTGGTCGGTGGTCGAGGAGCTGAGGGCACGGGAGGCGGCGTCGGGGTACCGGCTCGAGCGGCTGGTGGCGACGCCTGCGGGAACGGTCGACAACGACGGGACGGGCCCTGAAATGGCGGGGCCCGAGGGTACCGGCGGCGACGTGGCCGCCGACGACGATCAACCTGACGAAGGAGGAGAGACATGCGACGAGTGACGATGGCGTGCGTTCTGGGCGTGCTGGCCATGGTGGCCGCAGGCTGTGGTGGGGGAACCGAGCAGGCTCCGCCGGCGGGCGAGGTCCAGGTGAGCGCGCCGGTCGCCGAGCCCGAGCCGGTCGCGGAGGAGACGGCGGTGCTGCCGATGGTGGAGGTGAGCGCCGAGGGTAGCGAGTTCGAGCCGCCGGTCGAGGTGTCCCAGTTGCCGGACGGAGTGTGGTACTGCGACATGGGCACGGTCCACTACGCCCGCGCCGAGGAGGGTGACGGCACCTGCGGGAAGTGCGGGATGAAGCTGGTGCAGAAGGTGGCCGCGGCTGAGCCGGCTGCCGAGCCGGTTGCCGAGCCGGAGGGCGAGCCAGCGGCGGAGCCGGCGGCGCAGCCGTAGCAGGCGTCGCGTGGTCTGGGGCCCGTCGCGAGAGTGCGTCGGGCCCCAGCTCGACCTGACCCGTTGTTTCGCAGCCGCGCCGCCTCGAGCCCGCCGCTCCGGCGCGCGTGGGGAGGGGGCGGTTGACCGCCGGGGCGCCGGACGCTACCTTTTGGGAGATCTCTCGCTCGAGGCTCCGGAGGTCGAGATGGCTTCGATCCGCGCTCTTCGCATCGGCGTTGCGCTCGCCGCGCTCGCCCTGGTTGGGTTCTCCGCGCCCGCCCAGGAGCGGCTCGCCGCCTCGGACCTGGTCTACCTCGGCGCCTTCGCCTACCCGCCGGGCACCGCTGGCGAGTGGGCCTACAGCGGCCAGGCGCTGGCCTACTACCCGTCGGGGGACCCGTCGGGGCCCCCCGATGGCCACCCCGGCTCCCTGTTCGCTGACGGTCATGACTACGGCGACCTGGTGGGGGAGATCTCGATCCCCCAGCCGGTGGTCTCGAACGACTTCACCACACTGCCCGAGGCGACGGTTCTGACCCCGCTGGCGGACATCACCGGCGGCTGGATCTCGGGCTGCAACCACGCCGGAACCTGCCCGGATTGCGAGTTCCGCGAGGTGGCCGGGCTCGAATACCTGCCCAACCTGGACCGGGTCGCCTGGAACCTGCGTGACTGGTACAACGTCGGCGGCTGCGACCTGGACTCCCTCGGCTGGAGCCGCCGGGACCTCGGCGGCGCGGAGGGCATCTGGCATGTCGGCCCCCGCCCCAGCGCCGACAACTCCTTTCACAACGGCAAGACCTGCAACTACCTCTTCACCGCCCCCGAGGGCTTCGCCGCCCAGCACCTCGGGGGGCGCTGGCTGATCGCCGGCAACCACCGCCAGGCGGGCGCGTTCGGCGGCTCCCAGGGGCCGACCCTGTTCGCCACCGCGCCGTGGCTCGACGGCAACCCGCCGGCCACGGGCGCCAACCTCGGCGCCACCGCCCTGGTCTACTACCCCGAAGTGGTCGCGTGCGCCGGCGGCAACCAGCACGACCTGTGCTACTACCCCGGGTACCGGGTGGACGACGCCTGGGGGGGCGCGGCCTGGGTCGAGGCCGACGGCGAGACCGCGGTGGTCATGTTCGGGCGCAAGGGGCTGGGGGAGAACTGCTACGGCACCCCCGGCGGCGACTGCCCGCCGTCGGCCTGCTCGATGTACTACGGCTGGCACTCCCCGCCGTATGAGCCGCAGGTGCTGTTCTACGACCCTTCGGAGATCGCCGAGGCGGCCGCGGGCGTCCGCAATCCGTGGGACGTGCTGCCCTACGAGATCTTCCGGCCGGCCGTCGAGGTCTTCAACGCCGACTGCCCGCGCCTGAACGCGGTCGCCTACGACCGGGCCAACCGGCTGATCTACGTGACGGAAAGCGAGGCCGGGCCGTGGGGGGAGACCGCGGTGCACGTGTGGAAGGTGGCCCCGGCCCTGTTCCGGGACGGCTTCGAGTCGGGCACGGCGGGGGAGTGGTCGGCCACCGTGCCGTGACAGCGGGCGGGTATCCAGGAGGGGGTGGCGGCGCGCATGCCGATGGGCAAACCCGTGCGGGCGCTCCGTAGCTCGTGGAGTTCGCCAGGCCGGCCGGCCTGTTTCACTTCGTCCGTGTGAAGCGATTCCTCGAGGAGCCCCTCGGACGGCCGGCGGACCTCGTCTCTCCGGACGCCCTCCACCCGGCGCTCCGCGAGGCCGTACTCGCCGAGCTGCTCGATGTCGCCTGGGCTGTCACGCCCGAGGACGAGTCTCCGGGCTGAGCTCCTGCCTGAGCCGCCCCGGAACCGAACGAGAAGTCCGTCACCGTGCGTGTCCACTGGGCTCAGGCCTCCGCGATGGGCGACCTGCGAGCTCGGCGAGTGAAGCGTCGCCATGTCCTGGAGTCACGGTGGCGGGAGACGCGAGTGGTAGACTCCAGCCGTGCACTCCTCCCAGCTGTCGGTCGTGGGGCCTGCCGTCCACCCGCCGGGGGAGCGGTGAGGTGACCCGAGTCCTGCTCCTGTGCCCCGAGCCGGTGCGGCCGACCATGGCGGGGGTCGGCATCCGGTTCTGCGAGATGGCCCGGACCCTCGCGGGTCGCTTCTCCGTCACCCTCGGCATCCCGAACGAGCCGGCGCAGGCACCGGCCCTCGACGGGGTGACCGCGGTCCGCTACGACGGCGAGACCATGGCCCGGCTGTGCCGGCAGGCCGACGCCGTGGTGCTCCACGGCCACGTGTCCGGTCTTTACCTCGCCGCCGGCGTTCGACGGCCGCTGGTGGTGGACCTCTACGACCCCTTTCCAGTCGAGAACCTCAACTACTTCCCCGTGCTCGGGGACGAGCCCTACCGGCGGGACCGGGCCACGCTCCAGGAACAGCTACGCGAAGGCGACCTCTTCCTGTGCTCGTCCCCGGAGCAGCGGCTGCTGTATCTCGGCATGCTCCTGGCGCTCGGCCGGCTCAACCCTCAGACCTACGTCGACGACCTGACGCTCGAGCGCCTGGTCTGTGAGGTTCCCTTCGGCGTTCCCGAGGAAGCGCCGCAGCCGGGAGGAGCAGTCCTGCGGGGCGTGGTTCCGGGCATCGGCGCCGACGACCCGGTGGTGCTGTTCGGCGGGGTTTACGACTGGCACGACCCCGTGCTGCTGCTGCGGGCCCTGCCAACCCTACTGCGGGAGGCTCCCGACCTGCGGGTGGTCTTCTCTACCAACCCCAACCTGGAGGTCACCCCTCAGGGCGCCTACGCCGAGGCCCTCGACGCGGCGCGGCAGGCGGGCTGGGTCGACCGGCACGTGTTCTTCCTCCCCTGGGTCCCGCACGACCTGCGGGCCGGGCTCTACCTCGAGTCCACCGTCGGCGCGGTGCTTCACCTGCCGCGGTTCGAGACCGAGGTGTCGATGCGGACCCGAGTGCTGGAGTTCCTGTGGGCTGGTCTGCCGACCGTGGTGACCGCCGGTGGTCCGGCGAGCCGGCTGGTGGCGGACGGGGAGCTGGGGCTGGTCGTGCCCCACGGTGACGAACAGGCCCTGACCGGCGCGCTGGGGCGGCTCATCGCCTCGGAGGAGCTCCGCACCCGCCTCGCGGAGCGAGGCCGTCGATGGGCCGCCGGCCACACCTGGAGAGCGGTGCTCCAGCCCCTCGAGGAGTTCCTCGCCGAGCCCCGGGTGGACCCTCACAAGCACCGCTATCCCCCCCTCGCGCCCCCGTTTCGCGAGACGGGCGCCGGCCAAGGGTGGTTGAGTCGCCTGGTGGGGCGGGGGTAGGAGTGTCACCCCCCCGCGCCTCGGTGATCATCCCCACCTTCGACGGGAGGAATCACCTCGGGCCCTGTCTCGACTCTGTCCTCGCGGGGTCCGCGCCCCGCTCGAGCTACGAGGTCGTCGTGGTCGACGACGGGTCGCGGGACGGCTCCGCGGCGTGGCTGCGGGCGAGCTATCCCTCGGTTCGGGTAGTCGAGCTCGAGGACAACCAGGGCTTTGCCGCCGCCGTGGGGGCCGGTGCCGCGGCGGCGTCGGCAGATCAGCTGGTCCTGCTCAACAACGACACGCGGGTCCACCCGGAGTGGCTGGAGACCCTGGTGGGCGCCCTGGAACGCGCACCGGAGTCGGTCGCGAGCGTGACCGGCAAGGTGCTCTCCTGGGACGGCTCCCGCCTCGACTTCTGGCGCGGTGCCCTGACCTTCGACGGGCACGCCTTCCAGCTCGACTTCGGCCGGCCGGCAGGCTCGGTGGCGGCGGCGGACCGGCCCGCCGAGCTTCCCTTCCCGTGTGGTTGCAACATGGCGGTGCGGCGCGCGGCGTGGGAGGGGGTGGGGGGGTTCGACCCCGACTTTTTCGCCTACACCGAGGACGTGGACTTCGGCTGGCGGAGCTGGCTCGCGGGCTGGGACCATCGCTACGAGCCGGGGGCGCCGGTGTGGCACCGCTCCGGCGCCACCGGCGCCGGCCTCGGCCTGTACCGCCGGGGCTACCTGTTCGAGAAGAACGCCTTCATGACGGTGTACAAAAACCTCGAGCGGGAGCTGCTCGACCGTCTCATGTCGGCGATCCTGTGGACCCTCGTGCACCGGACGTGGACCCTGGTCGAGCTGGGCAGCCCGGACGCCGCGACCCTCGGGAGCTACCCGTTCCCGCCCCGTCCGACCCGAAGCGAGGGGCCCTCGGTCCACGGCGAGTCGGTGGTCGGCAGGCTCCGTCGTCACGGCCTGCGGGAATCCGTCCGGCGGGCGCTCCTCAAGCTCGCGCGCCGGGTCGGGGGAAGCGCAGCCGACGGGCAGCGTCTCCTCGTCGACCACCCCCGGGCGGTGGAGCAGCTGCGGGCGGTCCACTTCCTGCTCTCGGGCCACGAGCGCCTCCACGCTGCCCGCGAGGCTGTCCAGGCGTTGCGGGTGCGCAGTGACCAGGAGTACTTCGCGCGCTTTCCGCTCCTGCGGGTCCCCACCTACCCCGGCGACGCCGAGCTGTTCGCCAGCCCGGCCTTCCGGGCCCTGTTCCCGCCGGATCTGCTGGTGGAGGATCGGGAGCTGACCGACATCGGGGAGCTCGGTCACACCGAGGGGGCCCCCTCCTCCTGACCGAGGTAGTAGCCGCACATCAGCACCCGGTGCAGCACGCGAGTGGTGAGCGGGACGCCGCGGCGGTCGAGCGCGGTCAACAGGGGGAGCAGGAGCGGTGTGACCCGCCTGCCGAGGGGGAACCAGCCGGGTGGGCTGGGCGGGGACAGGTGGGGGCTGCCGGCGAGCTCGGGGTGCAGCCGCAGCAGGGTGTGAACCCCCCGCCCGACGGCCCGCTGTCGTTCGAACAGCGTGGTCAGGTCCATGGTGTGGAGGTGCTCGGACGCGGCGGCGGGGTGGTAGACCAGGCGCAGACCCTCGCGGGACAGGCGGTAGCCCAGCTCCACGTCCTCCCAGCCGTAGGCGGTGAACGACTCGTCGAACGGGCTCGAACCGAGTAGCGCGCGGGGCAGGGAGAGGTTCGAGGTGTAGAAGCAGGTGAACGGGACCTCGGCGCCGGCGGTCATGTGGCCGTACCCGAACTGGTGACCCTCGCGGTTGACCATCTCCATCGCCGGGGTCACCCGCAGCTCGCCCCGGCACCAGTCGGTGAAGCCCACCACCCCACGGGGTCCCGGGCTGGCGTCGTGCGCGGCGAGGTGCTCGGCCGCCCACTGCGGCCGGACGAGAATGTCGTCGCCCAGGAAAGCCACCAGGCCGCCATCCACCTCCCGCAGACCCAGGTTGCGAGCCGGCCCCTGGCCCCGGTGCTCCTGGCGGGCCACCCGCAGCTGCGGCGTCCCCCCCGTGGCGGCCCGGGCCTGGAGCCACTCCCAGGTGCCGTCCGTCGACCCGTCGTCGACCACCACCACCCGGACGTCGGGCGTGGTCTGGCGAGCGAGCGCGTCGAGGGTGCGCTCGAGGATCGCGCCCCGGTTGTGGGTGGCGATCAGAACCGTGAGCGGGACGGTCATGGCGGTTGTCGAGATCCCTCGTCTCTCGGGAGGAGTGTATCCTCCCCACAGGTCCTCGGCGACCTGGGTGCGCAAAGCCCGAGTACGCCGGCGAGCAGCACGCCGAGGAGCGAGACGACGCAGCCCGACCGGGCGCCCTGGGGAGGCCGGGACTCCTGCCGGGGGAGCGGCCGTGCCTCGGCAGCTCGTAGAGGCCGACGGCAGGGGTCTCGCTGCCGGCGATCCGTCGCCCGCCGGTCACCGGTTGAGCGGCCAGGACGAAGCGTACTCCCGAGTCAGCGAGCTGCCTGCGCTGGCTCTGGTCGAGAGCGGCCGGAAAAGGGAGGGGCGCGGTCGCCTCGGAGCCGGCGCGCCGCATCTCGACCACCTGCGATCTGGTCTCCAGCACGCTGTGCGAGCGAAGGTCGCGCAGCTCGAACGCGGTCTCCAGGATGGGGGGAATACCCCGGGTCCGGCGAGGAGCCGGTACTCGCCCGCCGGGTCGGCGGCGCGAAGAGCCGCGACCACCGGCGGTTCGTGAGGCACCTCGTCCAGCCGCACCGAGGGGAAGTGGCCGACGCCGAACGCCAGGAGGCCAGGTCATCGACATCCCGGGGTATGAGAGCCGCCGCCCTCGGGAGCCGTGCGGCCCATGCCGCCCGCTGGAAGCGGACCGTTCAGGCCACTTGGCGCGCCGCGAACGAGAAGTAGTTCTCAGGCGGCTGCGATCGGACAAACCCACCCCTTCCCGCAGCTAAGCGGTCATCTTCACGACCTTTACGGCAACCAGGATGTCCCATCGAAGGCGAGACGCCGCAGCTCATGCCGCGCAGCGGCCTCCTTCGCCGGTTAGCGTCCCGGCGAAGGGGTAGTCGCTTACCCCCGGGCAGCTTCGAATTCTCGAAGATGTCGTCAGCGCGCACGGCGCAACGTGCTGCGTCTCGAGAGAATGAACGGTCTCTCGCCGACTCCCAAGGTGCCGGGGGGGAGGG
>Ga0068714_10006138_pt1 | contig 12371 bp, 10 predicted proteins | sample MTBNYHSulfiMetaG_FD_62988 | JGI IMG/M metagenome (GOLD analysis project Ga0068714, IMG submission 62988) | Enrichment culture microbial communities from rom New York Harbor, USA that are MTBE-degrading - MTBE-NYH (New York Harbor Sulfidogenic)... | ecosystem: Environmental > Aquatic > Marine >... | reverse complement strand
CATATTCGCTTCAATGTTTGAGAAATGATATAAGTCCTGGTCATGAGATTACTAAAACTTGGTTTTGTATTTCTTTTCATAATTAACAATTATCTTTATTCGCAGAATACTGACCGCGAAAAAACTGATTCATTGCTCAGGGCCAGGGGAGAAGCATTTATTGCAGTCTCAAGTTCAAGTTTAAAATCGATTCAATTCGTTCCCGACAGGCTGATATTTGACAGATACACAGATACACTGACTTATTTTTATATTAACCAGGCATCATTCAGACAGCTCGAAGAGTCCGGTCTTGAATATTTTTATATTATTCCTCCATCTCTTGCAGGAAATATAATCATGGCCAGATCGACCGAAGAAGTACTGAATGGGTATGGTTATCCAACCTATCAGCAATACCTCGATATAATGGATAGTTTCAGGACATCATATCCGTCAATATGCAGGATAGATACGATCGGGTACTCCGTCAAAGGAAAACTTATCCTGTCGGCCAGGATACATTCAGGAGATTTTCTTAAGGGTGAGAGATCTGTAATGATGTATTCATCAACCATGCATGGAGATGAACCTGCAGGATATGTTTTGATGCTTATGCTTCTTGATGAGATGCTTCAGGGTTACGGGAAAGATCAAAGTATCACTGAACTAATAGATCATAGCGTTATTTTGATCAGTCCACTTACAAATCCGGATGGGACGTATTATGTTGCAGATACGACCATAAACGGGGCAACAAGGATGAATTCCAACAGTGTCGATTTAAACCGTGATTTCCCGGATTGCAGGGTGGATATTAAATATACCTTAGACGGGAGACAAAAGGAAACCATTGATATGATGAGCTATTTGGATAAATACAAACCCTCCATCTCAGCAAATTTTCATGGTGGGGCCGAGCTGATTAATTATCCATGGGACAGGAGATGGATAATAGGAAATAATCAGGAAGTGATCAAATATCATTCAGACAATAACTGGTTTATTTCCTTATGCAAAGAATATGTGGATTCTGCCAGGAGAAATAGACCGGACTACATGAAAACTGATTTCGGGGAGGGATTTGTTATGGGGGCAAATTGGTATGATATTACAGGAAGCAGGCAGGATTATATTACCTATTTTTTAAGAGGCCGTGAGGTTAGCATCGAGTTATCATCGGAAAAGATGCTCCCGTCATCTGAACTGCCGGGATTATGGGATATTAACCACAGTTCTCTTAGAAACTTTCTGTATGAGGGTCTCCGGGGTTTACAGGGTGAAGTTCACGATTCGGAAACTAATAATCCTGTTCGTGCAAGGATTTATATTCCAGGGCATGATTCACTTAATTCATATGTATATTCTCATGAGGAAACAGGTAGATTTTTCAGGTATCTGGCGACCGGGTCATATGATTTGTGGGTTGAGGCTGATGGTTTTGTGACGGAAATTATAAAAGATATTAACATAAATTATAACAACAGGACTCAACTTGATATCCGGCTCAAATCAGTGAAAACATTATTAAGAGACAGGGACAACATTCTGATCTATCCCAATCCATTCTCAGTTAAACTGAATTGTATTTTTCGCACTACGATCCCTGAAGATACAGAGGTAGAGATATATGATCTGAACGGGAAAAAGGTTTATTCGAGTGTTTTTATATCCTCTTCCGGGATTAATTATAAAACAATAGATTTATCCGATCATCCTTCAGGTATTTATTTTTTTAAACTTATTATAGCAAAAAAAATAAATACATTAAAAATTATAAAAGCCGAATAAAGTGAATAAAGATTTTATTTTTGCCCGGGAAGGACAAACAATAAATTTTATCTTTGTTGCACGTTAAAGGGCCGCTGTGATGACGGTTCTCATTATTATCATAAATAAATAACCTTAGGTTACTTGATGCATTTATTTGATTGAAACCTATGATGATAATGGCGGAATGATGCATAATCGGAAATTTTTTTTAATCATGTTAAAACCTGCAATTTTATTAATTCTGTTATTTGCTTATATTAAAGGAATGTTATTTGCCCAGGATCCTTCCGTGCCTCCAGAAAAGCCCAAACTTATAATCGGCATCACTATCTCAGAGATGAGGTATGATTACCTGAACCGGTTTTGGAATAAATTCGGGAATGGAGGATTCAAGAAGTTGATCAATAACGGAGTTTATTGCAGGAATGTCCATCATGATTACCTGATTGCAGAATCAGGTGCTGGATATGCAAGTATCTCAACAGGAGCTTATCCTGAAGTGCATGGGATCGTTTCTGATTACTGGTATGACAGATTAAAGGATCAGGTGATTTATTGTATTGAGAATGACAAAACAGCAACAATAGGGGGCAGTTATGAAGAAGGCAGGTATTCTCCCGGGAAAATGCTTGCCGGAACCCTTTCTGACCAGCTCAGGATATCCAACCAATTTAACTCAAAAAGCATATCTGTTTCACTGGATCCAAAAGCTGCTATCCTTTTAGGAGGGCATACTGCCAATGCCGCATACTGGTATGATAATCAAAATGGTAAATGGATCAGCAGTTCCTATTATATTGATAGTTTGGATGCCTGGGTGAATGAATTCAATTCAAAGAATTTTTCAGACATATACCTGGATAAATTATGGGAGACTCTGCTTCCCATAACTGAATATTCAGAAAGTATTGAGGATGATAATAAATTTGAAGCCGGACTGAACGGAAAACGTTTATTCCCTTATGATCTGAAAGTAATCAGTACAGTAAAGAAAGGCAGGACAAGCTATGATGTCCTCAAATATTCTCCATATGGGAACACATATACAAAGGACTTTGCTATTGCTGCTATAGTTAACGAAAATCTGGGAAAAGATAACTATACTGATTGGCTCAATGTAAATTTTTCTGCCACATCCTTTATTGGAGAGAAATTTTTGGTCAGGTCAGTTGAGATGGAAGATACTTATCTCAGGCTGGATAAGGATCTTGAGCATTTTTTAAATTTCATCGAAGGACAGGTTGGGATGAAAAATGTGTTGATATATCTGACTTCCGAGAATGCATCTGCTGATAATCCCGTTTATCTGTCGGAAAATGGAATACCTTCAGGATATTTTGATTATAACAGTGCTATGGCATTGTTGAGAACTTATCTCAACCTTATATATGGGAACGGGGAATGGGTAAAGTTTTATTATGCACAACAGATATTTCTGAACAAGCAGTTGATTGAGGATTCCAGGCTTTCACTTGAAGATGTCCAGAGCAGGATTGCCGGATTTATGATCCAGTTCGAAGGAGTATCCAATGCATTGACTTCTACTCATTTGCTTTCAAATAATTATACCCGCGGATATTTCGAGAAGATCCAGAAAAGTTTCAGCCAGAAGCGGTCAGGTGATATATTGCTTCATCTTTCACCGGGTTGGATTGAAAAAGGGATAGAAAAAGAGTTTGCGTCCTCACTCCATTTTGATACACATGTACCCCTGGTTTTTTACGGATGGAAAATTGGAAAGGCTAATGTATCAAGACCCCTTTCAGTCATTGATATTATGCCTTCAATCGCTGTTTTTCTTGACATTTCCTGTCCGGCCAGCGTGGAAGGAAATGTAATTACAGAACTTTTCTGAAATTCAAGGATTTTTACAGGGTAAACAGTTTATGGAATGGATTTAAAGAAGAAGGGATTACCTGGCAGAGCATAATCCAATTATTGATTCCGGATTTTTTTCAATAGCCGAACCTGTGACAATGAGATCCGCACCTGCATTAAAAATTTTCCGTGCTTCTTCTGAGGTCCTTATACCACCTCCAACCATGATGGGCAGTGATATATTCTTTCTTACCTCTGAAATAATCTGAAGGCCAACAGTGTTTGATGCACCACTTCCGGCGTCAAGGTAAATTAATTTGAGCCCAAGCATCTCCCCTGCAATTGCTGTTGCGACAACAATTTCAGGTTTATCAAAGGGGATGGGATGAGTATTGCTCATGTATTCGACCGAAGTGGTTTTTCCGTTTTCTATAAGAATATAACCGGTTGGAAGAACTTCGAGCTTGCTGTTCCTGATCATCGGGGCAGAGACAACATGCTGTCCGATCAACAAATCCGGATTACGACCTGAGATCAGGGACAGGAAAAGAATTCCATCTGCAAGATCACAAATCTGGATAACATTACCGGGGAAGATAATGACCGGAATTTTTGTTTTTTTCTTTAAAAAGGATACGGTTTTTTCTATATCACCCATCAATAAACTTCCTCCCACGAAAAAAAAATTTGCATTATTTTTTTCTGCGAGTTTGATAATGATGTCAAGTGAAGCATCTGTATGCTTGTCAGGATCGATAAGAAGGGCTATTTTCTTATTTTTCCTGTTCAGAATGGATGTATAGATTTTCATTTATTTATATGTCCAGACTATTGCATAGTCTTCTATTTTCTGGTAGTTTAAAATGAAATCCTCCAAACCATGGTTATTTAACACCCTGCCCCTGATAATCCCGCTTTCTTTTGGTTCAAAGGGAAATAGAGTAAGATTCTCCTTAAAATTAATATCCTGCTTATCGCAAATTTTGTACATGGCTTCCTTCCCGCACCAGTGTAAATAATAGTGATAAGTTTTCATCTCCGGATCATTGGTTATATATTCCTGGTTATTAATGAATTTGTGACAAATATTGCCGATTCTATGTGACATATATTCCAGATCAATCCCTACACGTTTGTTTTTGCTTAAAAAAATCGAGGTAAACTTCCGGGAGTGAGAGATACTTATATTATATGCCATACCTTTTAAAAATGGTTTATTCTCCTCACTGTAAATGATCCTGGAATCACTGGCTGTCAGCTCTTTGGCCAGCGCCCTGACGCTTAACCATTCAACTTTACGATTTTCATTACCAAAACTCTCGAGCATGTTAATCTCTTCCATATCCATACTTAACATCGAATTAAGTGTATAGTAATCTTCTGTAATCTTCCAGATTCCCAGGATACAACTATTTATTTCCTTCTTTAAAATCACTCCCATAGCAGTTAAATTTGAAAATTAAGAATCAATAATCTCAAATTTATGAGCATCGTTATATCGGACAACACTGATTTGTGATCAGAACTATTTATTTATTCAAATTTATGTAATAATTAATCAAATTAATTAATCCTGAAAGAAAGAGAAGTTAGAATATTTATAAATCAATTCCGGTCATCTTTCATTTCCATTCGAGAGTTTCAATTAAATGGTCAATATCCTTGCGCACAAAATTGATCAGCGGGCTCAATGAGTCCTGATTTGGCTGGGTATTGAAGTACAAAGATCCCCGAAGAAAATGCCTGATACTATCCGTTACAAAAAACTGAACTGATGATGCAACATTACCTTTTATTTCGTAAAAAATACCGAAAACTTTGTTATCAGGATTTCTAATCATTATTTCATCAATAGTTTCGGCTTTAATGGTGTGTTTATAGGCCAATTGCCTGCAGTCTTCGATATATTCTCCCAGATTATTATCCAGTGTTTTATAACTTAAAAAAATGGTTCCATTAAAAGAAGGGAAATCAACATTAAACCAACCTGGCTGAGTCCTGATAGATGAATCGAGCCCAATAAAGGCATATTCCGGATATTCAAATCTGAAAGCAGGAAATGAATCAAAGAGTTTATATTTTTTTTCAGGATATTCAATTTTAACATACCCTGGTGGTTTTGGGGTGTAATTATCCTTACAGAAAGTAAACGAAATAAGGATATATATAATAACAATGCTTCCGGATAAATACTTGATTTTTTTCAACATCTCACAGGATACTTTAATTATTCTTAATCCGCTTCTTAATGGCCAGTTTAACTTTTTTTATCCGTCGGACATCAACTGAAATAATCGTAAATGTGAAATTCATGACCGTTATGACTTCATTTAAATGAGGTAATTCTCCTCTTATTTCAAGTATCAGTCCGGCAAGGGTATCTGCATTTCCCCTTATATTTTCAAAAGCATCCCCAGGTACCTGAACAATTTTATAAAAATCGTTTAAAAGGATCTTTGCATTAAAAATATAAGTATTTTCATCAATACGCGTATACAAAGATTCAACCTCATCAAATTCGTCGGTTATCTCTCCTACGATTTCTTCCAGTACATCTTCAAGAGTTACGATCCCTTCAGTACCTCCGTACTCATCGACCACAACAGCCATATGAATCTTCTTGTGAAGAAATTCCTGGAGGAGGTCATTGATTTTCTTGGTTTCAGGAACATAATAACAGGGTTTTAAAAGTTCCTTTAATTCAAACTTTTCAGGTCGATCCAAAAAAGGGAGAAGATCCTTTATATAAAGGATACCTTTGATATGATCAAATGAACCCTCATAAACAGGTATTCGACTGTATCCGGATTGATTGATTTTCTCAATCAATGAATTGAAATCTGTTGTAATATCAACTGCAACTACATCCAGCCTTGGTCTCATTATATCGCTGACATCTATATTAGAGAATTTAACGATACTTTTAAGTATCTTTTTATCTTCAGTTACCACACCGGTTGTAATATCAACCGCCTCAGACAGGTCATCCATTGAAATACTGATCTTTTTTATGGTCAGTTTTTTACTGATAAAGGATGAAGATTTAAGAAGCAGCTTGCTTATGGGAGAAAAGATTTTCTCACAGACCAATAAGGGATAAGACATTAGTAGAGCAAATTTTACAGCATTATGGCTTGCATAGATTTTCGGAATTATTTCACCGAAAAGCAGGATCAGGCTAGTGACAATAACCACCTGGAACAAGAAGACGAGTAGTGGATTATCCTGGAAATTAAAAGCATTTACGGTTACAAACGTCGAGATGATTATTATTCCAACATTTATTAAATTATTACAGATTAAAATAGTTGCCAGCAATTTCTCTGGATTCTTCAGGATATTAAGGGTTCTTACTGAATTTCTTTCATTCATTTCACGGAGTATTTCCTTATCTCCGGGTTTCAGAGAAAAGTACGCTACTTCTGATGCCGATATCATTCCGGAAAAGAATAAAAGAATTATGATCACTGCAATTCCGGTAATGATACCCGGTGAGAATGAAACAAATTCAATGGCAGAAATTATTTCCAATAATGATAAGAATAAACCTGCTTTCAAAGTCTCGGGCCTTCTTAGTTAGGTTAAAATGGGAGATCATCAACACTATTCTGCGTAAGATCCTCGAGAGATTCACTGTTGTTTTGAGTTGGCTTCTGAGAATCCCTGTTTTCCTGATCGGATTCTGTCTGATCAGTACTTCCGGTTGTATCCGTTTTCTTGCCCAGCATTTGCATATTATCCCCGATAATTTCCGTGGTGTATTTTGTATTACCCTCCTGATCGGTATATGAGCGGGTCCTGATTCTCCCTTCAATATATAGCTGTGAGCCTTTTCTGACATATTTTTCAGCAATCTCTGCTAATCCTTTCCAGAGGACAATATTATGCCACTCCGTATTGGTTATCTTGTCTCCATCTTTGTTCCTGTATACTTCACTGGTAGCAAGAGAAAATCTGGAAACGGTATTTCCGCCTTCAAGATGTCTGGTTTCAGGATCTCTGCCTGCATTACCTATAAGGATTACTTTGTTAACAGACATATTATTATATGTTTAGAATTTAATGCAAAGATACTAAACGAGCACGAATTTTATGTGTTTAAATTCACAAATTAGCAAATTGCAGCCTTTAAATCCCCGCAACTGAAACATATCGGTCAATAAGCCTTGGAACAGGAAGTTCCGGGAATTCAGTAATACTTATCCATTTATCAGGGATCCCGGAAAATGCATTCTTATTTTGCGTTTTACAATGTACAAACCGGACGATTAAATGCTGATGGGTCAATATGTGGGTAATTTCAGAGGATATCTTTATAAATTGCATGTCACAAGTCTGAAGGTTGAAATTTTTAAAAGAGATCTCTGATAATTCTTCATGTGTTAATTTTGAAGCTGTTTCAATCAGCGGGAATTCATAAAGACCGTTCCATATATCATTTTTTGTTCTCTTATGAACCGGGATTTTTCCATCTTCAGAGATGATAATAAAATAATATAGAAATCTTTCACGGATAGTATTTTTATGATATTGAGCCGGGATATCATGGATGCGATTTTCTTTAAACGCAAGACAAAAATCAATCAACGGACATTCAGGGCATCTGGGTTTTCCTGGAAGACATACAATCGCACCCAATTCCATGATAGCCTGATTGTGCAGACCCGGATTGTTTATGTCAATGATTGATTCAGCCAGATCCTTTATCTGAGCCCTGCCTCTTGCAGAGTTTAAATCAAGACCAACTAAAAAGAGCCTTGATAAAACTCTTTTTACGTTTCCATCAATTGCGGCAACTGGCTGGTTGAATGCAATCGAGGCAATAGCTGCAGCTGCATAAGCGCCGATACCTTTAAGCCTGGTAAGTTCTTCATATGTGCGGGGAAATGCCCCGTTAAGTTCATATGCAACATATTTTGCCGTTTCATGAAGGTTTCTTGCCCTTGCATAATAGCCCAGTCCCTGCCAGGTCTTTAAAACACTGTCAATTTTTGCCTCAGCAAGTGTGAAAATATCCGGAAAAGCTGCTATGAATTTTTCATAATAACTGATTCCCTGATTCACACGTGTCTGTTGAAGAATAATTTCAGAAAGCCAGATCTTATAAGGATCAGAAGTGTGTCTCCATGGCAAATCCCTCTTCATTTTTATAAACCAGGAGGCAAGGATCTTGTGGATATTCATAACAAGATTATAAATAATTGCTATAAAGTCGTTAAAAATAATTGTTTTGTATTTCATTTATAGTTAGAAAAAAGCTATATTTGCAATCCAATTCAAAGACATAATTGTAATTCATTGATAATTAAAGCATTTAAAAATGACTAAAGCAGATATCGTAAACGAAATTTCCAAGACTACTGGAATCGAAAAGGTAACTGTACAGAAAACAGTTGAAGCTTTTATGGAAAATGTAAAAGACTCACTTAGCAAGAATAAGAATGTATATCTTCGAGGCTTTGGCAGCTTCATAGTGAAAAAAAGAGCTAAGAAAACCGCAAGGAATATTTCAAGGAACACAACAATAATTATTCCGGCGCATTCAATTCCTTCTTTCAAACCAGCTAAAACTTTTGTCAATAAAGTCAAAAGTAACGTTAAGTAAGTGATTTAATTATGCCTAGCGGAAAAAAGCGAAAGAGACATAAGATGTCGACACACAAACGTAAAAAACGTTTGCGAAAAAACAGACATAAAAAGAAATAAGGCATTAATAGAAGGAATTTAATAAGTCAGATCAAAAGATAATTAATATCTTTTGATTTATTGTATTTAAAAATACCTTTCCATTAAGATTAGCTCTAACAGATAATCTGAATTTATTGTGAGCAACGAACTGGTAATCGACGGATCAGGTTCCGAGATTTCAATTGCTTTACTTGAGAATAAAAAGCTCATTGAGCTTAATAAAGAAAAAACTGACACCAAGTTTACTGTTGGTGATATTCATCTTGGTAAGGTAAAAAAAATTATGCCGGGGCTTAATGCAGCATTTGTGAATGTTGGTTATGAAAAAGACGCATTTCTGCATTATCTGGATCTCGGTCCGCAATTCAAATCACTGGCCAAGTACTTCCAATTAGCACTTTCCCGAAAGGGGAAAATGATTCCTCTGTCAAAATTCAAGAGGGAACCCGATATTGAGAAAGATGGGAAAATCACAGATGTCCTGAAAGCAGGACAGACTATTATTGTGCAGGTTTCCAAAGAACCCATCTCCACAAAGGGGCCAAGACTGGGATCAGAGATATCCCTGGCAGGAAGGAACCTCGTTTTAATGCCATTTGCCGATAGGGTTTCTGTATCATCTAAAATTGAATCACAGGAAGAAAAAGACAGGCTCAAAAATCTTCTCCTAAGCATCAAACCAAAGAATTACGGAATTATTGTCCGTACGGTGGCTGAAGGTAAAAAGGTCGCTGAACTTGATTCAGAATTAAGGAGTCTGATCGATCGCTGGGAGAGTACATTTGATAATATTAAAACTAATAATGCGCCCCGTCTCCTGATCGGTGAGATAAACCGAACATCTGCCATTCTCCGTGATATGCTTAACGGAAATTTTGAAAGTATTTTCGTTAATAATGATACAATTTACAGGCAGGTTCGTCAATATATCCACGAGATAGCTCCTGAAAAAACCAAAATCGTTAAATTGTACCAGGGCCCGACCCCCATTTATGATAAATATGGAATAGAAAAACAAATCAAATCACTTTTTGGAAAAACGGTTTCCGTAAAAAGTGGTGCATACCTTATTATTGAACACACGGAAGCCCTTCATGTTATTGATGTAAACAGTGGGAATCGTTCGAAATCAGACTCTAACCAGGAATCTAATGCACTGGAAGTAAACCTGGCAGCTGCAGAAGAAATTTCTCGTCAGCTGAGGCTCAGAGATATGGGAGGAATAATTGTAATTGATTTTATTGACATGCATTCCAATGAGCATAAGCAGTTACTGTATGATAAGATGAAGGAACTTATGTCTAAAGACCGGACAAAAAATCATATCCTCCCGTTAAGTAAATTTGGATTAATGCAGATCACCCGGCAAAGAGTAAGACCTGAAATGAGTATTGATACTATGGAAAAATGTCCCTCATGCCTGGGAACCGGAAAAGTTGAACCCACCTTTCTCTATACGGATGTAATTTATAGTAATCTTGTACTCCTTCAGGATAAATATAAACTTAAATATATCATCTTAAAAGTACATCCGTTCATTGCTTCATATCTGGATAAAGGCTTATTTTCATCAATCAGAAGATCATGGCAGAAGAAACTGGGATGCAGGATTAAAGTTATTTCGTTATTGTCGCTTAATCTCCTTGATTATGAAGTATATGACAAGGATGGGAATGAAATTGAATTCCCTGTAAGCGAACTGCCTTTACCTGTTTGATCATAAGTATTAACAGATCCCTTCCAAATTACATATCTAATTATGTGAATATTTTATTTCTTATCTTTGCAAATTGATCTTTCATTTTAAATTCGTAAAAAGACAATATGAGGAACTTCCTGATTATAAGTTTCTTCCTGGTTTTCGGAAATAATACAGTCAGTGCTCAGTTTGAAAATCCGGTATCATGGAAATTTTCAGTGAACAGAGTAAAGGATAACATATACGAGGTTCTATTTAATGCAAGCATAAAAGACCCATGGCATATGTATGCCGTTAAACTCAAGGAAGAAGGTCCAATCCCAACTGCTTTTACATTTGAAAATTCAACAGGATACAGGCTGATCGGAGAAATATCAGAACTTACTGAACCACTCATTAAATTCGATGAGGGTTTTCGGTTTGATGTCGGCATGTATTCCAAAAAAGCTTCATTCAGCCAGGAGTTTGAAATAACCTCTGAGAAGGAATTTATTATTACTGCCAGAGTTGAATACCAGTGCTGTAATGATGAGATCTGTCTTCCTCCAGTTACTGATACATTTAAGATAAATGTTCCCGGTGTTCCGGCTAAATCAATGATATCCGAAAATATTCCGGCTACTTCAGATACGATTGTTCCTGAAAAGGGAGTACAGGTCTCTGTTATTAATGATACACTCAGGGATCAGAAAAATACTGTTTTGAAGGATACATATACTCAGGTAAAAGGTAAAGATCAATCATTGTCTCTCTTCCTGTTGATCGCATTTCTGGCAGGTCTTGCTGCAATTCTTACTCCATGCGTTTTCCCGATGATCCCGATGACTGTTTCTTTTTTTATGAGAGGAGGAGAGAACAGGGCAAAAGCTGTTCTGAAGGGTTTGGTTTATGGGCTTTCAATGATTTTATTATATACCGGACTGGGTGTGATTGTAAGTCTCACAGGGATCGATGCAAATATAGGAAATGTTCTAAGCACCCACTGGATTCCGAATTTGATCTTTTTTCTTTTTTTCATGATATTTGCTGCTTCATTTCTTGGAATGTTCGAGTTGATTATACCATCCGGCCTGATCAATAAAGCTGATCGGCAGGCTGATAAAGGAGGTATAGCTGGAGCATTTTTCATGGGCATCACAACTGTCCTGGTTTCTTTTTCATGTACCGGTCCTATCGTTGGCTCTTTATTGATCGAGGCTACCGGTGATGCCGTATTAAAACCAATTCTTGGTATGTTCTTCTTTTCACTTGCATTTGCTCTGCCATTTACTTTTCTTGCTATTTTCCCGTCTTTACTTAAAAATCTTCCCAAATCGGGGGGCTGGCTTAATTCCATTAAAGTTGTACTGGGATTTTTAGTCCTGGCCTTTGGGTTAAAATTTTTAAGCAACATAGATCAGTCCTATCACCTGAA
>Ga0068714_10006137_pt1 | contig 12372 bp, 6 predicted proteins | sample MTBNYHSulfiMetaG_FD_62988 | JGI IMG/M metagenome (GOLD analysis project Ga0068714, IMG submission 62988) | Enrichment culture microbial communities from rom New York Harbor, USA that are MTBE-degrading - MTBE-NYH (New York Harbor Sulfidogenic)... | ecosystem: Environmental > Aquatic > Marine >... | reverse complement strand
TATGTGACATAATCCAGATCACTCTCGCTTGCCCTCCGCGCTGCGACTTCCCTGGCCAATGCCGGGTTTGCGTTCTGCATCAGCCCTCCGAAACCGCAGCATTCGGTCTTCTCCCTGCTGAGCCGCAGCTCTTCAGTTCTAATGCCCAGCAGCTCGATCAATAATCTTGCGGATTCCTGGATTTCCGGCTCACGGCGCGTGGTGCAGGGATCGTGAACCGCCAGCGGCGCCGGAGTGTCGTGTCTCTCCCCTTCAGGCAGACCGGTATCTTCCAGGACTTGCCACAGAGACAGAATCGGTATTTCCGGAAGGGTCTCCTTGAACACTTTGTAGCAGGTGGAGCAGGCGAGTATGACGGACGGACGGCCCAACCGGTTCCACTTTTCCATAAAGGATTCAGCCTCCTTTTGAAAACCTGCCTCCTCGCCGGCCCAGTAGGCAGGGGCGCCGCAGCAGCCCAGGATCAAGCCAACTCCGTCCTCAAATGACCGACAGAGATGATCGTAGACCCGGCGAACCTGGCCGGGCGCAGAAGCACAGAGCTGGCACCCCGGGAAAAAAACCCGGGCGCTTTCCTCGTGCCCCGGCTGGTGCCGGGCAAGCGCGAACCGCTCGCTCCGGCTGAACTCCATGTCCAGAAGCGTGAATTCATGAGCCGAGGTCGGCATCTTCCCGCGGCGCACCATGCCGCGCCTCGCCTGGATGCAGAGATCCTGCATGGCGAAGTCGTTCGGGCAGACTTCCTCGCAAAGACCGCAGAGGCTGCAGGAGTTGATCAGCTTGTTGGCATGCCTCGTGCCCATGACGATGGACTCGTTGTTGTAGATCTCCCTGGCGTATCTCTTCGGGTAGGCCCCGAAGCATTCTAGATAGGAGCAGACCTTAACACACTCCAGGCACTGGCACTGAAGGCAGCGGCCGGCCTCCTCCTCGGCCCCCTGCCGGCTGTATTCCGAGCCGTTCTTAGGCACGGCAGGAACAGGGGAAACCCCTTCCAGGCTGGTGAAAAGTCTTGTCTCGTAAGGACCGTCCTTTTCGCGGCCGGCCTCCAGTGACGTTTTTTGAAGGAAACGATCGATGCTCGTAGCCGCCCACCGGCCTTCCGCCGCCTCCCATACCGGAGACGCGGTTCCGTTAAGTCTGGGGGACCCTCCTGCGAAAAATCCTTCCCGGTCGGTCGTCTGGATCAGAGGATGAACCGCGATTGGGCCTGATTTCCCTGCGAGCCACTTGCGCGTCAGCCTTCCGTCGAGACCCAGATAAACTGCGTCATATTCTCGAAGAAGTCCTTCGTGGACCAGAGAAGACTGGGCAGCCGCATTCAATCGCATTTTCAGCCCGAGCTTGGCGAGCGGTGCGACCTCGTCGTTTATGACCTGACGGGGCAGAAGGGTCTCATCGATTTCCAGAAGCCTGCCGCCGAGTTCGCCGGAAGGCTCGAAGAGAGTAACGTCGTATCCTTTGCGCAGGAGTTCCCTGGCTACAGTCAGACTGCTCAGGCCGCTTCCCAGTACGGCGACTTTCCAGTCCCGGGGGGGCAGGACCTGGACTCTTTGTTCTAGGGTTGCTGACACGACGCAGGCCCTTTCGAGGGCGCCTATTTGAATGGGGTCCCCGGCCTTGCCCCGGAGGCATTTCACCTGGCACGGGGCATCGCAGATCCTGCCCAGGATTGACGGGAAAGGCATGGTCTTGTTGAGGACCTTGAGCGCCCCGGTCCAGTCGCCACGGGCTGCGCAGCCGACAAAAGCCCTCGCATCCACGTGGAGAGGACATGCAGCGGTGCACTCGGGAGCGCACTCCTGAATGCACCGCTCTTCCAGTTGTCTCAAATCATGTTGGTCCATGTTTGTCGGATCCCCCTCACCCTGCCCTCTCCCCGGACTCTCGGGAGAGAGGAGGAGGGATTAGTCTGAAGAGGGCTATCTCTCAAGAGAGGTATCATACTAAACTCTAGAGCAAAGGCGAACCGAGGGCAAGGCCCATGGGTTCGCCTCAGCGCTTTTTCTGATTGCTGGACAGGATCCGCACAATCCCGGCCGAGGGGTTACTTCAGGGCCTTGAGTCCTTCCAGCACCTTCTCCGGGAGGGCCGGCAGCTTCCTTATCCGGACGCCCGTCGCATCGCAGATGCCGTTGATGACCGCCACGTGGGACGAGGTCAGCGGGAGTTCCCCGACGCCGGCGGCGCCGAAGGGCCCGTTCTCCCTCGGCGTTTCCACGTAGTGAATGTCGAACTTGTCCGGGATGTCCTTGGCGTAAGGGATGCCGCAGGCAAGCAAGGAAGTGTGCTTGTCGAGTTTTTCAAAATCCTCGGTGAGAGCCAGCCCGATTCCCTGGGCCACACCTCCGTAAATCTGGCCGTCCACCACCAGACGGTTGTTGATGCTCCCCACATCAGCGATCACGGTGAATCCTTCGACCGTGGTTTTGCCGTTCTTGGTGTTCACCGCCACCTCGGCCATGAAAAGCCCGTACATGTAGACGGCAAAGGGCGATCCCTGAGAAGTCTGGAGATCGCAGGCGCTGTTCATGGAGGCCGTCCACTTGCCAGAGTAGCGCAGAGGGATTTTCTCGGCCACCATCTCGTCGTAGGTGCGGTAAGAGCCGTCTTTCTTGCGCATGGCCGCAAGCAGGAGCTCGCACCCGTTCTTGATGGCGTTGCCTGTGACGACCTGTGACCGGCTGCCGCCCGCAGGACCGCTGTTTGGAGCCAGGGCCGTGTCGTTCATCACCAGCCGGATCTGCTCGGGCCGGATGCCCAGGGGGCTCAATCCTTTGTGCGCGGTGCCCAAGGCGCCCATGTCCGCACCCTGCCCGTGATCTTCCCAGGTGGAGGCTACCGTGACGCCATCCTTGGTCAATTCTAACCAGGCCTCGGAAGAATCAGGACCGTCGAGCCCGCATCCATAGATGCCGAGGCTGATGCCCACGCCTTTCTTCACCTCGGGCGTGGATTCCTTGCGGGCCTTCTCTTTTGCGGCCTTGTAGAGTGGTCTCAGCTTGTCGATCATCTCAGGGAAACAGTAGACCTCGGGAGCTTGGCTGGTGGGTGTCGTGTCGCCTTGACGGTAAATATTCCTGGCGCGCAGTTCAAATGGATCCACCTTCATCTTCGCGGCCAGTTCATCAATCAGGCTCTCGGAGGCGAGAAAACTCTGAGGAGATCCGTAGGCGCGAAAAGCGGAACCCCATGCATGGTTGGTGCATACAGTTCGGCCCTTGCCCCGGATGTTGGGAATCCCGTACCCGGCGCCGATGAACTGGGCGCCGCGAAGGGTGAGCAGGTCCCCGAATTCCGAGTAAGGTCCGTGGTCCACGCTCCAGTCAGACTCCATGGCGGTAATCTTGCCGTCCTTGTCCGCCCCGTACTTGAGCTTCATCCAGAACGGCGATCGCTTGCCCGTGTAGGTGATGTGCTGGTAATAGTTGTACCTGAGGGAGACCGGCCTTCCCGTGGCCATGCAGGCGACGCCGAGCAGGGCCTCCATGGTGGGGCTGAACTTGTAGCCGAAGGTGCCGCCTGCCGGGTTCTGGACCAGGCGCAGCTTCTCGGGCTCGATGCCGAGTCCGGGGGCGATCATGGCGTGGTGCAGGTGGAGGCCGATGCTCTTGGAGTGGATGGTCAAGCGTTCTTCATCATCGAAATAGGCAAGCCCAACGTCCGGTTCCATTGTGAGATGAGGCTGGCGCTGGAGATAATACTCCCCTTCCGCCACATGCGCCGCCGAATCCATCAAAGGCTTGGTGTCCTCTCCCTTTGCAATCGGGATTTCAAAGTAGACGTTCGGTGTCCCGGGATGAATCTCCATGGCGTCTTGTGCCATGGCCTCGGGGGCGCTCATGTAGGCGGGGAGGGCTTCCAGGTCAACCTTGACTTTTTCAGCGGCAGCCCTGGCGTTCTGTTCCGTGTCGGCGCAAACGATGGCGATCGCATCCCCGAACTGGTACACTTTGGTGTCGCACAGGATCGGCCTATCCCATCCGTCCCCCTTGTTAGTGGGAAAGGTGATGAGCCCGCTGATCCGGTTCTTGCCCTTAACGTCCTTGTGGGTGACGATTTTGTAGACGCCTGGCATCTTCTGGGCTTCCGAAGTGTCGATGCCGCGGATGTTGGCATGGGAGACCTTTGCCTGGACCAATGCGAGGCGGAGGGTCCCCGGAGGCAGTTTCAGGCCGAGGTCTGCGCCGTAGTCGAGTGTGCCGGTGACCTTGGCGACGGCGGACGGCCTCGGGTACTTGCTTCCCCAGATCTGACCGTCCTTTGGGGCCTTGTACTCCAGATCTCCGACGTTCATTTTTCCCAGCATCACTTTCGCTGCATCCATCACCGCATCGACCAGCGGCTTGTAGCCGGTGCAGCGGCAGGCGTTGCGGTGGCTCTGGAACCAGTCCTTGACCTGTTCCCGGGTGGGCTCGGGATTCTGGTCCAGCAGCGCTTTCGAAGAGACGATGAAACCGGGAGAGCAAAATCCGCACTGCGCCCCTCCATGGGCAACCCATGCCGCTTGGATGGCATGGAGGTTGTCCGGTGTCCCTATGCCTTCGATCGTCGTGATCGAGGCGCCCTCCGCCACTTTGGACATCTTCGTGACACAGGACCGGACCAGCTTTCCGTCCACGATGACGTTGCACGAGCCGCACTGCCCCTCCCCGCAGCCGACCTTGACTCCTGTGAGCCCCAACTGCTCGCGCAGAACTTCGGCCAGGCTGTCGCCCGCGCGGGCCACAACGACCTTCTCCACACCATTGATCTTGAGTGTACTCTTGATCATGTTCCGTCCTCCTTCCATGTTAAGACATATCTGTTCGAATCTCTGAATCTCTTCCCTTACCGACTCCCCAAAGTCATCCCCACCCATCAAGATGATGAGTTGGCAAGGTGCAAAGAGCTTTTGTGGCGTAAGAACACCAGCACCAACAACCCGAGGCGCACTCAGTGAAGGCGCGCGGAGGCTGCGAAATCTCCACCGGGCCTCGAGTCCTGCATCTTGCCCATCAGTAAGACCGACCTCAGAAACGCCTCCGGGCGACAGGAAATATGATCGATCAATCCCTCGCAAGGGCACTTTGAGTAGATGGATAAAAGGATTCCATTCGCCACATGCCATATAAAGCCGCGAGGATAGCTTGCTTCGGTCGGGAGTTGCTGCAATGCTTTCATAAAGCCCTCGGCCCAGGCCCCAACATGTGTTTCAGTGTGAAGAGGTTTTCCATGGAATGCTGCGCTCAGAGCCTCTCTCAACTGCATGCAAAGAGGGTATTCACACATCTCCGACCTCCTCTTGAAAAAATTTGATGCTCCCGAATGATCTTCAGACAGAGGCGTCGTCGGCAGTCGCCAAGTTATCTGGAGACGCTTCGCGAGATCAGGGAAATCGCCCGGATGGTCTCAACAATTTCCTCCTCAGTAGTAAATGCTCCCAAGCTGACACGAACGGCTCCTCTGTCGATGGTACCCAAGTCTTGGTGGACAAGAGGGGCGCAGTGCAACCCTGTTCGAACGGCGATGTGAAAGTCTCCGTCTAAGATAGTCCCCACATCTTCCGCGCTGTGTCCTTCCAGGTTCCATGTGAGCAGCGGCAGATGGTCGCCCTCGTCATCAGCGCAGTAGAGCTTGACCCCGCCCACCTCCGCCATGGCGTCACGAAGTTTTTTCCACAGTGCCATCTCGGGCTCATAACCGTGGGCCTTCTGGTGCTCCTCTACATAGCTAAGGCAGGCGTCCAGACAGAGGATGCCCAGCAGGTTGACCGTGCCGGCCTCAAGCCGCTGGGGGTACTCCAACGTGTGGTGGGCGCTCCTGGAATCCAACCCTGTTCCCCCATACCTCGAAGGATTCGGGTGGAGATCCGGACTCAATACCAAACCCCCTATGCCCGTCGGGCCGAGCAACGACTTGTGGCCCGTAAAGACGAGCCCCTGAACACCCCATTCCTTCATCCGGATCGGGATCACCCCCGCGCTCTGGGCCGTGTCCAGCAGGAGCGGCACACCGCGGTCGCGGCAAATGGTCCCGAGCTCCTTGACCGGTTGTACGGTTCCCAGGACGTTGGATGCGTGGCTCAGGAGGACGAACCGCGTCTTGGGCCGGATAGCCTTGAGCACAGCGGCCGGGTCAATAAATCCCCGATCATCGAAGGGGACGAGGTCTATGTGGATCAGTTCCTGTCTCTGGAGGTGATGCAAGGGCCGAAGCACCGAGTTGTGTTCGAGACGAGAACTCACCACATGACACCCCGGCTCCACGAGCCCCTGAATGAGGGTATTGAGGGCATCGGTCGCATTGTAGGTGAAGCATACGTGGTGATCCTCGTCTCCTCCGAAGAAGTGCGCCAGCCTGTCTCGCACCCGGCTCACCCTCTCCTCAGCCTCTACTGCCAGGTCATAACCGCCTCGCCCCGGGGAAGCGCCGTGTTCGAGATAGGACTCCAGGGCGGCTCGCAAGCACTCGGCCGGCTTCGGAAAGGAGGTGGCGGCGTTATCCAGGTAGATCATCCGTATCGCTCACCATAAGAACAGGCTGCTACCGGGTGCTACATGCATCCTCTTGGGTTGGGCAGCCCTGCTATGCGGCGGGCACCCGCTCTCAAGCCACCGGGGAAGAGCGCCTCGATTTCCAGCAAGGACATTCCGATCTTCTTCTTGATCTCACGGCTCAGGGGCGCCTTTCCGTGGGTAAGGTAGTATTCACGGAGGCATCGAATCACCCTCCAGTGTGGCTCCTCCAACCGGGGCAGTCCCTGTTCCAAAGCCATGCCCGAGGCGACTTCCTCCGACCACTCCTCCGGATCCACCAGAAAACCTTCCTGATCCAACAGCACCTCCCGGCTGGCAAGCCGGGAAACCCTGTGACCCGAAGCGGATGCTTTTTTCGCCCCTTCGCCGTTCATACCCCGGCTTTTTTCGCCGCCATGGCACCGAAGACCTTCTCCGGGGTGGCAGGCAGGTGCCGAACCCTGACCCCGGTTGCGTCCTCCAAGGCGTTCATGACGGCGGCGGAAGTGGGCAGCAAGACGAATTCGCCTACACCCACGGCCCCAAGCGGTCCTTTGAGGCGAGGCGTCTGGAGCAGGATGATCTCGCTGTCAAATGAGTTCCGAATCGTAGGAAACTTGAAGCTCACCCAGTCCTTGCTCTGGCCGTGGACGTATTCTTCTCTGAGGGCCATGCCGGCGCCCATGTCCAGGCCGCCTTCGATCTGGCCCTCCACCACCTGGGGGTTGATCACAGTGCCGAGGTCCACCACCGCCGTCATTTTCAGTACTGTGATTTGTCCGGTTTCCGTATCCACCTCCACCTCGGCCATTTGCACCCCATGCACACGGGACTCGTAGGGAACTCCCTGGCCTGTAACCGGATCGAGAGGAGTGGTCTGCTGTATTTTAGTACCCATGTAGCGCGTGGGTTTGCCCGCCTTTACCAGCTCTTGGTGAGTGGCCGCCCCGGACTCCGACATCGCTTTCTTAAGTTCCTCGATGGCCAGGAGCATGGCGCCGCCGGACATGTAAGTGACTCGACTGCCCGAAGCCGAGCTGGAATCGGGGGTTCGGCCCGTGTCCTTCGTCACCAGGCGGATTTTTTCAGGGTACAGCCCCATGGCATGGGCCGCCAACTGGGTCAGCATGGCATCGTTTCCTTCTCCGGGGTCAGCTATGGAGCCGTAGACGGTCAGAGCTCCGTCCGGGTCGAGTTCTACGGCTACCGTGGATTTGTCGCCGGGGCCGGCTTTGCCGATACCGAAACTCCCACCGGCGATTCCCACCCCCCTACGAACCCTACCCTCCTTCCATACGGCGGCTTCACCCCGCGCCCTTTGAAGATGAGGCCGAAGGGCCTCCAGGCACCCGGGAAACGGCCACTCCTCCACGACCTGCCCCGTGGAAGTGGATTGGCCGGGACGAAGAGAATTCTGAAGCCTGAATTCGAGCGGGTCCCCGCCCAACTTCCGGGCCAGGAGATCCATTGCGGATTCCAGGGCGAAGTTCATCTGCGGCGGCCCGGCTCCCCGGGCGGCGCCGCCCCAGGCGTTGTTGGTATAGACCAACTGGCCGAGGGCCTTCACATGGGGGATATGATAACATCCGCTCAGCATCTGCAAGATACGGAGCACGATGGCTTTTCCCCATGAAGTGTATGCTCCGTTCTCAAGGATGAAGGTCACATCGAGGCCTGTCAGCCGACCTTCCCCGTCCGCACCCAATTTCAGCCTGCAGTTCATGGGATGCCGCTTGCTGGTCATCCACATGGATTCGGTGAGGCTCGGGATATAACGAATGGGCCGCCTGAAGTGCAGGGCAGCGGCGCCAGCCAAGGCTTCTGAGGTGATATCCAGTTTGATGCCGAACTGGCCGCCGGAAAAGGCTTCTTCGTAGCGGATGTTTTCCCAGCCTATGGCCTCCTGAAGAACCATGACGTGATGGTGAATGTTGATGCCCCTCCCGATCACCACCAGTTCGGCTTCTTCCCCATCGCCCTCCAGAAAGGCCACACAGGCTTCCGGCTCGAGCGCAGCCTGATGGATCATTTGGGTGCTGAAATCGGCTTCCACGATGGCCTCAGAATCTCGCCATGCCTTCTCAATTTCTCCCTTTACCTGGGGCTGGGAAAAACAGAGATTCGGTTGTCCCTCGTGAACCTCAGTCGCTCCAGGGGCCAAAGCCTCATCAATCGTTCGCACCGCCGTCAGCGGCTGGTAGGTCACCTGGACAGCCTCCGCGCCAGCCAAGGCTTCCCGCTTGGTCCGGCCTGCCACGATAGCCACCGGAGCCCCCAGCACGTGCGCCTTGCGATCACAAAGAACCGGCTGGTCATCCACCAGATACTTGATTCGATTGGTCCCGCGGATGTCCTTCGCGGTCATCACCCCTTCCACTCCGGGCATCTTCCGAGCTTCCTGAACGTCGATGGACTGGATGAGAGCGTGGTGGTGAGGGCTTCTAACCACCGCGATTTCCAGTGCGCCCTCCAAATGGATGTCGGCGGTAAACTGGGCTGCCCCGCAGGCGCGCAGATAAGCGGTAGGCCGCGGCATCGAGGCACCGATCAGCCCTTTGGAGAGATCCGGTCGCACCTGTCCTGGCTCCTGCTCTCCTCGCAGAAAGCGCGCCGCGAGTTGCACGGCGGCAAGGATCTTGCGGTAGCCGGTACAGCGACAGAGGTTGCGGCTCAAAGCCTTCTTGATTTCCTCCTCCGAAGGGCTCGGATTACGGTTTAGAAGGACCTTGGCCGCCATGATCATGCCCGGTGTACAGTAACCGCATTGCACGGCCCCGGCTAAAACAAATGCTTCCTGGATGAGGTGTGGATTCTCAGGAGTGCCCAGACCTTCGATGGTGATGACATCCGCACCTTCCAGGTCAGCCATCCTCTTCAGGCAGGATTTGGCGGCTTCGCCGTTCACAATGACCGTGCACGCTCCGCACTGCCCCTTGCGGTCACATGATTGTTTGGCGCCGGTGAGGCGCAGGTCCTCTCGCAGCACATCCAGAAGAGGCCTGGAAGGCTCGGCGACCACTCGGCGCCAGAGGCCGTTCACGCAAATGTTGAAGGCTTTCATGGAGGAGGGCCTCCTTTCCTCGCCTCGGATACTGCCCTTTGCGGGCCTTGCCTTTCCTCTTCTTTTTGGCGGTGAAGGCTTTCAGAGCTTATCTATACGAACCGCGCACGCTTTGTATTCGGCGGTCAGGGTCTCCGCGTCATAGGCCGGGTTCGTGAGCCAATTGGCGCAGGCTTCCCGGAAGTGAAAGGCCATCCAGACCATTCCGGCCGGAACACGTTCCGTGACGTTCGCTTTGAGCGTCACTTCCCCTCTTCGCGATTTCACCGCGATCTTTTCGCCGTGGCTGATCCCCAGCTTCGCGGCATCCGCCGGCGAGATGTCCGCGGTTTCCTCCCCCAAAAGGTCATTCAGACCGGCGCAGCGCCCTGTCTGAGTTCGCGTGTGGTAGTGGTAGAGCCTTCGGCCCGTGCTGAGCACCAGAGGATACTCGTCGTCGGGCACCTCGGCAGGGGGTGTCCAGTCTACGGGCATGAACTGACCCAGGCCGCAGGTAAATTCACCGCCCTGGTGCAGGAAGCATGTGCCGGGATGCGCTTCGTCCGGGCAGGGCCACTGAAGGCCGTTACCTTCAATGCGCCGATAAGTGATCCCTCCCAGGGCAGGGGCAAGTCCGGAAACCTCCTTGTCCCAGATTTCCTGGCCGCTCGCGGACGCCCACGACTGCCCCATGCGCTTTGCGATCTCCCTGAAGATCCACCAGTTGGGCTTTGCCTGCCCCGGCGGCTCGCTCACTTTCCTCACGCGGTTTACCCGTCGCTCGCTGTTCGTGAAAGTGCCGTCGTCCTCACTCCACCCTGCGGAGGGAAAAACAACGTGGGCGAACCGGGTGGTTTCGGTGGGGAAGATGTCCTGGCACACGAGGAACTCCGCAGATTGCAGGCAGTGTTCCACATGGCGGATGTCCGGTTCGGTGTTGGCGAGGTTTTCCCCGAAAATGTAGAAGGCCCTGATGGTTCCGTCCAGAAGACTCTCCATCATCTGCGGGATCATGAGGCCGGGTTTTTCAGGGAGTTTTCCCACTCCCCAGGCCTTCTGGAATTTTTCGCGGCTTGCAGGGTCGGCCACCTTCTGATAGCCGGGGAACACATTGGGGAGGGCCCCCATGTCGCAGGCGCCCTGAACATTGTTCTGTCCTCTGAGGGGATTGACGCCGCCGCATTCCATCCCCATGTTTCCCAGGAGCATCTGGAGGTTTGCAGTGCTGACCACGTTGTTTTTTCCACAGGTGTGTTCAGTGATCCCCAGGGTGTAGCACAGCATGGCCGGCCTGTTGGCCGCCAGGGTCCGTGCCACATCCCTGACCATATCAACGGGGATGCCCGCAATCTCGGCCGCCCTCTCCGGCGGGTACTCCATCACCTTGGCTCTCAGCGCCTCGAAACCGGCGCAGCAGGAGTTGACGAACTTCTTGTCATAGAGATCCTCCTGGATAAGAACGTTCATCACGCCGTTGAGAAAGGCGATGTCCGACCCCACCCTGATGGGTACATGAAGACTCGCAAAGTCGACCAGGGAATGCTTCCTGGGGTCAACCACGATCAACCCTGCCCCTTGCATCACCGCATTCTTGAGAAAAGTGGCCGCAACAGGATGGGCTTCCACCATGTTGGAGCCGATGACCATGAACATCTTGGCCCTGGAGAACTCTTCGAAGGAGTTGGTCATTGCCCCTGACCCGAAAGTTGCCGCCAGACCGGCGACAGTGGGAGCGTGTCAGGTACGGGCGCAGTGATCGATGTTGTTCGTCCCGATCGCGGCGCGGAAAAGCTTCTGCATCTGGTAGGAATCTTCATTGATGCTTCGCGCACAGCTCACGCCGGCAAGGGCATCCGGCCCGTGTTCGGCGATGATCTTCTTGAAACGATCGGCCACCAGGTCCAGAGCCTCGTCCCACGAGGCTTCACGAAAATCGCCGTTCTCCTTGATCAGAGGTGTCTTGAGCCTCTCCTCGGAATAGATGAAGTCGTAGCCGAACCGTCCTTTGACGCAGAGCCTGCCTCGATTCGGTGCAGCCTCCTCCACGGCCGTGACCTTCACTATTTTCCCGTCCTTCACGTGGAGCCACATCTGGCAGCCCACCCCACAATAAGGGCAGGTGGTGCGAACCTTTTTCGAGTCATTGGCCCGGGCAAGACCCACCCACTTCTTTTCGACCAGGGCGCCCACCGGGCAGACCTCCACGCACTGGCCGCAGAAGACACAGTCGCTCTCGTGGTAAGCCCTGTCGCCGGCGGCCACGATCTTGCTCCTGGATCCCCTGTACCCTTGACTGATCGCGCGGTTGACCACGACCTCGTTACATGCCTGAACGCACCGGCCGCAAAGTATGCACCGGGAAAAATCCCTGACAATGAGCGGATTGAGGCACTCCGCTGGATAGGCGGTCTCGGCAGGCTTGAAACGTCCTGTCTTGACCTGATATTTGATGGCGAGTTCCTGTAACCGGCAGTCGCCGTATGCAGGGCACAGGTCTTTGTGCTCTTCTCTGCTCATGGCGCCGAGCTGGAAATCCGTCCAGCTTTCCATGTCCATGTCCTGAACCAGGCAATTGTGGCTGCCGGAAGCCAGGAGGAGTTCGATGTTCAGACGCCTTGCCGATAAGACCCTGGGGCTCTCCGTCCGGATTACCATTTTGGGTGCAGCCGGAGTGGCACACGATGCCACGAGGGTCTTTGCACCCTCCATCTCCACGAGGCAGATCCGGCAAGCGCCGGTGGGGGCAGCGTCTTTCAAATAGCACAGGGTCGGTATGTCCACCCCGTTTTCACGAGCGACATCGAGGATAGTCTGCCCGGATTCGAAAGAAACAGT
>Ga0068714_10006136_pt1 | contig 12373 bp, 9 predicted proteins | sample MTBNYHSulfiMetaG_FD_62988 | JGI IMG/M metagenome (GOLD analysis project Ga0068714, IMG submission 62988) | Enrichment culture microbial communities from rom New York Harbor, USA that are MTBE-degrading - MTBE-NYH (New York Harbor Sulfidogenic)... | ecosystem: Environmental > Aquatic > Marine >... | reverse complement strand
GGGTCCCGCCCGGTTATCGACGATCACCATGCCAGGAAGCGTCTCCCCCCCCTTTTCCTTCTCGGCATCCCGCGCCACCCTCGGCTCGATCATGTTCCTTGGTCCCATTCACGGACGAGGCCCGGTTACTTCCGGACCGGGTTACCCTCAACGTTTCTCTTCCAAGGCAGTTGTCGTGCCGAACCAGGCGTAGCACTGCAAGTCTTTAGAACACAATGGATTATGTGGTTTCCTCCAATCCCGCTGCGAGGCCGAGAGTGTCCCCGGGGGGACACAACCTGTGTTGAATCGACACGGGGCCCCGGCCCCTACCCCCGGCCCCTTCGGCCAGGCGTTCGACACGGCCTGGAACTCCGGAAGAGGCCCAGGACCTCATCGTCGGCAATCCCGTCCAGGGTTCCTCCCTGGCAGAGGGCTCTCCGCACCGGGACGTCCGGGTTCTCGGCCAGCGCGAAGGTCACCTCCATGAGGGGAATGATCCGGAGGGGAAGGACGCCGCTCGCGGAACGACCCGTCACCGCCAGCACCCATTCGCGACCGTTGGCGGGATCACGAAAGGTCCGCCGCTGCTCTTTGACCCTGGTGTCCCCGCCGTCACTGCCCTCCATGACCGCCCTGGCGGGCGGCGGGCGATGCCCTTGCTCGCCGCCCGCCGGATCATTCACCCTCCCGGCGGCATCATCGGCCGGACGGGGTGGACCGGCGTCATCGGCTGGACGGGGTGGACCTGCATCCCGGCGGTCCCCCGAGCTTCCCGGATCGTTCTCCGCGTTCTTGCGCATGCCACAAGTGTGTGGGGAGAAGGCACCGAGTTCAAGCGAGGGGGCCGCCACGAGGACTCTTCAAGCCCGTTTCCCTGCCCCGGGCGCAAGGGTAGATTGGTGGTGGCGGCCCCAATCCAGCAGGGAGGCGGAATGGCCCGGGAGATTCGACCCACAGGGGATACGTTGCGGGAGTTCTCGCAACTCCTTCGGATCCAGCAACGTCTGCTGGGGATGCTTGAGGAGGTGCTGGACGAGTTGGGGGCGCCGACGACCCTCTCCCTCCTCCGGGAGCTGAGGAACCGCACGGGCACCACGGCCGCCGAGAGCTTTGCCCGCATCAACGCCTCCGTGGAGGGCGGGATCCGGGAATTGCAGGTCTTCGAATCGGAGATCCAGAAGGAGATCCTTGCCGACCCGGGCCAGATCTCCGTCGAGGGAGTCACCAACCTCCCCGCCCCTCTTGCTCGATTCCTGGCTGAACGGAGCCAGAACCCCCGCTTCTCCTACGAGGTCCGGCAGGACGCCGTGAGGGGATGGATCATTTCCTGGAAGGAATACGCCGCCGAGGGGATCGTCCGGGGGTTCGGCCAGTTCTATGAGCGGCCCTACGCCTGGCTGGACGACTAGGGACCTGCTTCCGGGGTGAGCCGCGGTCCCTTCCGGAAGCCGCTCAGGGGGAGAGCTCCCCCTTGGACACCAGGAAGGCCACCGTCTCCTCCCCGTAGAACATTCCGATGTACTTCGCCTGGATCGGCGTGACCCGCCGGACCGCCCAGACAAGATGCACGTGGTTCGGCTCCCCTGGCACGGCCCGCAGCGCCATCCCCGCCTCCTCCGGAAGACGGTTTCCCTTGCGGTTGTTACAGGGGGAGCAGCTGGTCACGACGTTGTCCCAGGCGTTCTCCCCCCCGCGGGAAAGGGGAAGGATGTGATCCCGGGTCAGGAATTGCCGGCCCCTCAGCTCGCTCCGGTGGCGTCCGCAATACTGGCAGGAGTAGTTGTCCCGGGCGAAGAGGAAGGTGTTGGTCACCTGCCTGCGGAACCGCCGCGGCACGTGGACGAACCGGACGAGGCGGATAACCAGGGGAACGGGAATCACCGCCTTCTCCGAACGAAAGGCCCTCTGCCCGTCCACCTCCAGGATCTCCGCCTTCCGGTCCATGACCAGCCGCACGGCCCTCGTCAGAGGGACGAGCGTCAGAGGCTCATACGAGGCGTTTAAGGCCAGGCATCCCATGGTGACAACCTGCGTTCGAACCGAGCTCCGCCACATGCTCCGGGAGCGTAGCGTCACGACCCGGTGCGTGTTCGGATAATATTCGGGAGCAATCCGGCAGGCAACCTCCGTGGTGGCCACTACCGCGTTACAGAAGGGCCACGGGATCCCGGTCCACCACCAGGCGCACGTCCCTGCCCCCGACGTTGAACCCCTCCTGAAACGCCAAGAGGAGGGCGCCGAGAGTCCCCGGAGAGGCGGACCTCAGGAGGAAATGCCACCGCCATCGCCCGTGGAGCCTTTCGATGGGCGCGGGGGCGGGACCCACCACTTCCACCCCCCGGTGGCGCCTCCTGATGGCCTGGCGGATCCACTTCGCCCCCCTCTCCGCCTCCCGGGCTGCTTCCTCCAACACGGGGCTGCTCGTCACCACGTTGGCCAGGCGCGTGTGGGGAGGGTAGGGAGGGTTCCTCCGCTCCCCCAGCTCCCGCTCGGCGAACGCCTCGTAGTCGTGGTGGAGAGCCGCCCTCACCGCATAGTGATCAGGAAGGGAGGTCTGCACGAAGACCTCCCCGCCCAGGGGGCCCCGGCCCGTTCGCCCCGCTACCTGGCTCAGTAGCTGGAAGGTCCTCTCGCTGGCCCGGAAGTCCGGGAGGTGGATGCCCACGTCCGCGTTCACCACCCCCACCAGCGTAACCCTGGGAAAGTCCAGGCCCTTGGCGATCATCTGGGTGCCCAGGAGGATGTCGACCTCCCCCCGCTCCACCCGGCCCAGGATCTCATGGTGGGACCACTTCCCCTGCGTGGTGTCCACGTCCATGCGGGCAATCCGGGCTCCCGGGAAGGTCTCGGCCACCACCCGCTCCACCTGCTCGGTCCCCATGCCTTTGAACGAGAGCTCCGTCGATCCGCATCGGATGCAGCGGGCAGGGGGAAGCTCCTCATGGCGGCAATAGTGGCAGAGGAGCCGGCCCGTGGTCCGATGGAAGGTGAGGGAGACGGAGCAGGAGGGGCACTGCCAGACTTCCCCGCACTCCCGGCACTGGACGAAGTTGGAGTATCCCCTCCGGTTCAGAAGGAGAATGACCTGCTCGCCCCGCCGGAGCCGATCCCGGACGCCCTCCACCAGCTCGGGGGAGAGAATGCCCTCCCCGGCCTGCTTCCCCGCTCCCGACGCCCGGCTCCCGCCGCGGGTCCCCTGGCGGGTCTCCCTCCCCTCCCCTTCCCCGGGGTCGCCCCCCCTGCGCCACAGCTTCTTCAGGTCCACCACCTTCACAGGAGGGAGGGCGCCACCCCCCACACGATGGGGGAGAGAAAGAAGCTGGAACTTGCCGCTCCGGGCGTTCTGCCAGCTCTCCAGGGAGGGCGTGGCGCTCCCCAGCACGCACAAGGCCCCCGTGCGAATGGCGCGGACCACAGCCACGTCCCGGGCCTGGTAGCGGGGACTCTCCGACTGCTTGTAGCTCCCGTCGTGCTCCTCGTCCACCACGATGGCCCCCAGCCGGGGGAGGGGGGCGAACACCGCGGAGCGGGCGCCCACGGCAATGAGCTTCTCCCCCCTCCGGATCTGGCGCCAGGCATCGAACCGCTCGCCGTCCGACAGGGCGGAGTGGAGGACCGCCACCTGGTCGCCGAACTCTGCCCGGAACCGGGACACGGTCTGAGGCGTCAGGGAGATCTCCGGCACCAGGACGATGGCGCCACCGCCGCGTCTCCCCACCACCTCCTTCAACAGCTCGATGTACACCAGGGTCTTTCCCGACCCGGTGATCCCGTGGAGGAGGGCGGGGCGGGGGGACGATTCGGACAGGGCACCCTTGAGGGCATCCAGCACACGGGCCTGGTCCGTGGTCGGGACGTGCCTCCCGGGCTCGCCCGGCGCCCGCTCGCGGAAGGGATCCCTGAGCACCTCCTCCTCCGATACGGCCACCACCCCCTTCTTCTCCAGGGCGCCCACCACGGAACGGTCGAATCCACCCTGGTCCAGGAGGTGGGCCAGCTCCATGGACCCCCCGCTGCTCTCCAGGAGGCCATAGGCCTCGCGCTGGCGGGGAGAGCGCCGGAAGAGCTCATCCCGGTCCTGGAGATCCGACAGCCATGTCTCCACCCGCACGACCTTGCGGGAGCGGGTGGGGGGGTCCCTGGGCGGGAGGGTGGCGTGCCGGATCAGCCCCCTGGCGGAAAGCCTCCGGATCTCCGGCCAGAGGGACCCCATGTCCAGGGCCCTCCGGAAGGCCCGGACGGCGCGGGTCCCGCCGGCTCCGGCAAGGGCATCCAGGAGCCGTCGCTCCCGGGGGGTTCCGGCCTGGTCGGGGGATCCCAGGAGGGTGAGGAAATCCCGAGAGGAATCGGAAAGGGCCGACGGGAGGCAGGTCCTGAGGACGATCCCCAGGGGAGCCACGTAGTACTCCCCCATCCACCGGGCCAGCTCCAGCATGTCCCCCGGGACCGACGGCTCCTCCTCCAGGACGTCCAGGACCGGCCGGACCCGGGGAACGTCCTCCGCACCGGAGCCGGGTCCCGTCACCCACCCGATCCGCTCGTCCCGGCGGAACGGGACCAGGACACGGGTACCGGGAGGGGGCGGGGAGTCCTCCACGGAGTAGGTGAACGTGGAGAAGACCGGAACGGGAAGGGCCACCTCCACCCGGTGCTCAGCGGGCATTCCGATGGCTCCCGGAGCCGGATCCACCTCCCGGGCCGAAGAGGGGCAGCCCCATGGTCTGGTCCTGGCCCCCGAGATGCCTCCCGGAGGGGGGTCCGTGGACCGGGCTGGGAACGGCGACGGCCTCCCGCTCCCCCTCGTCCGGCCATTCCCCTTCGGCGCCGGCCTGCTTCAACCCCACGAGCAGGCTCAGCCCCAGGACCCTCTCCCCGGTCAGGAGCCGATGGACCTCCGCTTCGCGACGGAGCGCGGTGCCGACCCCCCTCCACCCCCACTGCTTCCGGGCCGTTCCCAGGATCCCGAGCCTTTCCCCCAGGGTGAAGATCCGTGCGAAATCCGGGAAGGGCCCTCGCCCCCGGGACCGGGAGGCACCGCCACCCTCCGTCCAGTCCTCGACGTGGAGGTCCTGCAATCCGGCCTCCATGAGGATGCGCCGGAGCTCCACCGTCATAAGGGGCCTCGCTCCCAGATGCTCGGCGATGGCCTCCTCCCTGGAAGCTTCCACCCCCGCCTTCCAGACGAGCTGGACCAGGACCACGCGCCCCCCCGGACGAGCCACCCGCACCAGCTCCCGGATGGCGTCCTCCGGCCCCACCGAGGCAGCCAGGCCAACCTCCCCCACGGCCACGTCGAAGGTCTGGTCCCGGAAGGGCAAGCTGGCCGGCGAGGCCTCCTGGAACGTCACCTCGCTGCCCAGCCCCAGGCCCCTGAAACGCTCTTCCGCCCGGGAGACGAGTCGCGGATCCGTTTCCACCCCCGTCCCCAGGACGCCGTGCTCCCTGGCGAGGTACTCCAGGACCACCCCCGTCCCGCACCCCACGTCCAGGACCTCCACGCCCGGGCCCAGGCCCGTGAGGAGAGCCACCTGGCGGTAGAGATCCTCGCCGCCGGGAGGGAACGGCCGCCCGGGACCGAGATGGATCAGGTCCAACATGGAAGGGGACCGTCTGCCGGTCCCCTTCGCGTCCCTCGGGTCCATGGAAGGCGGGACGCTCAGAAGGGAACCTCCTCCGAAGCCTTGAGCTCCTCCAGGGCCTCGGCGAGAATGGACTCGTCCTCCTCCGAGAGTCCCCGGGCGGGAGGAGGCGAGGCATCCTGCCGGGCCCGGAAATGCTTGAGGGCCAGGCCGAGCGCCACGAGCCCGCCCAGGAGGGCGAGGGGCGGCATGATCCACGCCCAGAGGCCGTCTCCACGGGCCAACGGAACGGCCCTGTACTCATCCCCGTACCGGGCCAGCATCCAGGCCACGAGGGTGTCGGAGGGCGCCCCGGACCAGGCCATCATCTCCAGCGTGTCCCGGAGCAGCTTGGCCTGGGGCGACGGGCAGGTCTCCAGCATCATCCCCGGGCAGTAGGGGGAGCGCAGCTGGTCGATGGCCTTGATCCCTTCAGGGTGGGGCTGGATGGGCTCGTCCAGGCGGACCTTCTCCTGCGCTCCCGCCGGGATGGCCGGAAGGAGCAGGAGGAGGGCGAACAACCCTATGATTCGACTTCTCTGCATGTCGTGACACCACTCCGTTCAGGGTTCTGCCTGGGCCCACCCCCGCCGGGGGGCCCATCCGACGCCATGGGAAACGTACCCCGTCGGTCCGGGAAAGGGCCACCCCCCCGGCACGCCCCGCCCCTCCTCCGCACCAGCCCCCTCAGGGAGCCTTCAATCCCGCCAGGGCCCGCAAGACGGCCACCGTCCCGGCGCCGACACGGGCGGGCACATACCCGCCCTCCAAGACCACCACGACCTTTTCCTCGGGCGTCTCCCCCTGCACCGCGAAAGCCGCCCTCCGGTCCCCCTCCACCTCTACCGAAGGGGCAGTCTCCCCCTCGGGACCTCCGAGGATGGCCCGGGTGAAGTCGTAGAGATCCTCGGGCTCCAACTCCTGCCCTCCAAGGGGGTCCCCCAGAAGAACGTCGAAACCGCAGGACACGAGCACCCAGTCCGGGCTGAAGCGGCTGCGAACGTCCTGCAGAGCGTGGAAGAAACGCTCCCGGTACTCGCTCCGGGGGGTCCCCGGGGGGATGGGAACATTGAGGTTGGTGCCGGCCCCGGACCCCGACCCCGTCTCGTGGGCATGCCCCGTGCCGGGGTAGTGGGGCGACTGGTGCAGGGAGAGGTAGAAGACGTCCGGGTCCTGGTAGAAGATCTCCTGCGTGCCGTTGCCGTGGTGAACGTCCCAATCCACGATGAGAACCTTCCTCCCCAGCCCCTGGTCCAGGACGAAGCGGGCTCCCACGGCCACGTGGTTCACCAGGCAGAAACCCATGGCCCTGGACGGGGTCGCGTGATGCCCGGGGGGCCGTGCCGCCACGAAGGCGTTCCGGGCGAAGCCTCTCGCCACCCCCTCCACCGCCGCCAGGACCCCCCCGGCGCTTCCCGTGGCGGCGTCCCAGGACGCCCCGGAGACGAGGGTGTCGGAGTCCAGGGCGATGCAGCGCTCCTCCTCCATGGCCCGGTCCGCGGCGGAACGGACCCTCTCCAGATGCTCCGCCGTATGCACCCGGAGCAGCTCCTCATCCGTTGCCGTACGGGATTCCATCTGCGCCACCCGGTCATGGAGCGCCAGCATGTCCATGCTCACCGCCGACGCCAGGGCCCGGAGGCGTCCCTGGTGCTCCGGATGCCCCCACCCGCTGTCGTGGAGGGCGGAGGCCGGATGAAGGAGAAAACCCGTGGGAGAGGAAGACATGGGCTCGGTCCCGCCCGTCAGGCCCGGCGCCGGGCGATGCGGTCCTGGATGGCCCGCACCGTGTGGGCCCGGCTCCGGAGGGCGATGAGGCCGTCACAGGCCGCGCTGGCCGCGGACATGGTGGTCAGGTACGGGATGTTGTGGGTGATGGCGGCCCGCCGCATGGCGTAGTCGTCGTACTGGGACTTCTTTCCCAGGGGCGTGTTGATGAGGAGGTCCACCTCCCCGGATACGATGCCGTCCACGATGTGGGGGCGGCCCTCCCCCACCTTGAAGATGGCCCGGGACGGGATCCCGAGGCGGGACAGGTAGGCGTGGGTCCCCCGGGTGGCCAGGATCTGGAACCCCAGGTCGTGGAACCTCCGGAGGATGGGGGTCACGGTGGGCTTGTCCCGGTCGTTGACGCTCACCACCAGGGTTCCGCCGTCCTGCGGCACCTCGTTCCCGGCCGACGCCGAGGCCTTGGCGAAGGCCATCCCGAAGGACTCGTCGATCCCCATGACCTCCCCGGTTGACCGCATCTCCGGGCCCAGAAGCACGTCCACCTCGAACCGGTTGAAGGGGAACACAGCCTCCTTCACGGCCACCCCGTGGACCGGCGGCTCGGCGGGAACGCCCAGATCGGCCAGGCGCTCCCCGGCCATGACCCGGGCCGCCAGGCGCGCCAGGGGAACCCCCGTGGCCTTGCTCACGAACGGGACCGTGCGGGAAGCACGGGGATTGACCTCCAGGACGTAGGCCACCCCGTCCCGGATGGCGAACTGCACGTTCATCAAGCCCACCACCCCCAGCTCCAGGGCGAACTTCCGCGTGAGGCCCCGCATCACCTCCAGCTCCTCGGCCCCCAGGAGATAGGGCGGGAGCACACAGGCCGAGTCGCCGGAGTGGACCCCCGCGTCCTCGATGTGCTGCATGATCCCCCCGATGACCACGTCGGTGCCGTCGGAGAGGGCGTCCACGTCGGCCTCGAAGGCGTCCTCGATGAACCTGTCGATGAGGACCGGGTGGTCGGGGGAGGCCCGGAACGCGCGCTCGAAGTAGCCCTTGAGGGACTCTTCGTCGTAGACGATCTCCATGGCCCGTCCGCCCAGGACGTAGCTGGGCCTGACCAGGACCGGATACCCGATGCGGGACGCCGCCGCCAGGGCGCCCTCCTCGCTGGTGGCTACGCCGTTGTCCGGCACGGTGGCCCCCACGGTCTCACAGACCCTGGCGAACCGTTCCCGGTCCTCGGCCCGGTCGATGGCGTCCACGGACGTTCCCAGGATCCGGGCCCCGCACTCCTCCAGCGCTTCCGCCAGCTTCAGCGGAGTCTGCCCGCCGAGCTGAACGATGATCCCCTTGGGCTGCTCCAGGTGGACGATCTCCAGGACGTCTTCCAGCGTCAGGGGCTCGAAATAGAGCTTGTCGCTCACGTCGAAGTCGGTGGAGACGGTCTCGGGGTTGGAGTTGACCATGATGGTCTCGTACCCGGCCTCGTTGAGGCCCAGGACGGCCTGCACGCAGCAGTAGTCGAACTCGATCCCCTGGCCGATCCGGTTCGGGCCGCTCCCCAGGATGAGGATCTTCTCCGCCTCCGACGCCTTCGACTCCGACTCGTCCTCGTAGGAGGAGTAGAAGTAGGGAGTGGCCGCTGGAAACTCCCCGGCACAGGTGTCCACGACGTTGTAGGTGGGCCGGATCCCCCACTGCCAGCGACGCTCCCGGACCTCCCTCTCCGATTCTCCCCTGAGGTCTGCGAGCTGCCGGTCGCTGAACCCCTCCCGCTTCATCCAACGCAGCTCCTCCGGGCTCACCGAGTCCAGGCCCCGGTACCAGCCCTCGGCTTCCACGATCTGCAGGAGCTGGTCCAGGAACCAGGGGTCGATGTGGGTGGCGTCGTGGATCTCCTGGACGGGGATCCCCTTCTCCATGGCGCGCTTGATCTGGAAGGGGCGCTCGGCGGTGGGGTGCCGGAGGGCGGCCAGGAGGACCTCCGTGTCGTCCGTCTTCAGGCCGTCGTCGGACAGGCGGGGGCCGGCGACCCACCCGGACCGGTCGATCTCCAGGCCCCGAAATCCCTTCTGCCAGGCGGACCGGAACGTCCGGCCGATGGCCATGGTCTCCCCCACGGCCTTCATCTGGACGCCCAGCGTGGTGTCCACCTCCGGGAACTTCTCGAAGGCAAACCGGGGCAGCTTCACCACCACGTAGTCCAGGACGGGCTCGAAGGATGCCGGCGTGGTCCGGGTGATGTCGTTGGGGAGCTCGTGAAGATGGTACCCCACCGCCAGCTTGGCCCCGACCCGTGCGATGGGGAACCCCGTGGCCTTGGAGGCAAGGGCCGACGACCGGGAGACCCGGGGGTTCATCTCCACCACGAGGATGTCGCCATCGGCGGGGTTCACGGCGAACTGGATGTTGCACCCCCCGGCCTCCACCCCGATCTCCCGGATGATGGCCATGGCGGCGTTCCTCATCCGCTGGTACTCCACGTCCGAGAGGGTCTGGGCAGGCGCCACCGTGATGGAGTCCCCCGTGTGGACCCCCATGGGATCGAAGTTCTCGATGGAGCAGACGACGATGACGTTGTCGGACCCGTCCCGCACCACCTCCAGCTCGTACTCCTTCCAGCCGATGACGCTACGATCGATGAGGACCTCGCCGATGGGGGAAGCGTCGAGGCCCCGACGGACCTGGGCATCCAGCTCCGTCACGTTGTAGGCGATCCCGCCGCCGGTCCCGCCGAGGGTGAAGGAGGGGCGCACGATGGCCGGGTAGCCCGTGTGCTCCACGATAGCCCGGGCGTCATCCAGGCTCCTGGCGAAGCCGCCATGCGGCACGGCCAAGCCGATGCGGTGCATGGCGGCCGTGAACTTCTCCCGGTCCTCGGCCATCTGGATGGAGTCGGCGTTGGCACCGATGAGCTCCACTCCGTTCCTCTCCAGGACCCCGGACCGGTGGAGGGCCATGGCCAGGTTCAGGGCCGTCTGGCCTCCCATGGTGGGCAGGAGGGCGTCCGGCTTCTCGGCCAGGATCACCCGCTCCACCCACTCCGGGGTGAGCGGCTCGATGTAGGTCCGGTCCGCCAGGTCCGGGTCGGTCATGATGGTGGCGGGATTGGAGTTCACCAGGATGACCCTGTACCCCTCCTCCTTCAGGGCCCGGACGGCCTGGGTGCCGGAGTAGTCGAACTCACACGCCTGGCCGATGATGATGGGCCCGGAGCCGAGAATGAGGACGGACTGGATGTCGGTGCGTCTGGGCACGGGCGTCGTGGCGCGGTTCGGGTGCGCGGTTCGGGTGCGCGGCTGCCGGAGGGCGGGTCCTGGCCCGGGAGGTCCTCCCTGCCCCTCGCGGTCCCTGCGCGCCCCCGGCGACTCGCTGCTCGCGGAATGGCGAAAGGTGCCGGAACCGGGGGATGGTTGGCAAGATGGCCCGTGTCCGTCCCCCTCATGACTTGCGGCCCGCCGGGCCGGGACGGAGACTTCAGGGAGGATGATCCCCTGAACGAACCCCGGAGGACGACATGCACTCCTCGAAGCTCACACGCCCGGCGCTGGCGGCGATCTTCCTTCTTCTCCTCCTTCTCCCGGGCTGCGTCAAGAGCAGCACGCACCGGAGGACGATGGACGAGCTGGCGCAGGCCCGGAGGGGCCAGGAGGACGTTGCCGCCCGCATGGCGGAGGAGCTGGCCCGGCGGGACGAGCGGGAGGCACGCCTGAGGGATCAGATCGCGACGCTCCAGCGGGAAACGGACCGTCTCATCGAGGACCTGGGGGCGGCCCGGCGTGAGCTTCTCTGGGCCCAGGAGGACCTGACGGCGGCCCAGCTGGAATCGTCCCGGACGGCGAGCCTCCTCAGCGCCCAGGGAGCCGAGGCCCAGCGCCTCCGGGGGCGCTTGGACCAGCTCAGCTCCATCGAACAGGAGATCCGGGAGCGGAACCGGATCTACGAGGAGGTCCTGGGGCGGTTCCGGTCCCTCATCGACGCGGGCCGCCTGAGCGTCTCCATCGCCCGCGGGAGGCTGGTCATCAACCTCCCCCAGGACATCCTCTTCGCGTCCGGGAGCGCAACGCTCGGGCGGGACGGGCGCCAGACCCTGGCGGAAGTGGCATCGGTGCTGGCCGGGATCGACGACCGGCGGTTCCAGGTGGAAGGGCACACCGACAACGTCCCCATCTCCACCGCCCAGTTCCCCAGCAACTGGGAGCTCTCCGCCGCTCGGGCCCTCTCGGTGGTGAAGATCCTGGTGGAGCAGGGCGTCCCGGCCCAGAGCGTCTCGGGAGCGGGGTACGGGGAGTATCATCCGGTGGCCACCAACTCGACGGCCGAAGGGCGGCGGCTCAATCGCCGGATCGAGATCGTGATGCTCCCCAACCTGGACGTCATCGCCGAGACGGGCGTGGGGGGGCAGGGGTAGGAGGGGCATGGGCACATCCCCGCCAGCTCCCGGTCCCTCAACCCTCCCCCGCGTGGTGGTGGTGGGTGGCGGGTTCGGAGGGCTCTCGGTTACGAGAGCCCTCAAGGGTGCTCCCTGCCAGGTACTCCTTCTCGACCGGCAGAATCACCACCTGTTCCAGCCCCTCCTCTACCAGGTGGCCACGGCGGCCCTCTCCCCGGCGGACATCGCCCAGCCCATCCGCAGCATTCTCCGTGGCCAGGGCAACGCCCAGGTGGTCATGGGGGAGGTGGAGGAGGTCAACCTTCAGGGCAGGGCCGTCCGCGTGGGAGCGGACGACGTACCCTACGACTGGCTGGTGCTGGCTCCCGGCGTGACCCACGCCTACTTCGGCAACGACCACTGGGCGCACCGGGCTCCGGGGCTCAAGACCATCGACGACGCTCTGGAGATCCGCCGGCGGGTCCTTCTCGCCTTCGAGGAGGCGGAGTTGGAGGACGACCCGGGAGCCCGGGCAGCCAAGCTCACCTTCGTCATCGTGGGCGGTGGGCCCACCGGGGTGGAGCTGGCCGGGGCCCTCCGGGAGATCGCCGCCCGGACCATACCCCGGGACTTCCGCCGGGTGGACACCTCCACGGCCCGCATCATCCTGATGGAAGGCCAG
>Ga0068714_10006133_pt1 | contig 12384 bp, 15 predicted proteins | sample MTBNYHSulfiMetaG_FD_62988 | JGI IMG/M metagenome (GOLD analysis project Ga0068714, IMG submission 62988) | Enrichment culture microbial communities from rom New York Harbor, USA that are MTBE-degrading - MTBE-NYH (New York Harbor Sulfidogenic)... | ecosystem: Environmental > Aquatic > Marine >... | reverse complement strand
TTTCGGGCGCCGCGGGCGCCCCTTCTCGTCGTCTTCTCGGCCCGTACTCGGAGTACTGCTCCTCGAATCCGCCGAGAATGTGCATCCCGCGGCGCTCCGAAATCCATCCGCCGGCTATGGTCTACAGGCTCCTAGCCCCCGCCGACGCGGAGCAGCACGTCCACGTCGTCCCCGTCGGACAAGGGGGAGCTCAGCGGAACCGCGACGCGGTTGCGGGCGGCCTGCAGGTAAGGGAGCTCTTGGGGGGCGAAACCGAGGGTCGCGAGGAGCTGGGCGACGGTCCCACCCGGCTCCATCGCGACCTCGCGGCTGGCCTCGGGCCAGGGTCTCCGGATCGGGCCCGAGAAGCGGACCGTCACCATCATCTCGGGCCGCCGTCGGGCGCGCCGACACGCCCCGCGCACACCGCGCAGGCCGGGTCGCGCCGGACCTCGTACCAGTTGAGCTCCTGCGCCCACACGTCCACCGTCACCAGACGCGGCTCGAGCTCGTCGGCCCCGACCAGCACCTTGATGGCCTCGGTGGCCTGCAACGCGCCCACCACCAACGGCGCGGTCGACAGCACCCCCAGGTGGTCGGTCGACACCAGCCCCTCGTCCGGCGGCGGCTCCGGGTAGAGACAGGCGTAGCACGGCCCTCGGCCGGGGAGCACGGTGAGGGTCATCCCCGAGCAGCCCACCACCGCGCCGTGGACCCAGGGCAGACGGCGAGCCGCACACGCCCGGTTGAGCAGGTAGCGTGCGGCAAAGTTGTCACTGGCGTCGACCACCACGTCGACCCCGGACAGCAACCGCCCGACGGAGTCGGGCTCGGCGCGCTCGGCCGCCGCCTCCACCGTCACGTCACGGTTCATCGCACGCAACCGTTCGGCGGCGATCTCGGCCTTCGGCCTGCCGGAGGTCACGTCCTCCTCGACGTAGAGGACCTGACGGTGCAGGTTGTGCGCCTCGACCCGGTCGTCGTCGGCAACCCGGACCCGGCCCACCCCCGCACGCACCAGCACCTGGGCCACCGTCGAGCCCAGCGCCCCACACCCCACCACGAGGGCGGACGAACGCCGCAGGCGCGCCTGGCCCGCCGATCCGACCTCCGGCAGCAGCGTGTGGCGCAGGTAGCGATCGGTCGCCACGGTCACCGCCCGAGTGTAGCCGCCTTCTCCCGAACCGGAACCCCCCCCGGCGTTGAGGGTCGCTCCCGGCCTCTGCTACCGTACCGGCGGAGGTTGCGAGTCATGCGCCGAGCCCTGGTCACGGTCCTCCTCTCCACCGCCGCCGCGTTGGGCCTCGCCTCGGAGCGGCTCACCCTCGAGGTCGCCACCGGCGCCGCCCTCCGCGACGCCATGAGCACCCCCGACTACGCCTGGCTGGAGGACGGCTCCGCCCTGCTCTACGACCGCAGGGTGCCGCCGGCCGGGCGGACCGTCGAGCGACTCGACCCCGCAACCGGGCGCCGCACGCCGGCCGTGGACCGCGGCAAGGCCATGGCCAGCCTGGCCTTCCTCATGGACGGCGAGGGCGAGACCCCCCCCGAGGCGCTTCCCTGGCCCGCCCAGGTCCACCCCGGCGGCAGGGTGGGCCTGGTGGAGCTGGACGGGGACCTCTACCTTCTCTACCTGCGCGGCTCCACGTTCCGGCGCGTCACCCGGACCGCGGAGGAGGAGACCTGTGCCCGCCTCTCGCCCGACGGCACGTCGATCTCGTTCGTCCGCGGCAACGACCTGTACCTCCACGACCTCGGTCGCGAGACCGAGCGCCGGCTGACCTCGGACGGGTCCCCCACCCTGCTCAACGGCACCCTGAGCTGGGTCTACTGGGAGGAGGTCCACGGTCGCGAGGACATCGCCACCTGGTGGGCGCCTGACGCCTCCGCCCTGGCCTTCCTCCAGACCGACCAGTCCATGGTCTCCGAGGCGCTTTTCCCCGGCTTCGACCCGGAGGAGCATAACGTGGAACGCCAGCGCTACCCCCGGGCGGGCCGCACGAACCCGGAGGTCCGCCTCGGGGTCGTGGAGCTCGCCGACGGCGCCGTGACCTGGGTCGACCTCGGGCAGCCGCGACCGGAGTATGTCGTCCGGGTCCAGTGGCTGCCGGACAGCGCCGCCCTGGCCGTCCAGACCCTCGACCGCGCCCAGCAGCGGCTCGAGCTCCGCCTCGTGGACCGGCAAACGGGTGCGTCGACCGTGGTGCTGACCGAGACCTCGAGCACCTGGGTCAGCCCGGTGGACGACCTCCGTTTCCTCGACGGCGCCTCGAGATTCCTCTGGAGCTCCGAGCGCGAGGGGTTTCGCAGGCTCGCCATCCACCGGCGGGACGGGACGCCCCTGCGGGCCCTCTCACCCCCGACCGTGGCCCTGCGCCCGTCGAGTGGGCTCGGGCACGTGAAGGGCAGCGTGGTGGCGGTGGACGAGGCCGGAGGCTGGGTTTACTACACCGCCGTCGAGGGCCTCCCGGTGGCGCCCGCGCTGTACCGCAGCCGACTGGAAGGGGTCGGTTCGCAGCGGGTGAGCACCGAGGTGGGGACCCACCGGGTTGGCTTCGACCGAGACGCCCGCCACTACCTGGACCGTTTTGCGACCGTCTCGAGCCCCCCCGGCCTCTTCCTCCACCGCTCGGACGGCGAGCGCCTCGCCACCGTCTCCGCCCCAGCCGCCGACGTGGTCGCGCGGTACGGGCTGCAGACGCCCGAGCTCCTCACCTACACCACCGACGACGGTCTCCGCCTCCCGGCCCAGCTGCTCGTCCCCCCGGGGTTCGACCCCGCCCGGCGACACCCGGTGATCTTGCACGTCTACGGCGGCCCCCAGGCCCCCACGGTGGTCAACGACTGGCAGCGGGACACGCCGGTGAGCAACGTGCTCCTCAACGCGGGCTTCGTCCTCGCCGGCGCCGACAACCGCAGCGCCACCCCCACCCGCAAGGACTGGGCCGACACCTCGCACGGGCGACTCATGAGCGCCCGCGAAGTCCCGGACATCCTCGCTTTCGTCCGCTGGCTGAAGGCTCAAACCTGGGTCGACCCCGAGCGGGTCGGCGTCTGGGGCTGGAGCGGCGGCGGCACCTTCACCCTCCACCTGATGACCCGCTCCCGAGAGTTCAAGGCCGGTGTCGCGGTGGCGGCGGTGACCGACTTCCGCTTCTACGACACCGTCTGGACCGAGGCATTCCTGGGCCTGCCCCAGGCCAACCCCGAGGGCTACCGGCTGGGTGCGGCCACCACCCACGCCGGCGAGCTGTCCGGACGCCTGCTCCTGGTGCACGGCCTCGACGACGACAACGTCCACCCCCAGAACGCCTGGTCCTTCGCGCGCGCCCTCGTCGACGCGGGAACGAGCTTCGACATGATGGTCTACCCCGGCGAGCGGCACGGCATCCGCGGCGCCCGCCGCCACGTCTGGGCCGCCATGCTCGAGTTCTGGCAGCGCTGGTTGTAGCCCGCGGGTCTCAGCTTCGCCTTGACATCTCCTTGAATCGTGGTATCTTGACCACCCAGGAGGAGGAAGATACCATGCGTCGTCTCGTTCTCGTTGCCACCGTCGCCCTGTTCGCCCTGGCCGCAGCACCCGTGTTCGCCCAGAGCTTCACCGAGGAGTTCGAGGACATCACCACCCTGATTGGGGCCGGGTGGGCCTACGACAACAACAGCACTGGAACCGGTACCACCAGCTGGGCGCCCCTGGTTGGCGAGATGACGACCCGAGGCGCCGGCGAGTTTCAGGGCAACGACACCGTGTTCCCGGCCTACTCCGGCGCCCCCACCGGCTACATCGCCGACAACTACAACGCCACCACCGGCGCCAGCACCATCAGCGACTGGCTCATGACCCCGGCGGTGACGATCCAGAACGGCGACACGGTCAGCTTCTGGACCCGGACCGCCGACGGGTCATCCTGGCCCGACCGGCTCGAGCTCCGGATGAGCCTCGCCGGCACCAGCGTCAACTGCGGCACCCTGCCCGAGGACGTGGGGGATTTCACCACCCTCCTGGTCGAGGTCAACCCCACGCTGGCAACCGGCGGCTACCCCGAGGTGTGGACGCAGTTCAGCGCCACCGTCGCCGGCGTCGCGGCCCCCACCCAGGGCCGGTTCGCGTTCCGCTACTACGTGACCAACGGCGGCCCCTCCGGCGCCAACTCCAACTTCATCGGCGTGGACCTGTTCGAGTACAACTCCGTCCCCGTCGAGCTGCAGAGCTTCTCCGCCGAGTAGCATCGACCCGTCTCGAGTTCACCGCGGGCCGGACCCCTCGAGGGCCCGGCCCGCTTCCGTTTCCGCTCCTCACGGCAGCCAACCCACCCCCTCCGACAGGCCCCGACCTCGAGGCCGCGGTGGAGTGGTTGATCGGCTGCCAGAACGACGCCGCTGTCCGCCACCAGCAGCGGCAGCCGGCAGCGGCAGCGACAGCGACAGCGACAGCCGGCAGGGGCAGCGGCAGCCGGCAGGGGCAGGGGCAGCGACAGCGCGCAGCGGTGGGGCTGACCGTGCCGGTCGGCATGGTCACCTCCGGCTGCTGGCCGGGGCGGGAGCGGCCTCCCCCCGAGCGCGGCCCCAACGACGCCGCCCCTGCCCCTGACGCTGGCGGCTGATGCTGTCGCTGCCCCTGTCCCTGATCCTGCCGCTGTCCCTGTCAACGCGATTCCTGCGACGCGGACCTCCCCCTCGAACTCCGGCCGCTCGAAAGACCCACATCCCAACAGCCTGCCCTCGGGGAACGGTAGCCGGAGGGCACCCGTCTGTGCTATGCAGAGGGTATGGGTGGCGCCCTCCTCTGGGGGAAACGAGCGGATCGCGCCGCCGCGGAGGTGACAATGGCTCGCTCACGCACTCGTCTCACGGCGATCCTGACGCCGCTGCTGGTGGTGTCGCTGGCCGGGGCGCAGCTCGGATGCCGGAAAGAAGGGACCTTCGAACGGCTGGGGCGCAAGACCGACCGTGCCCTGGAGAAGGCCGGCGACGCGGCGGAGGACGCCACCGACAGGGCCAAGGACGCGGCCGACGCGGCGGCCGACGATGCTCGCCAGGCGGCCGAGAAGGCCGCCGACGCGGTCAAGAAGGGGGCTGAAGATGCCGCCGATGCGGTGCAGAAGGCCGCCGACAAGGCCAAGGAGGCCGTGGACCAGTAGAGTGCCGCGCGAGCCTTGCATGCCCCTGCTATCGTAGGTGGTCGTGAGCGCCGCGGGCCGCGTCGACCGGGTCGAGCTCCAGGGTGAGTGGTTCGAGGTCCAGACCGAGCTGGTGGACCCGGGGTCGGGGAAGATCCGTACGAGCATCTTCCGCGCCGGCGTCGTGGTCGCCGTCAACGAGGCCACCCTGCGCAGCGTGGCCGCCCTCGCCCACGACCCCGAGAGCCTCCAGGAGGTGGTCGCGCTCCACCACCAACACGTTCTTGACGGCTTCGTGGGACGCACCCGGAGCTTTGCCGAGAGGCTCCGCAGCGCTGATCCGGTCGACCCTGTCGGACCGGCTCGAGCCTGGGCTGCGGCGTCCGAGGTCGAGGTCGAGTCCGAGGCCGAAGTGCCGCCCCTCCCAGAGGACCCTGCGGTGGGTGACGGCGTCGACATCCGCCGCCTCTTCGGCGAGATGCGACGACGCATGACCGGATCGAGCGAGGGCGGCGCGGCCTGCACCCCGGGCGAGGGGGACCGCCGAGATCGACTCCGCCGGGCCGGCGAGGCCCTCGCATGGGCCACGAGTCAACCCCGCTTCACCCGTGCCCGGGTCGACGAGCAGGTCCGCTTCCACCTCCTCGCGGACCGGATCTCCTCCTGGGAGCGTCACGGCTCGAACCCCGAGGAGGCCGACTGGATCTGGACCGAGGTGGTGGCATTCTGCGCCTACGTGGGCGAGATCAGCCTGCGGTCAGAATTGCTGGACTTCGACCGTCGCCTGGTCCTGTGGGCGCTGCGCGCCCTCGAGCGCCACGGCGCCACCAGGGCGACGCTCCAGCCGCTCGAGTGGCTCTACGGCCGCGACCCCGAGCTCGACGACCTGTTGACCCGGCGACCAGCGGTGCCGGCGGCGACCTGGGCGAACCAGCTGCGCCGCATGTGGCACCGCATCGGTCCGGGTTGACCTGTCCCGAGCGCACCCCAGGGAAGGGTCGGGCCGCAACGAGGGTGGCGCCTTCGCTGGGGCCGATCCCTCCGCTCGCTGCGCTCGCGTTCGGGATGACGGGTATGGGTGTGGCGCTCGCGTTCGGGATGACGGGTATGGGTGTGGCGCTCGCGTTCGGGATGACGGCGGCTGGATCGGCGAGGATTCGGAAGGCGGCAGGCCGACTCCCCATGACGGCCGAGAACGAGCCGGCGGGGAAAGGCACGGGCCACCGTTGCCGGTGGCCCCGTGATCACATGCTGTCGCTGACGACCCGCGCCGGACGCCGGCGTCCAGCCCGGGTCGCAGGCTCCGCTCTCTACTCCGCGTCGAAGCTCTGCAGCTCCACCGGGATCGTGGTGTCGAGCCAGACGTCGTCCATGTAGGACTCGCTGCTGGCGTTGGAGAACAGGTCGAAGCAGGCGAGGTCGAGGTCGCCGGTGACCGTCCACGGCAACGTCTCCATGAAGGTGCCGTTGTAGAAGACGCTGTAGGTGTTACCGGTGATGTTCGCCTCGACCACGATTTCGGCCCACTGGTTGGTCAGCAGGGGCAACACCGCCGACCCGGCGTTGCTGCTGCCGCCCTCGTTGGCCACCTCGTTGGTGCTGGCCGTCATGCGGACCTGGACCGACCAGTCGCAGTCGCCGGTGGCGGCGCAGACCCCGTCGTAGCGGTTGAGGATGATGTAGTAGAGGTCGCCCGTTTGCGAGCTGGGCACGTAGGTCTGGACCTTGGCGTACCAGGTCCCGGAGTTGACCCCGGCAAACTGGTGGACGATGTCCGCCGCCCCGGAGAGCCCGAGCGAGTTCGGGGCGGAGTAGGAGAAGTTGTTGACCACCTGCGTGTTCGCCCCGGGGTCACCGCCCCACGGCTCCCAGCCACCCTGGCCGGCGATGAACGATCCCGCAGCGTAGCTGTCGAAGTTCTCGAAGAAGAACTGCGCCTGAACGACCCCCGGCAGAGCCACCAGAGCAACCGCAAGAGCCACCAACCCGATCCTGAACCTCATGACTCGTCCCCTTCCTTACATGAGAAGTTATACCGAAGCTCATCTCGGCTACCTACTTACACCAGAAACCGAGTCCATGTCAAGCTCGAGCGCGCCTTCGGCCGGTGGCCCGTGACTCCTCTGCGAAATCGTGACCTTCTCGAGGCTGTGGTGCCTCGCAGCGAGGTGCTCCCCGCGGGTCGCCTCACCACTGCCCCGCCTGCTGGTCGGCGAAGGCGCCCTGGTACGAGGCCTCGCCGGTGCAGCGGTCGAAGATGAACTGGCAGATGCGCTGCCCCGGCACCAGCTTCAGGAAGTTGGGGCCGGTGTTGAAGATCTCGAGGACCTGGTGGTTCGAGATCCCCGGCTGCATGAACGGCGCCGAGATGTGGACCATGAGACCGAGGCGGGCGAACCGCGAGCGGGCGCCGAGCCACCCGGCGATGTCCCGGGGCAGGGTGATCCGCTCGCGGGTGAGCCCCAGCACCAGCTCGCCGGGCTTGATCACGTACCCTGCCTCGCCCAGCTCGAGCTTGTAGGTGATGTCGCGGTACTCCACCTCCTGGGTGATGGGGATGATCTGAGGCATTGGGGCGAAGATGCGGATCTCGGTGCCGAGTCGCAGGTCCACCGAGGCCGGACCGACCGCGGTCGGGTCGAAGGGCTCGATCCGGATTCGGCCACGTTCGATCTCGCTCAGGATGTCCTCTCGGGTCAGGATCATGGTTGCCTCCAGCTGGCTGAACGCCGGCGCCAGCATACTCCCGGGCGGGTCGTGGTTGGGGGGCTCATGCCGGCGGGAGGAGCGTCCGCGGAGCGCCTGAGAGGGCAGCCCGTCTATACTGAAGAGCGGGCCGCGGCAGGAAAGTCTGCGGCCACTGGAGCTGGGTCAGTCGCGATGGCGTACATCAGGGCGTGGCACGTCGACTCCTCGGAGGAGGTCCAGGAGCAGGAGCTCTCCGCCGGGCACGTCACGATCGGTCGAGGCCTCGACAACGACATCCTCCTCGACGTGGCCGGCGCGTCCCGCCACCATGCCCGGGTCGAGGTCCACCGCGGCGAGGTCTGGGTGGTCGACCTCGACAGCACCAACGGCACCTGGGTCGCGGGCGAGCGGGTGCAGCGCCGGCGCCTCCACCCCGGGGACCGCTTCCAGATCGGGGCGATGGTGTTCGAGATCGCCAGCGCCTCCCTCAACCGGCCGACCCTGATCGAGAACTGGGCCGACGTTCAGGTCGGCGACGGGCCGCGGCCGGCCGGCGTCCAGCTCCGGCGCGAGCGCGGCGGGCTCGGCCGGGCGGTGGTGTCGGTGGTTGAACCCGCCGATCGGCGGCCGGTCCCCTCCGAGCGGGAGGTCCCCGCCCGCGGCCTGGCCTTCGGCCGCGACCCGACCAACGATCTCTGCCTGGACGACACCGAGGTGTCGCGGTTCCACGCCCGTATCGAGGTCCGCGGCCGCCAGTACCTGCTCCAGGACCTCGGCAGCCGCAACGGGACCTTCGTCGACCGCATCCGGGTCCGCCAGCACCTGCTCTCGAACGGCGAGGCAATCCTCATCGGTCCGTTCAAGCTGGTCTTTTCCACCGCCGGCGGGCCGACGCGACGGGCCGCCACCGGCGAGGAGGCGACTCGGCCGGAGGTCCCGGTCGAGCCTCTCAACCGAGCGCCAGCCCACCCGCCGGGTCCGTTGCCACCCACCGAGGCCGTGCCCACGGGTGTCGACCAGCCCTTGAGCGCCCGCTGCACCGCCTGCGGCGCCGAGCTCACGCCCGGCGCCACGACCTGCGCCGCGTGCGGACAGCCCCGAGATCCCGACGCCGTCTGAGCGCGGCGCCGTCCCCATGTCGTGACGCCACGGAGGAAAAGGGTGACCCGAGCCAGCCGCTGCCGAACCTCGATCCCAGGCGTCCTGATCGCCGTCGCCGGAAGTGCCCTGGCCGTCGTTCCTGCCGAGGCGCAGCGGTTCGAGGTGACCCCGGCGATCGGCTACCAGGTGGGGGGCGAGCTGATCTGCGGGCCGGGGACCTGCTACGGCTAGGCCAGCGGTTCGTGGATGAACCAGCTCGCCCTCTCGGCCGGGCTGATCGTGCGCTTCTGACCCGAGCGCATCACCCCCCCAGACGAAACCTCCTCGCCTCGGATGCGCATAACGGGTGAGGCCCGCACCGCCCCGGGTGGTACGATCGAGCGGACGTGATCCGTGGTCCGAGACGTGGCTGCCGTCTGGCTCCCGCTGCTGACGGCGCTTCCCGGCGCCGCTCATCACTCGGCAGCCATCCGGGCCACCGTGAAAGGAGGCGACCCCATGCCCTTCATCCTGACCTCAGAGGCCTTCGACCACCGGGGGGAGATCCCCGTCCGCCACACCTGCGAGGGGGAGGATCTGTCCCCTCCCCTGTCGTGGTCCGAGCTCCCTGCGGGCACCCGGTCGCTGGTCCTGATCGTGGACGACCCCGACGCCCCGGACCCGAGGGCGCCGCGGATGACCTGGGTCCACTGGGTGCTGTACAACCTCCCGCCGGAGGCAACCGGGCTCGCGGAGGGGGTGCCCGCCTCGGCGCTCCCGGCCGGCACCCGGCAGGGGCTCAACGACTGGAAGCGGACGGGCTACGGTGGCCCGTGCCCCCCCATCGGACGCCACCGCTACTTCCACAAGCTCTATGCCCTCGACGTCGAGCTTCCCGACCTCGGGGAGGCCACCACGGCAACCCTCGAGAGGGCCATGGCGGGGCACGTCCTGGCCGAGGCGGCCCTCGTCGGCACCTACCAGAAACGGGGTCGTTGACCCGCGGGAGGCCCCCATGGACCGCCACCTCGCCCTGACCACGGACGCGGAGGGGCGCGAGCTGCTGTTCGCCTTCACCCACGGCCGCGGCGCGTGGCGGGTCGAGCTCCAGCCACGGGCGCCGAGCCCCCGCCGTCTCCACGGGCGCCTACGGTGACGCGTGCCCCGGTGACCCGCTGATCGTGTCTCGCAGCCGCTGCCAGAGCTCCCCGCCGGCGGCCGTTCGGCGGATGTTGTACACGCCGACGCCGGCGGCAACCGGCGCCTCGTCCCGGTGCGGGTGGTAGGCCCGCAGCTGCACGACCCCGACCCGGTTGCCCAGACGGACCACCTCGGCCCGGGCCAGCAGCGTGTCCGCCGCCGCCGGCCGCAGGTAGTCCACTCGGAGGTCCACGGTGGACAGCAGGTCGTCCTGGCGGATCTGCGACCAGAGCGCCACCCCGCCGGCGTTGTCCAGCAGGGCCGAGATCACCCCGCCGTGCAGGGTACCGGCCACCGGGTTGCCCAGCAGCTCGGGACGGAACGGCAGCTCCAGGCAGGCGACACCGTCGCCGACTTCGCGAAATCTCACACCCAGGAAGCGGTTGAATGGGATCACCTGCTCGAACAGCACCTGCAACAACCGGCGATCCACCGGCTCCGAGCCTGTTGTGCTCATCGGCGAGCACCTTTCTGCCCCGCACACGGGACGTCGACCCCCACCGCCCTGAGGTCGCGCACGAAGGTCTCCTCCCAGCCTCGGTTGGCCGCCGGGCTGGCGGGACTGGGGTGGAGCGCCCGGCCCACGCGCGTCGGCAGGCCCGCCAGCGCCACCTCCGCGCGTCGCGCTGCAAACGACCCCACCCCCACCACCACCGCCGGCTGCATCGCCTCCGCCAGCGAACACAGGGCACGGTCGCAGACCTCGAGCAGGGAGCGAGCGGCGCCGAAAGGCAGACGATCGGGGGTGAGGTTTCGCGCCCCCGCGTCGAGGAGGAGCAGCGGGCAGTAGTTGGCGACGAAAAACCGCTCGAAGAACGCCGCGGGAGAACCGAAGACCGCAGCCGCCCAACCCCACACCCGACGGCCCGACACCTCGCGGCGCCGACAGTCGAACCCGAGCACGGGACGCCTCGGGTGCTCCCCCGGCGGACGCTCCACCACTCCCTCGATCCCGAGCCAGGAGCGCACGCTCTCCACCTCGCCGAAAGGAACGCCGGTCTGCGCCATTCCCCACGGCCCCGGGTTCATCCCCACCAGCACCACCTCCCTGGGTCCGCGTCCGTACCGCCGCAGGTACTCCCGGTGGGGCCCCCAGGCGTAGCGCAGGGGGTTGTAGACGTGGGCGACCGGAGGGGGTAAAACGACCCCGTCGACCCGGTCGCGAAGGTCGAGGGCGATCTCCTCCAGCGTCACGTCGGCATGGTAGCAGGCCCGGTCCCCTTCCCTTCCCCGCCCGGTTGTGGCACTGTCCCGACGGGGACGCCGAACATGCCCACCGCCCACGTCAACGGGGTCGACCTCCACTACGAGGTGGTGGGGAGAGGCGAGACCGTCGCCCTGCTCAACGGCATCCTCATGTCCACCGTGTCATGGGCGCCGGTCGCCACGCTCCTCGCCCGCCGCCACCGCGTTCTCCTCCACGACTTCCGCGGCCAGCTCGCGAGCGGGACGCCGCACCAACCGTGGCCCTTCTCGGCCCACGCCGACGACTTCGCCGCCCTGGTCGACCACCTCGACCTCGGCCCCTGCCACCTGGTCGGCACCTCCTACGGGGGCGAGGTGGCCCTCGACCTCGCCGCGCGGCACCCTCACCGAGCTCGCTCGCTGACCGTGGTCGCCTCGGCGGCCGGCCTCGAGCCGACCCTCGCGCTCAAGGTCCGGGGCTGGGGCGAGGCGGCACGCCAAGGGCCCGGCACCCTCGCCCGGGCGGTCGCGGCGGACAGCTACTCCGACCGGTTCCTGGCCGCGAACCCCGGGCTGGTGGAGCTGACCGGGCAACGCCTCGAAGCGTTGCCGAGCGCCTTCTTCGAAGGCTTCGCCCACCTGGTGACAGCGTTCATGAAGCTGGACCTCCGCCCCGACCTGCCCCGCGTCGCCTGCCCCACCCTGGTGGTGGCGGCCGAGGAGGACCGGCTCAAGCCGCCATCGGCGAGCCGCGAAATCGCCGCCGCGATTCCCGGCGCACGGCTGGTGACGGTCGCCGGCGCCGGCCACGCGGTGGTGGTGGAGCAGCCTCAGTTGATCGCGGCGATGGCTTCGGGGTTCATTGCGACGCAGTCGCTGGCGGCGGGCTGACCCGGGTCCACTCGGTGTTGCGCCCGAGCAGGGAGATGCCGATGAAGCCGCGGACCTTGAGGGTGTCCCCCTCGAGCCGCGCCTTGCACCGGTAGGTCTTGCCGTTGTCCGGGTCGTAGATCGTGCCGTCCTTCCACTGCCCGTCGCCGACGAAGCGGAATCCCCTCACGATCTCGAGCCCGATGATCGGGTCGCGCTGCCGCGCCGGGTCCGGGTTGTTGCGGTCCACCCGCGGCTGGCC
>Ga0068714_10006131_pt1 | contig 12388 bp, 9 predicted proteins | sample MTBNYHSulfiMetaG_FD_62988 | JGI IMG/M metagenome (GOLD analysis project Ga0068714, IMG submission 62988) | Enrichment culture microbial communities from rom New York Harbor, USA that are MTBE-degrading - MTBE-NYH (New York Harbor Sulfidogenic)... | ecosystem: Environmental > Aquatic > Marine >... | reverse complement strand
GGGCAGTTTTCAGCTGCGGAGGAATGCTCTCCAGATCAACGCCGGTGCCGAATACTTTCTCGCTGCCTTTGATAATCAATGCCCGGACAGTTGAGTTTGCTGCAATTTGGCCGATTGCCTCATTAATTTCATCCATCATCGTTAAGGTGATGGTATTTAATTTTTTCGGCCTGTTAAAGGTAATTGTCGCAATGTTATCCACAATTTCAAAGTTGATGTCCTGATACATTATTTTCTCCAAAATGATTACTGCAAGCCATGGATTAGATGCAGTCAGAATTGTCGTAACCTATTAGGCTATTTGATCCAGCAAATCAATATAAAAGTATTAAACATGCTGGAGACCGTCGGCTGTCACTTCAAAAAGCGCATGCCCGGCGATGCTCTTGGCGGATTTTAAAAATAGGTGGCCGCTTGATGCAGCTTGCACACCAGTGTGCAATTCAAAGACCTGCTTTCCATAATCTGAAAAAAATAGTTTCTTCAAAATTTATCAATCGTCACCTAAAAAATTTATATAAACCGACATTCCCCAAAAATATCTTGCTAATTTGTAAATAACTTCTTATTAACTATTATGATTGTTTTCTATAACTTACAGACCGACTGAGCAACACCGGTGGGTTATTAAGAATGGCTGGCAAATAATCACTACAATGAAAAAGCGAACTTTTCAGAACAGTAAAATATCATTTATAATTAAAAATTTATGTATCATAGGAAAACTACGGTGACATTCTGACATAAAAGTGAAATTTTATATAGAAGATTACTAAAATTATTGCTGCCAGCTGAGGAGGTAAGAGAGGTGAGTGATAAAACAAAAGCAAAAAGGGTACTGATTGTTTTGGGCAGTCCCCGGAAAAAAGGAAACAGTGCCATTCTGGCCAAACAAATTGCCAAAGGGGCAAAATCAGCCGGAGCAAAAGTAGAATTCATCTATCTGCATGGTCTTAAAATTGCTCCTTGCCGATCCTGCTTTGCCTGTCAAAAAGTGAATAGCAAGGGGTGTGCAATTCAGGATGATATGCAGCTTGTTTATCCAAAACTGATCGCTGCGGAAGCTTGGGTAATTGCCAGCCCCGTATACTGGTTTAACATGTCGGCCCAGACAAAAATATTTTTAGATCGTTGTTTTGCCCTCATCGGCTATACCAAGAATCCCTTCGCCGACAAAAAAATTGCCGTTGCCATGAGTTACGGAGATGTTGATCCGTTTGTTTCCGGTTGTATAAATGCACTGCGCAGCTTTCAAGATGCCTTTAATTTTACAGGATCAAAAATTATCGGCATGGTTTATGGAAGCGCTATGAAAGCTGGTGAAATCAGAGAAAATAAGTTACTGATGCAACAGGCGGAAGAGCTTGGCCAGCGGCTGCTGAGAAAATAATAGGGACAAATAAGATAACAATTAATAGTAATACGCCTAATGTCAATAATAATGCCATCTCTGCAATCAAAAGCGGCAAAAATTTACCGTAAAAAGATATATTGCGTAACTATTAAGTATCTAAATAGTTTCTTTAAATATTCTTTAAAAATTACTTGACAAAATCAATAAACCTGATAAGTGATGCCCGCGCTTGGATCCATTCAGGACCGGGACAGAAGGTCAAAATAATAAACTGGTCAGCCTCTCGTCTCACGGCGAGGGGCTTTTTTTTGGAGAAAAAGATGATAGTTATCGAGTCTGTCGCTGCCATGCAATCCATGTCTGAATCGTTACGCAGACAGGGCAAGAAAATTTCTTTTGTTCCGACGATGGGTTATTTTCATGAAGGCCATTTGGCCCTCATGAGAGAAGCAAAAAAAATGGCTGACTGTCTTGTGATCAGCATTTACGTGAATCCCACACAATTCGGGCCGAAAGAAGATTTATCCAAATATCCTCGGAATTTTGAACGAGATTACAAAATGGCCCAAAATGTGGGCGTAGACGTGATACTTTATCCGCCTGACAAAGAAATGTATCCGGAAAATTATCAAACATATGTCCTGGTAGAAAAAACAACACAGAATTTATGCGGCCTATCGCGTCCCAGTCATTTTCGCGGTGTGACGACCGTCTGCAGCAAGCTTTTTAATATTGTCAAACCCCACTATGCCGTTTTTGGCAAGAAGGACTATCAGCAATATGTCACGATAAAGAGAATGGTTGCCGATCTGAACATGGATTTGGAGATAATCGGACTGCCTACCGTTCGTGAAGCTGATGGACTGGCGATGAGCTCCCGTAACGTCTACCTGCAGGAAAATGAACGATCTTCCGCCCTGAAATTAGTTGAGTCGCTGAAATTAGCGCAAAGAATGTATGATCAAGGTGAGAGAAAATCATCAATGATCATAAAGGAAACGACTAACCTGATTAAAAGCGCTCTCGATACCGAAATTGATTACATTAAAATATGCGATGGCAGCACACTTGTTGACATCGAAAACATTACGGCAGAAGCAGTGATGGCTCTTGCCGTCAAAGTGGGAACGACGCGACTTATCGATAATCATGTTTTTGGCGAAACATTTTAATGTGTATTAAGCAATTCCATGCTGTAAATAAAATAAAAAAGTAAGCTAATTATCAAGTTGCAAGTTATTTCCAAAACATTTAATTTCTAATGCCTGCAAAAAATCAAACAATAGTTTAGAGCTATTTATTACCTCATAAATATTACCTCCGTAAGAAAGATAAATAGAGATTGAATTGAAGTATTTAACTGTGATAGACATTTATCGTTAATATTTATGTTAATAAATATTTTTTTTCGTCCGGATCCTATTGCAGTCAGCGGCTGATGTGCATCTCATAACATAGCATATCGATGAGGCCCCGAAGTTAAAAGATATAAATATATAAACGCAATTAAGGAGGCTTGAACATGCAGATTACATCTGAGAGTGTGAAGATAGGCCATCCGGATATTGTTTCGGATTCTATTGCGGCCAACATTATTGCTGCGATTTTAAATGAAGAAAAAAAAATAGGTATGGATATTCATAACATGCCGCACTGTGGAATTGAAGTATTTTTGGGCAAAGGATTGTGTGTTGTGGGCGGTGAAGTTTCCACAAGGATTTATATCGATATTGAAAAAAATGTGCGAGAAACGGTATTGGGAATCGGTTATCGCGACTCGGCTCTGGGATTAAATGGAAATTCTATGGGAATTCTTACTACCATTATTCCTCAATCCCCTGATATCAATATCGGAACAAGAGAGGATTTAGGCAAATACCATGAAATTGGCGCCGGCGATCAGGGAATTATCTATGGCTTTGCCTGTGATGAAACACCTGAATATTTGCCTTTAACTTATGTGCTGGTCAATAAAATGATGCGGGCTTTTGAAAGCTGCGGCAACCCGATTTTTGCACCGGACGGTAAGGGGCAAATTACTGTTGAATATGATGATACTTGGCGTCCAGTCAGAGTTGATTCAATCCTTATGTCTAATGCTATTGACTATAGACAGGTTCCGGAGCGATTTCGTTCATCGATAGAAGAACAAGCCCATCAAATTGCTTTAGAATGTCTGAACGAGTGGGCAGACAATAAGACAAAATTTTTATTTAATCCAACAGGAGAATGGAAAGCAGTAAATTCATGCTCAGCCGCGGATTCCGGTGTTACCGGACGTAAACTGGTCGTGCAACTTTATGGAGGATACCCAGGAGCTCAACCGGGCAGCGGATCTATCGTAAATAAAACGGCGGAAAAGGTAGATTGCTCTGCTTCTTTTGGCGCACGACATGTGGCAAAAAACGTAGTTGCAGCAGGGCTGGCCACTAAGTGTTCCATCCAATTGGCTTATGCAATAGGCATTGCCCATCCGACTTCTATATATGTAAATACTTTTGGAACGGGTTTGATACCTGATGAAAACCTTTCTGACCTTTGCAAAACTGTATTTGATTTAACTCCGAAAGGAATGATTGAAAAATTTAATTTGCTCGATGGAGAAATCTATAAAAAATTGCCGAAGACATTATTTTTGGATAAACATTATCAGTGGGAGCAAACAGATAAGGTAAATATATTAAAAAATGAAGTAAAATAAATTTAAAAAGTTATCTTTTATGGAGGTAAAATGTCTTATTTGGAACTCGACAGATCTTTAAAATATAAGGTAGCAGACCTTTCTTTGGCCGCATGGGGGCGCAAGGAAATGAAGATGGCGGAAAATGAAATGCCTGGTCTAATGGCAGTACGGAAAAAATATGGACGCCAAAAACCTCTGCGTGGCTTCAAAATAATGGGCAGCCTACACATGACCATTCAGACGGCCATGTTAATTGAAACGCTGAAAGAATTGGGCGCCGATCTGCGCTGGGCCTCCTGCAATATATTTTCCACGCAGGATCACGCTGCAGCAGCCGTTGCGGAAGCGGGTTCGGCGGCGGTTTTCGCCTGGAAGGGCGAATCACTGGAAGAATACTGGTGGTCTACAGAGCAGGCATTGACCTGGCCGGATGGCTCCGGGCCTGATTTGATCGTCGATGATGGCGGGGATGCCACTTTATTTGTCCATCAGGGCGTAAAAGTGGAGAAAAATCCCCAAATTTTTAAAAATAAAATCGAGAATAAAGAATTTAAGATCATTATGCAGCGCTTGGAAAAAGCCTTTGAGAAAAAATCTCAAAATTGGCAGAAAATCGCGGCAAATATCCGAGGTGTTTCTGAAGAAACGACGACCGGCGTTCATCGTCTTTATCAAATGCAGGAGGCAGGAGAGCTGTTGTTTCCCGCGATCAATGTAAACGATTCTGTAACTAAGTCCAAATTTGATAATCTTTACGGATGCCGTGAATCGCTGGCTGACGGCATTAAAAGAGCAACAGATATCATGATTGCCGGCAAAGTTGTAGTGATATGCGGTTATGGCGATGTGGGCAAGGGATGTGCCCAATCGATGCGTGGATTTGGTGCCCGGGTAATTATTACGGAAATTGATCCAATTTGCTCTCTCCAGGCTGCTATGGAGGGCTATGAAGTAAAGAAACTGGAAGATGTAGTTTACTTCGGCGATATTTTTGTCACGGCCACCGGCTGCTGTGATGTCATTACCGGCCGACACATGGAAATTATGAAAGATGAGGCTATTGTCTGCAATATCGGCCATTTTGACAGTGAAATTGATATGCATTACCTGGAAACAAGTAAGTATTGTAAAAAACAGAATATTAAGCCGCAGGTTGATAAATGGAAACTTAAATCCGGTAAAAATATAATCATGCTTGCAGAAGGGCGTCTGGTTAATTTGGGTTGTGCGACAGGACATCCCAGCTTTGTCATGAGCACCAGTTTCACGAATCAGTGCCTGGCCCAAATAGAATTGGCCACAAAAAAACATAAGATAGGAGTGTATACATTACCGAAAAAATTAGACGAAGAAGTTGCCCGATTACACTTGGGAAGATTGGGTGTAGATATAACAAAGCTTTCAAAAAAACAGGCTCAATATCTTAATATACAAATAGACGGGCCATATAAGCCCGAACATTACAGGTACTGATAAATGCATTTTACCGGGAATTATCTTTCGGCATCCGGAGGTAGAGGATAGAATTAAACATAGACTTGTTTATTGCGTTAGAACATAATTTCATGCCGATCATTAAGTTCTTGCTTTGAAAAACAGGACGGCGGCAAGAGCAAGGAAAAGAATGTTACCCATCCAGGCGGACAATAATCCCGGCAGAATCCCAGAGCGCCCTAAAGACATACTGAAGGCATGTACTATCCAGTAAGAAAAGCCGATGAAAATGCCGATGCCGAGGCTTTGCATAACGCCGCCGCGCCTTTCCTGCCCCAGAGAAAAAGAGATGCCGATAATGACCAGAATTAAAGTTACAAACGGAAATGCCAATTTGCCATGCAAGTCAACTAAATAACGTGTGGCATCGTAACCCTCAGACTGAATTTTATGGATATATTTTCGCAAATCGAAGTACCCCATCTTTTCGGCGTCTTTCTGGATTATCTTAAAATCACTTGGTTTTTCTGGTAAATTCACTATTTTTTCCTTTGAGCGCTCTAAAATAGGAGAGCCGTCATTGTCAAAATTTATCGATAATAAATTATAAAAAATCCATTTGCCGTTTTGCCAATCCGCTCTTTCGGCATCTATCCGCATTTTTAGCGTATAATCCGGGTTAATATAATTGATAGTTATACCCCTGAGCGAATCTTTCGCGACGTCAAATATTTTAAAATTATAAATGGCATTTTGACTGTGGTACCAAATCTCATTTTGCTTAAAATAACCGAGAGTCTTTCGTTTTTGAACTTCGACTTTTACAATATTTTGCGTTTTTTGCACGGTGGCCGGCGTTATTAATTCACTGAAAAAGAAAAGGCAAACGGCCACCATTGCCGCAAAGATAAGAACAGGAAGAGCCATGCGGTAAAGACTTACACCATTGGCCTTCATTGCTGTAATTTCACTGAACCTGGATAAATTGCTGTAAGTCATCAAAGTGGCTAAAAGTACGGCTGCCGGCAAAATAAGAGAAATAATTAAAGGAATAGAAAATAAAAAATATGAAGCCATCTGAACGATCGAGGCATTATTACTAAGAAACATTCTAAATTTTTCAAAAAAATCAATAATCAGATATAATACAATAAAGGAAATGCTCGTAATCATGAAAAATCTTAAATATTCTTTGATGATATATTTATCCAGAAGTCTCAATGGGGTGACCTCAATTATCTTTCTTTTTGCGCCAAAGAAACAGTTTCATTGTATGCCACAGAGGCAATTCATGGTAAGAAACATAAAATAAAACAACACCTAAAACGGCAAAGATAAAGTTTGGCGTCCAGACTCCTATTTCCGGCATAAGGCGCCCTGTTTCGACAAGAGCTTCTCCGCCAATTCTCAGTAAGTAATACAAGGCACTGACGATGATGCCAATTGCGAAACCACGTGATTTAACCGCCCGGTGGCTTCTGATACCCAAGGGCAAGGCCAGCAGAGCAAAAAAAATACAGGAAAGAGGAATAGAAAACTTAATGTGCATTTCAATCAGCAGTTCGCGAACTGTTGTTTCCGGCAGGCCTGGCTGTCTGATCTTGATCATAAGTTCGCTCATAGTCATTTCCTTGCTGCTTTTGGCGGAAGTATCCATGCTTGTAATATTCTCTGACAAATCAAGATCAATATCATATGATTTAAAATCAATTTTGCGATAACTTTTTAAATCCTGACTCACCGTATGGGTAGATCCATTCTCCAATCTTAATATGACGGACATTGATTGCGGGTTGGAAACAAGATATGCTTTTTTGGCAATTGTAATGTTCGGCTCATCGGCAATACGACTGTCCGAAATTATGACCCCCTCCATGAATTCACCGTCGGGTGGTATTTTATCAGCATAAAGCAGGATGCCCTTAAAATCGGAATTAAAAACCTTTTCTTTAATGCCGATGCTGGCGTTTTGTCTGGCAATCTCAAAAAGCAGACGCTTGGTGGCAAAGTTACTTTGCGGGACGAGAAAATAACCAATGATGATCGTAAAAATAAAAGCTATTAAAGAAGCGATAGCCACTGGATAATATATTTGCAGCAGGTTGATACCGGAGGCTTTTAAGGCTGTTATTTCGTTATCTGCAGAAAACCTGCCCATGGCAATAAGAATGGATATTAAAAGAGCAATAGGTATGGTGAACATCAAAAAAGAAGGCATAAGAAAGATAATCAGCTTAACGATAAAAAGAAAGCCGATTCCTTTATTGATCATTAAATCCATGATCTGAAGTATCTTGCCCATTAAAAGAACAAAGGTCAGAACAAACAGAATTATAATAAAGGGAAATGATATTTCTTTAAAAATATAACGGCTGATTATTTTGAGCATAATTATTTAGTATTTTTGTTCTTAGCTACCATGTAATGGCCATTTTCCTCAAGCAAAACATGGAAGCCGGGGAAAAATTCGACATAATATCAATGTTCTGTTGACAGCAGATGTCATTTTGCCTATATTTCCGATACATCAATTACTTACACGAAAAGGTTGACCGATGAAAGTTGATACGATGCGAAGGATTGATTATTATCTTGGCATACCTCTGTGCTTTATTGGCTCCATATTACTTCAATTTCTCCAAGGCAAAAAAGATATCCCTGTGCAAAATGTTCTTTTTATCGAACTGTCGGAAATGGGCAGTGCCATATTAGTTGACCCCGCAATGAGAAAATTGCAAAAGGCGAGAGGCGCCCATCTTCACTTTGTCATCTTTAAGAAAAATAAACCCAGCCTGGATTTATTAGGAACTGTCCCTCAAGAAAATATTTATACTATCCGCGAAAATAATATGTGGGGATTTATTCTAGATACCTGGAAATTCTTTTTCTGGGTGCGCCGGAAAAAAATAGACGCTGTGATCGATCTGGAATTGTTTTCCCGTTTTACAGCATTGCTCACCGGTTTTAGCGGCGCGGCAAAAAAAGTTGGCTTTCATGCTTATTTCAATGAAGGTCTTTATCGGGGCAGCTTTTTAACGCATAAAGTTGCTTACAATCCGCATATGCATATTGCAAAAAATTTTATTGCGCTTGTTAATGCTCTTCTTGCCCAAAATAAGGAAGTTCCTTTTTCAAAAACATTAATTCCAGATGACGAAATTGTTCTAGCCAAGGTTAAAGTAACGGAAGCCCAGAAAAAGCAGATCATCGACATTTTGCAAGATTGTTTTCCGGAATTCAATCCCGACCGGCATAAGATCATTTTAATCAATCCTAATGCCAGTGAATTGCTAATTCAGCGCCGCTGGCCGCCGCAGTATTATATCGAACTCATGAGGGCGATTATTAATGCCTGCCCCAAAGCTTTGATATTAATTACGGGTGATCCCGGGGAGAGAAAAGATGCGCAACTATTGAGGGAAAACATTCAATCGGAGCGCTGCATTAACTTTGCGGGCAAGGTTTCCTTTGCCCAGCTGCCGCTGCTTTACAGTGTCGCCGAATTTATGGTTACCAATGATTCCGGTCCGGGTCATTTTGCCGCGGTCACGGAAATGCCGACCTTTGTTATTTTCGGGCCGGAAACACCAAAACTTTATGGCTCCTTAGGCGAAACAACTGCCATATATGCGGGCCTGGCCTGTTCGCCCTGCGTCAGCGCCTCTAATCACCGAAAAACAGCATGTAAAGACAATAAGTGTTTGCAGATAATAAAACCGGAAAATGTTTTTGAAGTGATTCGACATCAATTGGCAAAAATCAATGCTTAACATGAATAAATCAATATTGAAGAAGCTGTTTATCTTATTCTTAATTCCTTTGATTTTGTACATCTGTCTACTGCCGGTACTGCCCCAGATGGAGCCTGATGAGCCCCGCTACAGTCTGATTGCTGCGGCGATGAATGAATCCGACAATTACGTGACACCGCGTATTAAAAATGTAATCTATCTGGAAAAGCCCCCGCTGGTTTCCTGGGTTACTGCTTTTTTTTTCAAACTATTTGGTGAAAATGATTTTTCAGCGCGCTTATTTACAGGCCTCTGCGCCTGGGGCTGTATTCTGCTTGCTTACATTATTGGCAGGCACTTCCGTGATTATAAAACAGGACTGTATGCGGCCGCAATTCTTACTGTATCGTGCTTTCATTTCTTTATCGGCCGCCTTAATATTTTGGACATGCCCCTTAATTTTTTTATCTGTCTGGCCATTTGGATAGGTTATCTGGCTTTAAAAAAGCAGACTTCTCGATACCTTTTTTATTTGTTTTATCTGATTTGTGCCCTAACCTTTTTGATTAAAGGCCTGATAGGAGTTGTTTTCCCCTTTGCCATTCTGATCATCTGGTTGATCTGGGTAGGGCAGGGGCGCAAAATCATGCTTCTGTTTTCGCCGGTCGGCATTCTGATTTTTTTGCTGGCGGCCTGTCCCTGGATCATCCTCGCTCAACAGCAAAATCCTGATTTTCTTTGGTATTTTTTTGTGCGGGAGCATTTCCTTCGCTTTACGACGGAAATGCACGGCAAAACAAATCCTTTTTATTACTATTTACCCATCATAATCGGCGGAACTTTGCCCTGGTCGGTTTATTTGTTTCCAGCCTGGAGCAACACTAAATTTAAGGAAAATTTCTTTAATCATGATGAAAATAAGCTGCTCCTTGTCTGGTTTTTTTTCATTCTCCTTTTTTATTCGGTCTCCTCATCAAAATTGATGCCGTATATCGCGCCGGTATTTATACCGCTTGCTCTTTTTGCCGCCTGCATTTTAAAAAATTATGAAGACAGCGCTGGGACAAAAAAATCATCGGTCGGGGAATCGCTGTTTCGCATTTTGGTAACTCTCCAGTCTTTGCTGCTGATTTTAACGCTGCTGATTATTCCCTTACTGAAGGTATTGTTCCCGGCAGATGAAAAACTGGTGATCATGACTTCCGGTTGCTGGTGGTTGTATATTGTTTTGCCCGTTATTGCGCTCGTTATGATGACTTTTTTGCCAAATTTAGTCTTCCACAGGTTCGGGAAAGGATGGTTTTATACAATTTATCTATTATCTGCGCTATTTCTGGGCAGTACACTTTTACCCCTCCACGATTTTCTGGCTCCTTACCGCAGCTCCAAGGCGGCTAAAGAAGCTATCGTTCGTTATGTTCCGTCAGGACAGGATTTATATCAATACCGGGTTAATTTCTACGGGATAGACTTTTATAATAAAATCCGCACGCCGATTGTTGAAGATTTCGGCGAGTTATCGGAAGGAATAGTTAAACTTGCCCCGGAGGAAAAAAAGAGATATTTTCTTTCCGCCAATGAATTTTTTGAGTTATGCACTCACAAGAAGGATATTTACTGCATTACCCAGCGTCAGCGGCGGCTGAAGGAAATTAAGATAAAAATGCCACATGCTCATATTCTTTGGGATAACGGGGCTTTTTATCTGTTGCACATTCATAATCGGAAAGAGGGAAATTAATGAAAATTCGAAAAGAATATTTACCTTTCAGTCGACCGTCAATTACCGAAAAGGAAATAAATAGAGTCGTTGCCTGTTTAAAATCCGGCTGGATTACAACAGGTGCACTAGCCGGCCAGCTTGAGGAGAGATTCATCGACTTAACCAACGCCAATCATGCCCTCGCAGTCAATTCAGCCACTGCGGGTATGCATATAACCTTGACAGCACTGAATATCGGCCCCGGCGACGAAGTAATTACGCCCTCTCTTACTTTTGCATCGACTGTCAATCAGATTATCATGCGCGGCGCGACCCCTGTTTTTGTCGATGTGAATTATGATACATTGAATATTAATCCCTCTTTGATCGATGATAAAATTACATCTCGGACAAAAGCGATCATCCCCGTGCATTTTGCCGGAGCGCCGGTCGATCTGGATAAAATTAATGAACTGGCCCGGAAACATAATCTGACAGTAATCGAAGATGCGGCTCATGCTGTGGGTACCTATTATAAGGATAGTCATGCCGGCGGTTTCGGCAATATAGCCATATTTTCTTTTCATCCCATCAAAAACATGACGACCGGCGAAGGTGGTATGATCACGCTGAATGATCGTGCAATGGAGAAAAAGCTGCGCCTCCTCAGATTTCATGGAATCGAGCGCGACGCCTGGAAAAGATATGGTAAAGGAGGCAATCCCTCATATGACATAAGCGCTCCCGGCTATAAGTATAATTTACCGGATTTACTGGCGGCATTAGGCTTAGCCCAGTATGAGCGCTGGCCGGAGCTCAATAGGAGGCGTTTGCATCTGGCAAAGTTATACAATGAAGGACTGTGCGGGATTGCCGGAATTGATTTGCCGGCGGTTCCGATTTATGAGCATACCCATGCCTGGCATTTATATATAATCAAAATTCTGTCCTTAGAACGGGATCTATTTATGGCAAAACTGGCCGATTATAATATTGGCTATGGTCTGCATTTTCCACCAACTCATACGCTCAAATATGTGCGGGAAAGGATTCCGCCTAAAATAGGTGCGCTTCCCGAGACAGATCGGGCAGGCAACAAAATTCTTTCTTTGCCTTTGTTCCCGGATATGCTCGACGAAGACGTTCAATATGTTTGTGAAGCAATAAAGGAGATAGTTAGCCATGTCTGATAATGTTCAGATCGCAATTGTCATTCCGGTTTATAATGAGGAAAAAAACCTGCCGGCATTATTTGCTCGCCTTTTCCCGATCATGCAGCAGTTGGGGAAAAAGTTCGAGATAATATTTGTTGATGATGGCAGCATTGATAATTCACTTCAGATATTGAAGGGATTTGCAGAACATGAACAGGTGAAAGTTGTAGAATTGACCAGAAACTATGGCCAGCATGCGGCGATTATGGCCGGCTTTTCGATCTGCACGGGGAAAATCGTCATCACTATGGATGCCGATTTGCAAAATCC
>Ga0068714_10006129_pt1 | contig 12389 bp, 8 predicted proteins | sample MTBNYHSulfiMetaG_FD_62988 | JGI IMG/M metagenome (GOLD analysis project Ga0068714, IMG submission 62988) | Enrichment culture microbial communities from rom New York Harbor, USA that are MTBE-degrading - MTBE-NYH (New York Harbor Sulfidogenic)... | ecosystem: Environmental > Aquatic > Marine >... | reverse complement strand
AACGGCAGCTACGTTGCGATCGTCACCAACGGGGGCGGCGGGACGAGCTTCTGCCGCGGACGTGCCGTGACGCGGTGGCGGGAGGACTGCACCCGCGATCCCGGAAGCCAGTTCGTCTATCTGCGCGATGTCCACACCGGCGCCGTCTGGTCCGCGGCCTACCAGCCCACGGCCAAGGAGCCCGACAGCTACCTGGTGGAGCTCCTCGCCGAGAAGGCATCGTTCGAGCGGCTCGACCACGGCATCGCAACGCGTCTCGAGGTCGCCGTCTCACCAGGGGACGACGTCGAGGTCCGGCGTGTCTCGCTGACGAATCAAAGCGACCGTCCCCGCGAGATCGAGCTGACGAGCTACGTCGAGGTGAGTCTGGGGTCGTTCGCCGAGGACGTCGCCAGCCCCGCGTTCGGGAGGCTCTTCGTCGAGACGGAGTGGATTGCCGAGAACACGGCGCTCCTGGCGCGGCGCCGGCCGCGCTCCGCTCACGACCCGGCGCCTGTCGGGTTCCACGTCCTCGCCATGCACGGGCCGACGCAAGCCCAAGTCGAGTGGGAAACCGACCGGATGCGCTTCCTGGGGCGCGGGCGCGGCCCCGACAACCCGCAGGCCATGGACGGGCGCGCGCTGTCGGGGACGACCGGTGCGGTGCTCGACCCGATCCTGAGCCTCCGGACCCGGCTGCGGCTCGCGCCCGGGGGGTTCGCCCGCGTCTCGTTCACCACCGGCGTTGCCGACGACGAGCCCGCCGCACGTGAGCGTGCACAGAAGTACCACGACCACGGGGTCGCCTCCCGCGCCTTCGCGTTGGCTTTCACCCAGGTACAGGTGTCGCTGCGACATCTCGGCATCTCCCTTGAACAGGCCCAGCTCTTCGAACGGCTCGGATCCCGGGTCTTCTTCTCCGACGCATCCCTCCGGGCCGACGAGGAGACCCTGGCGAAGAACACACTGGGGCAGGACGGCCTCTGGAGGTTCGGCATCTCGGGCGATCTCCCGATCGTTCTCGCCCGCGTGAAGGAGCCGGACGACCTGCAGCTCGTCAGGCAGGTCCTGACCGCCCACGAGCACTGGCGCCTGAAGGGCCTGATGGCGGACGCCGTGATCCTGAACGAGCACTCGGCAAGCTACCGCGAAGAAATGAGCCAGCAGCTCGAGCAACTCGTCGACGCCGGCCCGTGGAGTGCATGGAAAGGCAAGCCCGGCGGCGTGTTTCTCCTCCAAGGCGACTCGATGCCGGAGGCCGAGAGGGTCCTCCTGAGCGTGGTCGCCCGGGCGGTCCTCTCCGGCGACCGCGGCACCCTGGAGCAGCAGCTCGACCGCCCGGAGCCGGAGCCTCCACTCCCGTTGAGCACAGTGCCAGTTGACGAGTCGCCAGACCGAGGGCGCGCGGAAGCTGGACCGGATCCTCCGCCGCTCCTCCTCGAGAACGGCCTCGGCGGCTTCACCCGCGACGGCCGCGAGTACGTCGTCGTCCTCGAGGGCGACCGGGAGACGCCCCTTCCCTGGGTCAACGTGCTCGCCAACCCGCGCTTCGGGAGCATCGTCACCACCTCCGGGTCGGCTCACACCTGGTCCGAGAACAGCCGCGAGAACCGGCTCACGCCGTTCGCGAACGACCCGGTCACCGACCCGACCGCCGAGGCGATCTTCGTCCGCGACGAGTCAAGCGGCGCCCTGTGGGGCGCCACACCGGCGCCCCTCCGGCGGACGCCGCGCTCTCCGCGCTGGGTGGTGCGACACGCGGCGGGGGTGACGCGTTTCTCCCGCGCCGCGCACGGCATTTCGCACGAGCTGGCGATCTTCGTGGCTCGAGAGGAACCGGTGAAGCTGTCTCTCCTGACGTTGACGAACCGCTCCGACCGGCCGCGGCGCCTCACACTGTTCTCATACAGCGAGTGGCTGCTCGGCCCACCCATTGCGGGCGGCCCGAGGTTCGTCACGACCGAGCGCGACGGTGAAACCGGCGCGGTCCTGGCGCGCGACCTGTACGGCCAGGAGAGGGAACGCGTCGCGTTCACAGCCGCGAGCGAGCCGCTCCTCGCCGCCACCGGGGACCGGCTGGAGTTCCTCGGCCGCAACGGCTCGCTGTCCCGTGCGGCAGCGCTCCGCCGGCCGCTCCTGCAGAACCGCTTCGGCGCCGGACTCGATCCGTGCGCAGCCTTGCAGACGGTGGTGGACCTGGAACCCGGCGCAAGTCGGCGCGTCGTGTTCCTGCTCGGGCAGGGGCGGGACGCGGCGGAGGCCCGCGCGCTCCTGGGGCTGTTTGCGGGCAAGAACGGCGCGGCGGCCGCCGAGGACGAGCTCGCCCGAGTGGAGACGTTCTGGGATGACACGCTGGGCGCCGTGCGGGTCACCACCCCCGACGACTCCTTCGACGTCCTGGTCAACAGGTGGCTCCTCTACCAGGACCTGGCGTGCCGCCTCTGGGCGCGCTCCGGCTACTCCCAGTCGAGCGGCGCGTACGGCTTCCGCGACCAGCTCCAGGACGTGCTGGCGCTCATGCTCACGCGCCCGGACCTCACCCGCGAGCACATCCTGAGAGCGGCTGCGCGCCAGTTCGTGGAGGGGGACGTGCAGCACTGGTGGAACGCCCCTGGCGGCCAGGGCATTCGTACCCGGTGCTCGGACGATCTACTCTGGCTCCCCTACGCGGCTGCCGAGTACGTCAAGGCCACGGGAGACCGGGCCGTCCTCGACGAGCGGGTGCCGTACCTCGAGGCGCCTGCCGTTCCGCCCGGGCAGCCCGAGGCGTACGGGATCCCAACCGTCTCCGGCGAAACGGGCACGCTGTTCGAGCATGGCACGAGAGCGGTCGATCGGGCGCTGACCGCCGGCGCGCACGGCCTTCCGCTCATCGGCAGCTGCGACTGGAACGACGGCTTCTCAAACGTCGGCCCCGAGGGCCGCGGGGAGAGCGTCTTCGTCGGCTGGTTCCTCCACACCGTCCTGGGGGCCTTTGCCCCCTTGTGCGAGGAGCGGGGCGAGGCCACCCGCGCGGCGCGCTACCGCGCCGAGCGCGAGCGTCTGGGGACCATCCTGGAGCAGAGCTGGGACGGCGAGTGGTACCGGCGCGCGTACTTCGACGACGGCACCCCGCTGGGGTCGTCCCACAACGACGAGGGCAAGATCGACTCGGTGGCCCAGACCTGGGCCGTGCTCTCGGGGGCCGCGCCGCACGACCGCGCCGAACGCGCCATGAGCTCCGTGCGCGCCCACCTGGTCCGGCGCGGTTCGGGCGTCATCCTGCTCCTGGCGCCACCCTTCGACCGTACGGCTCTCGACCCGGGGTACATCAAGGGCTACATCCCCGGGATTCGGGAGAACGGAGGGCAGTACACCCACGCGGCGGCGTGGGTCGTCCTCGCGCTCTCGCGCCTCGGGAGCGGCGACGAGGCGGTGGAGCTCTTCCACATGCTCAACCCCGCCAACCACTCGCGGACGGCGGGCCAGGTCGAGCAGTACATGACCGAGCCCTATGCGGTCGCGGGGGATGTCTACGACCACCCGGCGCACCGTGGGCGCGGCGGCTGGACCTGGTACACCGGTGCGGCCGGCTGGATGTACCGGGTCGCCTTGGAGGGGATCCTCGGGCTCGAGCGTCGCGGCGCATGCTTCACGCTGAACCCGTGCATCCCTTCGTCGTGGCCGACCTACTCCATCGACTGGCGCATCGGCACGACCCACTACACGATCGTGGTGGAGAACCCGGAACGGCGCTGCCGGGGCGTGGCGAGCGTGGAGCTCGACGGATCGCCCGCCGACCCGGCCGCGATTCCGCTCGCAGACGACGGGGGCGTGCACCGGGTGCGGGTCGTGCTCGGCGCGGGCGCCGTCACAGCAGCGGGCTGAGGAGGTTCAGGGCGGACTCGAGGAGGCGCTGGCCCGCGCTCGTCCGCGCCAGGGACGCGAGGGTCACCTCGGCGCTCTGCGCCAGGTCCTGCTCGAAGAGCTCGGCGGCCACCAGGAGCGCGGTCCAGGCGGACAGCTCCCATCCCAGACCGGGAACCATCTGCAGCAGGGAGTGCACCGGCCCCTCGGTGAGATGTGGAAAAGGTCGCACGCGCCGGCAGCCTCCGCAGGGGCGCCCCGGGGGTCGGCTGTCGACAGCGGGCGCCCCGGGGGTAGTTTCTACCCGCGTGGCGGTCCTGCTCCAGGGTAGTAAGTGCTCTTCTCGGTGAGAGATCCGAGGACTAGATTGGAGATGCCTTCGGAAAGGGCGGTGTCTCATGAGAATGAAACGCATGGGGGTAGCTCGAGCAGGCTCCGTGGTCGGCACGATCAGGCGCTAGCCGGATACCAGGTCGGTCATGAACGGATCGCACCGGGCTCACGGCGACTCGATCCAGAGTAGCGACTCCGGCGTGAGCCCGGGTCCAGGGAAGACGCCGGGCCCTCCGTACCAAGCAGCCGGAACGGAGGCGGCGGGGCCACCCAACGCGGCTCGCGAGCGGATGCGGGCCCTCTTTGCACGTCTGCGCGTCGCCCGCCGCCTGGCCGCAGTGCTGAAAGCCAGGCGCCGCCGCCGTGCAATGCTCCTTGCCGTCGCGCTCCTTTCCTTGGCGCTGCTCCTGTCCCCGGCGGCGTGGCTGGTCCAGCACGTCTACTTCAGCCGCTCCGAGGTGCCCGACCTCGAGCAGTTCATCCGGTTCGAGCCGCCCACGACCGGGATCGTCCGCGACGCTCGCGGCGAGGTGCTGATCGAGCTGGCGCGCGAGTACCGCCGGGTCGTGACCTTCGACGAGGTGCCGGTCATCCTGCGCCAGGCGATCCTGGCCGCCGAGGACAAGAACTTCTTCACCCACTCCGGCGTGGACTACCGTGCCGTGCCGCGGGTGGTCCAGAAGGCGGCGTCGCGCTCGCTGGCTGAGTGGTGGAGGGGCGACAGCGGGTTTCGGCTCTGCCTGCCCCAAGGGGGTTCGACCATCACCCAGCAGCTCGTGCGCGGCTACTTCCTGCAGAACCTGACGAGGCGCACCGACGGGGATGCGCTGTTCCACGCCGGCGTGGGCCCGACCCGGCTCCTCTCCCTGGTCCTGGGAGCCCCCGCCATGAACAAGCTCCTGCGGAAGATGGAGGAGGTGCGCCTGACGCTCTGGCTCGAGCAGGAGATGCACAAACGGTATGGATCGCAGGAGCAGGCCAAGCGCGAGATCTTCGGACGCTACGCCAGCTTCATCTACCTGGGCAGCGGCCGCTATGGCTTTGCCGCCGCATCCGAGTACTACTTTGGCAAGCCCTTGTCGAGCTACACGGCGGACGACGCGGGCGACGCAGCGCTCCTGGCTGCGATCGGCAAGTCGCCGCAGGACTATGCCCCCGAGCCCGGCAACCAGCGGGTGCTGGGCCGCCGCAACCAGATCCTCGCTTTGATGGCGCGCAACGGGTACATCCCGGAGAGTCTCGCTACGCGCTGCCAGGCCGAACCGATCCGCGTCGCCCTTCACAGCCCGGTCAAGACCGACGCTCCCGCCGCGATCGAGCACGTCCTCGACGAGCTGACCCGGCGCGGCGGGAGTCGCTGCCGCGTGGAAGACCTCTTCCAGGGGCGGATCGTGGTCCGCTCGACGGTCGACGCGCGGGTGCAGACGATCGTGAACGAAGCTCTCGAGCACGGTCTGGCCCGGTACGAGAAGCGGCACCCCAGGGGGAAGGGGTTGATCCAAGGCTCGGTCGTCGTGCTCGGCAACGCCAACGCTGCGATCCTGGCCGAGGCTGGTGGGCGGCAGGTCTACGGAGACCGCGACTCCCGCTACTCCGACTACAACCGCGTCACGGGCTCGCGGCGCCAGCCGGGCTCCGCGATGAAGCCGCTGGTGTACCTGGCCGCATTCGAGTCGGGGATGGACCTCGACACCCCGGTGCCCGACGAGCCCATCGAGGTGCCGCTGGGGGGCGACGGCGGCACCAAGTGGATCGCCAACTACGACAACCAGTTCAAGGGCCCGATTCCGATGCGCCAGGCCCTGGCCGAGTCGCGCAACGCCGCGGCCGTGTGGATCACGCGTGAGATCGGCGTGGACACCGTGATCCGGACCGCCAACGAGATGGGGATTCGCACCCCGCTGCGACCCTACCTGTCCACGGCGCTCGGGGCGTCGGAGGTGCAGCTGCTGGAGCTGGCGGACGCCTATCGCGCGATCGCCTCGGGCGTCCTCGCGGAACCGCACGTCATCGACCGCGTGACCGACGTCTCCGGCGACGGGCTGTACGAGGCACCGCGAGGCGTGCGGGTGGTCTCCTCCGCGGCCCTGCGCTCGATCCAGGAAGGGCTCCGGGGCGTGGTTCGTCTCCCCGACGGCACCGCCCACAGCCTCGACGCCCCCGGTTTCCCGATCCCGGTGATGGGCAAGACCGGGACCACGAGCGACTTTCGCGACGCGCTCTTCGTGGGGTCCACCTACGGGACCCTGGGGATCACCGTGGCGGTCCGGATCGGCTTCGACGACAATCGCCCTCTGGGGCAACGGGAGACCGGCGGGCGCACGGCGCTGCCGATCTTCCGCGAGATCATGCTCCGCGTCTACAGGGACGAGCTCGTCGGAAAGGCGCCGCCCTTCCCGGGCGAGATCGAGGACGGGATCGACCAGTACCTGGCGACGCAGGCGGTGACGGGGGCGGGTGGTGACGAGTGGTCCGGGCCGAGTCCCGACGGGCCGATCCCGGGTTCACAGTCCAGCGAGACAACGAGTGCTCCGTGAACGTCCGGCCGCGCGATGTCGACCCCGACCACCGCTCGCGAGCGGCGAGCCGGGTCGAGCAGGGCGTGGCGGTACGGGGGTGGGCGATCGAGGGCGGGCGCCGCGGAGGTAGTTTCTACCCACGTGGCGGTCCTGCTCCAGGGTAGTAAGTGCTCTTCCCCGTATGAAATCCCAGGACTAGATTGGAGTCGTGTACGGGCCAGATGGTATCTCGTCAAACGCGAAGTCGCCGTGCTGGCTGGCTCTCAAACCTTCGGGAAAGGACGGTCTCTCATGAAACGTGGATATGTCGTGATGGCAGCCTCTCTGATCGGTGTCGGCGTGCTGGCGCTTTCCGGGTGCGCTTCCTCGATGGTGCCCGAGGGCACGCGGCACTCGGACTCAGGGGTCACGTCGGTGATCAACGAGTCGCTGCAGTCCAACGACACGGTGAAGGCGCGACAGGTGGACGTCGAGACCCGCGAGGGCATCGCGTACCTGACCGGCGTGGTGGACACGGAGGAGGCTCGCCGAGAGGCCGCGCGGGTCGCGTGGCGCACGGAAGGCGTGGACGGCGTCGTGAACGATCTCACCGTCGGGGAGAGGACGGTCGGCAGTTGGATCGACGACGTGATGATCAGCTCGAAGGTCAAGTCGAAGCTCATCGCCAACTCAGAGGTCAAAGCCGGGGACATCGACGTGAGCTCCTCGCAAGGGGTGGTGACCCTGATCGGCCGCGTCAGCTCCCAGGTCATCAAGAGCGACGCCGAGCGCATCGCACGCGGTACTGCGGGCGTCAAGGGCGTCAACAACGAGCTCCTGGTCGGCAAGATCAGGTCATAGGCTCGCCGAGACTGGAGGATTGCCATGCTGTGGACCATTCTCGTCATTCTCCTCGTGCTGTGGCTGGTCGGTCTCGTCACCTCCCACACGATGGGCGGCCTCATCCACATCCTGTTGGTTGTGGCGGTGATCATCCTGATCGTCAGGCTCGTCTCCGGACGACGGGTTCTCTAGCAGCGAAGTGGCCGCGAAAAGACGTTCGAACCCAATGGCAACGGTGAACAGGCGGATCACGGTCGCTTCCCGGCCGGTGGGCTTGCCCAAGGTGTCGGACTTCGACCTTGTCTACTCCCCGTTGCCCTCCCTTGCCGCAGGCGAAGTGCTGCTCCGGTCGGTCTACCTGTCGCTCGACCCCTGCACGCGAGCGCGGATGCGCGAAGCCCAGCCCAGTGGCCGGGCGGTTGCCATCGGAGAGACCATTCCCGGTCGGGCGGCTGCCTTCGTGCTGGAGTCCTCGGATCCTGATTTTCGACCTGGTGACGCGGTTGAGGGGATGCTGGGATGGCAGGAGTACGCCGTGGCCCAGGGGAGCGAGCTGAGGAAAGTCGACCCCAGCCTCGCGCCAATCTCCACGGCTCTCGGGGTGCTGGGCATCCCGGGGCTGGTGGCGTACTTCGGCCTGCTGGATGTCTGTGACCCACAACCGGGGGAGACCGTCGTGGTGTCCGGGGCGGAAGGCGCGGTCGGGATGGTCGTCGGCCAGATCGCGAGGATCAAGGGGTGCCGCGTCGTCGGCGTGGCGGGCTCCGACGCCGCGATCCCGTGGCTGCTCGACGGGCTCGGCTTCGACGGCGCGTTCAGCTACAGGACTGCTGCGGAATGCCACGCCAAGCTCACAGAGCTCTGTCCAGCGGGCGTCGACGTCTACTTCGACACCGTGGGCGGGGCCGTGACCGACGCAGTCATGCGTCTGATCAACGTCGGGGCGCGGACCGCGTTCTGCGGGGAAATCTCGCAGCGCAACCTGGAGGGGAGCGAGACCGGGCAGCCCGGGCAGGGTCAACCGGTCGTCAGGCAGGCCACGGCGCAGAGGGTCCGGGTCCGCGACTACGCCGGACGTTTCCCCGAGGCCCTCGAACAGCTGGTCATGTGGCTGCGCCAGGGAAGGATGAAGTACTGGGAGGACGTCGCCCAGGGTCTCGAGGCGGCGCCGCGGGCCTTCATCGGAATGCTGCAGGGCGAAAACCAGGGACAACAACTGGTGCAGCTGTCGGAGCCGTGACGGCTCGCGCCGCGGATGGGCTCGGCTACAGCAGGTCGTGCTCCTCGGCGTAGCTCACCAGCTCGACCCGGCTCTGCAGCCCGAGCTTGCCCATCAGGTTGGCGCGGTGGTTCTCGACCGTGCGCACCGAGAGGCCGAGCAGCTCGGCGATCTGCCGGTTGGTGTTTCCCCTGGCGAGCAGCCGCAGGACGTCGAGCTCGCGGGGGGTCAGCTCAAACGCCGGCGCCCCGCGCCGGTGCTCCGTGGTGACGGGCTGCTCGAGCAGCGCTCGGGTCATCGCGGGGTGGACGTAGATGTCGCCACGGCTCGCCGCATGGATTGCCTGGATGAGCTCGGAGCCTTCGGCCCGCTTGATCACGTAGCCGGCGGCACCAACGCGGAGCGCCTCGCGGAGCAGGCTCTCGTCCTCGTGCATGGTGAGGAACAGCACGGTGATCCCCGGGTGCTCCTCCTTCAGCCGCCTCGCAGTCCTGATGCCGTCCTCGGGGGGCATGGTGATGTCGATTAGGACCAGGTCAGGGTCCAGCGTCTCGGCGAGGCGCAGCGTCTCCGTGCCGTCCCCCGCCTCGCCCACGACCTCGAGGCCGGGGTCGGCGCCGAGCACTGCCCGGATGCCGGAACGGACGACGGGGTGGTCGTCAGCGATCAGGATGCGGATCGGCACACGGCACCTCCACCACGAGGGTGGCACCTTTCCCGGGCTGGCTCTCCACCGTCAGGGTCCCGCCCAGGGCCTCGGCTCGTTCCCTGAGCCCGAGCAGACCCAGGTGATCCCCCCGCAGGACCCGGTCCGGCTCGAACCCGACACCGTCGTCCTCGACCATTATTGTGATTTGGTCGCCGCGACGCTCCACCAGCACGTCGACCCGGGTCGCGCCGGCGTGGCGCAAGACGTTGGTCATCGCCTCCTGGACCACTCGGTAGAGAGACGACTCCACCTCCAAGGGGAGGCGCTCGTTCGTGAATCCGCGCTCCTTGTAGCGAACCGTGAGCCCGGACCTGCCCCCGATCGGCCGCAGGTACTCTCGCAGGGCCGCCCGAAACCCCAGGTGTTCGAGGCTCGCGGGTCGCAGGTCCGCGGCCAGGCGGTGCAGACCGTCGAGGATAGCGTCGGTCCTCTGCACGAGCTCCTCAACCCGTCCGGCAACGCTGCCGCCCTCCGCGGCCTCTCTCTCCAGCAGCCGGAGCCCGATGCGCAGCGAGACCAGGGCCTGACCGGCCTCGTCGTGAAGGTCCCGCGCAATGCTGCGCCGCTCGCTCTCCTGCGCTTCGACGAGACGGCGAGAGAGCAACCTCATCCGCTTCGTCGACGCCTGCACCTGCTCGAAGAGAACCGCGTTCTCGACCGCGACCGAGGCCTGGGACGACATCGCCTCGGCCAGCCTCACGTGCTCCTGGCTGAAGTAGCCGGCCTCGCGCTTGGACAGCGAGAACAACCCGGCCACGCTGCCCCGCGCGAACAGAGGAACCCCCATCCAGCTCGCCTCGGGCGAGCGGTCCGGTGGCAGCTTCCAGTCGGGGCAAGCGTGGACGTCGGGGATCAGGACCGCGGTGCCGGTCGTCAGGATGCCGTGGACGACCGGGTGGTCGGTCGGGTCGAACTGCGACCGCAGCTCGGGCGCCAGCGGAACGACGCGCTCGCCGTCGAATATGGCCCGGACCGAGACCCGCGACGCCTCCTCGAGGAGCATGACGCTGGCGCGGTCGAAGGGGACCATCCGCCGCAGGCGCTCGAGCAGGGTGGCCAGCACGGTCTCGCGGTCGAGGCTCCGGGTCAGCGCCACGGTCGCCTCGCGGAGCGCGTCGGCAGTGGTCCGGGCGCGCTGCTCGGCCTGGTAGGCGAGCCAGCTGGCGGTCACGTCCCGGGCAACGGTCAGCACCGACGCTGTGGCCCCCCCCGGCCCGACTTCCGCAACGAGCCGGCAGTCGAAGTACCGCGTCCCGTCCACGGCCGGGTAGGCGAACTCGATCTTCTCGGGCTGTCCAGTCGCGAAGACCCTCTCAAGGGCCGCGTCCCACACCTCGACCAGCTCGGACGACATCCCCATCTCTCGGTTCGTCTTGCCCACGAAGTCCTGGGCCGGGCGGCCGGTGACATGCTCGACCGCGGGGCTGACATAGAGGTGCCGCAGGTCCGAGTCGAAGCGCGAGATGATGTCGGGCAGGTTCTCGACCAGCACCCTGAACTGCTCCTCGGCCTCGTACAGGTGCGCGGCGCCCTCGAGCACCTCCCTCTCGAGGGCATTCCGCTTCTTCTCGAGGCCGTTGACGGTGCGGCTCCTGAGGATCGCCACGGCGGCCATCTCGGCAAAGACCTCGGCGAGCTGGGAGTCGGCCGCAGAAAACTCCCCCGCCTTGTTGACCAGACCGAGGAGCCCGGCGACCTCGCCGGCGACGATGACCGGTGCCAGGAGCACGCGCTCCAGAGCTGCGTCATCGGTCGCACGGGACGCCTTCGCCGCGCCCTCAGCCAGGCCGTTGGCGATGACCACCCGGCCGCTCTCGGCGGCGCGGGCGCACAGGGGGCGAAGCGGCACGGGCAAGCCGGCGGCAGGGTCCAGCCCGAGGCTGCCGGGGTCGAAGCAGACGACCTCGAGGCCCTCCCCGGCCGGCAAGCGCAGGGTCACGAAACCGGCATCCGCGCCGAGGAGCGCCTTGCAGCCCTCCAGGATCGCACTCGCGGCGTCGGGGAAGGCGCGGTTCTCCAAGAGAGCGCGCGCCGCCCTCAGCAGCGCGGTGACCTCCTCGCTGCGGCCGTTCCCCTTTCTGTTCGACGTCCTCACCAGACCTTCCTCGCGCCGCGCCAGCCCCTCACCACCGTCTCAGGGTTGGGTTGCGAACGTCGGGGCGCGCGACTCGGCGGCGGATACCCTGCCACAAACATAGCACCGACCGCGGCGCCGCGGGTAGCTGCCGCGACCACCGGGGGAGGTCGCGCCGGCCGGGTAGTTCCTACCTGGTCCTCGGCTGCGCCGCTGGGTAGTAAGTGCTCTTCCCTGCGGAAGATCCGAGGACTAGATTCGACATCGGTACTGAGAGGGACCGTGCCCCATGAATCGCACACTCGTCGCGACGGCAGACCTCCCGGCCGATGCCGGGCCGCTGCCGTCTGCCGATTGCGACTCTCACGACGACCACGTCGAACGGAAAGGAGAGGTTGATATGCAGATGAAGCCTCTGTCCGACAGGGTTCTCCTGAAGCGGGTCGAGCCGAAGGAGCAGGCTCGGGGCGGGATCATCATCCCGGACACCGCGAAGGAAAAGCCCCAGGAAGCCGAGGTGGTGGCGGTCGGCGACGGCAAGCTCGACGACAACGGCAATCGCATCCCGATGACGGCCAAGGCGGGCGACCGCGTCCTCATCGGTAAGTACACGGGCCAGGACATCAAGATCGACGACGTCGAGCACATCATCGTCCGTGAGGACGAGATCCTCGCCATCATCGAGAAGTAGGGGAGGCACGCATGGCAGGCAAGCAGATCGTCTACTCCGAGGAGGCGCGGGCCAAGATCCTCGCCGGCGTCAACAAGCTCGCCAACGCGGTCAAGGTCACCCTCGGCCCGGCGGGTCGCAACGTCATTCTCGAGAAGAAGTTCGGGTCCCCGACCATCACCAAGGACGGGGTCACCGTGGCCAAGGAGATCGAGCTC
>Ga0068714_10006128_pt1 | contig 12390 bp, 10 predicted proteins | sample MTBNYHSulfiMetaG_FD_62988 | JGI IMG/M metagenome (GOLD analysis project Ga0068714, IMG submission 62988) | Enrichment culture microbial communities from rom New York Harbor, USA that are MTBE-degrading - MTBE-NYH (New York Harbor Sulfidogenic)... | ecosystem: Environmental > Aquatic > Marine >... | reverse complement strand
CCGGACTTCCGCAGCTCGTAGGCTGTTTCGCTCCTCGTCGAAGGCGTTTGCCCTGCTCAGAGCGTTTTCGATAGCTCCAAAGTCCCGAAATGCGTAGGCACACGAGTTCTTGACTTGAGCAGGTGCTTCTGACTATCTTGTAGGCGTGTACCTGCGAGAGACACGACGCAAGAACAGAGACGGCTCGGTGGTCAGCTACCTGCAGCTCGCCCACAACGAGCGCCACCCCGAGACCGGCAGCCCCGTGGCCCGCGTGATCCACAACTTCGGGCGTGCCGACCAGGTCGACCGCGAAGCCCTGCGCCGCCTCGTCGCCTCGATCTCACGGGTCCTTGAGCCCGCTGAGGCCGCCGGCGGCGGCCTTGCGGAGGTCGAGGTCGTCGAGGCGCGCCGCTGCGGCGGCGCCTACGTGCTCGACGGGCTGTTCCAACGGCTCGGCGTGACGGCTGCCCTGCGCAAGGCCGCCGCCGGCCGCCGCTTGGACGCTGACCTCACCGAGCGCATCTGCTTCGCGCTCACGGCGCAGCGGGCCCTGGAGCCCGCCTCCAAGCTGGCGGCCACGCGCTGGACGGCCGAGCGCGTCGCCATCGAGAGTTGCCCGGCGTTCACCGACGATGCCGCCTACCGCGCCATGGACTTCCTCCTCGCCGCCTTGCCGGAGATCGCCGAAGGCGTCTTTGCGAGCACCGCAAGCCTCCTCAACCTCGCCTGCGACGTGATCTTCGTCGATACCTCCTCGACCTACTTCGAGACCGATGCCGCCGACGCGGAGGTCGAGCTCGCCGGCGTCGTCGACGAGGCCGATGCGCGGGCCGCATCGGCGGCAAGCAGCGCGGATGCGGGTGGCCCCGAGGAGGCGGCCACGCGGCGCTTCAGCCGGCACTCCAAGGACAAGCGCACCGACCTCCCCCAGGTGGTGATCGGCATGGCCGTGACGCGCGAGGGCATCCCCGTGCGCTGCTGGACCTTCCCGGGGAACGCGTCAGACCGGCTGATCATCCGCACCATCCACGACGACCTCGTGGGCTGGAAGCTGAACCGTGTGCTCTGGGTCGCCGACCGCGGCTTTGCCTCGGTGGCGAACCGCGCCTACCTGCAGCGGGGCGGCGGGCACTACGTGCTCGCCGAGCGCCTGCGTGGCGGCAGCGCCGAGGCGCGCGAGGCGCTCGCCCGCGCGGGCCGCTACCGGCAGGTGGCCGGCGACCTCCGCGTCAAGGAGGTGCGCATCGGTGGGGGGGTGCGGGCACCGCGCTTCGTCGTCGTGCACAACCCCGAGGCGGCCGAACGCGATGCTCACGTGCGTGAGAGCCTCACCCGCTACCTCGAAGAGCAGATCGCCGGCTCGGACGAGTGGCCGCAGCGGCGCCGCGACGAGCTCGTCGGCACGCTGAAGACGACCCCCGCCCTCTACCGCCTCCTGCGGCGCACCAGGCAGGGCCTCCTGCGCCTCGACCGGGCCGCCGCAGCGCGCGAGGCGAAGCTCGACGGCAAGTGGCTGCTGCGTACCTCGGACGAGAGCCTCACAGCCGAAGACCTGGCCGCCGCCTACAAGCAGCTCTACCAGGTCGAGCGCGGCTGGCGCGACATGAAGGGAGCGCTCGGTCTGCGCCCCGTCTTCCACCACCGCGAGGACCGCATCCGCGCCCACGTGCAGCTCTGCTGGCTCGCGCTGCTCCTCATCCGCGTCGTCGAGAACGCGACTGGCGAGACCTGGCGATGCGTGCGCGAGGAGCTCGATCGCATGCACCTCGTGACCCTCGAAAGCCGCGAGGGCCGCGTCGTGCGGCGCTCGCGCACGACCGCCGGCCAACGCCGCATCCTCGCCGCCCTCGAACTACCCGAGCCGCCTCTCTTCAGCGCCTTCGAGGTCGTCGCGAGCGCAGACTGAAGGGTTCGCGTCTCAGGCTCGCCGTAGTAACACGACCCTTTCTGCCTTCGGCACCTCTTCTACCTGCAAACGGACGCTTTCCTGGCACGTCGTGTGCCTATCATCTGCGGAAGTCCGGTCAGTGGAACGTCTCCCGCAGGCGAGGCGCAACAGGAAGCTCACACTGTTGTGCCCACCGACGTCTTCGCGGGAGCCGGCGCTGCGGACTACGAACGCCTGCACCCGGATGCTCGGTGTCCCACGCCAGTTCGCTCAACACCGCCCCGCGACCAGCTCCGACCCGATTCCTGCCGATGGGCGATCCAGGAAGCCCGTTCCACCAACAACCACCGAACGGAACACGCTGACTGCTCCCTGGACGCCACGCAGCGGCGCAGTCGCTCAGGCACCCGAGCCTTCGTCTTCGTCGGTTTCGACGCCGCGCACCTTGTTCACCGCGGGCACACCGCGCGCCAGCGCGCCCGGGGGCACATCCCGGGTCACAAGGGAACATGCGCTCACGACGGCCCCATCACCCACATGGACGTCGCCCGCCACGACCGCGTTCGCGCCGATAACGACTCCATCGCCGATGACAGGGACGCCGGCACTCGATGCACCAATCGTGACACCGTGTGAAATCCGGCAGTCTTTCCCGATGACCGCCTCTGCGTTGATCACGATCAGGCCTGGGTGCGAGAAGCGCAGACCAGGTCCGACCACGGCGGTATCCGGGAGGCTGATGCCTGTGCAGATTTCAATCGGTCTTCGTAGCGCACTCATGCTCAGGAGACCGAGTTGACGAACGCGCGGCGGGAGATTGCCTTGGCGAAGAGCCCGGCTCATGCGGTAGTGCAGCAGGGCCCATAGCTCGCGACGAGTCGCGACCATGATTGAGGCGTGCGGGGGCGTGTCGGCATTGCCGCGCAGCCGCCATGACGCGGGATCGTAGCAATCCAAGTCCGCTCTGAAGTCCGACAGCCAGCTCATGTCATCAACCCGCAGCCTGTGCGGCGCATAACCCCCTCGCACCTGGAGAAGAGGCTCGTGCCTGGCATTATGAAGGTGAGGGGGACTTATTGGTACCCCTGAGCGCATTGCACCTGGGAACCTAGGCACGCGGCCTACCTGTCAGGTGTCCCACCCTCAAGGAAAGATGAACGCTTGGTCTTCCTGGCTGGGACTCGGCCGGCCCCGCGCCGTCATTGTGATGATGATGGCGCTCAATGACCGGGTGCGCACGCCGAGCGGGGCCGCTCGCAGGCAGGCGGCACGCTTGAATACAGGAACCACCGGACGTCCAGCCGCCGCGCGAACGACCCCAGGCATCGCACCAGTTGGCCGAAGCCGGTCAGCCCTGGCGAACGGGGATTGGAACCGGCCGAGCGGGCAAGGGGACAACGGTGGCGCCGCTCGGGACGTCGTTGGCCACAACGGCACCCGCGCCAACGGTCGCGCCGTCCCCGATCGTGATGTCGCCGATAACGATCGCCCCCACGTAGATGCTCACGTCGTCGCCGATCGTCGGCAGCTCATCTTGGCCTCTGTACCCGACCACCACGTGCTGGCCGACGACGAAGTTCGCACCTATCGACTTGGCGCCGACCATGGTGGAATCACCGTGAAGGATGAAGCACCCAGGCCCCAGCGACTCGGGATGGAAGATCAGGGTCGGGTGTGGGCGCCAAAGCGCGCGGAGAAGCGGCAACATCGCCCGGGGCGGCACCGATGAACAGCGACTGAGTCGATAGTAGACCAAGGTTCGAAATGCCCTGGACTCGGCGATGTAGGCGGCGGTCAAGGCAACCGCACCGTCGGGTACGCCCGGCAGGGACGAGTACTCACACCACTTGCGAACGTCGGCCAAGATCAATTCCCGGGCGGGCGTCGACAAGGCGAGCTGTGCGAGGGGCGCACAGAGCGCCATCTTCAGCTTGGCTCGCCTTGCCCTGAGTCGCTCCAAGCAGTGATGTGATGCCCCGTCAGACATGTACGGGGAGTATACGCGCTCGTATTGTCCGGGACCCACCAGGCAAGGGCCTGTGGGCACGGGACCCGATGCCCCGTTGTCTCGACGGACAATGGATATCCGCCCAGGCGTTCAAGAAACCTGAAGCAACGCCGATGCCAACTCCCAACCAGGAGTGGAGACACCGAGCGAGTCGAATCGCGCGTGACGCCCTCCCGGCCGGGGTCCCCGGTCGTGCCAAGCCTCACTGCCGGACTCCGCGGCGTTCTCCCCGACGACAGGGAGGACTTCGATGACCACAGGACGCATCCCGCGCCTCCGCGCCCCGGCCTTGACCATCGCCATCCTGTTCGCCGCGCTCGCCCTCAGCTTCGCGCTGCTCGGCTCGTTGGCTCTGGCAGACGACAGCACCACGGTCCCGCCTGAGGCGCCCGCAGAAGAGACTGAGGCGACGGCGCCCGTGTCCCCCACCGCGACGGCTTCCACCTCCCTAAGCGCTCGCCAGCCCAGCGACGCCATAGACGGCTCCAAAGCCACCCACTGGGCCGCGATCTCATTCAGATATCCCCAGTGGCTCATGATCGACCTCGGCGCGCGCCAACGCGTAGTCAAATCGAGTATCTCTTGGCTGCGCTCGAAGAAGGTCCGCAAGTACTTCTACCGACTCGAGGGTTCCCTCGACGGCGAGGAGTGGACGTTGCTGGCCGACCGGAGCAAGAAGTCCGCCTTCAACCACACCAACGACACCTTCGACGTCGAGGTTCAGTACTTGCGGGTCACCGTACTCGGCAGCAAGCGAGGACGCGCCGGCATCAAAGAGATCAAGGTAAAGACGGATACGACCGAGGGCGACGAGTGGGCGGTCGTCGCGCCGACGCCGGAGCCTAGCCCCGAACCGACGGAACCGGGCGACGAGTGGGCCGTAGTCACACCAACACCCACGTCGACACCGACGGCCACACCGACCACACCCACGATCAGCTCACTTTCTGCCTCTCACACGGCGATCGGCGCCTCCATCACCATCACCGGGACCGGCTTTGGCTCCGCGCGGGACACGAGCAAGGTCTTCTTCGGTGAGTACAGGAACCCCGTAGGCAGTCGGCCGTGCACGAGGGAAACCTCGTCCTACAGAGCGTGGAGCGACACGTCGATTACCGTGACCGTACCGCCCATGAGTCCGGGTGTGGCCGGTGCGCCCGGGACGTACCACCCTGTCTATGTGGAGGTCGGCGGCAAGCCCTCCAACCGCGTCGACTTCTACATCGATCCCGAGATCACGATCGACGCGAACACGGCTGCGGGGAGCATCCTGCCCAACTCGACTCGAACGGTCCAGACGATCACGTACCCCAGTTCACCGAACAAGGACGGCACCAGGACGTTCACGACGAAGGTCACCTATAACTCCGACACCGGGCCGCGCCCCACGAAGGGCAACTGGGTCGCGAGCGGCACTCACAACGTGCTCTTTAAGGACTGCACGTTCATCGCCACCAACAGCCAGATGAACCCGAACGACACCGGGGTCGTGACGATGGGCTCGTTTGCCGACCCCACTGGACAGCATGACATCTACAATGTCACCTTCTACAATTGCGTTTTCCGCAACAACACGACCGCCGGGTCCAACGGCGAGGGCGCGAACGGCGTGAAGGTCTATCACAACGGCCCCGGCAGGTGGGGCGACTGGACATTCTCCGAGTGTTCCTTCGGCACGCCGAACACTACCACCGGCTCGTTCAGGCGCATGGGTATCGAACTCGTTGAGCCGGTCGGCGGACTGAGCACCTACGACACCGCCTCCCCCAACTACCTGCAGAACATCCGCGTCAGCGACAGCGACTTCGAGACGATGGGCTGCATGGCCTTCTCCTTCGCCACCTATGTCCGCGGCCCCGACAGAGGCGTGCTCATCGACGACTGCACGTTCAAGGGGAACGCCGGTGCGACCGTGTGGGGTTCTTCCATGATCGAGTTCTCCGGCTACGGCATGGAGGTGCGTGACAGCGACTTCTGGGCATGGAAGAGCGTCCTGTTCAGCCTCGAGGGTGACGCCAGAGACATCGGCGGCGGGTACATGGCAGGGACCCCCTGCCGCAGATACTTCAAGAACCTCACGTGCGACATCACGCGCGAGTACGCGACCGGGATGGTCACGGACGGCTGGTCCTACATCGCGATAAGGGACCACGAAGAGTACGACGTCTGGGACGACTGCGACTTCAACTTCGGGACTGCCGCCGGCCGTCACGTCGCCGCATTCAACTACGGTGGTCTCGAGAACACCTGCTTCCACTCGGACATGTCCACGTCCTACATTCACGGATACCAAGGACAAGTTGCGACTCAGCCCACGCGGGCGCAGGACTATTGGAGGACGTGGACCGGAGATTGCGCCGATCCCGCGACGCTCTACTCGGACAACGATTTCCGGTGGCCGATATTCGGGGCGCGACCGTGAAGAGGTGACGCACGGTCGCCGTTCACATCGACGCCGACCAGCCGGGCGGTGCGCGGTCGGTTCGATCTGTGTGGCTCCTGGCTTGTCTGCTCTCGTTGGCGTGGCAAGAACCCCGCAATCGGCTCGCGCGCGGAGTTGAGACCCCCGGCTGGGTCTTTGAGATCGGGCCGGGAGCGGTAGGGTGTGTACTCCGGTGACAACGCGCCGCCTTTGCGCCCAGCAAGAGCGCGACCTACTGTGAGTGTGCGCGGCGCAGTGCCGTGCCCTGAGGGATGCGCTCGCTTTGCCGGGACGCGACTCCGGTGTCGTGGGCAGCCTCCCGGGACTCTCTGGGAAAGAGCGGATGCCATGGACCTGCTGCTCGAGATCGCCGTCATGAGCGTTCGCAGATCGCGTCAAATCATGGAGCTCGGTGCCCTGTCGGGGTTGTTCGCCGGCCTGGTTCTCGCCGCGGCCGGGCTCCGGCCCTCGTTCCAGAAGACCGGTCTGCTCGTGGGCGGAGTGCTGCTCGTGGTGGGCTTCGTGCTCATCATCATCGCCTGGCACTGGGGCTTCGGTATTTGGGACCCGTGAGACCCCAAGGTGTGACGAGGCTGACCACCGCGTGGCCGATCCGCGAGAAGGCCTCGGCGAGAGCTAAGGTGTACACAAGACCAATGGCAGCCACGCTGTCCTGCCCGCGTGCATCTGCGTGCGTACGTCGACGTTAGACGAGACGGACATCACCATCGGACACGCGGCGGCGCTTCTCCTGTCGAGAGAGGCCACTCAAACGGTGGGCATGCGTCGCCATCGCACCGAGGTCACGAAGCTCCCAGTTCGGGGCTCCCCTGGGTCAAAACGCCTTGAGTCCCGGCGATTTCGGCGAAAGCTCGAGCAATGGTCTCGCCGTAGAGTGCGTAGTGGAACCGGGTCTCGGCGACTCGCCGTCCCCGGCGGCCGATGACGGCCGCGCGAGTGGGGTCGGAGAGCAAGTCGGCGATCGCGCGTCCGAAGACGACAGGGTCGTCGGGCGGACATACAACTGCGTCGACCCCGTCGGTGAAGTACAGCGGTATCTCCCCCACTGAGTTGGTGACCACCGGCCGTGCGGCGGCCAGATACTCGCCGATCTTCGTCGGGAACCGCGCTCTTGACTGCTGGTCATCGAAGAGCGGGATGAGAAGGGCGTGCGCGCGTCCGTACAAGTCCAGGAGTTCGGGCCTGCTCAGGTAGCCGACGAGGTCGAGGCGGTCGCCGAGCCCGGCGCGGCGCACTTCGTCCCGCAGCCAATCTGCCCTCGGATCGCTTGAAGCGGCGCCGGTGACGGCGAGGCGACATTCGGGATGGGTGCGCCAGACCTCCTGCATCGCCGAGAGGACGAACCGTATCGTTGCCCTGTAGTCGGGGGATCCCGCGAAGACGACTACGGGTCGCCCGGTGGGGTAGTCACCGGGCTCCTGCTCGCGAACGTCAACAAGTATGGGCACATCAATGACGCGCGCACCCCTCCGCCCCCGATACTCGGCGGTGGCCCACTCATGTAGTGCCGCCGAGATTGTCACCGCGCCGGCCGTCCCAGCCAAAGGTGACCAGAGCCGCTCCAGCGCGGTAGCGTCCGCCTTCTGCGACCATGGGCTCTCGTCGACTTCGCGCACGACCGGCACGTGCAGCAGGCGCAAGAGTGCCATGAAGCAGAACAGACGCAGAGCCGGTCGCGGCGTCCAGAAGCACAGGAGAACGAGATCCAGTAGGCCCTGACGACGCAGTTGCACGAGCCTCCAAGCCCCATGCACCCACCCCCACACGGCGATGAGCCGGCGCGCCGCGAACGAGTCGCGGCGCACCGTGGTGCCGCAAGCGTACTCGAACGGGATGCCCATATACTCGCCGCGTACAACGCAGTTCTCGACGTGTGAAGAACGGTCGACGGCCTGGAGGTTCAAGACCCGCACGCCCACGCCCGCTTCGAGCAACGCTCGCGCGACGAGACGCACCCGGCTGACGATCGCCATACCGTGCGGGAAGGGCAGGTAGTCGCCGAGAATCACCAGCTGGAGCGGGCGCCCCACCGACTCTGTGCTCATCGAAGGGCCCACACCATCTGATCGAAGTCGAACACCACGTGGTGGTGCCTGTACCAAGCCAGGATGCCGAGCTTGCCCAGCCCCTCGGCGACCATCCTGCGCCTGCCGGTCCCGACCAGCTGTATCAGGCGAGCTCGGGCCAGCGACCTCCGGTCGTGGCGCGAAACGAAGCGCGCGTGGAGCTCTTTCGCCTCGCGCCCGTACAGATCGTCTCCCGCCTTGCCAAGGCGCTCGTCGTGGACTCGGAAGCCACCCAGCAGCGTCTCCACGTGATAGAGAGGGGCGAGCTCGAAGAACCGCAGCCAGAGGTCGAGGTCGGCAGCATACGTCAGCGTCTGGTCGAGCCCTCCTCCCGCTCGCTCCCACAGGCCGCGCCGCCAGAAGACCGACTCCTGCTGGATCCCGCGATAGTCACCGGCGAGGATGTCGTAGACGTTGACCCCAGAGGTCGATGCGACCACCCTCAAGCGTCCACGGGCATCGAAAATCGACGACCTGCCCATGATCCAATCCACCTGCGGGAGCTGCGTGAAGACTTCCGCGACCGTTTCGAGCGTCCACGGGTAGTACATGTCCGAGCTGTTGATCCAGCCCATGATGTCGCCGGTGGCCCGGGCGAAGCCCTTGTTCAGGGCGTGAGCGTGCCCCTCGTCGGGTTCGCTCACCCAGTAGGCGAAATCCGCCTCGTGGCGCTCGATGATGCTGACGCTTTCGTCGGTCGACCCCCCGTCGATGACCACGTATTCGAGATCGGGGTACCCCTGGCTGAGGACCGAGCGAAGCGTCGCTTCGAGGAACTCGCCCTGGTTATACGAGGGCGTGACGACGGAGATTCGCGGGCGGTCCTTCGACGTGTCGACCATGAGCGTCCCCTCGTGACATGGGGCCGCACGCCTCGGCGGTCCCGTCCGGGTGCTGCATAGTGTAGCAGCGCAGCATCCCACGTCCGGGTATCGGCATGTCTGCGTCCAGTAGACTGACGGCGAGCGAAGACACTACGGTGGGAGGCTGGGATCCTGAGAATTGCCTTTGACATCGCAGCCGTCTGGCGCGGCGGGGCCGAGCGGGTGACCCTGGAGGTGGCGTCGGGCCTGTCTCATCTTGGGCACGACGTGCTCCTCATCGTGAACAAGCGTGCGGAGTACTTCGCGGAGTACGTCGACAGGGTGCCGATCGTCGAGCTCGGCCGCATGAACCGCTGGGACGCCCGAGTCTTGCCCGACATCCGGCGCACCCTCAGGGCCTTCGACCCGGACGTGTGCGTCTGCGTCATGTTCAATGCCTCGCTGTGGGGACGACTGGCCGCCGCGTCGCTGGGATGCCGGGTGGTCGTCGCGGAGCACTCGATGACCAGCATGACGCGATTCCCGGAGCGTTTGTCGAACCTCTTGTTGCGCAGTGCCACCGAGACCGTGATCGCCTGCGCCGATGCCCAGGTCGATACTCTCGTGCGCGCAGGCCACCAGACGCGGAAGATACGCGTGGTGCGCAACGGCGTGGACACCACGCGGTTCTCTCGAGACAGCGACGGCGCACGCAGGGTGCGTGCCGACTTGGATTTGCCGCCGGACGCTGCCGTCCTCATGATGGTCGCCGCCCACCGCCTGGAGAAACGCCACGACCGGCTCGTGTCGCTCATCGAACAGCTGCACGCAACCGGGATGCGCGTGTACGGCGTCATGGTTGGCGGAGGCCCGCTGCTCACCCAGAACAGAGCCCTTGCCGAAGCGAGCCCCGTCTCCGATTGGCTGCGCGTCACTGGGCCCGTTCTCGACATGCCGGCCGCCTACTCGGCGGCGGACCTCGTCGTGCTCCTTTCAGACGACATCGAGACCTTCCCGCTATCGTTCCTGGAGGCCCAGGCGTGCGAGGTGCCGGTCGTGGGCATGGACACCGGCGGAGTCCGGGAGACCCTCATCGACGGGCAGACGGGCTTCGTCGTGGCGCAGGGTGACCTCCAGGGCATGACCTCTCTGGTCACCGCACTGCTGACGGATCCGGGTCGGCGTGCGGAGCTCGGCAGAGCCGGGCGCAGGTTCGTCGAGGAGCAACTGTCCACCGTGGCGACCGTCCAAGGATATGTGCGGATCCTCGAGCACAGCGCCGACACATAGTGAGGTGCGCGCCTCGGGGGATGAGGAGGGTTGCGGCCAAGGGCGGGCACGCGGCAATCGGCCCCTCTGCCACCTCGTTCTGTCGGGCGACTCGCCACACATCCGCCAGGTGGTGACCGGCTTCTACGAACTCGCGGCGGCCGGAGTCATCGACCTGCGCGTGAGTGGCGAGTCTCGCGGCACCTCAGAATGGTCTGATCCGCTGACCCTCCGCGCGGTCATCGCCGGTCACCGAGTGCTCTACGACGCCAACGACGGCTGGTACATCCCACCGGAACTGGAGTCCTGCTTAGGGGACGCCGAGTACTACTTCAAGCGAGCCCTAGACCCCCAACGCATCGACGCAATCACCGCTTCCGTCCATATGGCGCCACTAGGCCTGAACTACCTCGTCACCAGCCGGCGCAACCTATGGCACTGCGGCGTTCGGCCCTTAAGCGGGCGACGATTGGCAAAGACCGTCGCTCGACACTTCAGTGTCCTCGCCGCCAAGTTGGGGGCGCGTGACGTCCGCGAGATGATGATCAAGGACTTCGAGGTGCCCCCATTCGCCCAAGCAGCCCCACGGGTGCTCTTCATGTGCCGTGCGTGGGAGAGCGGTCCACACGACTCGGCCTACTCGCGCGCCGACTGCGAGGCCGTGAATGACATGCGCGCCGACTGCATCCGGGCGGCGCGAGCCGAGTTCGGCGACCGTTTCTACGGCGGTTTCGCCATCGACGAGTTCACACGGCGTGCATACGGAGACTGCTTGCTGCCCGATCACAGGGCGAGCGAACGCGAAGCCTACCTTGCGCGCGTACGAGACTCGGCGGTGTGCGTCGCCACCACCGGCCTGCACGGGTCGATCGGCTGGAAGATGGCCGAGTATGTGGCGGCATCACGCGCCATCGTCTCAGAGCCGCTGCGCTATCAGGTACCCGGCGGCTTCGCGGCCAGCCGCAACTTCCTCCAGTTCACTTCACTGGAGAGCTTCATCGTCAGCGTAGAGCGCCTGCTGCGCGACGCCTCGCTGCGTGAGGACATGAGGCGCGCGAACTGGGAGTACTACTGGCGCTGGGTACGCCCCGATGCGCAGGTCATGCGCACGCTGGAGACGGTGCTCGGCGAGACTGGGCGGGGCTGAAGCCACTCTGGTCCACCACGACGATGTAGTCCATGGGCCAGAGGACGAACCTGTTGGTGATGATCCGGTACCGCGTGGCTCCGCTCTCCAGCAGAAGCTGTTCGATGTCTCGCCTGTAGAGCAGGTTGAGGTAATCGCCCGCGGCCCAGGACTTCCCGAATCGGGTGTAGATCGCATCTCGGGCCCATCTTGGCAGCCAATGCGCGAGGGGGATCAGCGTGTGCGAGTCGATCGGGAAGCCCCGGCTTGGAGTCGTCAGCCACACCGCGTGGGCCACGCGCAGCATCTCGCTGACGAAGAGCAGTTGTCTCTCACGGCCACCGACGTGCTCGATCACCGCATTCGAGTAGGCCACATCGAACTGCACGTCCTCGAAGGGGAACCGCGTGCCGTCGTAGTGCACGAACTCGACCCCCGGGTAGCGCTGCGGACACTCGACGGGCTCATCGATACCGAGGGCCGTGAGCTGGCGCGGCCAAGGGTAGTGCTGCTCCAGGTAGTTGTCGTTAGGGACCCATTCGGGGTCGGTGTAGCCCACGTCCAGCACGCGAGACGTGTCGGACAGGCAGAAGGTCGTCATGAACCGGTGGAACTTGCGTGCTCTGTTCCGGCCCGAGATGCGCGAGGCCACACGTCTCGGCAGACTCACGACGGCCCCGTCTGTCGCGCAAGCCCCGGGCGGCCCAGCGCCCTCTCGTACACCGCCAGTGTATGGTCGGCGATGGCCTCCCAGTCGTAGACCTGCTCCACGCGTGCAATCGCCTGCGCGCCGAGGTCACGACGC
>Ga0068714_10006125_pt1 | contig 12392 bp, 4 predicted proteins | sample MTBNYHSulfiMetaG_FD_62988 | JGI IMG/M metagenome (GOLD analysis project Ga0068714, IMG submission 62988) | Enrichment culture microbial communities from rom New York Harbor, USA that are MTBE-degrading - MTBE-NYH (New York Harbor Sulfidogenic)... | ecosystem: Environmental > Aquatic > Marine >... | reverse complement strand
CCCTGCTCGGTGAACTTGATCGCGTTGCCCACGAGGTTGAAGATGATCTGCCGGAAGCGCGCGGGATCGGTTTTGATGTGTTGGGGCAGCGCGCCCTGTGCACTGAAACGAAGCGCAATGCCTTTTTCCTGGGCCTTGATGCCAAAGACCTGCAACACCTCGCGGATGATCCGGTGGGGCTCGACCCAAGCCTCCTCCATTTCCAGCCGGCCGGACTCCACCTTGGACAAATCCAGGATGTCGTTGATCAGGGAGAGGAGGGACTCGGCCGCCTTGCGCACCGTGTCCGCGTATTCGTGCTGCTCCCGGGTCAGCGGCGTCTCCAGGAGCAGGTCGGTCATACCGATCACCGCGTTCATGGGGGTACGGATCTCATGACTCATGTTGGCCAAGAAATCGCTCTTGGCCTTGTTGGCCGCGTCGGCCTGGCGGGCCAGTTCGTTGGCCTGGCGGATCGACTCCGCCAGTTGCCGGTTGATGCTGAGCATCTCTCGGTTGGCCGCCTCGGTCTCCGCTTTGGCTTGCCGCAACCCTTCCTCTGCACGGATGCGCCCCAGCACCCCGCCCACCTGGGCCGCGATCGCTTCCAGGGTCTGCCGGGTGCCTTGGGGCATCTCGGCTTGCGTGCGGGAGGCCAGGTTCAGGCATCCCACCACCTTGGCTTCGTGCACAATGGGAAGGATCGCCAGGGCCTTCAGTCCCACGTCGATCCAGGGTTCGTCCAGATCGCAAAGGATCTCCCGATGGAGCCCGTAGCGCGGCTCCCCGGTCATCACCAGTTCGGCCTGGGGGGAGTCCTGGGCATAGCGGGAAACCTCTTCGGCGAATGCCGGAGACAGCCCTCGGTAGGAAACCAGCGCCAGGTCCCCGCTGCCCCTCTCCACCAGGTAGAGGCCGCCGCAGTCGATCCCGTGGATCTGCGTGGCGGTTTGCGACACGGCGTTCATGGCCTCCTGGAGGTCGCGGGTGGAACTCAGGGCGATGGCCAATTCCCGGTGCAGGCGTTGGATCTCTTCGGCGAGCCTCCGTTCCGTGACGTCGCGGCTATTGATAACCACCCCCCTCACCGCAGGGTCTTCCAGAAGATTCTGACCGGTGAACTCGTGAAAGAGCCAGGAGCCGTCCCGATGCCGCACCCGGCAGCCGATGTTCAGAGCGATTCCGGGATGGCCAATGATCTGCTGAAAACTCTCCCCGACCCGTGCATTGTCCTCCGGGTGAATGAGGTCAAACACGGTGCTCTCCAGGAGATCCTCGGCACGGTAGCCGAGCGTTCTCTCCACGGAGGGGCTGACATACCGGCTGGTACCGTCCTTCTCCAGGATGAGGATGAGGTCCATGCCGTTTTCCACCATGGAGCGGAAACGCCTCTCGCTTTCGTTCAGCTCCTCCAGGGATTGTTCCAGGGCGAGGGTCTTCTCCTGCACCAGCCCGTCCATCTTCCGCCGGTAACGGTTCACTTCTTCGGCCGCGGCAATCAGGCTGCGATTCAGTTCGACGAACTCCCGGTCCAGGCTCCCGGAAAAAAGATAGCCGTCTCCGCCGGAAGCGAGTTCCCGGGCGGCGATGCCGATCTCCTGAATGCTGCTACGGATCGCCCGGAGGTACAACGCGAGAATCAGGCTGCAGATGAAGGCGCTGATCAGTGTGAAGAGGAACACGTGAGATTGGCTGGCCGTTCCGTATCCGGGTTCTCGCTGCAAGGAGTGGACCATCATCAAGGTGACGAACACGAACGCCACGAGGACGGCGAACTTGGTCTTCAGCGAAAGCTGTTGGTATTCGTCGAATCGGCCTCCCGATTGGTAGATCGTTCTCTTGATCTGGGACCGCGTGGAGGACGTCAGCGAATCGGTGATCAGGTAGGTGAGGTACCAGTAGACGACCATGGAGATGATCCCGGCCTGCGCGCCGAGCAGGATGAGTTTCAGGCTGTGCGTATTGATCAGGATCACCCCCATGATATGGCACAGGACGAGCGTGGAGAGGACGGCGGCCGTCAGGGTATTCCACAGGGGAAGCCTGGATACGCAATGTAGAAGCAGGCGGAGTTGGTCCACGGTGAGATCCGGATCCATGTGGGGTCCGTGCAGGTGATCGTTGATCAGGCGCAAGCCCGGACGCTCCCATCGCAGACCGATCCCCCGAAGCAGTCCGAAGACCACATAGTGCCCGATGGAGACCAGCAAGAGGGCGATCCCCACATGTTGCCCCAGGACGGATGCCAGGTCTTCCCAGCGGGGATCGCCACGGTGGGCGGTGAAGATTCCCGAAAAGTACAGGTAGCCGTAGAAGCCTGCCACCTGGCCCGTCGCCACGCTGAGCAGAGCAACAGCCAGGCTGTAGCAGCTCTTCTTCGCCAGCCAGTGAAAAACGGCCATGATGGGCTCGCTCCCCAGGCGCAGGCGTTTGGTGAAGGCACCCGCACCGATCGTTGACCTCGTTATCCCTTGTTTCGGAAAAGGACATCGAATTCTGGAGTCCTTCGCCAGTGGACCGGACCCGCCCCCGACCGCCGCGCCGGTCCCGGACAGGATCCGCACGTTCCCCCACCGGTCGGACACCGCCACGTCCCTGGAGGGTCTGCGGGCCACCGGCGGCCGACCGGCTTGCACTCGCGGTTGGAAACCGGCCTTTCCCGGGGTATTCTGGCAACGAGGGGGCGCGCCACCCCCCGTCCCGGGGGGACGGCCAACCGGGTACACCGGCTCCTGGAGGACAACGAGACCATGATGCCCCCACACAAGCAACCATCGCAGGCCCCCGCGCAGCCGCACGGGTCTGCCGGCCTTACGGGCCTCTTACGCGAACGCTTCGGGTTCCCGTCGTTTCGCACCTATCAGGAGGAGGTCTGTGGGGCGGTGGCCGCGGGCCAGGACGCCCTCCTGGTGATGCCCACCGGCAGCGGCAAGTCGTTGTGCTACCAGCTCCCCGGGCTGGCGCTCGGCGGCATGACCCTGGTGATCAGCCCGCTGATCGCGCTGATGGAGGATCAGACCGCGAAGCTCAAGGCCAGGGGGTTCGCCGCCGAACGCATCCACTCGGGGTGCAGCCGCGAAGCGTCGCGTTCCGCCTGCCGGACCTGGCTCGACGGCTCGCTCGACTTCCTGGCCATCGCGCCCGAGCGCCTCTCGGTGCCCGGCTTCCCGGAGATGCTGGCACGGCGAAAACCCTCGCTCGTCGCGGTCGACGAGGCGCACTGCATCTCGCACTGGGGTCACGACTTCCGGCCTGACTACCGGCTGCTCAAGGACCGGCTGCCGCTCTTGCGGCCGGCTCCGGTGATCGCCCTGACCGCCACCGCCACGGTGAGGGTCCAGCAGGATATCGTCGAGCAGCTGGGGATCGGCTCCGCGATGCGTTTCATCCGCGGCTTCCGGCGGGAGAACCTGGCGGTGGAGGCCGCCGAGGTCCCGCGCGGCGAGAGGCTCCACCGGGCGATCGAGACCCTCTCCCCACCGGAGCGCCGGCCGGCGCTGGTATACGCGCCGACGCGCAAGCAGGCCGAGGCAGCGGCCGAGGCCTTCGGGCAGCGATTTCCCACCCGCTGCTACCATGCAGGGATGGACGCGGCGGCACGTCAGAAGGCGCAAGAGGATTTCCTTTGTGGCAAGGCCGAGGTCGTGGTGGCCACCATCGCCTTCGGGATGGGCATCGACAAACCGGACATCCGCACCGTGGTTCACCTCTCCCTGCCGGGGACGGTGGAGGGCTATTATCAGGAGATCGGCCGGGCGGGGCGAGACGGCGCGCCGGCCCGGGCAGTGCTCTTCTACGGGTGGGTCGACCGCAAGCTGCACGAGTCCTTCCTTGAGAGGGGCTATCCGCCCGGCGCCACGCTGGCCCACCTGTGCGCACGGGTACCCCCGGACGGCCTCGACCGGGAGACGCTCCTGGCCACGTCAGGGCTGGATGCAGAGACCGCCGCGGCGGCGCTTGACAAGCTGTGGATCCACGGCGGCGTCCTCGTAGACGGGGAAGACCGCGTGCTGCCCGGCAAAGCCCGGTGGCAGGAGAGTTACGAGACGATCCGGGCCTACCGTCAGGACCAGATCGAGGAGATCTTCGGATACGCCCGGGGGAGCGGCTGCCGGATGCTGCGTCTGGTGCGCTACTTCGGCGACACGCGGGACAAGCGAAGGTGCGGCCACTGCGACGAGTGCCTGCCGGGGGCCACGGTGGGCCGGGCCTTCCACGCGCCGTCACCGGCGGAGCGGAGGATGGCCGAGCGTGTCCTGGAGGCACTCGAGGAGCGCGACGGGCTCTCCACCGGCGTGCTGTACCGCCAGGCCGACCCCGGCGAGAAGCTCGAGCGCCGCGCCTTCGAACAGCTCCTGGAGGCCCTGGCGCGGGCCGCGGCTGTGCACCTGAGCGACGACGAGTTCGAGAAGGACGGCCAGGTGATCCGCTTCCGGCGGGTGCACTTGTCGCCGCAGGCCCACGAGGCGTTGCGCCGTGAGGCGTTCGCGATGGACGGCGCGGCGCCTATCCCGGAGACGCCCCGGACGAACGCGGCTGTCGTTGTGCGCAAAGCCGCCTCGAAACGGCGGGTGTCCCGCCCCGACCGGACGCAGACGCCCCCGCCCGAGATCGCAGGACCCGATCGGGGCCTCGTGGATCGGCTGCGCGCCTGGCGGCTCGCACAAGCCAAGGGGGAGCGCATCCCCGCCTTTCGCATCATGACGGACCAGGTGCTCCTCGCCCTCGCCTCCCAGCGCCCACAGACCCCGGCCGAACTCCTGGGTCTCCGAGGCGTCGGCCCTCGCTTCGTGGAGAAGTTCGGGCGCGAGGTCCTCGAGCTGCTGCGGCGCTGATCCGTTCGGGCCTCGATGCGTGTGGCGCGCGGGGGTCTTCGTCCCGGAGAGGCCGACGGGCGTGCGGCTACGACCAAGACATCGTTATCCTCCTCATTCAAGAGGCATGATCTCACTTCCGACCCCTCCGCCCGGCTGTTTTTCCCGCAGTGATGTGCTACACTTCCACCTTTCCCGTGACGGCTCAAGGCTGTCTCCACCCCGACTCCCCACGACCCGCCAGCCGGCAACCCCGGAGGATCTGTTCATGACCGAAGATCGAACAAGCCTGGACCGGACCTGTATCAACACGATCCGCATGCTGGCGGTGGACATGATCGAACGGGCCCATTCCGGACACCCCGGGCTTCCCCTGGGCGCCGCACCCATGGCCTATGTCCTGTGGACCCGGATCCTCAGGCACCATCCGGAGAACCCCGCGTGGTTGGACCGGGACCGATTCGTCCTGTCCGCGGGTCACGGCTCCGCGCTGCTCTACGCCCTGCTTCACGTGACCGGCTATGACCTGCCCCTGGAGGAACTCAAGCGTTTCCGGCAGTGGGAGAGCAGGACCCCGGGCCACCCCGAATACGGACGGACGCCGGGTGTTGAGTGCACCACCGGCCCGCTGGGGCAGGGGGTGGCCATGGCTGTGGGCATGGCCATAGCCGAGCGACTGCTGGCGGAGCGCTACAACCTTCCCGGGTTTCCCCTGGTGAACCACCGCACGTACGCACTGCTTTCGGACGGCGACCTCATGGAGGGGGTGGCCGCCGAGGCGGCTTCCCTGGCCGGTTTCCGAAAACTGGGCAAGCTGATCTGTCTCTACGACGACAACCGGGTGACCATCGACGGGCGCACCGACGTGACGTTCACGGAGGATGTGGCGGAGCGATTTCAGTCCTACGGATGGCACGTGGATCGGCTGGAAACCGACCACGACCTGGACCGGATCGAGCAGGCCATCCGGGGAGCGCAGCAGGTGGACGACCGCCCGTCCTTGATCCTGGTACGCACCCACATCGGGTTCGGCAGCCCCCTGCAGGACGACCCCAAGGTGCACGGCGCTCCCCTGGGGGCGGACAACTTGGCCAAGACCCGGGAAACCCTTGGCTGGCCCTCCCAGGAACCGTTCTGCATTCCGCAGGACGCACTGTCCCACCTTCGAAGGGCCGTGGACAGAGGCCGAACCTTGGAAGCCGCGTGGCGGAAGACGCTCAAGGAATACGGGGAAGCCCACCCGGAAAGGGCCGCCGCTTTTCGGAGACAGGCGGCCGGAGCCCTGCCCGAAGGCTGGGAAGCAGCGATTCCGGTTTTCGGGCCGGAACACCCGCCCGTAGCCACGCGCGTCGCTTCCAAGAAGTCGCTGGGAGTCCTGGCCGGCAACGTGCACACCCTGGTGGGCGGGTGCGCGGACCTGGGCGGTTCGGTGGGGACCTGGGTGGACGCCCTGGAGCGGGACGGCCGGTACATTCACTTCGGGATCCGGGAACACGCCATGGGCGCCATCGCCAACGGCATGGCCTTGCACGGCGGGTGGATCCCGTTCGGTTCCACCTTTCTCGTCTTTTCGGACTACATGCGGCCCGCCATCCGCCTGGCCGCCATCATGGACCTCCACGTTCTGTTCGTGTTTTCCCACGACAGCATCGGCGTGGGGGAAGACGGCCCCACGCACCAGCCCGTGGACCAGTTGCCGGCCCTGCGGGCCATCCCGAACCTGACGGTGCTCCGGCCCGCGGACGCCAACGAGACGGCCGAGGCCTGGAGGCTCCTGTTGTCGCGGAAGAAGCCCGCCGTCCTGGTGCTGACGCGCCAGAACGTGCCGGTCCTGGATCCGGGCCGGTATCCCTCGGCGCGGGGCGTGGAGAAGGGCGCCTATGTGCTGGCGGACAGCGACGGAACCCCGCAGGTGATCCTCCTGGCCTCCGGGTCCGAGGTGCACCTGGCCCTGGCGGCCCGGGACCGGCTCTCGGCCCAGGGCATCGGTACGCGGGTGGTTTCCATGCCGTCCTGGGAACTCTTCGAAGCGCAGCCGCGGGAATACCGCGACCAGGTTCTCCCGCCGGAATGCAGGATCCGCCTGGCCGTGGAGGCCAGCTCATCCCTGGGGTGGCACCGCTGGGTGGGGGACCGGGGGGGGGTGATCTGCATGGACCGGTTCGGCGCGTCCGCGCCGGGCGGCGTGCTCATGGAGAAGTTCGGATTCCGGGTGGACAACGTCCTGGAGAAGGTCAAGGCCCTGCTCGAGGCGTAACCACCGGCCGGCAACGGATGCAGAGGCGCGGCCCCCCCCGCAACGCGGTGACCCGGCCGCCAGGCCCGCGCGTAGAACCGGGTCCTCCCCTTCCGCCGTCACTCTTCCGCCGTGATCAGGCCCCCGTGCCGGGCAATCCAGTAGAGGAACAGGTAGTCCACCCCCGGCATGAGGTTGTCCCCGTTCCCGCCCGAGACGATCCCCAGCGGGCCTCCGTTCCAGAGGTACGAGTCCACCACGTCCTCCACCATGCCGTGCCCCACCAAGGACTGCTGCCGGCCCGGGTTGGTGGTCCAGTCCAGCTTCCAGGGCAGGGAAGGCCAGGGGCTGAGCACGAAATCGTTCCGGATCCTGTGGTCCACGGGGTGGGGGTGCTTGGGCAGGGGAAACGAGCGCAGCCCCCAGATCGCCTCCTCCTCGGCCTCCCGCTGCTCCGCCGGGTCGTGGAAGGCCTGCAAGGCCGCGGCCTTGGCCGCGTGCAGTGGATGATCGTGGGCGCGCAGGAGCCTCCAGGCTTCCCCGGCGGCGAACCTCCACATCTCTTCCAGCTCCGCGTCACCGGTGCGGGCCAGCAGCCACTCCAGGACCGTGTTGGTGGCCAAGGTCAGGTGATTCCCGCTCCAGTCGCTGATCCCGAAGAGGTAGAGCGGCCCCCCCCCGATGCCGGCGTACAGTGTGAACATCGGGTCCCGCAGGTATTCCAGGCCTTGGGCCACCAGGCCGGGGTCCTGGTTGGTCACCCCGGCCAGGAGCCGGGCTAGGCCCGGGTTCAGGCTGGGCAACCCCAGGGCGGAATCGCCCGGGCCGCACTCCGGGGGCCGATCCTCCAGAAACTCGCACAGATCGAGAAGCCCCAGGGCGTGGGAGGAGATCTCGGCCCTCAGGGGATCGCCTGCGGGCAGGGCCTCCCACCCGGCCACCATACCCAGGAGCAGGCCCTTGCTCATGTCGTTGTTCCCGCCGGCCATCCAGTCCAGGTGGGCGAACGCCCCCTCGCCGTCCCGCCAGCGGCCGTCGAGGGGCGGGCCGTCCGCACGCAGGGTGCGTGCAAAGGTCAAGGGGTCCCCGGTGATGTCCAGGGTGGTCAGGATCCCGCGCAGCGCCGCGCGCAGGTTGTCCAGGGCCCCTGGCTCCCCCGTGTGCCTGTAGCGGAGGGCCTGGGTGTAAGCGTAGACACCGGTCCAGAGGTTGCCGTCTCCGTCCGGCTCCTCTCGCCCGTCGGGCGGCAGCCGGTCCAGCACCATCCCGTGGGGAGCCAGAAGGCCGGAGTCCATGATCCCCTGATAGTGCACCGCTTTCTCGGCAAACCCCGCGCGGAAGGCATTGGCTCGGATTTCGGTCTCCGCCAGGCTGATCTCGTCCACCACCTTGTTCACCACCCGGATTCGTTCCGGGTGTTCCCGGTAGTACTCGAAATCGGTCCGTTCCACGATCTGGGAATGCACGGCCTGTTGAAACGCCGGGAGGTCCACGAAGGGCTGCACCTCGGGCAGATCGTGGTAGGTCTTGAACAGATCGAAGAGCACCGCCTTCAGGATCGGCCCCGGCGGCGCATGGGCGGGCCGTTTCACCCGGCCGTTTCGGAAGAGGGGATCCTCTCCGGGCGGCCCCATCCAGACCCCGGTCTCCACGATCCGGGGCTTGGAGGCCCCCGCCTCGGTGTACACCATCACCAGGCCGTCCTCTTCCGTGGGGAAGATCCTGGCCAGGATCTCCAGGGGGTCCGCGTCTTCCCCGGTCCGCTCCAGGGTCCCCACCCGGGGGATGAAGTCGGCTCGTGTGAGAGAGAATTGGGCGGGCCAGGGCGCATCGGCGGTCTGGGTCACGGTCCCCGTCCAGACCGACTCCACCGTTCGACCGTCGGTGTGGACCACATCCTGGAGGCCCACCACGCGGGTCACGAACACCCTCCCGCTCTCGTCCTGGGTGATCTCCAGGGTGCCGGAAAAAGCGCCCAGTTCCGCATCGGTCCCCCAGATCTCCCACACGCCGGGCGGGATGGGGTGGCAGCCGGCCGTGAGCAGGGCCGCCAAGAGAAAGCCGCAAAAAGGACGAACTCGCTTTGTCATGACTGCCTCCACATTGTGCATCCTGCCCGGTGGTCCTTTTTCCCGTGTACGTCGGTCGACCGATGCCGTTCGCGCCCTAGGGGAACCCTGCAGGGGCGTTCCTGTCTTCTGTCCCGACCCTCACGTTCTTGCGTGAATCTCGCGGCAAGCTCGGAAGCGATTCCGTACCCAACCCGCTGGGTTCCGGCGAAGGAGACATGTCCATATTAAATCAAATAACCGTGCTGAGCAAGATAGAACGTGCCGGGTTCAGAGGGAGATCCTCGCCGTCCGGAGGCGCAGGCTGTTGGTCAGTACGGATACCGAGCTGAAGGCCATGGCCGCAGCCGCCACCACCGGCTTCAGTTCAAAACCCACGAACGGAACCAACACCCCCGCCGCCACGGGGATTCCCAGCAGGTTGTAAAAGAAGGCCCAGAACAGGTTCTGACGAATGGTGCGCACCGTCCTGCGGGACAGTTCCACGGCCAGAGGCACCCCCTCCAGGGAACCACCCAGGAGGGTCACGTCCGCGCTGTCCCTGGCGATGTCCGTGCCGCTACCCATGGCAATGCCCAGGTCCGCCTGAACCAGAGCCGGCGCGTCGTTGATGCCGTCCCCCACCATGGCCACCCGAACCCCCTGTTCCTGCAGTTGCCGGATCCGATCCGCCTTGCCTTCGGGCAGCACGTCCGCCAGCACACCGTCCAGGTCCAGATCCCCGGCCACCGCGGAGGCGGCCCTTGCATTGTCCCCCGTGAGCATATAGACCCTGAGACCCATCTTCTTGAGCGCCCGCACCACGCCCGCAGCCTCTGGCTTCACGACGCCCGCCACCGCCAGGATCCCGGCCGTGTTCCCGGCCAGGGCCAGGGCCAGAACGGTCCTCCCTTTCTCCTGAAGGGCCTCGGCCCGGCCCCGCCACTCTTCCATGGGTACGGCGCAGGACTCCAGGAACGCAAGATTCCCCAGCAACGCCTCCCGGCCCCCCACACGGCCCCGGAGCCCCTTACCGGGCAAGGCCTGGAAGGAATCCACCGTGCACAGGTCCAGACCCTCCGCCTCGGCCCGGCTCACCACGGCCTTTCCGATCGGGTGCTCGGAAAGGTGTTCCATGGAAGCCGCCATCCGGAGCAACTCTTCGCGGCTAAATCCGGGCCCGGGGACGATCTCCGTCACCCGGAGTTCACCCGTGGTCAGAGTGCCCGTCTTGTCCATGACCACCGCCCGGATCTTGCCCGCCATCTCCAGACTTCCCGCGTTCCGAATCAGGATCCCCATCTCCGCCCCACGGCCCGTCCCCACCATGATCGCCGTGGGCGTGGCAAGCCCCAGGGCGCAAGGACACGCGATGATCAGCACGGAGATGGCCCGGATCATGGCGTTAAGCCCGGACGGCGGCGGCCCCCAGAGCCACCACGCGGCAAAGGTCAGCACCGCAAGGACCAGGACCACCGGAACGAATACCCCGGCTACCCGGTCTGCGAGGCGCTGCACGGGCGCCTTGGAAGCCTGTGCTTCCTCCACCACACGGAGGATGTGGGCCAGCACCGTATCACGTCCCACGCGGTCCACCCGTACGCGCAGGACCCCTGCCTGGTTCAGGGTAGCGCCCGCCACCCGACTCCCGGGCTCCTTGTCCACCGGGAGACTCTCCCCGGTGAGCATCGACTCGTCCACGGAACTCGCCCCGGAATGCACCACGCCGTCCGCAGGGATTTGCTCCCCGGGCCGGACGATCACCAGATCGCCGGGACGGAGTTCCTCCACAGGAACGTCCTGTTCTCTTTCTCCCAGGACCACCCGGGCCACCCGGGGTTTGAGACCCATCAGAGCCCGCAGTGCATGGTTCACCCGCCCCCTGGCCCGGGCCTCCAGAACCCTGCCCAGGAGGATCAGGGCGATGATCATGACGGCGGTGTCGTAGTAGACCGACGCTTCCGTCCCGTTGCCGGAAAACAGACCCGGGAAGAAGGTGACGGCCACGGAGTAGAAAAACGCGGCGGATGTGCCTGAAGAAACCAGGGTGTTCATGTCGGGGGCGAGGTGCCGGATCGAGCGAATCATCCCCCGGTGGAAAGGGGCCCCGGCCCAAAAGAAAACCGGAGAGGCCAGCGCCAGGAGGATCAGGTTCCGAGTCGGGTCGCTCCAGCGGACCGTCAGGGGCCAATCCCCACCCATGGACAACACCATCACCGGCAAGGAAAGCACCCAAGAGGCGGTCAACCGCTTCTTCAGTCGCCGGGTTTCCAGGAGTTGTTCCGCTTCCAGGGGGCCGGACAGGCCAGCGTCCTCGCTATCGGGGCTGCCGGAAACGAGGACGGAGTAGTCTCCCGCCCCTTCCACAACCCTCCGGATCCGGTTCAGTCCGCCTTCCCGCGGCAGGTACCGCACCGTGACGGTGTTCGTGCTGGATTGGAACGAGGCCTCCGTGACAAAGGGAAGGCGAGCCAGGGCGCTCTCGATCTTCCGCGCGCAGGACGCGGACCGCATCCCTTGTACGGTGAGATCCGCATGGCTGTCGGGAACCACGAACCCGAGCCCCGTCACGGTCTTCACCGCTTCCCGGACCGCGGGACCCTTTTCGCCGAACCGGATCACCGCGGTTCCGGAGGCCAGGTTCACGGAGACATCCTCCACGGCCGGCAACCCCCGGAGGGCCTTCTCCACCCGACCCACGCAGGAGGCGCACTTCATGCCCGAAACCGGGAGCACGACCTTTCGGTCTTCCACGGGCTCGCTCATTCCCTTGGCCCTTCATGACCAACGCCCCGGAGCGCCCATGCCGGAGGGGGGCGCTCCGCCCCGGCCGCGTCGAAACCCGCCCCCCACCGAGCGTGGCCTCCCGGAACCCCCGTCCCCCCTGCGTGGGAATCCGGCCGGCCTGAGGCCCGATCCCCCGCTCGAGGCTCTGGATGTCGCAGAAACGGCGGGGTCCCTATGTCCGGACCCCGGCAAGGCATATTCCATGCTTCTTGGATGCGTCCACCGGCGAGGAGAGATTCGAGACGAACCGAGACCCGGCGGGAGATCGACGGTCCGCGAGAAAGACCGCTGGGTCGTCGCAGCAAAAGGGCCCAAGCCCAACGCAGCAGACGGGTGCTTCTCGTTCGCCGGATGAGGCGTCTTCTGCCTTCATTCAGGAGGCAGACGCCCCTCACGGGGCGGTGAGCTAACCCCTCTCTACAGCTTGCCGCGAGCGAACGCGAGAAACCTCCGCCGCTCTTCGGACAGACCCCCCTCCAGGGTGGAGGTGTTTCGGAACTCGATCAGATCCTTCACCGTCTTCAGGGT
>Ga0068714_10006124_pt1 | contig 12393 bp, 11 predicted proteins | sample MTBNYHSulfiMetaG_FD_62988 | JGI IMG/M metagenome (GOLD analysis project Ga0068714, IMG submission 62988) | Enrichment culture microbial communities from rom New York Harbor, USA that are MTBE-degrading - MTBE-NYH (New York Harbor Sulfidogenic)... | ecosystem: Environmental > Aquatic > Marine >... | reverse complement strand
TACCGCCGCATGGGACTTGCATTCGATGAAGAGTTCGACGGCGCTTTGGCGCTGTTCTCTCGTGTACACGGGCATCCTCCAGATTCATGTCGAGTCCAGGATTCTGTCCGCACCCCCCGTGTTGCATTGGCTCTGTCAATCAACGCTCCCCCGTTCCGTCACCCAGTTCCACCACGAGAATCGCCACGTCGTCACGCAAAATGCCCTCGCTGAAGGTCATGACGTTCTCCATGATGACGTCGCTCAGCTCGGCAGTGGGCTCGAGACGATTCCGGCGGATGCTCTCCAGAAGGCCTTCGGCGCCGAGGAACTCGCCCTCGGGTGAGCGCGCCTCGGGCACGCCGTCCGAGTAGAGGACGAGTCGCTCGCCAGGCAGGAGCAGCGTCACGGAGTCGTGGAATTGCGCCTCGTCAAATACGCCGAGGATCGGGCAGCGGCATTCCAGTTCGTGCGCCTCGCCGTCGGGGGCCATCACGAGCGCGGGCGGGTGACCGGCCGAGACGTAGCACAGCTGGCCCGTCCCGGTGTCCAGCAGGCCAAACCACAGCGTCACGAACGACGATGCCGAGGTGAACCGCCGCATGAGGTGGTTCGCCTTGCCAACCACCTCCGCCGCCGAGGGGGCGCCGTCGAGGGCGTACGCGCGCAGGGTGTTGCGGATCATCGCGGTGGTCACGGCAGCCTCGATGCCCTTGCCCGAGACGTCGCCGAGCGTGATCCCGGCCACGGTGTCCCGGACTTCAAAGATGTCTACGAAGTCGCCGCCCACTCTGCCGCTCTCGTGCGTCGCGCTCTGGTACGCGTGAGAGAACGTCACGCCCGGCACGCGCGCCGGTAAGACGGTGAGCGTCTCTTGCAGCGTCTCGGCGATCCCGTGCTCGGCCTCGTAGAGACGGGCGTTCTCGAGCGCAACGGCCGCCTGCGAGGCGATGCCTTCTATGAGCGCAACCTCGCGCTCGGAGTAGTGACGGCGGGCGCCCGGCTCGTCGAGCACGATCAGACCGATCAGGCGCTTGCGAAAGACGATGGGGACTTGCAGAGCAAGCCGGACGTGCAGCTCCTCGTAGTAGCGCCGAAGCCGCGGCTCCTTTGCCACGTCGAAGTCCAGGTAGCGGGTGCTCCAGTCGCTGATGACCCGCTGCGTTGAGAGGTTCAGGTCCTGCCAGGCGACGGACACGCCCGCCGGGAACGGCGGCTCGCCCACGCTCACTACGATGCAGAGTTCGCCGCGCGTCTCGTCCCAGTGCGAGATCGTCACCCGTGAACCGGTGGCGTCCGTGATGAAGCGTGCGAGCGCGGCGGAGAGCTGCTCCGAGTCAACGGAGGCGGCCAGCGCCTCGGCGGCCTGCAGCAGGATGCGTGTAGTCCGCAGTTCCTGATCCGCCTGGTCGTGAGCAGCCCGGGTGAGCTGGAGCGCCACCTCGATCTCGGCCTGGCTCTCGCGCAGGGCCTCCTCGGCTTGCACGCGCGCGGTGATGTCGGCGATCTGGGCGATGAGGTAGCGGGCACTGCGGTCCGGGTTCCGGATGCAGCCCACGGAGAGATCGCCCTAGACGAGGCTGCCGTCGGGGCGCAGGTAGCGCTTGCGCACGCGGAAGTTGGGGATGCGGTCGTGGACGAGGTCCTCAAAGCGGGCGCTGTCGCGCGCAACGTCGTCGGGATGGGTCATGTCCCTGAAAGAAAGCGACGTCACCGTTTGGAAGTCCCTGCCGAGCATCTCGCACATCGCGGGGTTCGCGGTGAAATAGCGGCCATCCGGCGTAAGCAGGCCGATGCCGATGGGCGAGTTGGCGATCGCAAGGCGGAGGCGCTCTTCGGACTCGGCGAGTGCCCTGGCCGCCACGTGGCGCTCGGTGACATCGCGGAACATCAGGCTGATGGCGTCACCCGTGCGCACGGCGCGCATGTCAAAGTAGTGCCCGGCGTGGGCGGGGTTGTCGATCTCCGTGTAGTCGTCCAAGACGAGCGGCTCGCCGGTTTCCAGAACGTCAACGAGGAGCGCGAAGACCTCGGGCCCGACCCCGAGGCCCCCTCCGTCCAGCACGCGCGTGCCCACGATTGCGTTTCTCGGCTCGCCGCTGAATGCGCTCGCAGCGAGGTTGACCTCGGCGAACGTGAAGTCCACGATCTGACCGGACTCGTCGCGGACCGCCCGCAACATGACGTGCGAGTCCAGCAGGTTGTCCAGCACGACGCGCAGACGGCGCTCGGAGTTGGCGATCCGCTCGGCGGCCTCGTAGCGGGCGGTGACGTCGCGCCAGGTGAGGACAAGGCCGTCGCCCACATGCGCGCCCCGGATGTCGAAGCGGCGCTCCTCACCCGCCAGCGACTCCAGCGGGTAGATGTAGTCGTTCAAGACGAGCGGCTCGCCCGTCTCGACCACACGCGCGAACAGGTCGTAGAGCCCGGTCGTGCGCCCCGCCGAGTGACGCTCCAGGATGCTCGCACCCACGAGCGCGTCGTGCGGCTCGTGCTCAAACTCGCAGGCTGCGGCGTTTGCATCCATGAAGACGAGATCGACGATCCGGCCCTCGGCATCGCGCGCCGCCTGGAAGAGCACGAGCGGGTCGAACAGCGAATCGAATGTGGCGTGAAGGCGCTCTCGTTCCCGCTCGGCGATCTCTGTGAGGCGCTTGAGCTTCCTCCGGGCCAGAACCTGCTCGGTGACGTCCACGATCTGCGAGATGACCCAGCGCACCGACCGGTCCGGGTTGCGCACGCACGACGACGAGAGATCGCCCCACGCGGGCGTCCCGTCCGCCTGCATTACGTGTGTCCGCCGACGGTAGGTCTGGATCCGGTCGGCGAGCATCTCCCCGTGCATCCGGAGCGCCTCGGGCCTGTCCTCGACGCTCGTGAAGTCCAGGAAGTTGGCCCGCTTGAGCGTCTCGGCGTCGTAGCCGGAGACTTCGCAGAGCGCGGCGTTGACGTAGACGAACCGTCCCTCGGGCGAGAGGATCGCTGTTGCAACCGCAGAGTTGTCTATGAGCTGCCGAAACAGCTCATCGGACTCGAAGTCGTACACAGCTGGCAGAGCGCCGTTGATGCCCACGATCATCGCCCCTGCCCGGCCCGCCGAGGTGCCTGCCTGTGCATGTTCCCTGCAGGATGGTTCGCGCCAGTTCGCGCGCGTCTACTGCCGAGATACCCGTTGCGCGGGGAGCCAAACTGGGATGTCAGTCCGCGCGGGCAGCCACCATGCGATCAGCCGTCATCTTCCGCAGCCGCAGCACGACGTAGGCCAGAAACAGCGCGGAGTATATCCCGATGCTGAGGACTGCCTGCGTCGCGCCGGCCAGCGCCGGCTGCAGCAAGACGAGCACGAGGTGCACGTAGATCAGGAGGAAGAACGGATACGCGAACCACTGCACGCGCCTCCAGCTCCCCGCGTCCATGCGCTTCTTGACCGCTCGGAACGATGTCACCGTCAAGATGACCAGGAGCACCAGCAGGACGCTCGATACGAGGAAAGACAGCGCCATGCTCGTGGGAACGGCGTAGATGTTCCCCAAAACGCGGCCAAAGTACGTGCTCAAGTAGGTCAACGCATGCCCGAGTGCGAGTATGGCAGCGATGATCGAGAGTTCGCCCCTGATCGGCAGCAGCCGCGCCTTGATGGGCGACCTATCACCCAATACGCCAATGAACATCACGATGAACAGGAGCGCCTGCGCAAACAGACACCTCTGCACGTACACCAGCAGGTAGTCCCACAACACGAACGGCACAGAGTACGTGTAGGCAAGCAGAAGCAGTATGTCGAGTACTACAGCAACGCCGTAGAACAGAACCGGGAAGCGTCTGATGGGCTTTGCGAACACCCCGACAAACGCTATAGCACACAGTATGGCTATGAGAACCCTCACGTGTATCAACGCCCCATTTCGGCCGTGGTCATGTTTGGCAGTTCGCGCCCAGATGTCGGTTTCAGGCTTGCTTGGCTATGGGTCTTGATCTTGACCGGATGCCCGTCTTGACGCTGCCTAGATGTCGGTCTCGATGTTGAAGAGCAAGGGCGCGGTAGAGTCGATGCGCAGCTCGCGCAGGACGTCCTCACCGTCTTGCTGCTCGACAACGTAGTAGCTGATGCCCACCTCAAGATCTGGAAGCTCACGGGCAACGGCAGCCAGGTAGACGACGGGGAACTCCAGGTACAGGCCCTCTTCATCTCGTCGTTGGATCGGCAGGCCTGCACGCGCCAGGACCGCCTCCGCCACTCCCATGTCGCCGCCGAAGACCTTCGCTGACTTCAGGAAATGGTCTCGCTCCGACATCGTGCACCACGCATACGTGGTGCGGAAGCGGTTGTTCTGGAGGTAGATCTGACCGGTGAACTTGTTCTCCAGCGAGCAGTAGTGGACTCCCAGGCTCAGGTGCCGTTCGAGCGCAAACGCAAGCAGCAGCAGGCAGTTCTCTTCACTCCCGGCGATCGGGAGGCCACCGGCATACCAGTAGTTGTAGAGAACCCGGAGTTGTGTCGCTTTGATCTCGTAGCCTCGGGCCGAGAACTCCTGCGCATTGTGGAGCGGGAAGCAGAACTCCAGGAGGTTGACGCCGGCAATCTCAAGCGCATCGAGCCTGAGCAGCAGGTCCTTCATCTGCTCGAGATTGTCCGGCAGGACGGGCATCTCAACCATCACGTTCGGGATGTACGCTTTGCTCATGGCGATCCTCGCGAGCGTGGCCTCCTGCTGCTCCAGGGAATCGTCTGTCTTGATGCTGAAGCGAATCTCGTCCAGGCCTAGCTCACGCAGTACCCGCAGGAACGCCTCGTCAAGAAGCGCTCCGCTCGTGTAGAGCCGCGTGTACGCTCCGGGGAAGAGCTCGTTGGCGTGCCGGAAGAACGCCTCGGTCTCTGCCTTGTGGAGCAGCGGCTCGCCACCGGTGAGGGCAAGATCGCGATACCTCGCGCCCTGGTGATACGCCGCATCGAGCTCCGCAACGACGTCGTGCGTGTGATGCAGGTAGTACTCGTAGTCCAGCTGATTGGGATTGAAGCAGAAGTAGCAGTTCCGAGGACACTGCACAGAAATGAGATACGTCGCCGTGCCCAACCCTTTGCGACAGACGACACACGAGGGTGAGATCCAGCCGGTGTGGAGGCTCTTGCCGTCATTGGCGATCTCAAGGCCCTGCGCGGCCAACGCCGCAACCCGCTCATCACCTACCCCTAAGCGCGGCTCATCCGAGATAGGCAGCCCATACTCCGCGATCTGCCGACGGAAGTCGGCATCGATCTCCACGTACGTCTCGGCGTAGCGACGGAAGGCCGCGTTCTTGATCCGGCCGATCGTCTCAGATGTGATCGCCTCGATCATCGGACGTCCCTACGCGTGTCTCGAAGACGGCAGCATGGCTACGGCCTACTCAACACGATCGAGTTCTGGCATCTCGCTCATTAGCATACCGCCGAGGAGCCCAACAGCGCGGTAGACGCCATTCCTGCTGAGTGCGACGCACGCATCAAAGAAGTCCACGGCCCACTTCTTGAGGTGGGCCCGGGAGAACTCCTCGATCTGGCCGTCGATCACTTCGGCGGCGGCATCGTCACTCCGGCTCAACGCATCGGCCTTGCGCACGTACAGGTACTGCATGAACGCCATCTCGGTGGCCATGTGGTCGGCCGGCTCGTTGCCTTCCAGGGGATGCTTCTTCCTGGCCTGGCGGTAGCAGCGTTCGGCGTCCATGGCCTCCGGATTGACAGCACGCAGCGGCGGTACTTGGCGCTTTCCCGCCGCGCGGTTCTTCGCATGGAGGAAGAGCCCCTCGTATATCGGGATCGCCGGAGCGTCCGGGTGGTTGAACAGGCGCGTGTACTCGCAACGGATATCGGTTGCGGACGATCGCCCCTCCGACAAGGCCCGTTGGATCTCGGCCAGCTCCGCGCTGGCGGCCTCCGTGCGCTCGTCGGCAAGACCCGCCTCGGCGATGATCGTCCCAACGTCCGCTGCCAGCGCTCCGTCCGACAGTCCATCCAGCACCTCGCCCGCCGGATACTGCAGCAGCAGCGACAGTACGTTGTACAGATCAGACGTGGCTATTGCCCTCTGAACCTCCTGCTGCTCTTCGTGGCGCCTGTGTTCGTCGCTCGTTGTCACCGGTAGCCCTTCCACGTCGCACCTCTCGATCCTCGTGCCGAGTGCGCCACAACCGGCGCAAACCAACCGCCGGTTGTGGCGCCACCCGATGAGCGCCCGCTACACCACGTAGAAGCAGTTGGGCTCGGTGCCCTCTTCTTCGAGCAGCTTGACGGTGTCGTTTGCTGCAATGAACGTGCTGATCTCGCTCTGGGGATCGTCGATGTCACCCCAGTGACGGGCACGGCCCGGGCAGAGTTCCATACAAGCAGGAGTCTCGCCACGATCGACGCGACGCGCGCAGAAGTCGCACTTCTCGATCGTGCTCGCGATGTGGGTGGGCGCGTCCGCGTCGCCTGCGGGGAAGTCCAGGTAGTACTCCACCGTCTCAGCGTTGAGCGTGCGTACGCCGTACGGACAGGCCTCGATGCAGAGCTTGCAGCCGATGCACTTCTCCTGGTCCACCACGACGATTCCATCTTCACGCTGAGACGTGGCCCCGGTCGTACAGACCGCTACGCATGCCGCATTGCTGCAGTGCTGGCAGGTGGTGGCGTAGTAGACCTTGTGCAGGTCGTTAGGATACGTTCCGCGCGCCGTGTCGATGTATGCGCCACCATCGGTGACGACACGATTCCGCCAGATCCCATTCGGAAGGTTGTTGTTTGACTTGCACGCCAGACTGCATGCGTGGCACCCGATGCAGGTTCTGGTATCTATCGCCATTGCATACCGCATGATCTACCTCCTCCTCCTTAGGCCTTCTCAACCTCAACGGGGGCATCGAATGGGTGGTTGGTGGGCAGGAACTGAGGTGTCGCCATCGACGACAGAGACCCGTAGTGCCCGTCGGCGTAGTGCTCCCCGTCCCAGCCATGCTCCGTGTGCATGAGACCCGGACGCATGCTCGAATCGAGGTAGGCCTTGAGCACGACGAACCCGCGGTCGTTGTAGACCTTGACGTAGTCGCCGTCCGCGATGCCGCGGGGATTGGCGTCCACGGGGCTGATGGACAGCGTCGGCTCCGGGTGGAGCTCCCTGAGCCACGGGTTGTTGGAGAACGCGGTGTGCGTCTTGAACCGATCGCGGTGCGTCTGCAGGTTCAGCGGGTACTGGCCGATGAGCTCGTCTTGATACCAGCCTTCAAGAGGAGGCTCCCAGAACGGCAGCGACAGCAGCGCGGTGTCCAGCTGCTGGCCGTGGTTGAACCACGGTACAACGGAGGAGCGCTCGAGGTAGAAATAGCCACGGCCCGTTGCAGTGGAGAACGGCGCGCCGTTCTCGATTTCCACGTTGCCATAGTAGAAGGGCGTCGAGGCGGTCTTGATGTGCTTCTGCTCCTTGAGCGCGTCCCACGAGAGGCCGAGGCTCTTGGCGAGATCGTTGTCGAGCAGCGTCTTGTGGAAGTCCTCATTCGTCATGTTGCAGAGGTCTCCAACGCCCATGCCAACGCCCAGCAGACTCATGATCTCAACGTCGGACTTGGACTCGAACTGAGGCTCGATGGCCTTGTCGTTGAAGTCCACGTACGGCGTGGGACACGCCACGAACGTCTCGTACTCAAACCAGTGGGAGACGGGCAAGACAACGTCTGAGTAGCGCGCCGTCTCGGTCATGACGGAGTCCGAGGTGACGACAAGTTCGATCTTGTCGTACGCCTTCACAAGAGCAGTGTGGTCCACGTGGTTGGAGAGCGGGTTGGCGCAGTAGACGAACAGGCTCTTGATGGTGAGCGGCATCGGACCGTACGTGGCGGTCTCCATCACCTCGGGGAGATCCTGCGTGCATACCGACAGGCCGCCGATGGCGCCCCGCGGGAACACAGCGGCACCGATGTTCGGCCCGTGTCCCATGGTGGACTGGCCCTGAGACCCGCTGATGCCGGTTCCAGGCTTGCCCATCTGTCCCGCCATCATCGCGAGGGCAAACTGCGCATGTGTGGTGGCGACGCCGTTGCTCCGGTGATCCAGGCCAAAGCCCTGGTTGATATTGGACGGCCCCTCGGCAAACATGTGCGTCAGGTCCTTGATCGTGTCAACGGGAATGTCGCAGATCTCGGACGCCTTCTCCGGCGTGTACTCGGCAACGCGGTTCAGCAGCAGCTGATACGCGGTGTCAACTTTGATTCCCTGGATGTCGAAGCTGCCTTTGACAACCGGCGCTGGAATGTCCTCTACCTTGCCTACCGTGCCGTCCTCGGCGCGGACGGCGAGGGGGTCAACGACGGTCGGCTGACCCGTGCGCGGATCGACGGGGCCCTCGATGGGCTCGATACCAAGATCGCTCAGCCGTAGGAAGTTGCCATCGCTTTGCTTGACGAGGAACGGAGCTACCGTGTTGACCATCATGTAGTGCTCGTCGGCTAGGCCCTCGGCGGCGATGATGTTCATCATGGCCATCGCCAGATACCCGTCACTGCCCGGACGAATCGGGACCCAGAGGTCGGCCTTTGACGCCGCGTCGTTGTAGACGGGGTCGATGACGATATGCTTGGCGCCGTTCTTGAAGGCCTCGAGCAGATACGGCCAGCGCATCATCGAGGACAGGGTGGTGTTGCCGCCCCAAGTGAAGACGTACTTCGCATTCTTGACGTCCTGGCAGTCATTGCCGGCCAGGTACATGCCGCGGCCGGTCATCAGCTTTGCCAGGTTGAGGGCGCCCATGTCGTACTGCTCTTCAACGTTGGTCCCGCCCAGCACGAGGAACAGCCTCATGTAGGCGTACTGGTTGTAGGCATACGTGCCTGCGCCGTACGTGTAGGCGATGCTGGGGTTGCCGAACTCCTGGCGGTAGCCGGTCCACTTGGTGGATATGTAGCTGATGGCCTCGTCCCAGGTGATGCGCTCCCACTCGCCCGCACCTCGGGCGCTGCCCTCGACACGCCGCATCGGGTACTGCACACGGTTCGCCGCATACACGCCCTGAGCATGACTCAGGCCCTTCTGGCAGACGCGCGTGTCGAGCGGATCCTCGCGGTCGATCTTGGACGTCTTCACAACCTTGCCATCGCGAACGTGCACGTTCACGCAACAGCCACCGCCGCAGTTGCCGCGGCACACACCCTGGTAGAGTACGTCTTCAGGCAGAGCCTCAGGCTCCGCTGGCTCATCAGCGGTTCCGCAGCCGGCACCCGTCACGGTCGCCAGGCCAAGTACGGCGGCTGAACCCTTCAGGAAAGTCCTTCGGCTGAAACTGCTGGCAGTGCTCTCATTACCCTCTCCCACTTCACTTACCTCCTCATTCACTTCTGCGATGAAATGCTGACGACGGTCTTGCTAGTAGAGGAGCTGTCGCACTGTTCTGCTATCCGGATAGTCGCTGCACACAGGACGAAGACGGCACGGGGCCGATGCGGCATGTGCGGCCGATCGGCATGGCCTCCCCGCCTGGCGGTGCACACCTGCCTGTCTTCACCGAGCCCTTCCCCCCCGACGTTGTCGGGCTGCTCCTCGGCGGTGCGCTGCCGCCTGAGCAAATTGTCACCTACGTGTATATCATTGCGACAATAAGGAAGCAATACCCGGACATGCAGACGCAGGGGCCCGGGATGGCCCGTCTTCGATGGAATGGAGTGATCAACTGAGGGTCTTGATGGCCTCTTCTACTTGCCGGCCAGCTTCACAATGTCTTCCGGCGACATGTTCTTGAAGCCTTCGCTGAAGGCACTGGGGATGACCACGGTGCCGCCGGTGGATTTCACGCTCTCGTAGACGAAGCCCATCGTGCGGAGCTGGAAGGCCTTGTCGTGGCCCTCGTACATCTCCCCCGCGCCCACGAGCATGTCGGCAATGACCTGCTCGACCTCGGCGCGCATGACCCGGGCGTTCCGCTCGCGGTCCACCTGAGCCTCGAGTGACATCGCGTCCTGGAGATCCTTGGGCACCACGATGTCCCGCACCCGGACGGACATGATGGTGATGCCCCAGGGCTCGGTGCTCTCCTCGATCGTCTTCTGCAGCTCGCGGTCGAGCTGATTGCGGCGAATGGCAACCTCGGCAACACTCGCGCGGCCGATGGCATCGCGCATCGTTGTTTGGGCCACCCACGAGACAGCGCGGGAGTAGTCCTCCACCTCGGTGCATGCTTTCTTCGCGTCCCAGACCATCCAGAACAAGACGGCGTCTACGTTCAGCGGCACGAGATCGGACGTGAGCGTCTCCTCGGCGCTGAAGGGCGTGCACATTACGCGCTGATCAACACGCAGCGGAACGTACTCGATGATCGGGATGGTGAAGAACAGACCCGGTCCAGCGACCCGGCTGAACTTGCCAAAGCGCAAGACAACGGCCCGCTCCCAGTCCAGGGCGATGTGCTCCGAAGTTGCGGCAAGCACACCGACAACCAGTGCGATGCCGATGGCGCCTGCGCCGATTTCCCCGAAGATCAGCGACGCCAGGGCCAGAACAATCAGGAACGCGAGGATGAAGATCGCGACGGCAAAGACGGTAGCGCCGTTCCGGGTCGCCTTCCTGCCCGGACGGAAGTAGTCCGCATCCGCCCCAAAACCGCCTTGGGGCTGGGCCGATGCTGCCCGCTTCTCGCGCCTGCTGTGCTGCTCCATGGGACACTCCCTTGACCTCAACATTGCTGACCGTCCGGCCGCGCCCGTGCCCGCCGCCCTACTGACCGCCCCGCTCGCGCCTGAACTTCTCGAGGCCTCTCTCCATCTGCTCGGCTATGTCGTCGAGCGTCATGCCCAGTTCAATGCAGCGCCGGATGTACTCCTCCGTGACGACATCGGCGGTCGGCTCGGCCAGGCCGGTGACTGCGCTCGAGTCGCAGACGAAAGTGCCCTGTCCCTGCCGCGATCTGATGTATCCGTTGTGCTCCAGGTCCATGTAGACCTTGTTGACCGTGTTGTAGCTGATCTCGATCTGCGAAGCGAGCCCTCGGACCGTCGGCAGCTGGTCCCCGGCGCGGTAGTGGCCTGAGGTGATGAGGTAGATGAAGCGGTTCCTCAACTGCACCCATATAGGAATGCCGCTGCTGTCATCGATCTCGAACAGGTCCACTGGGCCGTTTCTCGTCGTGGGTGTCATCCTATGCTTCGCCTACGTCCCAAAGACATGTGCCAGAGTGCTTCCTGGCTGAATACCGGCGCCTACGATGCAGAAACGCAGGTAGAAACCGCCCACGAGCACCGATCCGGCAAGACCCGCCGCAATGGCCGGGTGGCCATGCCCGAGGACAAGGAGCTCCATGAGCGGAGGCAGCACAAGCCCGCAGAGAACGAACCCTATCCAGAACGGGACAGCGTACTCTCCAGTCAGGAGCGCCTGTGCCGACGCGGAGGTGTCCTCGCCGACAGCCGCTCCTAGGAGCAGCGCAACCGCGCAAGCGGCTTCAATGAAGGTGACAACCATGCCCAGTCGTGACAGCTTGCCGAGCGTCCGGTAGAGAGAGTGCCCCATGTCGAGGAACAGGGTTGCGCCCACAAGAAGCGCGCCCCCCGTCGCAAGAGATGAAAGGACGAAGAGTGCCGTGACCAGGGGCGTCTCCCAGAAGTCGACGGCCTTCAGGCTCTGCAGGAGGAGTCCGGTGTAGACCATGACCGCGATCGCCAGCACGAGACCCGCCGCTTCCGCGGCCCTCACAAACGCTCTCGGGATCTGCGGCAGATCGAGTCCCCAGTTGAGCGCGAGAAAGCCCGCGCATGCTGTCAGTAGAGCAAGCGAGTAGGCCCCAATTGAGACGACGGTGAATGTCGGATGGAGAAAGACGAGGTGGGCCAGGTCCGGCCTCTCGAGATCGGCCAAGAGACACACGGTACCCACGACGAGCGCGACAAGACTGAGCACAAAGCCGGGTCCGGTGATTCCGTAGAACAGCCCGTCGGGTCTCGACCGCATGTCCGGATCGGGGTGACGGCGACGGTGCCAGAACAGATCCACGGCGGCCGAAACGGCAAAGACGCCCGCGCCGGCGCCTCCGAGGAACAAGTAGCAGACAATCAAGAGGCCCAACGCGATGCCCGCCTCCCTCACACCTGTCCGAAGTCAGAGCCCAGTCTCCGCGCTCGAACCGGCTGGCTCTTCAAGCCGTCACTGTAGCATATCGCCCGGAACCGGCGGATACGTCGTGGTTCGCGTGTCGTGGCAGTCTGTCTCGGCGTGCAACGAAGTCGTCTGGGCGCAATTACGCGGGGGGCGGCCGCCCTCCGGGCAGCCGCCCCTCAGATTGCTGACAAACCCCCGCTGGCCTGAGGCTGGCGGGGGTTCGCTTTTGGGCGGCTACGACGGCGCGTAGCTGGCAATCTTTGGCATTGTGTGCTATCATGAGACATCAGCCGGCCCGGTTCTTGAGGGAGCCGCCATGT
>Ga0068714_10006123_pt1 | contig 12394 bp, 12 predicted proteins | sample MTBNYHSulfiMetaG_FD_62988 | JGI IMG/M metagenome (GOLD analysis project Ga0068714, IMG submission 62988) | Enrichment culture microbial communities from rom New York Harbor, USA that are MTBE-degrading - MTBE-NYH (New York Harbor Sulfidogenic)... | ecosystem: Environmental > Aquatic > Marine >... | reverse complement strand
GCCCGATTGCTCCTCGCGCTCGCGAGCATGGTGGCGGCGGCGCTGTCCACCACCCGGACCGTCGCGGCCATCGAGCGGGACCGGCAGCGTCTCGAGGACGAGATCCGCGCCCTGCGGGACGTGGCCCGGAGGGAGGGTTTCGTCGGTGACTCCCCTGGCATCCGGGAGGTGCTGGAGCTGGTGAAGCGGGTGGCGCCGACCAATGTCAACGTGATGATTCGGGGGGAGTCGGGGGTCGGCAAGGAGCGCATCGCCCACCTGCTGCACTCCTTCTCCGGGCGCTCCCGGGGGCCGTTCGTGCCGTTGAACTGCGCGGCCCTGCCGGAGAGCCTCCTCGAGGCGGAGCTGTTCGGCATCGAGGAGGGGGTCGCGACCGGGGTCCAGCGGCGTCTCGGCAAGATCGAGCTGGCGCACGGCGGGACCCTGTTCTTGGACGAGGTGGCCGACCTGTCGCTGGTGCTCCAGGCCAAGCTCCTGCGGGTGGTCCAGGAGCGCGAGCTCGAGCGTCTCGGCGGCCGGGTCCGCATTCCGGTCGACCTGCGGCTGGTCACCGCCTCGAACCGCGACCTCGAGGCGATGGTGGAGCGGGAGGAGTTCCGCCGGGACCTGTACTACCGTCTGCGGGTGGTGGTGGTGACCCTGCCGCCGCTGCGCGATCGGCGCAGCGACATCCCGCTCCTGGCCCGGCACTTCCTCGAGATCTACGGGGAGCGCTTCGGACGCCCGGGTCTGGGGCTTTCCCACGACGCCCGCGAGGCCCTCATGAGCCACCCGTTTCCCGGTAACGTGCGGGAGCTGGAGAACGTGATCCAGGCGGCGGTGGCCCTCGCCCCCGGGGACCAGATCGAGGCCTCGGACCTGCGACTTCCGGGTGGGCCCGAGGGGGACGAGGATGGGGGTGGGCTGCTCACCCTCGACGACCTGGAGCGACGGCACATCGCGCGGGTCCTGCGGGCCGTGGGGGGCAGCCGCGGCGCGGCAGCGCGAATCCTCGGCATCGACCGCAGCACGCTGTACCGGAAGTTGCAGTCTGCACCAAGTGATGCATGATGCGACATCTCTCTAACATGTTGATGAAACTGGGACAACGTGAGAAGAGAGACTGTCGCACGGAGTGTCTGGTGCAATCTGCAACAGTCTCGGTATCTCATCACGCAGCTCGATGCTGGCACGCCCCTTGCCAAGGACCTCGGTGGAGGTTCTCCGATGAGGTCTTTGGCCCGACTCCGTGTCTCGCTGGCGGCCCTGAGCGTGGCGACGTTCGGCGTCGCCGTCCTGCAAGCTCCCCCCCTGGCCCTGGCGATCCCGGTGGAGCACCTCCGTCTCGCGTGGACTCTCACGAGGGTTCTGATACAGTTGTAGGCCCGTCATGGAGGCCGTTCTGCACCTCCCCGTGGCGCCCAACGTGGAGCTCGTCGCCGCCAAGGCCGTCGAGACCCTGGGCGGGGCTCTGGGCATGCCCCGGAGTCGGGTGGAGGCCGCCAGCGTCGCCGTCGTGGAAGCCTGTCTCAACGCCATCGAGCACGGTGGTGGGAGCATGGTAGTGCGCCTTCGAAGCGACAACGCTGGTGGGCGCGCCGGGCTCGTCATCGAGGTCGAGGACCACGGTCGTGGCTTCGCCCCGGAGGACGTGCCGCCACGGAGGCCGGCGCCCAAGCTCGGTTCGGGGCCCCGGAGAGGCTGGGGGCTGACCCTGATCCGCGAGCTGATGGACGAGGTGCAGATCACCTCCCGACCAGGGATGACCCTGGTGCGAATGCTCAAGTACGCGGAGAACGGGCCATGAACGACGAACGGATCAGGCTCTCACAGGAGCTACTCGACCAGGGGCTGGGGCTCATCGCCGCGGCCGGCTACATCAACAACGAGGGGGGGCAGGCCATCGCCGACGCCGCCGCCGACCTGATGTCCCAGGGCTGCTCGACCCTGCTCATCGACCTCGAAGGCACCCGGATCATCAACTCCATCGGCGTTTCGATCCTGCTCGAGATCATGGAGAAGCTGCTGGAGGAGAAGAACGGGCGCCTCGCCTTCTGCAACCTCACGCCGACGATCGCCAAGACGTTCGAGATCATGGGCCTGGTCCAGTACGCGGCGGTGTTCCCGGACCGGACGACGGCGCGGGCGACGCTGGAGGCCGGTGGCGGCGCCTGATCTGCTCCGCCTGGCCGACGTGGCCCTGGCCGGCCACTCGACCCCCCAGCTGCCCGAGGACCTGGTCCGGGAGGTGACGGAGGAGACCCGCTCCCGGGCCGGGGTGCTGCGCCGGGGGGGGGAGGTGGTGGCCCGCTGGCCCCGCACCATGTCCGCCCAGGTGGAGGCCGCGACCGAGGGGTGGACGGAGCTGCGCCTGGAGGGGTCCGACAGCGGCTGGAGCCTGCGCCTCCTCGGGCTGGAGCAGCTCGACGAGACCGTGTCGGCGGCGATGCGGCTCGCCCTGCGCGCTTTCGAGCTGCGCGAGGAGCTGAAGCGGACCCGGTTCGACGAGCGCTTCCACCTGTGGGAGCTGGAGGCGATCCGTTCGATCGCCACCAGCATCGGCGGCATCCTCGACTCCTCCCGGCTGGCCGAGGAGCTGATCGCCCACCTGGTCGCCCTCCTCGGGCTGCGCGCCGCCCACCTCTACCTCGGCGCCGACGCGTCGACGGCGACCGCGGTGGCGGCCTTCGGCAGCCCGGTGCTGTCGCCGGACGAGCTCGCGGGCGCCTGGAGCCGCGGGCTCTACCGCGACGAGGTCGTCGCCCTGCCGCTGCAGACCGACGCCCGCACGCTCGGCGTCCTGGTGGCGGCGTACAAGGAGGCGCGGGCGGGGACGGAGCCCTTCGCCAGCGACGACATTCGCCTGCTGGAGCTGTTCGCGGTCCAGGTCACGGTGGCGATGGAGCACGCCCGGCTCGCCCGGGAGTCCCTCGAACGGGAGCGGCTGCGGCAGGAGCTCGAGGTCGCCGCCGCCATCCAGACCCACCTGTTCCCGCAGGAGTTTCCCGAGCTCGAAGGGTTCCGCCTGGCGGCGCGGTCGAGCCCGAGCCGGCAGGTCGCGGGCGACACCTATGACGTTTTGGTCCGCGACGGGCACCTGCTGGCGGTGATCGCGGACGTGTCCGGCAAGGGGGTGGGGGCGGGCATGATCGCCTCGGGGGTCCACGCCGGTGTCAGGCTGCTGGCCGAGGAGGACCGTTCGCTCGAGGATCTCGCGGTGCGCCTCAACCGCTACCTGGTCGGCGCCACCGCCGACAACCGGTTCGCCACGTTCGCCCTCGCCCTGCTCCACCGTGACGGCCGGCTCCAGGCGGTCAACGCCGGCCACTGCCCGATCCTGGTGCGGCGGGCGTCGGGCCGGGTCGAGCAGGTCCGGGCCAGCGGCCTGCCGCTCGGGATTTTGAGCTTCGCCAGCTACCGCGAGTACGAGGGCCGCCTCGAGCCCGGCGAGCTGGTGGTGCTGTTCACCGACGGCGTCAGCGAGGCGACCAACGCCGGGGGCGAGGAGTTCGGGGTGGAGCGGGTGGTCGAGGCCATCTCCGGCCTGGCCGAGCCAACGGCCGACGGCGCCTGTCGGGTGCTGGTGGAGGAGGTGGAGCGCCACGTCGCCGGCGAGATCCTCCAGGACGACGTCACCATCCTGGTGGTGGAGCGGCTCGCCGGGTGAAGGGCTGAGGTTTCAGCTTTCAGCTTTCAGCGGTCAGCTCCCCCCTCCCGCCCGCGGGTTTGCAGGTTCGAAGCGGATCGAGCCCACCACCACCCCCAGCGGTCGGTGATCGCCGGAGCCGGGGATCACCTCGGCGGGGACGAACGGGTTCTCCACCTCGACGTGGAGCACGACCCGTCCGAGCGGTGGGTCGACCGGGATGTCGATGTCCTGCCAGTGGTCCCTGACCTCGACTTCGGCGACGAAACCGACCTCGGAGCAGGCCAGCCGCACCCGCGCCGGCTCGGGCCGCGGTGCGAGGAGCTCCACCACCAGCCGGCCGGGGCCGGCGGGGACCGAGAGCCAGGCACGGGGTCCGCACCACCGTCCCTGCCGGTCCCCGAAACGCTCGACGCCGAAGAGCCCGCCCCCCTCCACCAGCCCGTCCCGGTCCCGGGCCTGGTCGGGGGCAGTGAGGACGGCGGGGGTCCACCGACCGTCGGCCGGGTCGACCCAGACCCTCTCGAGCACCGCTCGACCGTCGCCCCCGCACTGGCGCAACGTGACCGGGGTGGGGCGGTTGCCGGCCGGGTCGTCCCGGCGTTCGAGGGGCACGTGGACCGGGTGCCGGCCGGGCTCCAGGCGCCCGGTCCGGGGGCCGCCGCTGCCGCCCTGAAGCTCGAGCTCCACCGGCCCGGCGGTCACCTCGACCGAGGCGCCGAAGAAGCTCCCCGGCGGGCTCGGCTGGAGGAGCAGCCTCACGCCCTCGTCGAGCCGGAGGCCCCGCCCGACGGCCGAGGCCGGTGGCGCGAGCACGATCCCGCCGCGGGTGGCGGTCCAGCAGGTGAGGTAGCGACCCTGGGACAGGACGCGCAGGCGCGGGCTCGCGCAGCGGACTTCCCCGCGGGGCGACCCCGGCCCGGGGATGAAGGCGGACGGGGTGCCCTCGGCCCAGACGTACGCCCAGCGGCCCGGGAGGTTGTCCAGCGGCACCCGCCCCTCGGCCAGGAGGGGGCGCCAGACCACCGGGGTCGGGGCGGAGCGGGCGAGCACGTGGAGATCGGCGAACGGGCTCAAGCCGCCGTCGACGACCACGAACCCGGGGGCATCGCCGGTCCACGCGGCGGTGAGGGCGGCAAGCGGGGGAAACGGCAGCGTCGCCTGCGCCCGGAGGGCCGGCCAGGTCCACGCCAGCGCGGCCGTCGCGGCCAGGGCGGTCGCGGCGACGGCGAGGCGTGGGGCACGGGTGAGGCGGGCCACTCCCCCCACCGCCGGCCCGGCGAGGAGGGCGAGCAGAGGCAGGCTGTAGCGGGGGTAGGTGCGGTTGTGGGCGAGCAGCAGCCAGGCCGCGGTGGTCAGGGTCAGAGCGAGCCACCAGCCGGCGCGGCGGGGGGCGAGCCGGGTTTCGGCGACCCACCAGCCGAACGCGAGGAGGAGCACGGCGACCGCGGGCACCGGGCCCCCCAGGGCCGTGACCGGGCCCAGGTCGGCGAAGCGCCAGGGCGCGATGTGCAGCGCGCCGGCGTGGTCGGACCCGTGCTCGAGCACCGCTCTGGCGAACGGCGCCGGGCCGCCGGTGTCCAGGACCAGGGGGAGAAAGCCGGCGGCGAGGAGAGCGGCGAGCAGGGCCAGGGCGAGGGCCAGGTCGCGCCCGCTGTCGCGCCGGAGGGCGACGGCGGCGAGGCCGAGGAGGAGCAGCGGCGGCGCCAGCACCGGCCGCACCAGCAGTGCGCCGGCGAGGGCGGTCGTGCCCAGGAGCAGGGGGCGCCGTCCGGGATGGGTCCAGGCGGCCGCGGCCGCCGCCGCCAGGCAGACCGCCGGGGTGTCGGTGAAGGCGCGGGGGGCGTGGAAAGCGACCGCCGGGGCGAAGCCGTAGAGGAGCGCGGCGGCGCCCCCCAGGCGACCGTCGCCGAGTGCGCTTCCCCACAGCCTCGCCAGCAGCGCCACCGTGAGGAGCGAGGCGAACGCGGACAGCAGCTGGAGGGCCAGGACGGGGTCGCCGAGGATGATTCGCCCGGCGGCGCCGGCGGCGACCCAGAGGGGAAAGCCGGGGGGGTGCGGGCGGCGGGAGGCGAGGTCGGTGTCGAAGGCCGCGGCGCCGAACAGGGCCTCGTCCTGCTCCCACGGTTCGCCGGGGACGAGCAGCAGGCGCGATGCCACCAGGACGACCGCCGCCAGCAGCCACAGCGCGGCGGAGGCGGAAAGGCGCGACCTGATCACTACTCCCGGTGGAGCCCGTCGGTAGGGTCGACGCGCGCGCGGTCCACCCGCGCGTCGGAGAGGGTGACGGTCACGACTGCGGCTCCCTCCTGCCGCCGCACGGGAGCAGCCCCTCGGTCAAGAGCCGGACCAGCGGTTCGATGTGGCGCGAAAGGTCACCCGGCTCGTCGGCCAGGAGCCAGCTGGTAACCGCCTCGTCGACCGCGCCGAAGACCACGTGGGTCACCAGGCCCGGGCTGATGTCCCGGCGGAACCGCCCCAGCTCCTGCCCTTCCTCGATGATCCCGCGCAGCAGGCTCAAGTACAGGCCGAGCTTACCACGCGTGAACAGGTGCATGAAGCGGCGGGAGTGGCGGGTCTCGATCTGGAGCACGTGGGCCAGAGACCGGTCCTGGCCGACCTTGTCGAGGTGGAGGCGGATCATCGTCCGCAGCTTGTCCACCGGGTCGTCGAGGCCCCGAAGCTCCGCCTCGAGGAGGTCGATGAACCGGCCGAGGACGTCGTCGAACACCGACTCCAGGAGGTGCTCCTTGCCCTCGAAGTAGAGGTAGAGGGTGCCGTCGGCCACCTCGGCAGCCTTGGCCACGTCGTTCATTCGCGCCGAGAAGAAGCCCTTGCTCGCGAACACCTCGATGGCGGCGCGGAGGATCCGGCCGCGTTTCAGCTCCCGGGGGGTGGGGTCGTGGTCGGGGTGGGCGGCAGGCATGGGACCTCCAACTGAATGAGTGCTCATTCATGTTCCCCCCGCCGGAGGCCGGTGTCAACCCGCGGGGGAGCAGCGAGACGCGAGCTCGCAGGGCGGGCTCGAGGCCGCAACCCAGGAGTCATGGCTCGGCCAGAGCTCGAGAGGGAACGAACGCAAAGGCGCGAAGGCGCACGAGGGAGGCGCAGAGCCGGCCACCCGCCCATTCAACGCAGAGACGCAGAGGCGCGGAGGGTGCGAGCGCTCCTGAAGACCCGAGAGTCCCGAGGAACGCGACCTCCTCCCGGTCATCGCGAGGAGCCCCCCCTTGTCATCCCGAGGAGCCCGGAGAGCGACGAGGGATCTGCCCCAACGAAGGTGCCCCGGTCGGGTCGTCTCTGGGGCAGGAGGATCGTGACGTGCCGGCCCGCTCAGACGCTCGAGGCCGTGCTCCCGACTGACACGGCTCGCGCTCCAGCCCCGGTCGACCTGGCTGTCGCGGCGGAAAGCCGAGAACGGAAGGTCCTCACGAGCACTGTCGGGGCCGAGCACGGTGTTGATCCGGGGCTCGGGTTCGGGGATCGGGCGGCCGGCGGCCGGCGGCGGGACCGGGATCGGGGCCGGGAGCACGACGACCCCGAACCCGCTCCCCGTCGCCCGCGCCCCGCCGCCCGCGGCTCGCGGCCCGTCGTCCGGGATCGGGCGGCCGGCAGCGGGGAGCGGGGCCACGATCGGGGGCGATCCGCCTTGTCCCGCGAAACGGCGCACAGTACCATGCCCCGGACGCTGGCGGAGCTCAGGATCTCGCGAACGCTCGCGACGGCGATCCCGGTTCGACGGAGGGTGCGATGGGCGAGCCACAGGGGGCCACGACGGCCGACATCCGCAAGCGGGTCTTCGACAGCTACCGGGAGCTTTTCGCCAGCGCCCCCATCCGGTTGATGAGCCGGACGGTGAGCTCCATGCGCGCGATGGGGTACCCCGACCTCGCCACCGCCATCGGCGACCTCGACTGGCGGACCGTGCCGGCGGACGACCCCCACGACCCGACCCTGCGCCAGGAGTGGGGGGAGCTCCTCACGTCGGCCTTCGGGCACGTCGACGGCTGGCTCCGCCAGCTGTCCGACCAGCCGTTCAACTACAACCTCGACTCGGTGGGTTTCCCCAACTTGCTGCGCGCCTGGGCCGGGCTGTGGCGCGTCCAGCTCGGGGTCGAGTTCGAGGTCGGGCGCGGGGTGAGCCCGCAGGTGTTCATCTTCCACGGCGGCAACCAGGCCGTCCAGGCGGCCCTGCTGGCGGTGGCCGAGGCGCACCGTGAGCGCCACGGCACCGGGACGCCGTGCACCATGATGGCGCCCGTGCCCACCTTCTCCTGCCCCCTCGACCAGATGGCGCTGCAGGGGATGCGGGTGTGGCTGCTGCAGCCCACCCAGGCGGGGATGGACCCGTCGGCGGACGCCCTCGACCGGGTGCCGCCCGGGGTGGACATCGCCGGGATCTATCTCCAGCCCATCAACAACCCCACCGGCCGCACGGTGCCGCCCGAGCAGCTCGGCGCCTTCCTCGCCGCGTTCCTCGACCGCTGGCCCGAGGCCGGGATCATCCTCGACTCGGTCTACCTGCGGCTCCACCCCCGCCACCGCGACCTGCTGTGCTGGTACCAGCGGGACCCCCGCTTCGCCGAATCGGTGCTGTTCGTGGACTCCCTGTCCAAGACCCACGGGGTCACCGGGCTGAGGGCGGGCGCGGTGCTGACCCGCGCGAAGCGGTTGACCGGAGGGTTGAACCGGTACTCCCAGAACATCCTCGCCGGCCCCTCCTGCGCCACCCAGGCGGTGATGATGGCCCTGCTCGCCCCGTTCGCCCTCGGCGACCCGGAGCTCCAGGAGCACCGGATCCGGCTCCAGGTCCGCATCGGGAACCACCTCCAGAAACGGCGCGCCGCCCTGCTGCGCCAGATCTTCGACCGCTACCGCGAGTACCTCGCGACCGACCAGCCGATGCTGCCGGAGCCGACCACCTTCGACTGGGAGGGCTCGATGTACGCCGACCTCGCCCTGTCGGAGCACTGCCAGGGGGTGGCGAGGCGCCACGATGTGTCCCCCACCGTCGGTCTCTACCTGGAGACCGGGGTCGGCGGGGTGCCGCTGGACGGTTTCTGCACCAACCGCAATCTGGTCCGGCACGGGCTCGCCGTGAACGCCGACGACCCCGACCTGCTGGCCTTCCTGGACCACGCCAGCCGCTACGTCCGGCTGTCCTTCGGCATGACGCCGCCGCCGAGGTGACGGGGACCGACCGACAGCGTCCTACCCCTCCCGTACCCGTACCCGTACCCGTACCCGATGTCCGGGCTCGGGAAGCCCTGCGCGTCGCCGTGATGAGCGCATCACTTCGCTGAGAGGAGCTGAACGCTCAGACCGTGATCACTGCCAGGTGGGGGGACCCGGCGCTCGCGACGGCCTCGACCGGAACGCTGCGGTCGAACGTCGCCAGTCGGCCGCCATGATGCGACGCGAGCAGGAGGAGGTACAGGTCGGTGATCTGACGGTGCCCACGAAGGTGGCGGAGATCGACGGCGGCCGGCTCGCAGATCGAGACCTGGTCGGGCCAGAAACTGTGACCACCGCTGGTACGGAACCGGGCAAGGCGTCGCACCGCGTCCGCGACCGTCGTTCGCCGGCCGGGGTAGGCCGGGTGGCTGACCACCCGGACGAAACCGTTCTCGGTCAGCGGGCAGGTGGCCCAGCCCCCGTCCCGTTCGACCTCGAACCACCGGTGAGCCGCCTCGTGGTGGCAGTGGGTCGGGTCGAACAGAGCCACCAGCAGGTTGACGTCCAGGAGCGAGATCACGGTGTCGGCTCGAGCTCGATCTCGTCGTCCCTGAGGCGGTTGACGATCCCCGAAGTCACGGCGCTCTCACCCTCGCGCGGTGCGAGCAGTGGAACGCCGTTGCGAACCGTGGGCTCTCCTTCGGCGGGGTGGAGCGTCTCGCGCGCCAGCTCGGACAGGACCGCGCCGATGGAGGAGCGTCGTGCGGTCGCGATCTCCCGTGCCGCTTCCAGGACGTCCGGGTCGATGTCCAGAGTCGTCCTCATGCACCAAGCATAGCACATCACGCATCAGGCCGTCGTCGACCAGGTTCGGGCCATCGCCCGGGAGCGGCTGACGGAGCGCATCGGGCAGGCGTCGGAGCAGGACCTCGCGGCGGTCCTCCGAGCCCTGGCCGAGATCCTCGAGATGGTGTGACCCGATCGGCGGCTCAGGCGTTTTCGTCGGGTACGGGCACGGGTACGGGTACGGGTGCGGACACTACGCTTCAGCCGAGGTCAGCCGCGCCACCACCAGGGCCGTGGCACCGGCGAGGAGGAACGCCGGCACCAGCTCGTAGAGGTGGTTAAACCCCCCCTGCTGGACCAGCCACCAGGAGCCCGCGGTCACGACGGCGGCGGCGACGATGGCGGCCGCGTGGCCGCGCCGCAGCACCCCGCCGAGTCGACCGGCGAGGAGCAGCGCAGCGGCCACGGCGACCGCGCCGACAGGTACCGCGGCGAAGGCGGCGGGGTTGTCCGCGACGCTTCGACCGAGCTTCCAGGCGACGGTGACCCCGGCGCCGGTGAGCATGCCGGCGAGAGCGCCGTAGCGGTTGAGGCCGCGGGGGGCGAGAGCGAGCAGGACCAGCGGGCCGAACGCGGCGCCGAGGGCCGACCAGGCGAAGAGCACGAACCAGAACACCAGGCGGACCTCGGTCAGGGCCAGGGCCACCCCGAGCAGACCGACGACGGCCACGGTGAGGCGGCCGAGCCGGAGACTGCGGCGGTCGTCGGGGTGGCGGCCGAGGGCACCCTCCACGACGTCGTAGGACACCGCCGAGGCAGCCACCAGCAGCTGCGACGAAACCGTGGACAGGATGGCGGAGAAGACCGCCGCCAGCATCAACCCGGCGATCACCGGGTGGGTCAGGTGGAGGGCGAGCGCGATGAGGGCCCGCTCACCGTCCGGAAGGCCGGGCAGGGTGACGCGGGCGACCAGGCCGACCAGGCCGGCGCCGTAGAAGACCGCGACGCCCCACAGGATCCCGATCAGCCGCAGGCGACGGATCTCCCCCTCGTCGCGGGTGGCCATGTAGCGGTTGAGGACGTGCGGCATGCCGGGGTAGCCCAGGCCGATCCCGAGCTCGCCGACCACGAAGCCGAGCAAGGCCGGGCCGACCCGGTCGCCGGTGGCCGACAGGAGGTGGGGGTCGATCGCCCCGAGCCCGCTCACCAGGGCGCCGAAGCCACCCAGGCGGGCGATGGCGTAGAGCGGCAGGGCGAGCAGGGCGCCCGCCATGAGGAGGCCCTGGAAGAGGTCGGTCCAGGCCACGGCGCGAAAGCCGCCCACCGAGGTCACGGCGGTGATGACCGCGGCGCCGAGGAGCACCCCGAGCAGGTAGCCGCCATGGCCCTCGAGGCCGAAGGTGGAGGCGAACGACTTGCCGGCGGCGGTCATCTGTGCCGCCACGTAGGCCATCATGGAGACCAGGACGATGGCGGTGGCGACCAGGCGCAGGAGGTGGCCGGGGTCCCCCCACCGGGTGGTCAGCAGCTCGGTCACGGTCAGCGAGCCCTGCGTCCTGGACAGCCGCCGCAGGCGGGGCGCCACCAGGTAGAGGTTGACCAGGTAGCCGAGCAGACAGCCGGGGGCGTACCACAGGCCTGAGACGCCGTGGACGTAGGTCATCCCCACCGCGCCCAGGGTCACCCAGCCCGACTCCGAACTGGCGGTGGAGGAGACCCCGGCCGCCCATGCGCCGAGGCTGCGGCCGGCGAGATGGAAGTCCTCCCCGCCGTGGGTGCGGCGGGCGGCGGCCCAGGCGATCGCCAGCAGGCCCACGAGGTAGAGCGCCATCACCGTGCCGACGGTGACGAGCGAGGCGCCGTCGAGCCCGTTCACGGGGTGTCCCCCCGGCGGCGGAACGGCAGCAGGTGGACGGCCACCGCGAGGATGACCAGGACCAGCGGGAACGCCCACAGCAGGAGGTGGGCGCCGACGGTGAGGTGGTGGCTGTCCATCGTGCTCTCCGCAGACTCAGGGTATGCAACCCCGCAGGGGATGTGAAGACCCGTGACCCCCCGGCTCACCGGGTCGTCCCCCACCTGGACCTGGACCTGGACCTGGACCAGGTTGTCACCCCAGCGTCAGCGGCAGCGACAGCGACAGCGACAGGGGCAGCGGCAGCCGGCAGCGTCAGCGACAGCGGCAGCGAGCAGGTGCGGGGTGGGGCGGGGTGGGGGGCATGGTCACCTCCGGGTCGTTCATGCCGCTTCTCGGGTAGCTGCCGGGCCGGCCGGCGTCAAGGGCAAGCCGCCCTCCGGGCGGTCGCTTCGCGACCCTTGACCCCGGCCGCCCCGGCAGCAGTGGGGGAACGCGTCATGAACGACCCGGAGGTGACCATGCTCGCAGCCCCCACCAGCCAGCTCATCGTCCTCACCACCGCCCTCGGGGCCGCGGGGGAAGCCCTGGCGATCGCCCGCAGGGTGCCCGCGCCGCTCACGAGCCTCGCCGACCAGGTGGTGCGATCCGCCAGCTCGGTCGCCGCCAACCTCTCGGAGGGGCACGGCCGGTCAGGTCGAGATCGCCTCCACCACTGGCGGATCGCCTATGCCTCGGCCAAAGAGGTCGACACCCACCTCCGGCTCCTGCTCGGAGCGGGGGCCGTCGACCCCGTGCGCGCCCGGTCTGCGCTCGAGCTCTTCGACCAGATGCGCGCCATGACCTGGCGGCTGCTGCATCCAAGGGCGTGAGCGGCCCCTCACCGAACGTGGTCGCGACGACCCTGCCCCTGTCGCTGACGCTCATGCGGTGCTTGCCGCTGCCGCTGTCGC
>Ga0068714_10006122_pt1 | contig 12396 bp, 8 predicted proteins | sample MTBNYHSulfiMetaG_FD_62988 | JGI IMG/M metagenome (GOLD analysis project Ga0068714, IMG submission 62988) | Enrichment culture microbial communities from rom New York Harbor, USA that are MTBE-degrading - MTBE-NYH (New York Harbor Sulfidogenic)... | ecosystem: Environmental > Aquatic > Marine >... | reverse complement strand
GCCGGTCCGAGCCCGTCGTTCGTCGCCCAGCCAGTCCAGACGAGATCCCACAGGGCCGCCGCCGTCTCGGATGGGGGACGCTCGATTTCGGCTGCAATCTGATCGAGGAACAATGCACCACGCCGTGAGAGCACCTCCGCCACGCGCGCCGCGACCTCCCCTGAGACCGGCGCGCGCACGCCGGCCAGGATCGCATCGCGCGTCCCGCTCGAGATCAGCGTGATCCGCCGTCCGCCTCCCGGCGAGCCGGCCCCGAGCCAGCGCACCTCTCCGCGACGCACCAGCTCCTCGAGCATCCGGCGATCATACCCGCGCACCCTTGCCCCGAGGACGTCGTCCCAAACCGCAGGCGGAAGGGAGCACCCGGCGAGCCGGTCGATGATCCGCGGCAGCTCCTCCGGATCGGCCGGCGAGGTGCAGCGGTGGCGAGAGAGGAGGAACCGCACGTACGCGTCGGGCGAGATGGCACGGATCCGCTGTCTGCGGGCGGCCCGCGTCTGCCGGCCGATCGCGATCGCGACGTCCCGCGCGGTCCAAACGATGCCGCCGCCCGCCCGCTCGACCTCGATCCAGCCCTGTGCAAGAGAGAGGTCGTCGACAAGCCTTTCGGCCGCCGGGTAGCGCGCGACGATCTCCCCTCGCTCGGCAAGCGCCCGCGATGCGACATGCCGGCGCACGATCTCCGCCACGTCCGCGTCGCCCATCCGCCGGTACCGCGCCGCGTCGTCCGCTGCGACCAGCCGCTCCGGCGCGGCGGAGCCAGCGACGAGGACGCGGACGATCCGCCCGTCCTCGATTAACGCCGTCAGCGCCTCGCGCGCGGCCGGCTCGCAGCATCCTAGCGCCTCCCGCTCCGTGAGGTCGCCGACACGCCGCAGGAGCTCAACCAGCTCGGCCCCGTCCCGAGCGCGATGCCCGGTCGCAGTTCCCCTCAGCCGTTCGTCCATCGCGTGGATCGCCTCTGGATCGAAGACCGTCTCCTCCCGCACCCGCGCCGCGAGCCAGTCCGCCCCGTCCTCTCGCCGGACATCCCGATCCCTCCGCCCTCCCACCGGACGGTCCGCTTCATAGAGGTACGTCCCGGTGAACTGGAGCCGCAACGACCGCGAGAACGGTGACGGCCGCCGCCCCCGCCGCACCGCGAACCGCGCCGTCCCCGCTTCGGCGCGGTCCAGGAAGCCTCGCAACGCGTCGAGCGGGAGCTCATCCTCGAGGATCTCGCGAAACGTCTCTGCGACGATCGGAAAGTCCGGCGTCGAAGCGGCCCACGCGAGCAAATCGTGGGCGCGCAGCCGCTGCAGCCACAGGGGCGTGCGCCGTCCGGGGCGCCCCCGGGGCAGGAGCAACGCCCGACCCGCATTCCGACGGAAGCGCATCGCGAAGAACGCCGTGCCGTCGAGTTCGGCGGCGATGTCCGCGGCGATCCGATCCCCCCGCAGCCCGCGGACCGCCTCGATCACTGCGTCGATCGGGATTCGCCCCGGACGCAGGAGGATCCCTTCCCCCGAGTAGATCGCGTCGATCGTTCCATGCCCCGCCAAGCGCAGCCCCTGTTGTATCCCGAGGAGAAGCGCGAAGTGAAACGCCCGGCCGAACGGCGAGATCACCGCCACCCGCTCGTCCCCCGCTTCATCGGGGAAAACATCGAGGAGGATTCGCCGGTCGTTCGGAAGGACGGCGTCGGCTCGCTGCGCTTCCAGGTATGCCACCAGGTCCTTCGCCGCCGCTGGATCGAGCGCACACTCGGCCGACAGCCACGCCTCCGCCTCCCCCGAGTCGAGTCGAGCCTCGCACGCCTCGAGCAGCGCGCCGAGCCGGGCACCGAACTCCGCGTCCCATCCCAGCCCTTCCCCCTTCCAAAAGGGCATCATCCCCTCGGCGCCGTCCGCGGGGGCGACGATCACCCGGTCGTGCGTGATCCTCAGGATCCGCCAGCAGCCCGTGCCGAGGAGGAACGTTTCCCCCAACCGCCGCTCGAAGACGAATTCCTCGTCGAGCTCGCCGAGCCGCGTCGTCCCGTCCTCCAGGACCATCGCGTACTGACCGCTGTCCGGGATCGCTCCGCCGCAAAGGATCGCCGCCGAGCGGCTCCCGGGAAGCGCCTCCAGCCGTCCGCTTGCCCGCTCCCAGGAGACCCGCGGCCGAAGCAGAGGCAAGCAAGGCGTCTCGTACTTGCCGGTGAGCAGCTCGAGGACGGCCGCGAACCGATCGCGGGAGAGACGGCGATACGGTGCCGCACAGCGGATCCGTTCATGAAGCGCGTCCTCCGTCCAGCGATCCATTGCGACCATCGCCGTGACCTGCTGAGCGAGGATGTCGAGCGGCCCATCCGGGACGCGCAACGCGGAGATCTCGCCGCGGAGCATCCCGCGGGCCATTCCCGCAAGGACGAGGAGATCCGCGCGGGTCTTCGCGAGCATCCGCCCGACGCTCGTCGCGCGCACGAGATGCCCTGCCCGTCCGACGCGCTGCAGCCCGCTCGCGACGGAGAACGGCGCCTCGACCTGGCAGACCAAGTCGATCGCCCCCATGTCGATCCCGAGCTCCATCGACGCCGTGGCCACGAGCGCCGGGAGCCTCCCCGCCTTCAGCGACTCCTCGATCTCCCGCCGTTCCTCTTTCGACACGCTCCCGTGGTGCGCGCGGGCGAGCGGCGTCCCCGCCCGCCGATTCATCTCCGCCGCGATCCGCTCCACCGCGCGTCGGCTGTTCCCGAAAATGAGCGTCGAGGTGTGCGCCGCAACCAGTTCCAGAAGCTTCTCATAGATCGACGGCCAGACGCTCGGCTCGCCGCTCTCACCGGCCGCGAGGCCGGCCGGTCCGTCGACCGGCGAGAGCACCGCGAGGTCCAAGTCCTTGCGCATTCCGACGTCTACGATTGCGACCGGACGCGGGCTGCCGTCCGCCTCGTATCCCCCGAGAAACCGCCCCACCTCTTCAAGCGGCCGCTGCGTAGCGGACAGGCCGATCCGGATCGGCGAGGAGGAGGTTAGAACCTCGAGACGCTCGAGCAGGACCGCGAGGAACGTCCCGCGCTTGTTCGGACACACGGCGTGGATCTCGTCGACGATGACGTAGCGAACCGTCCGCAGCATCTCGCGCGCGTTGAGAGAGGTCAGGAGGAGATGGAGCGACTCCGGGGTCGTCACGAGGAGATCGGGGGGATCCTTGAGCATCCGCCGCCGCTCCCCCGGCGACGTGTCCCCGGTGCGAACACCCGCTCGGATGTCCGGAACCCTTATGTGCAGCGCCTCCGCCGCAGCGCGGATTCCTCGCAGCGGCCCGTCGAGGTTTCGTTCGATGTCGTACACGAGCGACTTCAGTGGCGAGATGTAGAGGACGCGCACCCCGCGCGCGCCTTGCTCCGCTTGTGCGCCGCCCCCCCCCGATCGGACCCGCTCGTCGATCGCGTAGAGAAACGCGGCGAGCGTCTTCCCCGACCCAGTCGGGGCGACGATCAGTGTATGGCTCCCCGTTGCGATCTGCTGCCAGCCGTAGAGCTGGGCCGGCGTCGGGCTCGGGAAGCTCTCCCGAAACCAGCGGGCGGTCGCGGGGTGAAAGAGCGACAGGACATCGCCGTGCATGCGCCCATTCTCCGACATCCGACCGCCCGGTCAACCGCCGCCCTCGTGCGGCCACCCGAAGGGGCCGACCAAGATCCTCCCGCGTTGCCACACCGCTTGATTGGGGGTAGGATCGGCCATCCGCGCCACGTGAGATGGTTTACCGATGGACTCTGTAACCGTAACCCCGCTTGTCCTGTCACTGCTCGTGTTCGCGCTCACCTACGCCGGGATCTTCCTCGAGCGGGTCCACCGCGCGATCGTCGCCCTGTCCGGCGCTGCGCTGATGGTCGCCCTGGGGACCTGGTTCTCGTTCTACGGCGCGGCGGAGGCGACCGCGACGGTCGACTTCGACACGATCCTCCTCCTGATGGCGATGATGGTCGTCGTCGGCCTCTTCCAGGAGACCGGGCTTTTCCAGTTCCTCGCCATCCGGGCCGCCAAGTGGGCGAGGGGCCGTCCGTGGCTCCTCCTCGTCTACCTCGGCCTCGTCACGTCCGTCGTCTCGATGGTGCTCGACAACGTCACAACGATCATCATCATCGTCCCGGTGACCGTATCCATCGCGGACGTGATGGGCGTTTCCCCCGTGCCGTTTCTGATGGCCGAGGTCCTCCTGTCGAACATCGGCGGGGTCGCAACGCTGATCGGCGATCCGCCGAACATCCTCATCGGATCCGCCGCCGGCTTCGGCTTTCTCGATTTTCTCACCCATCTTGCCCCGATCGTCGTCCTCGTCTGGTTCGCAGCGCAGGGGATCCTGATGCTCGTCTATCGTCGCGAGCTCCGGCAGCGCCCAAGCGGGCTCGACCGCCTCCTGCGGATGGATGAGCGACGCGCGATCGTCGACCCGGTCAACGCGCGGCGGATGCTCGTGACCCTCTCCGCCACCGTTTTCCTTTTCTTCCTCCACGAGGCGATCGCGCTCAAGCCAGGGATGGTCGCCCTTCTCGGCGCGTGCGCCGGCCTCCTATGGGTGCGCCCGGACTTCGACAGGATTCTCAAGGGGATCCACTGGGACGTTCTCTTGTTCTTCATCTCCTTGTTCGTCCTCGTCGGCGGACTCGAAGCCAGCGGCGCGATCTCCCTGTTCGGGCGGGGGATCACAGCGCTCACCGGACGCGGCCTGTACGTGGCCGTCCCGATCGTGCTGTGGGCGGGGGCGTTCGCCTCCGGTGCGGTGAGCAACGTCCCGTTCACGATCGCCGTGCTCCCGATCTTCAAGGGGCTCGCCGCGCAGGGGGTCGACGTAGCCCCGCTCTGGTGGGCACTCGCAATCGGCGTCGGGTTTGGAGCGAACCTCACGCCACTTGGATCCGCCGCGAACGTCGTCATCGTTTCGATGTCCGAGACCCTGGGCGAGAAGCTGACCCTGCGGCGCTGGGTCAAGAGCGGCTCGCTCGTCGCGCTCGCCGGCTGCACGCTGGGAACGATCGCGCTGCTCTTCGCAGTCCGGCTCGGGTGGATCTGACCTCGCCGATCGCGCCCTACCGCGGGTCGCCCTTCGGCCCGCGGTCCACGCGGTAGTCCGAACCGGTGACTTCCACAATTCGACAGGACCCGACCCAGCGGGAATAGGTATGTTCCCCGTACTTGTCGATGATCTGCTCCTTGGTCAGATTCGTCGCGATCGCGATCGGCATCTCGTCGCGATATCGCCAATCGACGATCCGGCGGAACTCCTGCAGAATGAAGTCGCTCGTCCGTTCGTGGCCGAGATCATCGAGCAACAAGAGATCGCAGGTGCAGCACGACTCCGACACCTCCGTGTCGCCGTGCAGTGCGGCGGCCCGCAGGCGGGAGGAGAGGTCGAGCATCGGCCAGTAGTCGATCCGCACGCGGCGTTCGATCTCCTCCGGGGAGAGGGTCGGCGCCCCGTCGTCCCGCGTCGCGTCTCCCGACGCGTTCCGGATCCATTCCGACGCCGATGGGATCGCAGCCGCCTGCTCGGGCGTCGCGGCCTTCTCCACCGAGGGGCCGCGTAGGCGGTCGACTTCGACCGCCAGGGCGCGCAGCAGGTGCGTCTTCCCGACGCCGCCGGGGCCGATCAAGACCACGCCCCCGAGCTCCCCCCGCGCGACGCTGCGGCACGCCTCGTACGCCGCCCGGTTATGCCGCGACAGCTCGAAGGTATCGAACGTCGCATCGGCGAATCTCCGTCCGAATCCGGCGCCGCGAATCATACGTCCTCCTCACGCGCCCGTAGATAGTAGTCTTTGCCGCGGCTCGTCCCGGCCGCCTCCGGCCGTCGCCCCGGCCGTCCCCGCGCCGACCAATCCCGCGCCAAGCCCAGGTTGCGCTCGAAGTTCTTCGTATTGAACGGCGTCACGCAGTTGAAGTAGCGCCGCGACTCTTCCTTGCCTCCGTCGACCGCCGCGAGGTAGTCGAGCACGAGGATCAGGTCCTCCTCGCAGAACCCATCTCGCAGCCGCCCGCGGATGTGCTCGACGTTTCTCGCGTACCTGGCGGAGAGAGGTGTGTACTGGGCCCACTCCCAGCTGCGCTCACGCAGCCAGTTGAGATGATCGATGATCCGTCCGGTCCGTTCCGCGTCCTCCTCACGCCGTCGCGCGGCCCGCCGCGCCCCGGCCCCACCTCGAGCTTCCATCGTACCGACCGGCTCGAGGAGCTCGCCGAACAGGTTCTCCATCACCGCCGTGGGGCGCGCTGCCCGCTCCGCCTCCCCGGTGGAAGGATCCTCCGGCGCGAGCCACCGAGCGTAGCCCCTCTCGACCAACTCCCGAATCGCGGTCTCGATCGCCGATCGGCCCTCGGTCGACGCCTCCTCGAGCCGTGCGACGTCGCACGGCTCCCCCCGCGGCAGCGCGTAGAGGTAGGCGAGCAGCCCCTTCGCTCGAAACGACAGTGCGCGGTCCCGGAGCGCATCCCCGTCCACGCCCCGTCCTCCGCCCGTCGCCTCGATCCGCACCCCCCGTCCCTTGCGCACTTGCCCTCCGGTCCTGCCTTCGCGGCCGCAGAGCGTACCGGCTGGCGTGCTGCCGTCGCAACCCCCGGGGCCGGTCGGCCCGGCTCAGCGAAGGTGGATCTCGATGACGTCGCCGTCCACCAGCACATGCTCTGCGGGCACCTGCTGTCCGTCGAACCGCCCGGAACCCCAGACGCGCACGTACTTCAGCCGCTCCACGAACTCCCGGTGCACCGCCCGCACCGCATCGACCGCAGTGCTCCCCACCGCAAGCGTGTACGGCTCGTCCATGTCGGGCTTCTTGCCCGGCAGTTTCGTGTAGACGCGCACAATCTGGAGCCCTTCGAAGACAGCCCGCCGCAAGGCGTCCGTGCCAAGGCCGGTCGCAGCCGACACGGCCAGCGAAGGAAGCCCCCCCGCCGGGACGGCTGCGCCGCCCGACGCATCCACCTTGTTCCACACAACCCGCGTCGGGATCTCGCGTACACGCTCGTCCGGCGTCGCGCTTCGCTCCGCGACCAGCCGAATGCTTCTCTCCTTCAAGAGGCCGAGGAGCTCCTCGAGCTCCTCGGCGATGAGATCCCCGTCCGTCGCGTCGAACACGGCGAGGGCCAGGTCGCAAGCGCGGACGAGGCTGTAGACCCATGGCTCGGTGTAGTCGGGTGTGATCGGCGGGAGATCGAGCAGCTGGATCGAGATGTCCTCGAATGCCATCATCCCCGGGATCGGCACCAGCGTCGAGAACGGGTAGTCGGCGACGTCCGCCCGCGCGTTCGTCAGCACGGCGAGGAGGCTCGACTTGCCGGTGTTCGGCGGCCCGATCAGCGCCACCTGGCCCGCCCCTTCGCGCGGGACGTGGTCGTATCCCGATCCCTTTCCGGCTCGCTTGCTCGCGCTTGCGCTTTCGCGCAGCTTGGCGATCCGCCGCTTGATGTCCGCCTGCATCTTGTCCGTCCCCTTGTGCTTGGGGATCGTGACCAGCATCTCCTCCAGCGCCGCGAGCTTCCCTGCGGAGTCCTTCGCCGTCCGGAACCGCGCGCGCGCCTTGAGGAACTCCGGCGTTAGGTTTGCAGGCATCCCACCACCCCCCGCGGCAACGGCAGCCGGATGCAGTCCGCATCGCGCGCCGCCGCACCCTATTCGTTGTGCGGTATCGCCAGGGTGCTCCCCCCGATGAACTCGCGGACGACCGCGTCCCCCGGGATGAGCCGCGCATCCGCTGCATCACGAACGCTGATGCCGACCACCGAGTCGAGCAGCGCACCGACCCGTCGGTGGCGAATGTAGGCGTCCAGATACGATGGATAGGACTCGAGATCCTCCACGTTCGGCCAGATCCCTCCCTCTCCGACGAAGAACGGCTTGAGCACCGCCAGGTCGAACGGCATCCCTCCGTTGAGGAGAAAGTCCGCGAGCCCCTTGAGCGGGATGATCGAGAACAGCTCGCCGGCGCGCACGTAGTGCCAGTGGAGGATCGTCGCCAGCGGCAGGTGGTTTCGGTGTCTCGAATCCCGCAGCGTGCGGCGCAGCAGGCGAACGTCCTCGAACCGCGTCAGCCGCCGCCCGTGGCGATCCCCCTGGTAGAGCGGGATCATGGGCGTCGGCTCATAGAGCGGGTTCATCGCCTCGATATAGACGCGAAACATGGACGACCGGTCGATCCCGTCCGTGATCGGAGGATAGAAGCCGTGCAGGCAGTCCAGCAGAAGGACCTGTTCCGACCCGAGCTCGATCGGCACCGTTCCCTCGCGCCTGCCCGTCTTGAAGTTGTAGACCGGCTTTTCGACCACGCGCCCGTCGAGCAGCGCGCGCAGGTCCGCGTTGAGCTTCTGGATGTCGAGCGCTTCCGGCGTCTCGTAGTTCCGATCGTCGATCCAATCGGTCGGGTGCTCGATCAGCGACCAGAAGTAGTCATCGAGGTTGAGCATCAGAAACTCGAGCCCTTCACGCTCAAGCCGCTCGGTCAGCTTCACCGTGGCCGTGGTCTTGCCCGACGAGGACGGCCCGCTGATCCAGATCATCCGAATGTCGTCTCCCCGGTCCATCCGCGCGACGACCGCCGCCGCCGCGTCGTCGAGACACGTCTCGAATCGATCGAGGGACGCATCGATCAGCCGCTTCAGCCGGCCGGAGCGGACGATCTCGTTCAGTCCCTCCACCGTGTCGCACTCCCGCTCCCGGTTCCACGCGAGCAACGGGTCCATGTGCTCTGCCGGATACCCGTCGCGGACGAACTGCGCCTCGTCGATCGCCCCTTCCCGGACCCAGTGATGCCCCCAGCGGAAACAGGTGAACGCGTCCACCACCGTCGTGAATCCGTTGCTCGTCAGCACGTGGAGGACGACGTCCTGGATCTCCTCCACCGTCGGCGGGAAGTTCGTCACCAGATGGCGCGAGTCCGCATTGAGACAGACGACGACAAAGTCCGAGAGCACCTCTGCGATCCCGTCATCCGTTCCGCCGGCGGCGAAGACGCGGTCGTTCACCCCGGGCAGGTAGTCTTGTCCGAATCCGCCGGCGGCATCGGCAGCGCGGCGGATTGCGCGTACAATCCGACCCTGGTCGAATGTGACGAGCGCGTGGTTGCGCTTGCGAATCTTGCCTATCCTGTTCAGAACCGCCATCGTACGGCCATTATAGCCGATGTTCCCGAACAGGTCGGACCGCTCGACTCGGCGCGCCGGAAAGCTCGCTATTCGGACTTCGCGGCAGCCGCCGCTTCGCGGCGCAAGAGCGCGACCCCCTCGCGGCGCAAGAGATCGTAGACCTCCTGCGCATTCCACTGCCTGCAGCCATCAACGACGACAGCGCGCGGATTGTCGAGCAGCCACTCGTCGTGGAGCACCTCGAGGTCACGAAGGTAGTCAAGCGGGATCTTGCTCTCTTCGTTGCGACCTCGTTCGACGATCCGCTCGAAACACACCTCCGCCGGCGTCCGCAGGTAGACGATCTTGTCCGGCTCGGTGCACCAGTTACCCTGGAGCCAGTCCCACATCCGGCAGTACACTTGCCACTCCGTCTCCGACATCAGACCCGACTGGTAGCAGTTCTTCGCAAACACGTACCGGTCGCAGTAGATCGACCGCTCAAGGACAACGGTGCTGTGGTCGATCATCGCGAGCACCTCCGTCCACGTCTTGGCCCGCGTCGTGAACGCAGCCAGCTGAAACGTGAACGCCCACCGCTTCGGATCTTCGTAGAAGAGCCCGAGCAAGTTCGACGCGAAGTCCTTCTGCCATGCCCCGACCGGCTCCTCAACGAACCCGAACAGCCCGGATTCGTGCAGCCTTCTCCCGACCGTGCTCTTTCCGGCGGCGATGTTGCCCTCGAAGAGAATCATCGTGCGCTGCCCCCTCACACTGCCCCCTTTTCTCGGAAGCTCCCCGTTTTCCCGGACTCCCCGGACCGAACGCCACCCTTCACCACGCGCGCGGAGCGCACCGGACACGTCCGGCGGCCCACCCACGGCCTCATCATAGGCGGAAGCGGCTGCTCGGAAAACCCGGCGATGGATCCCCCCCCCTCCTCCAACTGGCGTATCGATCCACCTCCGCGCTGCGTCTTCATCCCGGACAAGACAGACGTCCACTCAGTCAACCTTCCCTCGCCTGGTGGGGCCAGATGTCCGCGCGGGCGTCAGCGATCGTACGCGTGCCGAGTGGCACCTAGCGGGCACCCGTTGCGGCCGCATCCGCATCGACTACAATCCCCCAATCCCCGCCGCTTGGAGGCCCGCATGTCCAACTCTGCTGCATCTTCGGCCGCGTTTGAAGCGACCATTTTCGACGTGCTGCGCATCGCGCTGCGGATCACGTTTCGGGATCCTCGCTTCGCCACCCGCGCCATCCGACTGCTCCACCGCCAGCGGCGCGCAGCCCGGGTCCGTCGGCGGCACGAGGCAAGCGGCCTTCACGTCCCGCCGTTCGTCATCTACAGCATCACCGGCCGCTGCAACCTTCGCTGCGCCGGCTGCTACGCGAACCTCCTCCATCAAGCGCCGCGCCCCGAGGTCTCCGATGAGCGCGTCATCGGCATCCTCCGCGAGGCGCGCGACTTGGGCGTCTCGGTGATGCTCCTCGCTGGCGGCGAACCGCTCCTTCGCCCGCGGCTCCTCGACTTCACCGAGGCCTTCCCTGAGATCCTCTTCCTCCTGTTCACCAATGGGTCCCTCCTCACCGAGGAGATCGTGTGCCGCCTGCGCTCGCAACAGCACGTCGTCCCCGTCCTTAGCCTCGAGGGGGGCGAGGCGGAGACCGACGCGCGGCGCGGGGCGGGAACCCACCGAACGGTCACCCGGGCGATGCAGCGGCTTCACGAGGGCGGGGTCTTCTTCGGCACCTCGACGACCCTCACCCGCGCGAACTTTGCTCTCGTCACCGGCGAGCCTTACATCTCAAGAATGGTCCGCCAGGGGTGCAAGCTGTTCTACTACATCAACTACGTCCCCGTCGCGCCGGGCACCGAAGACCTCCAGCTCAGCCCGGCGCAGGTTTCCGACCTGGAGGCCCGCCTCACGCGGCACCGCCAATCGTTGCCGGCGGTGTTCATCGCCTTCCCGCACGACGAGATCGCGCTCGGCGGCTGTCTCGCCGCAGGACGCGGGTTCTTGCACATCAACCCCTACGGGGACGTCGAGCCGTGTCCGTTCTCGCCTTACTCGGACAGGAACCTGACCGAGATGTCCTTCGCCGAGGGGATCGGCTCCCCCCTCCTGCAGCGCATTCTCCGCAGCGGTGTCGTCCTCGACGAGACGGACGGGCAATGCGCCCTGTGGAAGCGCCGTGATTGGGTTGCACGCCTTCTGGAAGAAGGCGCGTCGGCAGACGCGCCAGGCGCTTCTCCCGACGCACTGCCCGGTGCCGACCGTGTCTAGCCGCGGACGTCTCTCCGCCTGCGCCCAGATCGACCGCCTCGTCTGCGGCGACCCATTCGTCCCCGACAAGGTCTGGGCACGCGCCACCGCCCTTCAAAACGCGGCCCGTCGCCTCACTGCTGGCGCACCGCTCAGCGAGGCGATCGTCCGCGCCCTCCTCGTCCAGCGTGGCGGACGGGTCGCGCTGTTCACCGGGTTCGTCGTGCCCGATACCTGTCCGCACGGGGAGAACGATGGACCGCTCGGAACGGTCGTGCTGGCCCGCGCCCTCCATCGGGCTGGGTTCGCCCCCGAGATCCGCGTCGATCCGGATGCCGTTGACCATGTGAACTGGCTCGCGGCGGAGCTGGGGACGCGGATCCCAATCCAGCCGATTGATCCGCACCAGCCTGGGAGGAGCCCGGACATCGCCATCGCGATCGAGAAGCCAGGCCGAAACCGAGCGGGCTTCCTCCACACCTGGAGCGGACGGCGGATCGAATCCGGCTCGATCCCGGTCGATGCGTTCTTCCGGGAGCTTGACGCCTCCGGCAAGCTCACCGTCGGAATCGGCGACCGGGGAAACGAGATCGGGTTCGGCGCGATCCGTCATCAGCTCCGCGCGCTCGTCCCCGAGTCCCGCCGCTGCACGTGCGGCTGCGACGGCGGGACCGCGGCGATCACGCCGACGCGGCTCCTCTATCCGGCGGCAGTCTCGAACTGGGGAGCCTACGGGCTGTGCGCCGCCCTCTCGCTCGCAACGGGAGACCGATCCCTCACCCTTCTTGAGGCAGAAGAGGAGCGGTTGTTGAACGTTGCCGCCGTCCGCGGTTGCCGTGACGGACTGCTCGGTGCCGCGGCCTTCGGCGTCGACGGGATCGAAGGGCGGACATCGGTCCGCGTCGTCGCCGCCCTTCGTGCGCTTGTCGATCTGGAAATGGAAATCGAGCCGCCTGTGCGCGGCCCCATCGAAGGAAGGAACGAGGCGCTTCGCGGGTAGCCAGCTCGGGCCAAGGGATCCTCCAACACCCACAGAGGTCAGCTTACCGCTGCTC
>Ga0068714_10006121_pt1 | contig 12397 bp, 8 predicted proteins | sample MTBNYHSulfiMetaG_FD_62988 | JGI IMG/M metagenome (GOLD analysis project Ga0068714, IMG submission 62988) | Enrichment culture microbial communities from rom New York Harbor, USA that are MTBE-degrading - MTBE-NYH (New York Harbor Sulfidogenic)... | ecosystem: Environmental > Aquatic > Marine >... | reverse complement strand
CGGGGCGATGCAGGTTTGGCACGTCTACGTCGTCATGCTCGCCCGGTCGTTTGGTGACGTGTTCCAGTGGCCGGCGATGGCCGCCTCGACCTCGCTCATGGTCCCCAAGCGGCACCTGACGAGAGTCGCCGGATTGAATCAGACAATGAACGGGCTGCTCGCGATCGTCGGCCCGCCGCTCGGCGCGCTGCTCCTCTCGCTGATTCCCCTGCACGGCGTGATGCTCGTCGACGTGGGGACCGCACTCTTCGCCGTGATCCCGCTGTGTTTCATCCCGATTCCCCAACCCCCGAGGACCGAATCACAGGCCGGCGCGCGGGCATCGGTCTGGCGGGACGTTAAGGAGGGGTTTAGCTACCTGCGCGGTTGGCGGGGCGCGATGGCGCTCATCGGCGGCGCGCTGATCTTCAAGATCGCCCTCACCCCGGCCTTCTCTCTGATCCCGCTGCTCGTCCGCAACCACTTCGGGGGCGGCGCCACGCAGTTGAGCCTCCTCGAGGCGATCGTCGGGGTGGGCATGGTGACGGGCGGCCTGGCGTTGAGCGCGTGGGGCGGGTTCCGGCGCAAGGTCTATACGCTGCTCATGGGGCTCGTCGGCGTGGGCTTGGGCGTCACGCTCATGGGGCTTGTCCCGGGAAGCCTGTTCCCCGCCGCCCTGGGCGCCGTGTTCTTGATCGGGTTCATGATCCCGATGACCGACGGGCCGATCATGGCGATCTTCCAGACCACCATCGCGCCGGACATGCAGGGACGGGTCTTCGCGCTGCTCGGAAGCCTCGTGTCCCTCTCCTCCCCGCTCGGCCTGGCGATCGCCGGCCCGGTGAGCGATCGGCTGGGGGTTCAAATCTGGTTCGTTATCGCGGGCATCCTGTGCCTGCTCGTCGGCGTGTCCAGCTACTTCATCCCAGCAATCCTCCACATCGAGGAACACCACCAACCGGCGGCCGCGGCGCCGGTCGGAGAGCCGGTGGCCGAGACAGCGGGAGACTGACCAAGCACTTCACTCTCAATAGCCCTTGTCGTGGCGTCGCGGTTCATCCGCGATAGAAGACCGTCGCGGGCCGTGAGTCCCGGGTCGGGAGTCCGCAAGCCACAAAAGCGCAGCGTCTTGCCGTAGGGTGGGGGTTAATCCCCCACGGCGGTTGCAGACCACGGAGCACCTCGAGAACTCCTTCGTGCATTTCATGGTGAGTTGGATCTTGTGCGGTTGGCCCCGGCGCGACGAACCGATCGACCACGAAGAACACGAAGGAATCAAGAAGAAGACAACGTGGACACCCCGAACGCACGCAGGGTGCGCCGTACACAGCCACAGAGCTGGCGTAGGGGTGGAGCTCGCCTCCACCCGCGGTTCCTCACCACGAAGAACACGAAGTCCACCAAGGAATCAAGAAGAAGACAGCGTGGACACCCCGGGCGAACCCGCCCCAACTAGCGATGGACGGTGTGAACACCACGGCCGAGGGCGTTCTCCGCGGCCTCCTTGAGCCCTTCGGGAAGGGTGGGGTGCGCGTGGACCGTCTCGGCGATCGCGGACAGCGTGAGCCCCTGCGCGACGGCGACCGCCGCTTCGGCGATCAGGTTCGAGGCCTCCGCGCCGACGACCTGGGCGCCGAGGAGCCGGCCGGAGTCCCGCTCAGCGACCACCTGGAAGAACCCCTGCGGTTCGCGCATCGCGAGCGCCTTGCCCAGCGCGGCATACGAGAATCGGCCAACCACGGCATCGATCCCCTCCTTCTTGGCCCTCGCCTCGGACAACCCCACGGAGGCGACCTCCGGATCGGTGAAGATCGCCTGAGGGATGATCATCTCGCGGGCGTCACCCTCGGCCGCAGGTGCGTCTTTCCCGAGCTCCGCGGCAATGTGCTCCGCGACGCGGATCCCCTGGGCGGAGGCCCGGTGAGCGAGCATGGGGCCGTCGGTCAGGTCGCCAATCGCGTAGATGCCCTCTGCAGTCGTCTGGAGCGACGCGTCGACCGCGATGAACCCGCGCCGGTCCGGTTCGATCCCCACCTTGCCCAGGTTGAGGTCGGCTGAATGGGGCCGCCGGCCGACCGCGACCAGGACCCGGTCCGCCGTGATCGGATCCGCATCGCCTCTTGTCTTCACCACGATCCCGTCAGAGGTGGTCTCGTGCGACTGGGCCGCCGCCCCCAGCCGGAGCGTGATCCCCTGGGCGGTCAAGGCGCGCTTCAGGGTGACGATCGTCCGGCGGTCGAGGTCGATCCCCGGCAGGATCTCCGGCATCATCTCGAGGACGGAGACCGCGCTTCCAAGCCGGTTGTAGATCGACGCGAGCTCCAGGCCGATCACGCCGCCTCCCACCACCAAGAGCCGCTCCGGAATCTCCAGTAGTTCGAGCGCGTCGGTCGATGTCCACAGCCCGTCGTCCTCGAACGAGAATCCCGGGATCTCGACCGGCACAGACCCCGCCGCCAGGACGATGGCCTGCGCCTCGACCGTCTCACCGGTTGAGAGGCTGACCCGCCCCGTCCCCGCGAGTGCGCCCCGCGCGGCGATCACGTCGACGTCGTTCGCCTCGAGGAGTGAGGAGACCCCATCGACCAGCTTGGAGACGACCTCGCTCTTCCAGGCGGCCAGGCGTTCGAGATCGATCTTCGGTGCCGCAAAGGACAGTCCCATCCCCGCGGCGTCCTGCACCCGCTCGATGAGCTTGGTCGCGGAGTAGAGCGCCTTGGTCGGGATACAGCCCCAGTTCAGACAGACGCCTCCCAAGTCCCGCTCCTCGACAAGCGCCACACGCAGGCCGAGCTGGCCCATGCGAATGGCGGCGGTGTACCCGCCCGGCCCCGCACCGATCACAACAACGTCGTAGGCCATGTCTCATCCCTCCTCGCGGAGAACGTACCCCCCGCCGGTGCGTCCCTCAACCTCTCCCGCGATGAAGGTCGGGTGGAATCTAGCTTGCTCCGCATGTCTAGTTTCCCGACCTATCTGGTATACTCAACATGATGGTTACCACTAGCTAGTGATTGCCTCGGGTGGTAATCGTCCGAAACGGCAAACCCTTCGCAAGGAGGCGACGCAAAGCTACGGGCCCCACTGGGGCCGCCGAGCCGCCGAAGATGAGTCACAGACGCCAGCTGATCTTGATCGTCGTTCTGCTTCCCCTCGTTCTCCTCGCAGGCTCTGGCCCGCACATCGCGGGCGGCGGAGGTGGCACCGGTGCGCCGTCGACCGCAGCCTCCGGCGCGCTGTCCTGGGGAATCGAGCGGATCCAGGCACCTCAAGCCTGGACGAAGACGACCGGCTCCCAGAGTGTCGTCGTAGCGGTCATCGACTCGGGAATCGACACGAGCGCCCCGCAGCTGGCGGGGAAGCTGTGGACGAATCCCGGCGAGATTGCAGGAAACGGGATCGACGACGATCACAACGGCTACGTCGACGACGTCCACGGCTGGGACTTCCGGGACAACGACAACAGTTCCCTTACCGGCTCGAAGATCTGCTGGCACGGAACGTTCGTCGCGGGAATCATCGCCGCATCGCCGGGCACCGACCGCGCGGCCGGCGTCGCGCCCGGCATCCGGCTCATGGATCTGCGCATTCTCGATTCGAAGAACCTCTTCTACTCCTCGGACTGGGGCAAGTTCACGGCCGCCGTGAATTACGCGGTGAGCAACGGCGCCGACCTCATCAACCTCAGCATCTACGCCAATGGCAGGCCACCGTCGGCCTTCCAGCAGGCACTCGAGAATGCGGTTCGCCACGGGGTGATCATTGTCGGGATCGCCGGCAACGACGGGAGCTCGGAGGTCAGCTACCCCGGGCGGTTCCCGTCGGTCCTCGCGGTCTCGGCCACGACTCAGAGCAACCAGCTTGCCTCCTTTAGCAATCACGGCCCACAGGTCGCCGTCGCCGCCCCTGGCGAGAAGGTCACATCACTCTTCCCGGGCGGGATCGCGGGAACGGGATCGGGTACCTCGTTCGCCGCCCCGCACGTCACCGGGACGCTCGCGCTGATTCTTTCATCTCACCCAGGGATCTCGGCCACCCGGGCAGTCGCTCTTCTCGAGGGGACGAGCACGTCGCTCGGTAGCGCGAACCGCTTCGGAGCCGGACTCATCGACGCCGCTGGAGCGGTCAACAGTCAGGGATAGGGCAGCGCACCACCCCGGATACCCGGCCGCGGCACCGTCGAGATACCCCCACTACCGTCGGAGGTCCACCGCCGAGACCTTCCCACCACGAAGGGCACGAAGAAAGGCAAAGGGCTCGAGTGCCGTCTACCCGGCCGCGCCGTTCGCCGCAGTCAACGACGGGGGTAAACCCCGAGGCGACACCGCCGTGCGGGCGTTCGTAGGGGTGGAGCTCGCCTCCACCCGCAGTTTCTCACCACAAAGAACACGAAGGGATCGAGAAAGTCGCACCGTGAACACCCCGCGTGCACGCACGGTGCGCCCCTCCAAAACAACAGGCTTGCGTAGGGGTGGAGCTCGCCTCCACCCGCTTGTTGCAGCGGCGCACTGGCGCGGGCCGGCCGCCGGGTGCAGGCAAGCTGCGCCCCTACGAAAGAACACAGCTCGTCAACCCAAGGAAGTCGGCAGACTCAACAAGCGCTTTCGCGCTCACGTCGAGGACAAGTCCCAACGCGGCCTCGCTCCGAGGGTTGTCGGAGGGGTGGAACTCGCCTCCGCCCGCAGTTTCTCACCGCAAAGAACACGAAGGGATCGAGAAGAACGCACCGTGAACACCCGGCATGCACGCACGGTGCCCCCCTACAGAACAGCAGGCTTGCGTAGGGGTGGAGCTCGCCTCCACCCGCTTGTTGCAGCGGCGCACTGGCGCGGGCCGGCCGCCGGGCACAGGCAGGCTGCGCCCCTACGGAGGAACACAGCTCGTCAACCCAAGTAACTCAGCAAACTCCAGAAACGCTTCCACACTGACGCCGGGCATAGACTCCAACCACGTGAGGGATGAACCCCACCAACGTCGGGGATGAACCCCGACGCTACGGCGGGTCACAGTTATCGTGCACCTCGTGGTGACCGTCATCCCGTTGCCGGGAACGTGCCGCACCATTCGCTCCGTGCGCAGGTTGTCTCCCTCGCTTCCTGCTGTGATCATCGGTCATGCGAAGGGGGGATCCGATGCGCCTGGGCTGCCACCTGTCGATTGCCAAGGGCTTCCCCGCCGCGGTCGCAGCGGCGGACGCCCTCGGGATCAACGTCCTGCAGATCTTCTCCCACAGCCCATCGATGTGGCGGATGCCGCCGATTCCCGCGGCGCGCGCCGAGGCGTTCCGCGCCCGGCGCGCAGCCTCCGGTGTCGAGGAGGTCTTCGTCCATGCGATGTACCTCCTGAATCTCGCAAGCCCCGATGATGCGCTCTACGAGCGGTCGATCGCCGCGCTCACCGAAGAGGTTCAACGGGCGGCGGTCCTCAGCATCGACACGGTGATCACCCATCTCGGCGCGCACCGGGGATCGGGCGCCCCAGCAGGCCGCCGGCGCATTGCCGCTGCGCTCGACCGCGTGCTCGCCGCCTCGGTCTTCGTCGACCGGCCCGACATGTGTCTCCTGCTCGAGAACACGGCCGGTGCGGGAACCACCCTGGGGGCGCGTTTCGGCGAACTCGGAGCGATCCTCGGTGCGCTTTCCGATGCAAGCCGGGTCGGAATCTGTCTGGACACCTGCCACGCCTTCGCCGCGGGCTACCCCTTCGCCCCTCGCCGAGAACTCGAGGAGACGCTGGCGGCGTTCGATCACGACATCGGGCTGTCGCGCCTGCGGGTCATCCACCTCAATGACTCCCGGGCACCGCTCGGCTCCCATCGGGACCGGCACGCTCACATCGGCGAGGGTGAGATCGGGATGGCGGCATTCGCCCTTCTCGTCAACCACCCCACGCTCACGGACTTGCCCTTCGTCCTCGAGACGCCGAAGGAGCGGATTGGGAGCGCCGATGCAGACCGGATAAACTTGGCGCGGGTGAGGAAACTCCGCAGAAGGGGGGAAGGCAGATGAGACTCTACATCGATACGGCGAACGTCGAGGAGATCCGGGAGATGGCCTGGCTCATCGACGGCGTCACCACAAACCCGTCGCTCGTCGCCAAGGAGAGACGGCCGTTCGAAGCGGTCATCGAGGAAATCTGCGGGATCGTGGACGGTCCGGTCAGCGCCGAGGCCACCGCGCTCGACGCGGACGGGATGATCGCCCAGGGCCGCACGCTCTCGAAGATCCACAAGAACGTGGTTATCAAGATCCCGATGACACAGGAGGGCATGAAGGCTGTCAAGACACTGTCGGCGGAGGACGTCCGAACGAACGTGACGCTCGTCTTCTCGGCCAATCAGGCGCTGCTTGCCGCCAAGTGCGGCGCGACGTTTGTTTCCCCATTCGTCGGACGGGTCGACGACGTCGGCGGTGACGGCATGGGGCTCGTCTCCGAGATACTCGAAGTCTTCTCGGCCTACGGCTTCGACACGCAGGTGATCGTCGCCAGCGTGCGGCATCCCCGTCACGTGCTCGAGTCGGCGCTGCTCGGGGCCGATATCGCGACCGTCCCGTACGCCGTCCTGAAGAAACTCTTCGATCACCCGCTGACGGACGTCGGAATCGAACGGTTCTTGAAAGACTGGGAAGGGGTGCCCAAGTGACATCCCCTCGCCTCCAGAGGGAGCCCGGGGCCTGAGGCGGAGGATGCGCAGCTACTTGAGTCACCTCGAGTGCAGTTCATGCGGGACGGCGTGCTCCGCCGATGCCCCGCAGACCGTCTGTTCCACCTGTGGCAAGCCGCTCTTCGCCCGATATGACCTCGAGGCGGCACGCGCGGAGATGACCCGCGCCCAGCCTGGAGTCCACGAGCAGTCCCTGTGGCGCTACCGCGGCCTTCTCCCGGTGCGGGACCCGCGTCACGAGGTGACCCTCGGGGAAGGCGGGACGCCGCTGCTTCCCGCTCTGCGGCTCGGTGCGCCACTTGGCATGCGGCGTCTCCTCGTCAAGGACGAGAGCCTCAATCCCACGGGCTCGTTCAAGGCACGCGGCCTCTGCCTGGCGGTGTCCCGCGCCCGCGAGCTCGGGATCCGTGATCTCGTCATCCCGTCGGCAGGAAACGCTGCGGGTGCGCTGGCCGCCTACGCGGCGCGCGCCGGGCTGCGCGCCCACGTCTTCATGCCCGAGGACGTCCCTGCCGCCTTCCGCGCGGAGTGCGAAGCCTACGGCGCACAGGTCGTCCTTGTGCCCGGGCTTATCACCGATTGCGGGGCGCGGGCTCGCGCCGCCGCCCAGGAGAACGGCTGGTTCGACGTGTCGACCCTGAAAGAGCCCTACCGCGTCGAGGGGAAGAAGACCCTCGGCTACGAGATCGCAGAGGCCCTCGCCTGGCGCCTCCCCGACGTCATCGTCTACCCGACCGGGGGCGGAACCGGACTAGTCGGCATGTGGAAAGCGTTCTCCGAGATGCAGGCCCTCGGCTGGATCGGCTCGAAGCGGCCGCGGATGGTCGCCGTGCAGGCGGAGGGGTGTGCTCCGATTCCCCGCGCGTTTGCCGCGGGCGAGCCGTTTGCCGCGCCGTGGGAGGGTGCGCACACGGTCGCCGCCGGGCTCCGCGTCCCTCAAGCGATCGGCGATTTTCTGATCCTTCGAGCCCTACGGGAGAGCGGCGGCACAGCAGTCGCGGTCTCCGACGAGGCGCTGCTCGCCGGCCAGCGGCGGATGGCCGCGACTGAAGGGATCTTCGCCTGCCCGGAGGGCGGGGCGTGCGTCGCCGCACTCGACCTCCTGCTCGAGCGTCGACTCATCGAGCCCAACGAGGAAGTCGTCGTGTTCAACACGGGGACGGGGCTCAAGTATCCCTGGCGGCAGGCCCGTCGCACGGACGGGAAGAGCGCTTGGTAAACGCGTGCGGATGGGCTACTATCGTCGCGCAAGCCCCGGCGGGTTCTTGACTTGAGACTGGCAAGGGAGGCGCGGTGAACCCCGCACCGAAGCGTCACATCCACTTCTCCATCTGGTACGTTCTTTTTGCGATCCTACTTCTGTGGCTTCTGCAGCAGGTCTTCTACCAACCGAAGAGCCCGCCGCAGGTCGAGGTCCCCTACAGCCAGTTCTTGAGCGACCTGTCGTCGGGAAACGTCAACAACGTCACCCTCGGCGAGACCTACGTCACCTACACCAAGCAAGGGGAGGAGACAAACTACCGGGCGGTGTCCGTGAACGATCCGGATCTCGTGAACCGTCTGCAGCGGTCGGGAGTCGCCTTCTCCGCAAAGCCGCCGTCGAGCAACCTCCTGTCCACCCTCCTCCTGTGGGGGATCATGCTCCTACCGCTCGCCTTGATCTGGTTCTTCCTGTACCGCCGGCTGCGTTCCGGGGGGCCGCAGCGGATGTTCGTGGGGAAGTCCCGGGCCCACGAGATCTCCGGCGAGCGGACCGGGATCCGGTTCAAGGACGTCGGTGGGGTCGACGAGGTGGAGGTGGAGCTCAAGGAGATCATCGAGTTCCTCAAGGCGCCAGCGCGATTCACCCGCCTGGGCGCGAAGCTGCCCAAAGGCGTGCTTCTGGTCGGCCCGCCGGGCACCGGCAAGACGCTTCTGGCCAAGGCGACCGCCGGCGAGGCGGGAGTCCCGTTCTTCTCGATCACGGGGTCGGACTTCGTGGAGATGTTCGTGGGCGTCGGGGCGGCGCGGGTCCGCGAGATGTTCGAGCAGGCCAAGCGCAAGGCGCCGTGCATCGTCTTCATCGACGAGATCGACGCCATCGGCGCGGCCCGGGCGGCCGCCGGCGTGCTCAACACCAACGACGAGCGGGAACAGACCCTAAACCAGCTCCTCGCCGAGATGGACGGGTTCGAGCCCAATCAGGGCGTGGTGATCATGGCGGCCACCAACCGGCCCGAGGTGCTCGACAAGGCCCTCCTGCGCCCGGGTCGATTCGACCGGCAGGTTCAGGTCTCCCTGCCCACCGAGGCCGGCCGACAGGAGATCCTCGGCATCCACACGCGTGGCGTCTCGCTTGATCCAAGCGTAGATCTCAAGCGGCTGGCCCAGATCACGCCGGGTTTTTCCGGCGCGGACCTTGCCAACATCGTCAACGAGGCGGCGCTGCTCGCCGCACGCCGAGACAGCGAGAGCGTCACGATGAACGACTTCGACCTGGCGATCGAGCGCGTCGTGGCCGGACTGCAACGGCGAATGCCCCTGCGCGACGAGGTCCGCCGCAAGGTCGCCTACCACGAAGGCGGACACGCGCTGGTCGCGAAGCTCCTGCCGCACACCGACCCCGTCCACAAGGTCAGCATCATCCCCACGGCAAAGGGCGCCCTGGGCTACACCCTCCAGATGCCGGAGGAGGACCAGTACCTGCTGGGTGAGGCGGAGCTCAAGGAGCGGATGACGGTCATGCTCGGCGGGCGCAGCGCGGAACTCCTCATCTTCGAGGAGCCCTCGACCGGCGCGGCGAACGACCTCGAGATGGCGACCGACCTCGCCTGGCGAATGGTCACCGAGTTCGGGATGGCCTCCTCCTTGGGGCCGGTCCGGTACTCGATGCCGAGCGGATCGGGCTATCTCGAACGGCGGCTCGGCCTTCGGCAGGAGACGAGCCCGGAGACGGCGGCGCTGATCGACCACGAGGTGAAGGCGCTGATCGAGGAGGCGCAATCCCGTGCCATGGAGCTCCTCCGCGACCACGCGTCCGCCCTCGACAAGGTCGCAGGGATCCTTCAGGAGCACGAGACGATCAGTGGCGAGGAGATCGGCCGTATCGTCGCGGAAAGCGACTAGGTCCCCCGGACTCCCAGCCGCTTTCTAAGGCCGGTTGCCCGCTGGCCGGGGATCGAACAGGGCGGCGTCTCTGAATCCAAGCGGAAACTGCTTCAAAAAACGGTTAGACTTCTTCTCTCATGTCTCGACGACTCGCTGACCGGAAGAATCTGACGCAGGGACCGATCGCCCGGTCCCTGCTCGCCCTGGCCTGGCCGGTCATGCTCGCCAATCTCTTCCAGACCGTCTACAACCTCGTCGACACCCTCTGGCTGGGGCGGCTCGGCAAGGTGGCCGTCGCGGCGCCGACCATCTCGTTTCCGCTCATCTTCCTGATGATCTCCATCGGAGCGGGGATCACCATCGCCGGAACGGCGCTCGTCGCGCAATACACGGGAGCCAAGCGTCATGAAGAGGCGAACAGGGCTGCGGGCCAGGTTTTTGCGTTCACCGGCCTCTTGTCGTTCGCCCTGGCCGCGATCGGGTCGCTCATCGCGGGCCCGGTGATGGTCGTCATGGGCGCGGGCCCGGAACTGATCGGCCCCGCAACCGGCTACCTGCGCATCATCTATGCGGGCATCCCCGCGATGTTCGGCCTGTTCATCGTGACGGCGCTTCTGAACGGCGTCGGCGACACCGTCACGCCGATGAAACTCATGGGGGTCTCCGTAGCACTGAACGTGATCCTCGACCCGCTGTTCATCTTCGGCTGGGGCCCCTTCCCGGAATGGGGCGTCGCCGGTGCGGCCGTCGCGACCCTCCTGTCGCGTGGGCTCATCGCGGTGTTCGGCCTCTACCTGTTGTTCACCGGCCGGGTGGGGATCCACCTGCGCCCGCGCCTCCTGCGCCTGGAGAAGGAGACCGTCAAGCAGATCCTCATGATCGGCGCGCCCGCGTCGCTCGGACAGTCGGGGACCGCCCTGGGTTTCTCGATCATGGTGGGGATCCTGGCTCGCTTCGGGACCGCAGTGGTGAGCGCCTTCGGGATCGGCAACCGGATCATCTCCATCGCGACCATGCCGGCGATGGGCCTTGGCCAGGCGACCGCGACGATGGTCGGTCAGAACCTCGGTGCGAAGCAACCGAAGCGGGCCGAGCGGGTCGGCTGGTCCGGGATGGGGATCTCTAGTGGCTTCCTGCTCGCTGCAAGCATAGCCGTCTTCTTCCTGCGCGCGCCGCTCATGCGCGCCTTTATCGACGACCCCCAGGTCATCGCACTCGGATCGCAGATGTTCGCGATCACCGCGCTGGCCTTTCCGTTCATGGGCATCCTGCAGGTCGTCATCGGTACCTACCAGGGGTCAGGGCATACGATCTACTCGATGTTCTTCAGTCTCTTCCGGCTGTGGGCGCTGCGCATCCCGCTCGTCTACTTCCTCGGCTTCACAGCGGCCATGGGCGCGACGGGTGTCTGGTGGGCGATGTTCATCTCGAACTTCGGCGCCTCCGCGGTGTCGATCGGCTTCTTCCTGTCCGGAAATTGGAAGCACCGCGTGATCAAGGAGCTCCCGCCCGCCTTCCAAGGTGCGCTCACCGACTCGGCATCCGACGAGACGCCGGTCGAGGAGGGCCTTCCCTTGCAAAGGTGAATCCGGCCACCTACCCTTCTACCCGATCGAAGCCACGAACAGCGGCGTAGACGAAAGGAGTGACGATGGCGACCATTACCGTGGATGAGGCGATGCAGCACGTCGGAGAGACGGTCACCCTGAAGGGATGGCTGTACAACAAGCGATCGAGCGGGAAGATCCAGTTCCTGCAACTCCGCGACGGCACCGGCGTCATCCAAGCTGTCGTCACCTCGCCCGACGCCCCCGATCTCTTCGCCCTCGCCGACCGCTTGCCCCGCGAGACGTCCCTCGAGGCCACCGGCACGCTCCGTGAGGATCGCCGGGCTCCGAGTGGCTGTGAACTCCAGCTCCAGAGCCTCACCGTCCTCCACGAGCCCAGCGACCCGTTCCCGATCGAACTGACCGAGCACACCCCGGGATTCCTGATGGACCACCGGCACCTGTGGATGCGGACCGGCCGGCAGGTCCCGATCCTGCGCATCCGCGATGCCGTGTTCCAGGCGATTCGGGATTTCCTGCACGACCGCGGGTTCGTCGCCACGGAGGCGCCGATCCTCACCGGAACGTCCGTGGAGGGCACCACCACCCTCTTCGAGGTCGACTATTTCGGTGAGCCTGCGTACCTCACCCAGAGCGGCCAGCTCTACCTCGAGGCCACCGCCATGGCCCTGGGCAAGGTCTACTGGATCGGCCCGGTCTTCCGGGCGGAGAAGTCCAAGACACGCAAACACGTGACCGAGTTCTGGATGGCCGAGGCGGAGATGGCGTTCGCCGATCACGCCGACAACCTGCAGCTGCAGGAGGACCTCGTGGCCTCGATCGTCGAGACCGTCGCGGCCAAGCGGCGCCGGGAACTGGGCGAGCTCGAGCGCGACGTCGACCGGCTTCGCGAGCAGGCGAGCGTGCCGTTCGCGCGGATCGACTACGCGGACGCGGTCACACTGCTCCAGGAGCAGGGGCACGCGATCGAGATGGGAGACGACTTCGGCGCGCCGCAGGAGACCGCTCTGGGCGAACACTTCGGCCGGTCGGTGTTCATCGAGCGCTTCCCCATCGGAATGAAGCCGTTCTACATGAAACGCGATCCCAAGGACCGAAC
>Ga0068714_10006120_pt1 | contig 12397 bp, 10 predicted proteins | sample MTBNYHSulfiMetaG_FD_62988 | JGI IMG/M metagenome (GOLD analysis project Ga0068714, IMG submission 62988) | Enrichment culture microbial communities from rom New York Harbor, USA that are MTBE-degrading - MTBE-NYH (New York Harbor Sulfidogenic)... | ecosystem: Environmental > Aquatic > Marine >... | reverse complement strand
AAGCCGTGGTTCTCTACCGGATAGACCGCCATCTCCCAGTTCTCCTTGCCGAGCTCGATGAGGCGCTGGGCCAGGCGCACGACGTCGGAGAAGTGGACGTTGGTGTCCACCATGCCGTGGGCGATGAGGAGGTGTCCCTTGAAGTTCTCGGCGAAGTAGATGGGGGAGGACTTCTCGTAGGCCTCGGGGTCGTCCTGGGGAAGGTTCAGGATGTTGCCCGTGTACCCGTGGTTGTAGTGGGCCCAGTCGGTCACCGAGCGGAGGGCTGCCCCGGCCGTGAACACGTCGGGCTCCGTGAAGAGGGCCATGAGCGTGATGAAGCCCCCATAGGAGCCCCCGTACAGGCCGATGCGGGCGGGGTCGATCCCCTCCTCCCGGACGAGATAGGCCACGCCGTCGGTATGGTCCGAAAGGTCCTTCCCGCCCATCCAGCGGTAGATCCCGGTCCTCCAATCCCTCCCGTACCCTGCGGATCCACGGTAGTCGATGTCCAGCACGGTATACCCGTAGGACGCCAGGAAGTGGTTGAACATGTACTCCCGGGAGTAGGTGGACCAGTAGTTGTGAACGTTGTGAAGGTACCCGGCGCCGTGCACGAAAATGACGGCGGCGCCGTTGGGCTGGACGCCCACGTCCGACGGGCGGTAAATCCGAGCCGGAACCCGGATCCCGTCCCTTGCGGGGAAACGCACGATTTCGGGCTCGATCCAGGGATAGGTGAGCCACTCCGCCGTGGGGGAGACGGTGATCTGGTCAAGCTCCGGATCCGGACGGAAGGGGGCCACGAAGAGCTCTTCGGGGCGGTTGGCGCGGGAATGTGCCACGGCCATCCTTCGCCCGTCGGGGGATAGGGTGGCGCGGAAGCTCCCGGGTCCTCCGGTGACGGCCGAGCGGCTCGAGCCATCGAAATCCATCGTGTAGACGTGCTGGTCGAAGGGAGAGCCCTCGCTGGTGTGGAGAAGGAAGCGACTCCCGTCCTCGGGGATTTCCACGCTGAGGATCTCCCAGCTCCCCTGCGTGAGCTGGGCCTTATCCGTTCCGTCGGCGTCGACGGCGTAGAGGTGGGCGAACCCCGTGGCCTCGCTCACGAAGTAGGCACGGTCGGAGCCGGGGAGCCATCCCATGCAACGGGAGCAGGGGCCGCCGATCCAGGCTTCGTCTCGGAGGGTGTCCAGCACCGTAAGCTCTCCCGAGGCGGCCGCCACGGAGAAGATCCACCGGGTCTTGTTGTCGGCGGACAGACTCGCCAACAGTCCGTAGGTGCCGGTATCGTTCCAGCCGGCAAAGGACGCTGAGGTGCGGCTGCTGTCGGGCGAAAGGTCAAGCCAGGTGATCGTTCCCGTGGCGGCTTCCAGGAGGCCCACCCGGGACTCACCCTGGGCGTCTCCCACCTTGGAGCGGGAGTTCAGGTCCTCCGTGTACCCCGACTCGGTGATCCAGTTGGGGATGACGGTGCTCCGGGGGCCTTCCGCGGGCTTCATGGCCGTTACCATGATGAATGACCCGTCCGGCGAGGGAACCAGGGAACCTGCCCGCTCGCCCCGATCCAGGTAGAGGGGCTCCGGCTCCCCCTCACGCATCCGCTTCTGGCGGGCCTCCCGCTCCTCATCGGCATCCTTCAGCCGTTGGATGTGCTCGAACAGCTTCTGCTGCTGCGTCTCGAGGAACGCCTTCTGTCCTTCGGCCTCGGGCTCATCCCGGGGCGCTGGGCCCTGCCGGACGTCGGTGAGCTGGCGGAGACGGCCTCCCTGAAGGCTCATCTCGAAGACGTTGCCGTCCCGGGTGAAGAAGATGGACTGGCCGTCGGAGGAGAAGCGGGGCGAGGCCTCCGCGCCCTGGGTCCGGGTTAGGCGCGTCGCCGTCACCCTCGCCCGGTCCACCAGGTAGAGGTCTCCGTCCACGGAGGAGACCCTCAGCTTCCGGTCCGGGGAGATCTCGCCGGGGGCGAAGAGGACGGCCAGGGAATCGGCGGCCTTCTCATTCAGCTTCTCGGGCTCACCGCCTCCGGCGGGGACCCTGTAGAGCGCCGGGTCGTCGTGCCAGGCGCTTCCTCCCGGCAGCCAGCGGAAGTAGATCCACCGGGAGTCGTCGGTCCACCGGATGGCGGACGGGGAAACCCCCACCACCTCGGGACCCCTCATGATGGACTCGATGGTCAGGGGGAAGGCGAACCGGAGCGCCGTTTCGGGCTCGGCCTGGGCCAGGGATTGCCCCGCTCCAGGCCCGAACAGGAAAAGGGGAGATACCGCGGCCAGGAGGACAAGTCGACGGAGGCGAGGACGGATCATCGTGGCATTCCATGGTAGAGGCATGAAAAGAACCCTTCCTGCCCAGGGGCAGGAAGGGCAAGATAGGTGCAGGGGAGGCCCTGGAAAGGGGTCGGCGCCGACGGGGCCTCAATCGCCGAAGCTGATCCCCAGGGCACGAGCCGTGCGCACCACGTCCCCCAGGACGGGAACGAGCTTGGGGCTCGCAAGCGCTTCCCCCAGGGGAATCGCCCGAACATCCGGCGGGTCAAGGGAAACCATGGAGCCGAAGTCCCCTCGTTTCACCAACTCGATGGCGGCCGCCCCGAAACGCAGCGCCAGGAGTCGGTCGTAGGAGATGGGCTGCCCCCCTCGCTGCAGGTGTCCCAGAACCAGTGAGCGGGTTTCCACCCCGCACCGATCGCCGATTTCCTGGGCCACCTTTTCGGCCACCCCCCCGTAGCGGGCCTCCTGCCCCGGCTTGGCACCCTCCACGAAAGTGGGTTCCCCTCCCAGAGGGGTGGCTCCCTCCGCCGCTACCACGATGGCGAATTCCCGCCCTCTCTCGTACCGGTCGCGGATCTTCTCCACAACCCTGTCCATGGAATAGGGGATCTCGGGAATGAGGATGACGTCCGCGGTGCCGGCCACTCCCGCGAAAAGGGCTATCCATCCGGCGTGACGGCCCATGACCTCCACCACGAATGTCCGCTTGTGGGCCTCGGCCGTGGAGTGGAGCTTGTCAATGGCATCGGTGGCGGTTTCCACGGCCGTGAGGAAGCCGAAGGTCATGACCGTGGAGCCCAGGTCGTTGTCGATGGTCTTGGGGATGCCTATGACGGGCAGGCCCCTGTCCCGCAGCCGCCGGGCAATGGCGAGGGATCCGTCTCCCCCGATGGCGATGAGAGAGTCCAGGCCACGCTCGTGGAACTTCTCGATGATCTCGTCGGAGCGGTCGATCTCCACGATGGAGCCGTCTGGTTGTTTCTGTGGCCATTTCATGGGGTTCCCCCGGTTGGAGGTCCCCAGGATCGTCCCCCCCATGTGGGTGATCCCTTTGACCGAGTCCGGGGTCAGGCGCACCACGCCCTCGCCATTGTACTTTTCCGGGTTGAGGATTCCTCCGAACCCGTCGCGTATGCCGTAGACCTCCCACCCCTCGTTGACGCCGGAGAGAACCACGGCTCTGATGACGGCGTTGAGGCCCGGGGCGTCGCCTCCCCCGGTGTTTACGGCAATCTTCCTGCTCATGAGGCGCTTGTTCCTTTCCCTGCTCCCTGGACCTGCGACCGATCGGAAATGCCCCGGCGGGGCCGCGCTCCATGGTAAGGGATCTTCACGCGAGGCGCCACGGCACGTCGCCTTCCTTCCCGGGAGGCATCCCCGGCCAAAGTAGAACCCTCGGGGAAGGAGGAGGTCAAGGCCTCCGTCGACCGAGCAGGTTTTGGATAAGGCCTCCCTTCCTTAGATTGAGGCCTTCCTCGCGCCGAGGGTTCCGTTTCGTCGTCCCCAGTGGAGTGGAGGGATCGGGGTGCAGGCCGTGGACCGAAGCTGGAAAGTGGAGGAGGTCGTTCCCCTCCTTCGAGACCTGTCCTTCTTTGAAGGGCTGCCCGATGCGGACCTCGAGTTCGCGGCGGGGATCCTGGGGGTGTCCTCCCTGGAGAGCGGGGGAACCCTGTTCCGGGAGGGTGATCCGGGCGATGCGTTCTACATCGTTCTGGAGGGTGGCGTGGATCTCACGATGACCCGACCGTCCGGCGAGACGGAGAAGCTCGCCCGTAGGCGCCCCGGAGAGTGCCTCGGGGAGGCTGCCCTCCTCCATGGCGGTCCCCACTCCGCGGCGGCTGTGGCCGTGGGACCGTGCGTTCTCCTGAGAACCGACGAGGCGGGCTTCCGCCGGCTGCTCACCAACAACCGGCTCACGCTCCGGGTCCTGGCCTCGATGGCCAGAGCCCACAGGGCCCTGGATCTGCGCTTGTCAGCCCAGGATCGGCTGCGACATGCGGCTCGGGAGAAAGCGGGGGGCGCCCGGGATCTGAGCCGGATCATCCAGCGCGGTCTCCTCCCCCGGGAAGCCCCCCGGATCGACGGCTTCGACATTGCGGCGGGCACGATCCTGGCCGAGGATGGACCAGGCAAGACCCTCTGGGACCATTTCCATCTCCGGGACGGGCGCAGGGGCCTCGTGAGCCTCAGCGTTCTGGGAGAGGGCCTGCCACCCGGGTATTGCCTGGGCGTGACGCGAAGCCTTCTCCGGGAGCTCGCCCGGGAGATGGAGGATCTCTCTGGCCTGCTGGTCCGGGTGAACTCGGCCCTGGCCTCCTCCGCAGCGGTGGAGGGCGTAGCGCAATTCGTGGAGGTGGGGATCGTGGTTCCCTCCGGCTCCCGGGTGGAGTGGGCTGGTGCAGGCCGATGTCCCGGAGCCCTGATCCGGAGGAACGGCGTCTTCCAGGAGTTCACCTCCAATGGACCCCCCCTGGGGATGCTCGAGGGCTTCCTCTATCGTGCGCAGCCGTTGGAACTGGGTGCGGGGGATGCGGTACTGGTGTTGTCCGAGGCATCCCAGGGCGTATTCCGGGGGGCGGCGGATCTGGTGGCATCTCTGCAGGGGAAGCCGGTGGGAGACGTGGTGTCGATGCTTCAAAAGGCTCTCAGGAAGGCCCTGCAGGACACCCCGCCGGAGGCGTCCGTACTCTTCATCCGAAAGCAGTAGCGGCGCCGGTTCCGGGTCCTGGAGACCCGGGTCTGGCCGCAGGGGGAAACCCGATGGCGGTAACAGAAAAGATGGTCAGGGACGCTCTCAAGACCGTAAAGGATCCGGAGCTGAACCTGGACCTGGTGACCTTGGGCCTGGTCTACGATATCCAGGTCCAGGAATCCTGGGCCAAGGCCATCATCTCCCTCACCACCCCCATGTGTCCGGTGGCGGGGCAGATCGTGGATCAGGCCCGCCTGGCGATTGCCAAGGTGGACGGGGTGGAAAAGGCCGAGGTGGAGTTGACCTTCGATCCCCCCTGGACTCCGGAGCGCATCAGCCCGCTCATACGGTCATCCCTCGGGCTCTGAGAGAGGAAGAAGCGGGGCGGGTTCCGCCTGCGCTGGCCCTGGCTCTCAGTGGACCAGGTCGACCTCTTCGAGGAAGTCCCTCAACGGGTTGGCCACCTCCAGAGCACGCTCGGTGAGGGCGGCCGCCAGCGATTCCGGACCCCTTCGGGATCCGGCCAGGTGCCGGGCAACGGCCCTTCCGAGGTCATGATCGGAGCGCTCGGCGGCCGCGTAGTACTCCGCGTACCGGGCGCTCACGCGCTGTTCGAAGAGAGGGAGTTGGGCCCGGGGGGTTCCGTTCTCCACCATGTCCTGGAAGATGGCCGAGTGGAAGGCATCCAGCCCCTCCCGAACCAGCGCCCGGTCCGAGCGGCCGACGAAGGCAAGCTGCAACCCCCTGGTGTGGGTCCACATGAGGAAGATGAGGATCTCTTCGGCGGCGGCCTCCGCCGGGATGCCGTCGTCTCGGGTGAGGCCGAGGTTCCCCAGGAGCACTTCGGCGTCCCCATCGGCGATGAAATCCGAGAAGCTCTCCCAGACCAGACGGGCCAGGGTGTCCCCCAGCTGGTCTGGAGTCATGCTCCTCGGAGTCTGGAATCCTGTCGCGCGGTCCGTCATGCCAGGAATGCCGTGATGGTCTTGTGCGTATCCTCAACTCGTTCAGACAATTCCGCCGAAAAGCCGTCATGTGTCAAGGTTCTCGTGTGGGACCCCCAGGGGGGGCATGGGGGTCTTACCCTCTCGCAGGGAGCGAATTCGAGATGACCGCTGGAGGAACGTCCATGAAGTCCAGATCCTCTTCCCTTCAGATTTCTCCTTTGCGCAGGGTTGCGCCGGTCATGGGCGTGGCACTGCTCGCTTTGGCGTTGCCAGGTTGCGGCGGCGGGCCGCCGGAGCTTCCCGAGCCGCGTCCCATCGTCATCCGGTCGGGGGCGAGAGTGTTTCCGGACAAGGCTCGCCTACAAGAGATCGATGCCTGGTTCCGGCCGCAGATGGAGAACATCGAAAGGGATCCCAGCTTCATGATCGAGGTAGTGCCCCGGGACACTCCGGCCTATCCATGGGAATCCCTGTACATCCAGGGTGATACTGCGAAGACGGGGCTCGAGAAGGGCAAGTCCCTGGACGCGCAGACCGCCTACATGCTCTACGCCCATTACCGCCTCATGAAGGACTTCGGTCGTCTCGAAGAATTCCTCCCTGATTCCAGGTATCTGGAAGGGTATCTCCTGGAGCGGGCCATCCTTGCCCGAGTAGCCGACGCTTGGCTGCTGGGACGGGCGGTCTATGACGCCGAAGCCTATGATCCCCTGGAGGAGCTGCTTTACTCCAACGAGAACGAATACCTGGACGCATTCATCCTGACGGCACGGGGGGGGGAGTTCCGGGAGGAGCGGGAGGAGTGGCTCCGTGAGGATCCGGAGGGGCTGGAACGATTCCGCCAGTGGTTTGTGGAGACGTTCTCCAGAGAGCCACCCGGGTTGAGAGGTACCGGATGAGTGCCCGTCTCCGGAGCTGAGGGAAGGTTGGGTACCCGGCAACCGCGAAGAGGGAATGAAGAGGCCCGCTCGGGACGGATTCCCGGGCGGGCCTTCGCACGCGCCTGCTAGAGCGGGCCCGTCACCTCCCAGCGTGGGGAAGCCTGCGGAGTACCCCCGTTCCCGTCCAGGGCCACCATCAGGTCGACCTTGCCCGTTCGGCTCAGCCGGGCGTCGGACGGGTGGCCCCCAAAGATGGGAAAGCCCATGACCCGCAAGACCTCCTCCTCTCCGCCGGGAGATCTGGCCAGGAGGCGGCTTCCCTTCAACTGGCGAATGGTGGGAGCGTGGCCTTTCACGAGGCGTAGCCGGACGACTCGTCCCCAATATGGCCCATCCATGGCGTCAATGACCTGGAACACCGCGTGCGGGCCGTTCTCTTGTTTCGACATGGGCCTCCTGCTGTATGCTGACGGAACCCCTCCTCTCACGCCACCCCTTGCGGCGGGACACTAAGATAGTCTGCCGCAACCGTCAACGGATCGTGCCGGGAGGAGCAAGGTGATGGACCCGCCAGACGTGGGAGTCATCCCGGGGATGGAGATGCCTCCCGAGGAGATGCGCCGCCTGGGGTACCGCGTGGTGGACCTCCTCGTGGAACGGTGGGCCGACCTCCGTGATGGACCTGCCTGGAGGGGGGGAGCCCGAAGCGAGCTCGAACCCCTGCTAGCGGAGGATGCGCCGGAGACGGGCCGGAATCCTGAGCTGGTCCTGCGGAGGGCCGTCCAGGATGTCCTGAGCCGGGCAGGCCGAATCGACCATCCCCGTTTCTTCGCCTTCATACCGTCCTCTCCTACCTGGCCCTCGGTCCTCGGAGACCTTCTGGCAACCGGGTTCAACATCTTCCAGGGCACCTGGCTGGAATCCGCCGGCCCGAGCCAGCTCGAGCTGGTGGTTCTGGATTGGTTCCGGACCTGGCTGGGCCTCCCGGAAGCCGCCGGAGGGCTCCTCACCTCCGGGGGATCGGCCGCCAACCTCGTGGCTCTGGTGACGGCGCGGGAATGGGCCGGGAACCGTCCGGATTCCATCGTCTACCTCAGCGATCAAGGACACAGCTCCCTGGAGCGGGCGGCCCGGATCATGGGAGTCCCCGCCTCGCACGTTCGAAAGATCCCCACCGACGGTGCCTTTCGGATGGATGTGGACGGCCTCCAAGACGTGGTGCGGAAGGACCGGGCGGCCGGAAGGCATCCCCTCGTGGTCTGCGCCAATGCTGGAGCCACGAACACCGGCGCCATCGATGCCCTGGATCGAATCGCGTCCGTCGCCCAGGAGGAAGGCCTCTGGTTCCACGTGGACGGAGCCTACGGCGGGTTCGCCGTCCTGGCCGAGAGCGCCAGGAAGTCCTTCTCGGGCATCGAGTCGGCGGACAGCGTCACCCTCGATCCCCACAAGTGGCTGTTTCAGCCGTATGAGACCGGGTGCCTGATGGTGCGCGACACGCGGGCCCTGGAGGGGGCATTTCGCATCCTGCCGGAGTACCTGCAGGACATCGACCTGGGTCGCGAGCAGGTCAACTTCGCCGATCGTGGGGTTCAGCTCACGCGCCGCTTCCGAGCCTTGAGGGTCTGGATGTCCATACAGATGTTGGGGTTGCGGGCCTTCAGGGAGGCCATCCAGAACGGCATCGATCTGGCGACGAGGGCCGCCGAGCATATCGTGGCCTCTCCCGTTCTCGAGATGACGGCGCCGGTCTCCTTGGGCATCGTGTGCTTCCGTTTCATCCCCCCCGGGGAGACTCCGTCCGCCGACGAGCTGGAGGTGCTCAACCGCTCCATTCAGGAGGATCTGCTGGCTTCGGGCCTGGCCATGATGTCCTCGACGCGTCTCCGCGGCACGTATTCCCTTCGCCTGGCCATCATGAACTACCGATCCACCTGGGAGGACGTGAGGGAAACCCTCCAGGCGGTGGAAACCATTGGGATGCGGCGGGCAGGGGCGGAGGCGGGCTCGTGAGGCCCCTGCCTCCATGGGTCGGCCGCCTGGTGGTGGGTGCCCTTCTCCTCTTCCCCTTCCTGGCTGGGGCCGTCTGGAGGTGGACCCCCCTGGGGCTCTGGGAGGCTCTGTACCTGGTCCTCCTGGTGCAGTTGCTCCCAGCGCTGGCGGTGGCCCAGCTTCCCCTGGCCCAGGAGGAGGAGCCGGTACCAAGGCTGCCGGTGTACCTCTCCTCGGGGGCCATCGTCCTGGCTCTGGGCTGGGGCGGCTTGATGGTGGGATGGGAAGGTCTCGGGGGCGAGGCCATGGGTCTCGTTCGAGCTCCGTGGGGGACGACCCTTGCATGGACCCTGGGCCTGTCCGCACTCTCGCTTCTGGTGCTGGCCTCGTTCTTCGTCCTCAGGAAGGCCGTGGGGATCCGGGAGAGCCACCTCCTGGTCCAACTCCTACCTCGGACAGGGTCGGAGAGGGTGGTGTTCTCCTTCCTCTCGGTGGCAGCGGGGATCGGGGAGGAGCTTGCCTACCGGGGGTTCCTCATTCCCACCCTCACCCTGCTCCTGGGATCCGGCTGGGGAGCCGCCGTTCTATCCTCGGCGGTCTTTGGAGCATTGCATGCGTACCAAGGGTGGTTGGGCATGGCCCGCACGACGGTCCTGGGCCTCCTGCTGGCGGCATCCCTCCTCCTGTCCGGGACCCTCTGGCCCGCAATCCTCGCCCATGCCATCCTGGACCTGTTGGCGGGACTGGTGTTGGCTGAACCCCTGGTGAAAGAGTAGACGACCATGGAGATCGATCTGGCGTTGCTCGCCGACGCGGCCACCGTGGATGCCTCGGGCAAGCTGAACATACTGGGGATCTTCGACCGGATCTCGACGTCGGGATTTCCCGCCCAGCATCCCCACATCTCCCTGGTCCTTCGATTCACGGCATCCATGAAGGAGGCGGGCACCCACTCGGTGGAGATTCTCCTCTCCGATCCGGAAGGCAAGGAGGTGCTGCGGCTGAACGGTGAGATCAAGGTGGGCCCGGGCCCCCTTGGCTCCGGCGGTCGGGTGGCCGTGCCCCAGGTCATCAACATGGAGCGCGTCGTGTTCCCCCGGCCCGGGCGCTACGCCTTCGACGTGTCGCTGGACGGTGCCCACCAGGTATCGGTCCCCCTCTTCCTCCACGACTTCGACACGCGTCCCCGAGGGCCCATGGCCCAGGCCTGAGGGCCCTGCAGGACCTTCCAAAGCGGGAGCTTCACCTCCGGGAGCCTGCCGTTCCCCGGGCAGGTGAAACAAAACGGGATACGGCCGGTTAGGAGAGGATAGAGACCAGGGGACGAGGAGCCCATGATCCTGTTCTGCAACTTCGAGGAGATCGGCGCCCTCCGGCATGGGGCCGGGACCCTCTTGGGCGAGCGCTCGAGAGGGCACCTCTCCGTGGCTGCGCCCGCCGAAGGACGGGAGGAGGTGGAGTCGCTCCTTCCCCGCCTTTCCGGAGACCTGGCCATCCGGACCCTCGCGGAGCAACGGCAGGTCCAGAAGGCCGTGGCCGCCATCGTGGCCCATCTCAAGGATGAGATGGATCTCTGGATCATGACGACCCACCCGGCGGACGAGTCCGCCGTTTCCTCCTATTTTCGCTACGCCCACGCACTGTCCGTCTTCGCCCGCCTCTCTGAGATGGGCCAGGAGATGGAGGCCCTCGTCGAAGTGGTGACCGGGGCGCCGGTCACCCCTGAGGTCGAGGCCACGTTCCTCTTCCCCGGCTGAAGAACGCCCGCCCCAAGGTTCCGCCGACGGGATCGTGAGTGACCCTGCCGAGGGTTCCCGGCATCGGATCCTCGGACACCTTGCCAGGCACTCCCGATCCTGAAAGCTTGAGGCCGCCAAGCTGAGCCCTCCGGGCCCCAGGCCCCGCGGTTCGGATACCCTTGACCCAAAGCGAGCGAAGAGAAGGAATGGCTACGGCCGAGAAGAGGGAGAGGATCCTCTCCCGCCTCATCGAGGAGGAGATGAAGGAGTCCTTCCTGGACTACTCCATGAGTGTCATCGTCCAGCGGGCTCTGCCGGATGTCCGGGACGGCCTGAAACCGGTCCATCGCCGAATCCTCTACGCCATGCACGAGCTGGGCCTGACGCCCGACCGGCCGTACAAGAAGAGCGCCACAGTGGTAGGTGACGTCCTGGGCAAGTACCACCCCCACGGTGACACGGCGGTGTACGACTCCCTGGTGCGGATGGTCCAGGACTTTTCCCTCCGCTACCCGCTGGTGGACGGGCAGGGGAACTTCGGCTCCATCGACGGGGATTCGGCCGCGGCCTATCGCTACACGGAAGCCCGCCTCGCCCATCCTGCCGTGGAGCTCCTGGCGGACATCGAGAAGGACACGGTGTCCTGGGCGCCCAACTTCGACAGCCGGCTCGAGGAGCCCGCGGTGCTGCCGGGGCGCTTCCCGAACTTCCTGGTGAACGGCAGCTCGGGGATCGCCGTGGGGATGAGCACGAACGTTCCCCCCCACAACCTCCGGGAGGTGGGGGCGGCCGTCCGGATCCTGGTGAACGATCCCGATTGCACCGTGGCAGACCTCATGCGTGCGTTGCCCGGTCCGGACTTTCCCACCGGGGGCTTCATCCTGGGCGCGGACGGGATCCGGGAGATGTACGAGACGGGTCGGGGAAGGCTGGTGATGCGGGCCCGGGTGGTGAAGGAGGCCCTCCGGGGGGGAAAGATGCAGCTGGTGGTCACGGAGCTGCCCTACGGGGTGTCCAAGTCCAAGGTCATCGAGCAGATCACCGATCTGTCGCGGAAGGGACGGATCGACGATGTGTCGGAGCTCCGGGACGAATCGGACCGTGACGGGATGCGCCTGGTGGTGGAGCTGAAGAGGGGGGCCGATGCGAAGAAGGTCCTTCGGATCCTCTTGAAGCGCACGAACCTGCGGGCCACGTTCGGCGCCCACCTCCTGGCCCTGGATGGGGGCCAGCCACGGGAGTTCAATCTCAAGCAGATCCTGGAGCACTACCGCGACCACCGGCTGGACGTCATCCGCAAGCGGTCCCGGCACGACCTGGAGAAGGCAGAAGCCGAGAGGCACATCACGGAAGGTCTCCTGGCGGCACTGGACCAGATCGACGAGGTGGTGGCCATCATCCGGAGGTCCAGGGACCGGGGGGAGGCATCCCTGCGCCTTCAGAATCGTCTGGGCCTGAGCGAGATCCAGGCCGAGGCCATCCTGAACATGCGCCTGGCAAGGCTCACGGCCCTCGAGCAGGAGGAGCTGAGAGGCCGGATCAAGGCGCTCATTGCCCGCATCAGAGAGTTGAGGGAGATCCTCGGCAGCGTGGACCGCCAGCTGGACATCCTCATGGGCGAGCTGAACGAGGTGGTGGAGCGCTTCGGCGACGCCCGCCGGACGGTTCTCCTGGCGGAGGGCGACGCGGAGGACGCCTCCGTGGAGATCGCCATGGCGGACGAGGACGTGATCATCACGGTGAGCCATGGGGGGTTCGTGAAGCGAATCCCCATGCACATCTACCGGCGGCGGATCGGAAGCGGAAAGCCCCTGGCGGCCATGGACAAGTACGACGAAGACTACCTCGAGAGGGTCTTCGTAGCCCGGACACAGGGGTGGATCCTGGTCTTCAC
>Ga0068714_10006117_pt1 | contig 12403 bp, 10 predicted proteins | sample MTBNYHSulfiMetaG_FD_62988 | JGI IMG/M metagenome (GOLD analysis project Ga0068714, IMG submission 62988) | Enrichment culture microbial communities from rom New York Harbor, USA that are MTBE-degrading - MTBE-NYH (New York Harbor Sulfidogenic)... | ecosystem: Environmental > Aquatic > Marine >... | reverse complement strand
AAGGACTCCCGAACCGCCTGGCTATACATCCTCCCTGCCGGCATGGTGATGATTTTCATCACCATGATCCCCCAGCTATACCAATTGTACATGGCCTTCACAGACTACCGGGTAAAAAACCTCAGATACATCCTCTTCCAACCCGAGACGTGGGAAAAGTACGCCCCCACCTTTGTAGGCCTCGACAACTTTGTCAAGATCGTGACCAGCCAACTGGCCATCGAGAACTATGACTTTTTACGCCTGCTTCTGTTCAACATCACCTGGACGGTAGCCAACATCATCTTTCACGTGACCTTGGGCGTCGCCATCGCCCTGGTCCTCAACAACAAGGACCTGATCGGCAAGCGGTTCTACCGGTCCCTGTACGTGCTGCCCTGGGCGGTCCCCGGCTACATTGCCGCCCTGACTTGGCGCAACATGTTCGACCCTCGCTTCGGAGCCATCAACCTCCTTCTGGCCAAGATGAACGAGCTGTGGGGCACCGGTTTTGCGACTGACACTCGCTGGCTGCTGCTCACCGACCCCCCTGTCGGCGGGCCGCTCAGCTTTTTGCCCCTGGCCTTCTACTGCGTCTTGATAGCCAATATCTGGCTGGGCTGGCCCTTTATGATGGTGATCGCCACCGGCGCGCTGCAATCGATCCCCGCCGAGCTGTACGAAGCCGCCTCAATAGATGGCGCCAGTGCCTGGCAGAAACTCAAGTCAATCACCATCCCGCTGATCCGCCCGGCCATGGTCCCGGCCATCATGCTCGGCACCATCATGACCTTCAACCAGTTCAACGTCATCTACTTTATCTCCGAAGGAGGGCCGTTCGGGCGTACCGAAATCCTGATCACTCAGGCGTTCAAGCTCGTGTACGAGCAGCGACTGTACGGCGTGGCGGCAGCCTTTAGCATCGTCGTCTTTTTTGTGCTGCTGGTCATCACTCTCCTTCAGAACCGGGTGACCCGCGCGACGGAGGCCTACTATGTCTAAGCGGCAGAAACAGGTTCTCAGACAGATCGGAATGCACGTCTTCTTGCTGCTGGTCCTGGCCACAGTCCTTTTCCCCATTCTGTGGGTCTTTTCGATGGCGCTGGACCCGCGCGACATCGACAAGCCGCTGGAATTGACACTGCTCCCGCCGGGAGCCTCCTTTGAGTCGTTCCGCGAGGTGCTGTTCGAACCGTTTGGCTTGCTGTGCAAGAACCCCAGCGATCCTGCCTCGTGCATGACCTTTGCCAAGCTGCTCAAGAACAGCTTGATCGTGGCTCTGGGTACCAGTGTCATCGCCGTGATCCTTGGATCCTCTGCCGCCTATGCCTTCTCCCGGTTCCAGTTTATCGGACGCCAGGTTGGCATGCTGGGCTTTATCATCCTGCTGATGCTGCCCGCTTCCGCCACGCTGGCTCCCCTTTTCGTGCTGCTTAGCCAGATCAAAATAGGCGACGAGTCCCTGCGATTGACTCTACTTGGGTTGATGCTGGCCTACGGTTCGACGACGCTGCCCTTTTCTATCTGGAACCTGAAAGGCTATTTCGACACCGTGCCCAGGGAACTGGAGGAAGCGGCCACCATTGACGGCGCTTCCATGACCCAGATCTTCCTCCGCATCATCATGCCGCTCTCCGTGCCGGCCCTGGCCGTGACCGTCCTGTTTGCGTTTATGTCAGGCTGGACCGAGTTCATCCTGGCCTGGACCTTCCTGGAAGATCCATCCCGCTTTACACTGGCCATGGCCCTGCGCTCCATGCAGGGGCAGTTTGCCACACCCTGGTCCGCTTTCGCCGCCATGTCAATCCTGATGAGCATTCCCATCATCGTCCTCTTTTTCCTCCTCCAACGCTACCTGGTCTCCGGCCTGACGGTGGGAGGTGTAAAAGGCTAGCGGACAAGTGCCCAGTCCCCGGCCAGGTGTTGCCAGGGACTGGCGTCGGCCCAGCCGCACAGCGCCCCGGCCAACACCGAGGGGCGCTGTCGCTGTGGCCTGCTGACTGGGAGCACCTCTAGCGTGCTCCTGATCGGGGGGAGAATCGTGTCGGACACGTATTATCAAGAACGCGCCCGGCGTCGCGCCCGCCTGTGGTGGATCCTGGGGGCCGTAGCCGTCATCGCCGTCCTTGTGATCGCCGCCCTCTGGTCCCTCTACCGTGATGCCTGCGCCAGGAGTTTTGACCGCACCCCAAGCGCCGTCATCTCTGCCTTCCTGGAGGCAGTGAAACAGGGTGACGCGGTGGCCGCCCAGTCCTGCTGGGAGCACATGGCCTACTACGAATTGGATGCCGGCTGCTCCGAGATTTGCTTGGCCAAGGTCTATGGTGCGCAATACGAAATCGCCGATATCATCCCCGGCCAGCCCACCATCACACCCGAGGGAAGGGCGAACCTGAAGGTCACCGTCACCATTGCCTGCAGCGAGGGGGGCGAAACCCACACCGCCGAGATACTGCTTGACAGTGTAGGGAGCGACCTCCCCTGGAAGCACTGGACCATCATCCACAGCACCTTTGGCGGCACCATCGTCGAGCCCTGGTGCAAGGAATAGGACGGATCTAGTTGATTCGGGATCAGTGTGTGTCCGCTGTAGGCGCGCGTTGGCTGCGCATCCTGGCGATCTTGGCCGTCGCGACCATTGCCCTGGGGCTGCGGCTCCGGGCGGTGGACCTGCTTCCCGTGGACTATGACGAGGACGACTATCTGCGGGCGGGCCAGCAGTACGCGGACGCGATCCGGGCTGGAGACTGGGCCGCTCTGACCGAGCTCAACTACCGGGAAGAGCATCCTCCCCTGGCCAAGCTGGCCTACGGGCTGGCCCTGCTGGCGCTGCCCCCTGTGGACGAGATTCCCGACCGGCCCACCACCGCCGGACCGGCCGGCTCGCTGCCAGAGCCTCACTTGCTGGTCGCGCGCCTCATAGCCGCCGTCGCCGGAACGCTCGAGGTATTGGCATTGGGCCTGGTCAGCCCCCTGGCCGGCCTGTTGTTGGGGATACACACCTTTACCATCAAGTATACCAGCCAGGTGATGCTCGAGGCCTTGCCCGCCCTGACCAGCACGGTGGCCGTCCTGGCCTACGCCCGCTCGAAGCGGCGTTGGAACGGCTGGCTGATCCTCTCGGCGGCCGCCCTGGGCCTGACCGCCGCGAGCAAGTATCTCTATGGCATTGCCGGTGTAGCGATCCTTGTCCATTGGCTGTGGGAGACCCTTCCCGAGCAACGCCGCCCCACCGCGCTGGCGCGCTGGCTGGCGCCTGTGCTGCTGTGGGGTCTGCTGGCCCTGGCCGTCTTTGCCATCGCCAATCCCTTCCTTTGGCCCGCGCCGATCGAACGGCTGCGAGCCTCGATCTTGTTCCACGGCGAATACACGCAAAGCGAGACGGTGCAGCAGGCCAACCTGCCCCTGTGGCAGCCGCTGGTCTGGCTCTTTCAGTCGGTACCCTGGCATCCCGGCGTCTTTGTCGTGGCCCTCGACGCCCTGATCGCGCTCCTGGCCGTCCTCGGCCTCAAACCGCTGTGGCAGCGGGACAGGCTCTACGTGCTCTGGCTGGCAGTGGGCCTGGGCTTTCTCTTCCTGTGGCCCACCAAGTGGCCGCAATACATCCTGGTCCTCACCGTGCCGCTGGCCCTCGCCGCCGCGACTGGCCTTCAGGCGCGCATCTGGGACCCCTTCTGCCGCTGGTTCGGTCACATCAGGGCTCACAGGTTGCGCCGACCCGAACTGCGGGATCTGTTGCGGCCTGCTACCAGAGGCGCCATCCTGCGCGTCGTGCCCTGGCTGCTGCCGGGGGCTGTGGTGCTGACGCTCATCACCTTCTATCCCTTGATCTACCAGGGCGGCATGGCCCTGACCGATTTCAATGCCGTGTCCATCAAGGACGGCGTCAACGGCGGCATCTGGCGCGAGGTGCGCGAGGGCCTGTCCGGGCAGACCGAACCGGTCGAGATTGACATCTTTTCCTTTGGCCGTTCCTCTGCCAAGGAGGTCCGCTACGCTGGCTTTGGCCCCTTGCTCCAGTTTTTCACCGGCGTCGGCGCCGGCCTGCTCGTCTTTGAGATTCTGTGGACGGTCCTCTCGGTCGGCCTGCAGACGGCATTGGGTGTCGGCGTGGCCTGGCTCCTCCACCAGAGGGGCGTGCGTTTCCGTGGTTGGTGGCGTACCATCTATATCCTGCCCTGGGCCATCCCCGAATTCGTTGGCGCCCTGGTCTGGATGCAAATCTTTGATCCGCGCTATGGCTGGTTCTTTCTGGGGACCAGCTTCCCCGACACGCCCGGCTATCCCCTGGCTCAGCAGCTCTCTTCCTGGCAACAGGACCCTACCGCTGGACTGATCGTGCTGCTAATGGCCGGCACCTGGCTGGGCTTTCCGCTGATCATGCTCGCCGCCTCGGCTGGCCTCAAGATGATCCCCCACGACGTCTACGATGCCGCCGCCATCGACGGCGCGGGCGGCTGGCAGCAGTTCCGGGCCATCACCTGGCCGCTGCTGCTGCCCCTGTTGGCCCCCGCCCTGATCATCCGCGGCATCTTTGCCTTCAACCAGTTCTATCTCTTTTACGTGCTCAACCCGCCCTGGCCTTTGATCACCCTGGCCAGCCTCTCCTTTTATGTCTTTGGCGAAACCGGCAAATACGCCGTCTCGGCCGTTATCAACCTCTTTACCGTGGTCCTGCTGGTGCTGTTCCTGTTGTGGTTCAACCGCCTGAGCCGCGCCGGTGAGGGGGTGACCTATGCGTAGGCCCGGCCCGTACAGGCAGATCGCAACCCAGGTCCTGCTGGCCCTGGTGGCCCTGTTCGTCCTGCTGCCCATCTGGGGCATGCTGCGCCTGGCCTTTGACGCCGCCCTCAAAGGCGCACCGCTGACCTTTCGCTTCTGGCCCGAGACCTTTTCGCTGGTCGCTTTCCAGCGGGCCTGGGATACCCCGTCGCAATCGCTATCGTTCCTGGGGCTGCTGCGCAACAGCCTGGTCATCGCCGGCGGCGCAGCCCTGATCTCGGTCGCGCTTGGCGCCAGCATGGCCTATGCCTTTGCCCGCTTCCGCTTCCCGGGCCGCCGCGCAGGCCTCCTGGGCCTGCTGTTGGGCGTGCTGCTACCCCAGGTGGCGATCATGACCCCCCTGTACATTCTCCTCACCATGCTTGGCATCCGCGCCTCACGGCTGGGGCTGATGGTCGTCTATACGGCATTCGCCATGCCTTTCTGCATCTGGAACATGCGCGCATCGTTCCAGGCCGTGCCCAACGAGCTGGAGGAGGCGGCCTTTCTGGAGGGAGCGACGCCCCTGGTCGCCTTCTGGCGCATCACGCTGCGGCTGGCACTGCCATCCATCGCCGTCGCCGCGCTGATGGCATTTCTGGTCGGCTATACCGAGTTCGCCATCGGCTGGCTCTTTGTCGAGAGCGGCGACAACGTGACGCTGGCCATGGCCGTCTCGGGCATGATGGGCGTCAGCGTTCCCTGGAGCAACCTATCGGCCCTGGCGGTTCTCATGAGCCTGCCGGTAGTCTTTGTCTTTTTGCTTCTGCAGCGCTACCTGATGCGCGGCCTGCTGGTAGGCCAGATCGATGAGTAGGCATCGCCGCCATGCGCCGGGTTCAGGCGCACTGCAAGTCTGTTGAGAGGAAGAGATCTATGGATACCCTACTGAATCGAGCCCTGCAGGGCAACCCCGTCATCGAGGGCGACAACGTCACCTTTGTCTGGCAAGGCGACCGGCCGCCCCAACTGATCGGCGACATGACCGATTGGGAATCGGGCAACCCCATCGACCTGAGCGAGGTCGCCCCCGGCGTCTGGGCCCACTCGCTCACGCTGCCGCAGGATGCCTATATCGAATACACCTTCTGGGACGGCCAACAACGCGTCGCCGACCCCCTCAACCGGAACACGGCGCCGGATGGATTCGGACACCAGAACCACTATTTCTATATGCCTGGCGCCCGCGCCACGGCACTGACCCGGCGCAGACGCGGCGTGCACCACGGCACCATCACCCGCCATGTCCTCGAGAACGACTTCTTGCTCACCGGCCGCAAGCGCACTGTGCTCCTGTACCAACCACCCACCGCCGAGCCCTGCCCGCTGCTCGTCGTGCTCGACGGGCAAGACTATTGGCGGCAGGCCAGGATCACCCACATCGTCGACAACCTCATCGCCCAGGGCCGCATCCGACCCATCGCCCTGGCCATGCCGTACCACGGGCGGCAGGCCCGCGGCGTCGAGTACGCCTGCAGCGAGGCCACGTTGGGATTTCTCCGGTACGACCTGCCAGCACTCGCCCGCAAGGAGCTGAACCTGGTAGATGTGGAGGCCAATCCCAGTGCCTACGGGATCCTGGGGGCCTCGATGGGTGGACTGATGGCGCTCTACGCCGGCCTCCGCGCCCCGGAGGTATTTGGGCGGGTCCTCAGCCAGTCGGGGGCCTTTGCCCTCGGTGAACACGACAGCGTCGTCTTTGACCTCGTCCGCCACGGCCCCACCCGGCCTCTTCGCATCTGGATGAACGCAGGCCGCTACGAATGGCTGCTGGACTGCAACCGGCGCATGCATGAGCTACTGGCAGAAAAGGGCTACGACGTTACCTATCGCGAGCACAATAGCGGCCACAACTATCCCTCCTGGCGGGACGCCATCGGGCAGGGACTGGAGATGCTGTTTGGCTGTTGAGAGACCAGACAGGTGTTGGAGACCTGTCCGGTCTGTGAGAAAGGAGTCTTCCGGAGATGTTCGATGCCATCCTGACCCCCGAGCAGAAAGCACTGCGCGACGAGGTGCGCGCCTTTGTCAAGGGTGTGCCCCGGCAGCTCATCCTGGACATGGACGCCGACCGGGTGCGCTACCCCCGCGAGTACGTCGAAGAGGCGGCCCGGCGCAACCTGCTGGGCCTGCGGTTCGCCCGGGAGTATGGGGGGCGCGGCCTGGGCTGGGCCGACGAAATCGTCGCCTTGGAGGAAGTGGGCATCCTGGGCACTTCGCTGGCCTGCCTATACTCGCTGCCCAGCATCGTGGGCGAGTCGCTGAACGTCTTTGGCACGCCGGAGCAGAAGGCACGCTGGCTGAGGCCGGTACTGGAGGGGCGACTGACGGTTGCCGAGGCGCTCACCGAGCCGCGGGGCGGGTCCGATTTTTTCGGCACGACGACAACGGCCCGCCATGAAGGCGATACCTTTGTGCTTGAGGGCCAGAAGCGCTTTGTGGTCGGCGCCGAGGGGGCGGATCTGTTCCTGGTCTACGCCCGCACCGACCCGCAGGCCAGGCCGCACGAGGGCTTGAGCGCCTTTATCGTGGAGCGTGGGCCCGGCGTGGATGTGGAACACGTCTACGGGCTGATGGGCACGCGCGGCGGCGGCACGGGGCGCATCTATTTCCGCGGGGCGCGGGTGCCGGCGGAGAACCTGATCGGCCCGGAGAACAGAGCGGCGGCGGTGTTCTACCAGATGATGATCCCGGAGCGGATGACCAGCGCGGCGGGAGCGTTGGGCATGGCCCGCGCGGCACTGGAGGTAGCAGCCCGCTATTCAGACCGGCGCAAGGCGTTTGGGCAAAAGATCCGCAGTTTTGAGGGGGTGAGCTTCAAGGTAGCGGACAGCATCACCCAGCTCGACGCGGCGCGGATGCTGGTCTATGGGGCAGCACGAACGGTGGACGCCGCCCCGCCGGGCGGGTATGACCCACGCCAAACCCGGCGGCTGGTGTCGGAGGCCAAGAGATTCGCCACCGACACCGCCTGGCAGGTGGTGAACCACGCCATGCAGATCATGGGCGGCATTGGCTACACCAATGTGTATCCCATCGAGCGGCTGCTGCGCGACACGCGGCTGATCATGATCTGGACGGGAACGAACGAGATAATGGATCTCATCATCCAACACGAATACTACAAGGAACTGCTGAGCAGAGGCCAGGCCGCCCGCGACGTGGAAGAGGACGCAGCCGAAGCGAGCCTGGCAGAAGAAAAGGTCTACGAATAGGCGCATACCTGCTCAGCGCTCAGTACGAGTGGAGGCCCCATGCCCGCCGTTACCAAGATCGAGATCTATAAGCTGAATATCGCCCGCCAGACCCCGTTCCACATCGCCATCGGCGTGTTCAACGAGGTGCAGAACGTCCTCGTCCGCATTCACGCCGACGACGGATTGTACGGCGTGGGCGAAGGCGCTCCCCTGCCGTTCCTCTGCGGCGAGACCCAGGCCATCGCCTTCGAGGCGTCCAGGGCGCTTGCCGGGCTGTTGATCGGCAAGGATCCCTATGCCATCGAAACGCGGATGCAGGAGTTGGGCAGCTACCTGGTCCACAACACCACCGCCCGGAGCGCCTTCGACATGGCCCTGTACGATCTGCTGTCCAAGCGCGCCGGGCTGCCGCTGTACGCCCTGTTGGGCGGCGCCAAGCGCTCGTTAACCACCGATGAGACCATTGGCCTCGACACGCCCGCGGCCATGGCGCAGGAGGCCCTGGAGGCCCAAGAGCGCGGCTTTGCAGCCATCAAGGTCAAGTTGGGCGGGGGATGGCCCGAGGACGTGGCGCGCGTCGCGGCCATCCGGGAGGCCACCGGCGCGGAGATGCTACTGCGCATCGATGCCAACCAGGGTTGGGATCTGGTGACAGCAGAGCGGATCCTGCACGAGCTGGCACGGTTCGATATCCAGTACTGTGAGGAACCGGTCGCCCATTGGAACAACGAGGCACTGCGTCGCGTGCGAGAGCAGAGCCCCATTCCCATCATGGCCGACGAGTCGGTCTTTGATCACCATGACGCGTTCCGCCTGGCCAGCATGGGCGCTTGCGACTATTTCAACATCAAGCTGGCCAAGTCGGGGGGCATTCACACCGCGCTCAAGATCAACGCCGTCGCCGAGGCCGCCGGGATCCAGTGCATGGTGGGCTGCATGTCAGAGACGCGCCTGGGGCTCACGGCTGCCGCACACCTGATGTCAGCGCGGCCGAACATCGTCTTTGCCGACCTCGACTCGGCGTTCGGCAAGACCGACGTGGTGAAGGGCGGAATCACCTACCATGGGGGGAACATCACCCTGCCCGACGGCCCAGGCCACGGCGCGGATATCAAGCCCGAGGTGCTGGAATCATTGGAGTGCTGCACGATCTGACCGCAGCCGGGAGAACCTGTCACCAGGATGGCGCATTCCCCTGCGCCATCCTGGCCCGCACCCTGTGCCATGACGGGGTGATCAGGAAGCTTTCGTCCATCTGATCCGCCATGCGCACAAACTTGGGCCAGGGTATGGCAAAGCTTAGCGTGTCGGCGGGCACACACGGCCTCGCCGAAACGTCAAACATGCCCAGGACCGCCCTCGGCGTCTCAGTTCGTAGCTCCTGATATGGATAGTACACGATCGAGCCACAACCCGAGCCAAAGTGGGCGATCACAGCTTCAGGCCTCGCTTCGTCAAAGCCTGCCAGGGTGAATAGGCCCGAGAGAACATCGGGTGGCGCGAAAAAGACCACCACCGCCGGCTCGTCCTCTGCCTCGAGTTGATCCCAACGTTTGAAAACGATGGTGGGGGCTGGCGCCTCAAATCTGGGCATGTGCCTCAGCAACTCCTTGACCAACTCGGGCGCCCGTTTATACCGCTCCCCTTCCATCTCTCCGGGGATGCCGCACGACAAAAAATACTCGAAGCCGGGTCGCAAGCCGGGCGCAAATCCCAGATAGTGTTTGCCGCCCCCACAGCGCACGGCATCCACGTCAAACTGGAGCGGGGTCCCATTGCGGACCTGCCCCAGCTCACAGATCAGACAATGGTGACCCTTGGGTCGTGGCACCTCCGCCTGGCCCCGCTTGCCGGTGTAGAAAAACACGATCGGCAGTTCCGCACCGGGGAAATCCTCGTTCTAGCGCCTGGCGAAGCGTTCCTTCCGTTCTAGATCCATGATCAGTCTCCCACGCGCCTCATAGTACCGATGATCAGGCTCAGGCACAGTATAACCAGTGCCGCCAGCAACAGAGCCAGGCCAAAGCTCAGCCGCACCTGGAGGCCCAGTCCAATGGCCGCCAGCAGGCCGCCCAGTCCCACCACAGCTGTCAGGCGCCAGATGTGGAGCCGCTCCTGCCCGGCTGCGTCATCGACGCGCCCCGCGGCCCCCATCCGCTGAGCAAACTGGTCCAGATCCCACGCCACGAGCGCCGCCACCAGGCCCAGCACGGACCATCCGTCGCCAACCGCATTCAACATCGCCACGGTCGCCGCTGTCGCCTGCACGACCAGGAATACCGATGATGTCCAGCCCAGGGCGCGCCATTGACCCAGCAGCCACAGGACCCCGGCGGCGAGGACCGCCACGGCGCCGATCCACAGATCGGTCAAGGCAAAGCCGAACGCCAGGGTCAACACCGACAGGCCGGCGCCAGCATGGGAGAGCGCCACCGTCGTCCGCGGTGTTTGCTTCGACTCGTGACCTGCAGCTTGCATCGTCAACATCCTACGCTAGCCCAACACAGCACGGACCCTTGCCGGTCCGCGTCCCCGAGATCAGATGAACGTCCCGATTGCTCGATGCCACTGCGGCGCCCGGGCCAGAGTGGCATGAATTGCCCGGTCAAAAGGCTGATCCACTCTCCAGTCCACCACCTGGATACCGGCCCGGCGCAGGTAGCGCAGTTGTAGCGTCCGTTCCAGCCGGGCTATCCTCGCCGCCAGCATCGCATCCTCGCGGGCGTCCAAGGCCTGGGTCTCAAAACTGACTGGGTCCGGGCTGACCACCAGAATCTGGTACCCCTGCGCCCGAAGCCGGATCAACATACTCGTATCGTCGGGAGACAGGGGGCTGATCAGCACGATCTGGGATTTGGCCGGAAAGTATCGCGTGGGCAAGAGATCCAATTGGTCGAACAGCAAGCTGTCGCCGGGCTTGACCCGCGTTAGCTCCTCCAGAATGCGCTTCCGCTGGATCTTGCCATACCCGGGAAAGGTCCAATTCAGATACCGGCCATAGATAAGCATCCCCACGCGGTTACCGCCGTCTAAAAATGCGGCTGCCAGCGAGGCCGTAGCCGAAACACTATATTCCAGCAACTGCTTGCCCCGCACCTGTGCATCATTCCGCTGGCGAATGTCCAGGATGAGGCCCACATCCACGATCCGCTCCGGCTCGAACTCGTTTACATAGTAGTCGCTCGGGTGACGGGCGCTCATCCGCCAGTTGATCCAGCGCAGCGGGTCGCCTGTCGCATAGGCGCGCACACCAAAGAACGACACGCCACCTCCCCCTTGGCGGGCCGGAACGGGTCCGGCGTAGGCGCGCGTTCGCAGCGGCTTGATCGCCAGGTGCCGCAGCTTCAGGATATCGGGTAGGATGAACAGCCGCTCGGCGGTTGGGAACGTGACCTGGCGTTGGCACAGGCCCAGGTGGTCCCAGGCAGTGGCCCGCACGTTCTGAAACTCGTGGCTGCCCCGCTTGCCGAGCAACGTATATTCCATCTCCACCATCCCGCCAGATGGCAGCGTGGCGAGCACGCTCACTTCTCCGCCGATCACCTCTACAGAAGACGGGATGACATCTTCGATGAACACCTGTTCCAGGGGAGCGCCCGTATTGACAACCGATAGCCGGACCACCACCGGCCTGCCGCGCGTTGCGCTCTCCGAGCTGAACGAACGGATGACCTGTAGCTGTGGCTTTTCCGGACCAAACAGCACCGACGCCCCCAAATAGACCGCGAGGGGAACGGCGAGGGCCAGAAGCCGGCCCTCGCGATTCGCCAGCCCCATAAACACCAGTGTATAGAGCAGGACGCTCACCAACAGGAGCCGCCGCATCGTCAGGTCCCTTCAAGCACCGGAACAGGTACGCGTTGCATGATCGATGCCAGCACATCCTCCGCGGCGTGGCGTCTCATCCACAGATCCGGCTCCAGGATCAGCCGGTGGCCCAGAGCGGGCACGGCGAATAACTTCACATCGTCGGGCAATACATAGTCTCGCCCGCGAATGGCGCTCCAGGCGCGGGATAGGGTGAGCAGGGCCAGCGACCCGCGAGGGCTGGCGCCTACCGCCACCTGCCGGTCGTGACGGGTGGCATTCACCAGATCGACAATATAGCGCTCGATGTCGGGTACCACGGTCACATCCTCGACAACACGGCGCATCGCCACGAGTACCTCGGCATTGGTCACCTGTTCCAGGCTAAAGGCATCATGGCGCCGCTGCCGCCTGCGTTTGAGTATCTCTTGCTCTTCATCCCTCGCAGGATAGCCAACAGAGAGCTTGACCAGGAACCTATCCAGTTGTGCCTCGGGCAGCGGAAAGGTGCCTTCGTACTCGATCGGGTTTTGGGTGGCGAACACGATAAAAGGCTGCGGAAGCGCCATTGTCTCGCCTTCCAGAGTGACCTGGTATTCCTGCATGGCCTCCAGCAGCGCCGACTGGGTCTTGGGCGAAGCGCGGTTGATCTCGTCGGC
>Ga0068714_10006115_pt1 | contig 12403 bp, 9 predicted proteins | sample MTBNYHSulfiMetaG_FD_62988 | JGI IMG/M metagenome (GOLD analysis project Ga0068714, IMG submission 62988) | Enrichment culture microbial communities from rom New York Harbor, USA that are MTBE-degrading - MTBE-NYH (New York Harbor Sulfidogenic)... | ecosystem: Environmental > Aquatic > Marine >... | reverse complement strand
TGGGGGATGGGGATCGAACCTCCTGGTTTTTCTGTCAGAGGGTTTAGAAAATTTTATTATAATAAATTATTAAATATTTGGTATCCACTCAATACGCTGGGCGCATACCACGAGCCAGACCTTTATTGAACCGGACCCTGTTTCACTTCCTCTGTGCGCGCCCAGACTCCCTCGTGTGTGTGGATCTCAAACTAGTTACCCCTTATGCATCTCAGCTAGTTCTCTAGCTTTCTCTAGAGGAGGTTCTCTTGATGGGTCACGCAAATATTCTCTACCTCGTAACCGGGCAACATGTTCATCTTGGGCTTCCTTGACCCTGTCCGGGTTCAGGAAAAGGTCCAGCGCCGAACCCGCCATTGTTTTTGCTGCGAAGATTAGGCTCTTGTGGCCGATGCTGCTCCCAGAACAGGCAACAAACTGCCAACTGTGTCCTGGAGACCCATTAACGTTACATGCCGTCCTAAACTCCATGGTTGGTGTAATCCAGCTTACATCTGAGACATCCGTGCTTCCTGGACTGGTCTCACCATCATCCCATGCATCGAAAATGTCCGTAACCAAGTCAACTTTAACATATTTTTCCCAGTTTGGAACCTTGTTATTACGAAGACTAGAAACTCTGTCATCAAGTGGGAAGCTTTTAGCGATCTCCGCAGCGAACTCGTACTCCTCTTCTGTATAGGTAGGTGCCCCCACCTCACGCATGTTGGAGGTTACTATTTCACTCAACACTTTATTTGGTATCTTATGGTAACCTCCTTTAGACATCTCAGCCTCTAGCCTCGTATCCGTCATCAAGGCAGCTCCTTCAGCGATCCTCATTACTCGTTGCTTAATGGGTTCAAGGAGGTCCTGTTCTGGGGCTCTGATATAGTACCAGCTTCGCGCATAGTCTGGAACCACATTGGGCTGCCCTCCACCTGACTCTATGACGTAGTGAATCCTGGCACTCGGGATAATGTGCTCTCTCAAGTAGTTTACGCCTACATTCATTAACTCAACTGCGTCTAGGGAGCTTCGCCCCGCCTCAGGATTTGCGGCTGCGTGGCTTGATTTTCCATAGAAGTGGAACCTTGCGCCACTGGTTACATTTGAACTCGATAAAGTAGCCACGTTCAAGCTGCCCGGGTGATGGCTGAGGGCCGCGTCGACGTCATCAAATAGTCCAGCGTTCACCATGAACCTTTTTCCGCCAGCGGTTTCCTCAGCCGGTGTACCGTAGAACCTTATGGTACCCTCTACACCTTCTTTCTCCAATGCAACGCTAACTGCAATAGCTGCGGCTAACGCTGTAATACCATGAATGTTATGGCCGCAGCCGTGGCCCATTCCTCCCACTATTAAGGGTTCTTTCCGCGGGACTGCCTTGTTGCTGATACCGGGCAGCGCATCGTATTCACCCATTGTAGCTATTACCGGTTTCCCCTTTCCCTTTTCAGCCATTAATGCGGTGGGCATTTTTACCACACCATACTGGACCCTGAACCCATGTCTCTTCAAGGTGTCTGCGATCAGTTTACTCGACTTATCTTCGCAGAGACCGTACTCTGCGTAACCCCATATCACGTCACTTATAGATGTAAGAAGATCATGGTTGTCTTCTATCCACTTCCAAGCAGTTTCTTTGATCATTTTATTTAAAATACAGTAGGTCGTATAAGTATAAATAAGCAAGTGCGCGGGCGAATGATCAAAAAATAAACTCTAAACTAGGTCCCTTCCTCAGCTAAAGTAAAAGCTGGCTCAACGCTAAAACCCCAGGGGAAAAAAGATGAAGATCCATGTGGGAACCGCTCCAATACTATTCCCCTCAACCTCATGTCTCTAGCCGTGAAAGGTTTTCTCACCTTCTGAGCAAGAGTAGCTCTGGACGCGGAAATGATCGCCATCAATGAGTCAGCTTTAACATACAGGCTGGTGCGCTGGTTTCTGTACGGGGAGATCTCGTATTCTGATGTGGGCATACTCCTTATTTTTACCTCAAATTGAGCTTCTTTTAGCTTATCAGCCAATTTATCAAGATTCTCGGCATCTACCCACCTGAACCGAGTGTAAGAATAATTATCGGTCAATTCCTAGTGATGATAGAGAGATACCTAGTTTTAAACTCTTTCAGCGAACCATGAAGGGCATAAACATTGTGTTCTTCTATTAGATACATATTTTTCATACCCTTTTATCTCATCCCTTAAAGTTAGGTGTCCCGTCTTAACCTTTGATAAATATAATAAGACGATTCAATACCTCTAAATGAAGCATATGACGATTACTGAAAACCAGGGTAACCCATCAAAAGAGATGAAGTACATACTTGTAACAGACGTGGGTAGTACTACAACAAAGGCGAGATTCTTCGCGAAAAAGGGGAACGAGTGGCGATTCATAATCAGCGGGGAAGCACCCACAACAGTCGAAAAACCATACGAAGACGTTACAATGGGGGTTCTTAACGCTGTTCGAGAAATCGAGGAACTAACAGGCCACAAAATAATCTCTGATGCCAACGACAACATCCTCCGTCCATACGATGGAGAAAAAGGGGTAGACCTATACTGTACAACAAGCAGCGCCGGCGGCGGACTCCAGATGATGGTCGGCGGAGTAGTAAAGGAGATCACCGCGGCGAGTGCAAACCGCGCCGTTTTAGGGGCTGGATCCATAGTCATGGACATACTGACAATGGATGATGGACGAGTGCCCCACGAAAAAATTACGAGGATAAAAAACCTCAGACCCGACATGATACTCTTAGCGGGTGGAACAGACGGAGGCACCGTGAAGCATGTCGCTAGCATGGCTGAGATCTTCTATGCGGCGAAGCCCAAGCCTAGGCTGGGTGAAGGGTACCGCCTACCCATGATCTATGCTGGAAACATAGACGTCCAGGCCCACATACGAAAACTATTTGAAAAAGACTTCGCCTTACTAATAATAGACAATATCCGGCCAACATTAAACATAGAGAGAATAGAGCACGCCAGACGAGCCGTCCACGAGCTATTCATGGAGCACGTGATGAGCCACGCTCCAGGCTACCTGAAGTTGATGAAGTGGACAGACATAGACATCATGCCCACGCCCGCAGGGGAAGGCATAGCCATGCAGTTAATAGCCAACGAACTAAACACAAACGTCCTAGGCGTAGGTTTAGGCGGAGCAACAACCAATGTATACTCGATCTATGATAAACGGTTCGTAAGAAGCGTAAGCGCAAACCTGGGAATGAGTTACAGCATATCTAATGTGTGTAAGGAGACTGGGATCAACAATATTCTACGGTGGCTACCCTTCGAGAAAAACATAGGCGAACTACAGTCTGAGATAAAAAATAAGATGATAAGACCCACAACGATCCCTCAGACCATCGACGACCTGATAATTGAACACGCAGTAGCCAGGGAAGCGCTGCGCCTCGGGCTGGAGCACCACAAGACTATAGCGACTAGGTTAAAGGGTATCAACGTCGAGAGAACCGTGGGGGATCTACTAGATCAGGGCTTAGAGGACACATATATCGACCTGATGAACTTTTCAGTGATCTGCGGCACAGGTGGGCTGCTATCACATGCACCTAAACGGGCGCAGACCCTCCTCATCCTGACCGACGCGTTTCAACCGGAGGGAGTAACGAGGCTATTCCAGGATAGCGTGTTCATGATGCCTCACCTAGGAGTGCTGTCCACAGTGGACTCCAAGGCAGCGTGGCAGATCTTTGACAAGGACTGCCTCGTTCACCTCGGCACTGTCGTTGCGCCCAAAGGACAGTCGAGACAAGGAACAGAGGTAATGGATATTAAAATCGCGATGCCTGACGGCACAACACTGAGAGAAAACATGAGGTTCGGAGAGATTAAAAGAATATCACTAGGCATCGATGAAGTTGCGGAGATTGAGATAGCCCCCAGTAGAGGCATGGACATTGGGGTGGGAATAGGGAAACCCTTAAAAGACAAAGCTCATGGTGGCGAAGTCGGCTTGATATTGGACGCGAGAGGTAGGCCATTAGTGCTTCCAGAGATCCCCCGAGAGAGAATGAACAAACTCCAAGAGTGGAACAGAAACATGGGACTTTATGACTTGGAATAAAGGTGATACTATGACTAAGACAGAAGAAAAAAACATGGCGCACGCATATACACCTGGTCTAAAGATAAAGAAAGTCGAAACCGTCAGGAAAGAAAGAGTACTTCCGATTGAAGGCGAGGTCTTGGTTAAGGTCGGGGACAGGGTTGACTTCCAAACGACTCTGGCTCACACCGAAATTCCGGGGGATGCCGAGATATTAAACGTCAACGAGATATTGGGAATCGATCCAGGCGCCGTCTTTGACTACATGTTGAAGAAGGAGGGCGAACAGTTCGAAGAAGGAGAAATGCTGGGGAAATACACGGCGTTCTGGGGGCTAGTTAAAAACTACGTGTATGCACCGTTCTCTGGAATCATAGAGAGCGTATCGGGTCTAACCGGGCAAGTGATCATAAGGCAGAATAACATCGCTCTAGAAATCGACTCCTACATTCGGGGGAAGATCGTTGAAATCATACCTAGTAAAGGAGCGGTTGTGGAGACACAGGCAGCCCTCGTACAAGGAATATTTGGGTTTGGAGGGGAAAACCACGGAGACATCACTATAGCTGTCTCGTCACCATCCGAGCTACTGAAAGAGGATAACATCAAAGCGGAGCATAAAGGAAAGGTAATCATCGGAGGCTCCGGCGTCACAAGCACAGCATACAAGAAAGCACTCGAGATCGGGGTCACAGGGATCGTCGTTGGCGGGATGAACGTCGAAGATCTCATAGGTATCCTGGGTGAGGACATCGGCGTCGCGATTACCGGAGAAGAAAACGTCAAGATCACAGTAATAGCCACCGAGGGGTTCGGCGCCCTGCCCATGTCTGACCGAACCTTTAACTTGTTCAAAGAAGTAGAGGGCAAGATGTCAGCTATAAACGGGGCGACGCAGATAAGGGCAGGAGTGTTGAGACCCGAGATCATCGTTCCCTACGATGAAGGTGAAAGCATCACTCTGTATGATGAGCGGTTCTCCGACGGAATGGCGCAGGGTTCACTTGTAAGAATAATAAGGGCTCCGTACTTCGGGGAGATAGCCAAAGTGGCTGGCTTACCCGTCAACCTACAGAAGGTGCAGTCAGGCTCAAAGGTCAGAGTAATCGAGGTAGAGTTGGAAGATGGACGCATCGTCACGGTGCCCAGAGCAAACGTTGAGATCATAGAGGAGTAAAAAACCCCCATTTTCTGTAGACTTCTTACACTGAGAGGTTTTATACTGAGCTCTTGTCTCGTATCAGCATGAGGTTTAATAGATATAGCGCCCCTGCGACCACATATATTTTTGAGAAACCTGAGTAAAGGGCTAATGTCATTGGCAGTATCGAGCCCAGAACCGAGGCACACCCGTTAATCGCCCACGCCCAGCCGATGTAAGAGCCCTCTGAGTCAGAGTGCATTCGCACACCGATCGGGAATGGCATACCCATCAGAAAACCCAGTGGAAAGATAATGACGAACGACAACAGGAGGCGAGTAACGAACGACAGACCAAGCGTTAACTGGATCACAGGGGATAATACACTATACAGAATAGTTAACACCCCTAATAATTGTAAAACTAGCCTGTGGCTCCTACTACGCGGCTCGATTCTATCTGAATAGTAACTGCCAATCCCAGATGAAAGAAGAAGACTGAAGAATACAACAGAGATCGAGTAAACCGAGCTCCCTAAAATTAGGATAAACCTCTGAACTGTAGATATCTCAATAAACATATAGCCGAGTCCGATATACAAGAAGTAGAGAAGACCGAACTTGTCGCCTATGTCCCCAAGTTTATACAGGGGGAGTATCACCAACAAAATGGATAGAACCAGAGCCTGAAAAAGCACAACGGGGACGAGGAACTCGCCCTCGACAAGGGCCTGCCATTTCTCATCTAGAGATTTATAGGTCTCGGCTAGCCGATCCAACTTGAAAAAATTGAAGAAGAAGGGTTTCTCGTCTGTGGTTGGCGTGATGTCGTAGAGGTAATCTCTATAGAACACGTTTCTCTCCTCAGGCTGGATCAGCTCCTTGACTACATTGTAGTAGATGGGCTGGGGGAACCTGTTATGGGTGTTTACTTCTGAGGCGCTTACGCCGGGGACATAGACGATGTCGAACCCTCGTTCGCTGCAGAAAGAGCGGACAGAAGATACGTCCTCCTGTGTTAGCTGGTTTTTACCCACGACGAGGTTAATCGTCCCCCACGAGCGGATGACAGCGATGTGTTTCCCAGGGTCTTGAACCCCGATGGATTCCAATGCAGCCAGTGCGAGGGAGACGATCCTGACGTCCTCCCTTGGTGGAGGTAGGAGCCACCTTGAGACTGAGAGGAACCCATTTTCAGACAGGCGTCCAATGAGACTCGAAAACGATTCAACGGTGTAGAGATAGTCTTCTGATAAAGCGTAGATGCCTGTCGAGGACGCTGAGGCACCCCCTGTCATCGAGAGCTCAATGGCGTCAAATTCCTCCCTGCTGCCTTGGATAAAGCTCCTGCCATCCGAAATAGAGACCTCGGTCACGCCTTCCTGGTATATGAACCCGGAGAATGAGGCGTACTCATTTATCACCAAGTCAACTATTATCGGATTCTCTTCAACGACACTGATGCTAGTTGAGCCGTGATAAATTGCCGTCAGAACTCCCAACCCTCCGCCAGCGTCAACGATTAGAACCCTTGGTTCTTTTACAAGATGGTAGGGCAAAGCCGTGGGCAGGTATCCGGTGAATGCTATTGAGGAACAATTCCCATCGTACCTTGTGATGGCGTTTACATTGTCTCCGTCCACGAAAACCCCGATCTGCTCTGGCAGATAGGCGTCGTATCGGAGGCTAAGGCCTGGCGCGTACCTTACATAGCCGCTGTCCACAACATCGATCCTTGAAAACGCGTTCCAGCGGGTCTCAACCATACTGGCGCCTGGATACCTGAGGGCAACGTTGAGGCCCTTGTAAGGAGATATCCTGATGGGGATGAGTGTACTGGCCAACGGAAGAAAAAATATAAGCGCCAGCATCCACCCCAGTAGAAGCGTCCGGAGATTTCCCCCAACGTTCAACGCGAATATTATGGCGGATACTCCTCCAATGATGGAGACGACAACTATTACCCCTGGACCATCTAGGGGGCCAAAGAGGGGCAGGATGAGGAGGGAGCCAAGAGCCGAGCCGATGAAACTTGAAAAATAGATCTTGTTGATCCACGTTTTCGCTTCTTCAACGACAAGCCCTATAACTAGTCCACTGAAAAAAAAGGGTGTTATGAGAAGAAGATAGTATCCAGCTATGTACAGTAGCTGCAAGCTGTCCCAGGCAAATGTGAACGGATCTAGATTGATCTGGTTTGAGGCGACGTAGCTGAACAGTATTGACGCTGAGAATAGGGCTGATAAGACCGTCAACGTCTTGTCCAGGTACTGCTTCTGTCGGACCCTGAAAACCGATAAGAATGTGCCGCTGACTGCAAACCCTAGGAGGGCTATACTCACTATCATCCATACGAAGTGGTGCCAGAGGGCAATCGAGAAGACCCTTGTGAACACCACTTGAAGCATCAGTGTGGCTGTGGACAGAGCGAAGACGCCAGCGCACCTCACTGACCAACGATTCATTACGGATAGTGATACGGGTTTTAAGAAAAAAATAGTTTCCATGAATGTGAGCCATATACACGTAAAACAAGTGATTCAGGTGATTACTAGTCGCAAGAATATGTGTTAGAAATGTTCATATGATTTTACTCGGATGTATGATGCGGTGACTTGTTCTCAAATAGGAATAGGATGCTCCTCGGCTTAATTCTGCTTTTTTTTATCGCATTTGGATACTACCGTGTATATCAGAAGAGCGATGATAAGTTTGATGAAGCCAGGGCCGGTATGGTGAAGTATCTTTCTGAGAACAAGAACATCACAGACATAAGGGTCTTGGAGGTCATGGGGAGGGTACCTCGGCACTTGTTCCTGTGCCCCTGGCTCATCGATGTGAATGTGGGGCAGCAGAACCCAATCATCGACTATCCGCCCCAGTACGACCTACTGGAGAAAGAGGCATACAGCGATCATGGTCTACCCATAGCTGAGGGCCAGAGCATATCGTCACCTTATGTGGTCGCGTTGATGACCCAGTCACTAGGCCTAACGGGCTCTGAACGCGTACTTGAGATAGGCACTGGATCGGGCTACCAGGCTGCCGTGCTCGCGGAGCTCTGCGAAGAGGTGTATTCGGTCGAGATCAGGGAGATACTGGCCGTTGGAGCTGAAAAGCGACTGAGATTACTCGGGTACGATAACGTGAAGGTGAACTGGGCCGACGGGTATTTCGGGTGGAAGGAGTACGCGCCCTACGACGCCATAATCATCACCTGCGCCGTGAACCACGTTCCACCCTACCTGCTGCAGCAGCTGAGTGACGGAGGCCGCATGGTCTTGCCGCTGGGGAGCACCGAGTACTACCAAGTGCTCACTCTTATAGAGAAGCGAGGGGACGATATCACCGTGAATTACATGGTTAAGGCAAATTTTGTTCCCATGGTGGGCGAGGTAACGAGATCCGGGGGATAGTATTACTATAATATTGTTCACAGCTTTTCTACTAATACTATATATGAAAACTAGTCGCGCGCTTTTACGTTTTTAGAAATTATTTTAGGCATTTATTTTTTCTGAATGTTTATTGTATTATTTTTTGATGAGCTTTTTTTCTTTTTGATCTAAATAGACAGAAATTATTTATAATAATTACTAGCACTAAAACAATTGGATAACAATGGTATTTCATATCTATCCAATAGTTGAAGGAAGACTATCTGGACTACTATTTTTCGTGTTCGCGCTAGTGCTGACAATGTACTATCTGAGAACCAAGAAGGTGCCATATATACGCCGCGTCCCAGCCATCGATGCAATTGAAGAGGGCGTTGGAAGAGCAACAGAGCTTGGTAAACCGGTAATAGCTTCATGCGGGATGGCTGCATCCGGGATCAACTCCTCAACAGTTGCCGGGTTGAGTATGCTAACATATACCGCCAAACTGTGTGCCCGAAACGATCTGCGCCTCATGGCTCCCATGGGTGGCTCTGAGGAGAGCTACACGACGATGGAGCTTGCCAGGGACCTAGTGGAGACCCAGTATAAGCTTGAGGGGAAGCCCGAGTCATTTAACATCGACGATATGCCCTTCCTGAGCGGAAGACAGTTCGCGTGGGCCTCGGCCTACTGTGGCATGATGCTGCGCGAGAAGCCAGCTACAAACATCATGGTAGGCGTTCAGTACGCTTCCGCCGTCTACATATCAGAGGTGGGCCACGAGGTGGGCGCCATGGTGATAAGCGGAGCCGACTACCTGTCAAACATAGCATGCCTCGCAGCGTCCTCCGACTACGTCATGATAGGGGAGGAGATGCTGGCTGCTGGGGCCTACCTGTCTAAGGACCCTGGCCAGTTGGCCACTATCAGGACGCAGGACCTCTTCAAAACGGTGCTCATCGGTATGCTTGTACTTGGAATAGTGGCCCTCGCCTTCGGCAGTGACATAATTAAGGTTTTCCTGAGTAGTTGAGGTGAATGAAAAATGTCGTTCCTTAGGAGAAAAGAGTTTTACGTGGTTATCCTGGTTGTCGTCTCGTTGTTCATTTACGTTCCGTACTTCTTTGAAGTACCACAAGCGATTACCAACGTGGAGACGTGGCTCATTGACTCTGCCGTGGTCATCGGGGCTTTTGCGGTTTGGGTCGGCTTCATTACATCCACACGCAGGGAGATCGTTAGAATACAGAGGAAGAGGAGAGGGTGGTTCTACGCCATCATCATACTTGTCCTCTCATGGACCATGGTCATTGTGGGATTAGGGCTTGGAAAGACAAACGTGATATTCGAGTTCCTGCAGCGCGCCTTCGTCCTACCAGGCGACTCCACCATATACGCGATACTGGTGTTCTATCTGACATCAGCCGGTGCCCGCGCCTTCAGGGTTAACAGCCTCGAGTCTGCACTGCTAACCGTGGGAGCGTTGATCGTACTGCTCAAGCAAGCCCCCCTCGGCGAATTGTTGACCCCATGGGCAGGGCCAGTGTCGATGTACCTTGAGAACTACATCGCCATGGCCGCGACTCGCGTGTTCAGCGTGAGTTTAGCCATCGGAGCAGTCGTGCTGGCGATCCGCTTAATGATGGGCCAGGAGCTGGCCCTTGTAGGGTTGGTGCAGAGAGTGGTGAAGAAAGGGGAGGAATAAGCATGTCACTACTCAAAACAATAGCGACGATTGACCGGAGGATATACTACAGCGCAGTCTTCATAATCACGGCTATCATGCTACTTTTCCCTATCGGGCTTCCTCTGAAGGTGAGTCCCGAGGTGAGAGCAGCTTATAATATGATTGACAGCCTCGAGCCCGGAGACGTCGTGATAATTAACTTCTGTATCACGGCCTCAGGCTACAACGAGCTGAAGGGGGCGTGCAACTCAATGATCGCCCACGTATTCGAGAAGCCAGGGGTCAAGGTGATTTTCACGGCGACGGCCGACCAGGCGCCAATCATGCTTGAGGAGATAATAGCCAATAATGGAGATCTGATGTCGGGATACAGCAACTACCCTTACTACGAGATACGGGGCAAGAAGTACGGCGTCGACTACATAAACATGGGCTACTATCCCGGGTTGTTCAAGTGGGTCGCGGCCCTCTCAGCCGACTTTAGGGGCTCTCTAGGAAACAACGACTGGTATGGACTAGATGTTCAGGAATTCCTTGACTCCAACGGAATCATGGAGGCCAAGGACGTGGACCTGGTACTGAGCTTTGACTCCGATGACGGTGCAGGCGACTTCATGAGGTACTTCTACCTGGAGTATGGCACCCCGGTGATGCAATCCATGATCGGTGTCATGGTCGCAGGAGCTAAGGTAGAGTACAACGCTGGTAACTACGCCGCCATTGTACCTAGCATACGCGGGGCCGCGGAGTACCAGTTCCTCGCGGACTACCCTGGCTTCGCGTTAACACAGATGGACGCTTTCAGCATTATACAGTTTTTCCTCATATTCCTCATGATTCTTGGCAACATAGGGTACTACGGGTACACGAGAAACCTCAAGGAGGTCAAGTAGATGGTTGACGTTTTCACTTGGGGTGTACTCATCCTGAGCACCTTGACTACTTTTGGCTTGTATATGATACTGTCTGGCGTGGATAATCCTTGGTTCGCCTTGGCCGAGCACGCCTTTGTTGGTTGCGCCATAGGCTTGTCAATAGTGGTCTCCACGGACTACCTCTTCAGGGCCATAATCCCGAGGATCCTCTCGGACCCCGTGAAGAACTGGCCCACATTTATCTCCATTATACTGGGCCTCATGATGCTTCTGAGGGTACGCAAGGAAACCGTGCATATAGCAAGGATCCCCATCACTATAGCCACTGGCACAGGTATAGCGGTAGGCACACGAGCCACCCTGTTCAGTGGCATCATCAACCAGATCAGAGCCACCATTCTCCCGGTGTTCAATGCCACGGATACGTGGGCCTTCATCTACAACCTAACGGTAATACTTTGTGTCCTGTTAGTCTTCACTTACTACTTCTACACTGTGGAGATGAAGGGGCCCCTCAAGAGAGCGAACTCCATTGGCAAGTACATATTGTACCTGGCCTTTGGCGTTCTGTTCGCCCAGACCTACATGGGCAGGCTGGGGCTCCTCCTTGGTCATCTCGAGACATACCTAACACCCTACTACCCTGATTTCTTCATAACCGTGACAATAGTGCTGATAATGATCGTGTCGACTTACCTGCTCTACAAACGGTACCCCGATCTACTGAAAAAATTAACTCCCGAATAAAATCAAACCCCTTTTATTTACCTTTATTTTACCATTTTTAGATTCTCAAACAAATTTAGAAAGGGAAATCATCCAGGAGATATCTCCACTAGGGATAGAGTTAGAATCCCATCGAGCCCGCCATTTTCTGAACTGGGCCCTGTTTCAATTCCACTTCCTGAGGAGGAAACGGTCGATAACCTCGTTAACGCACTCGAAGCCAAGGCTCAATCGGCTCGGCGGCATTACACAAGTAGATAAGAACGGGGCTACTTTTCCAGGAATTCTTTAGAAGGTATGACTAACCCGGCTACGTTAAGAGCGAATCCAAGTATGAAGGTTACCATACTGGGCGCCACGTAGCCAATGTACACCCTATAACCGATTAGTGATCCCCAGAGGAGCACAGCAACGGAGAGGAGCGCGTACCAGCTCCACTTCTCCCCTCTACTGTAGCTGTACTGAGCGATTAATAGGGTCAGAACCCCTGATACGAGAATCGTTAACCCGACGAGCTTTTTAGTGAT
>Ga0068714_10006114_pt1 | contig 12403 bp, 15 predicted proteins | sample MTBNYHSulfiMetaG_FD_62988 | JGI IMG/M metagenome (GOLD analysis project Ga0068714, IMG submission 62988) | Enrichment culture microbial communities from rom New York Harbor, USA that are MTBE-degrading - MTBE-NYH (New York Harbor Sulfidogenic)... | ecosystem: Environmental > Aquatic > Marine >... | reverse complement strand
CGGTGCATATTGCCGGGACTAACGGCAAGGGTAGCACGGCGGCTATGATAGCTGCTGCCTTGAGTGCGGCCGGTTATACTGTTGGGTTATATACCTCGCCTCATCTTAATACTTTGAGGGAGCGCATTAAGGTTAACAATGAGCCGATTGCCGAAGTGGAGCTGGTTGCCCTGGTGCGGGAGCTTAAGCCAGCTGCCGATGCGGTGAATCGGCGGGCTGCTTACGGGCGGTTAACTACCTTTGAACTGCTGACGGCGTTGGCTTTTGTTTATTTTAAGCGGCGGGCGGTGGATTTTCAGGTGCTGGAGGTAGGGTTGGGGGGTCGGCTGGACGCCACTAATGTCGTTGCGCCGGAGGTGTGTGTAATTACCCCTGTCGGTCTGGATCACACCGCGGTTTTGGGTAATACTCTGGCGAGTATTGCTGCCGAGAAGGCGGGTATTATTAAACCCGGTTGTGTGGTGGTGGTGGCCCCGCAGTTGCCGGAAGCTGAGGCGGTAATAGAGGCGGCTTGCCGTAGATTCGGGGTGCCCCTGATACGAGTGGGTCAAGATGTTAACTGGCATAGCCTTAACGCTGATATTAACGGTCAGCAATTCAGGGTAGCGGGGAGACTGGGGGACTACGATTTATCTATTCCGCTGCTCGGGCAGCATCAGCTGGATAATGCTACCGCGGCGGTAGCCACCCTTGAAGTTTTGATTGAAAGAGGGGTTAATATTTCTCAAGAGGCTATTGCCAGCGGTCTGGCACGGGTAAGCTGGCCGGGGCGGTTTCAGATTCTCCGCCGGCAGCCGCTGGTGGTGGTCGACGGGGCACACAACCCTGATGCCGCTCGCCGGCTCAGGCGGTCTCTGGAGCAGTATTGCGGGCTGTCCGCGCCAGAAGCAGGGCACAGCCCGCGGCTAATGCGCTCGGTGCTGGTTATAGGGGCATCGGCGGATAAGGATATAGCTGGCGTGGTGGCGGAATTAGCCCCTTTGTTTAGTGAGGTCATTGTTACCCGCTCCGTTCATCCTCGGGCTGCGGCGCCGGAGATAGTCAAGGCAGAATTTACCCGGCACGGCGTGGTTGCCAGCGTGGTGGATACGGTGCCGGCGGCACTATCGGTAGCTATGGCCGGGGATAAGGATTTGATATGCGTTACTGGCTCGCTGTTTGTGGTGGCGGAAGCGTTGGCGTACGTCAGTGGTTCGGTTACTTTTGGCAAAATCTAGTATAATGGTTTGTAAAGGTACCTTAAAATTACTACAGGGAGGTAATTCGATGGCTGAACAACAGATTGGGCGTAAGGTAATGGGTACTATTAAGAGCGTTAAGGGGCATTGTAACGCCGGACATAAGGTGGGCGACCAGTTTGAATTGAGCATACATAAAACCAGCGGCTTATGCGGCTCTTTCTACCATACTATCTTCCCCTATATTACCATGCTCCAGTTCGGGGGCAGCTTCCCCAAGGAATGGGGGGGCACGACCATGGTGCTGGAGTGTATCGACAAGTACAATGCCGTAACCATAGAGCTGCGCCTGGCTGATTGATATTTGAGGGCAGCCTGAAATTAGATATTTAGTTAAACTTGAAACTGTGAGCTTAAGCTTTCTTCGGGCAGCATTTTGCCCAGAATTCTTTCCAGAGCCATCGTGTGGCTGCAGGTTCCCCAAGTCGCGAAAAATTGGCAAGAGCAGTACCAGTTATTATCTTTGAAACCGGTGGTGTGGGTGTCATTGGCCCCGCGGAAGCTTACTTTTAGTTCGGAGAAAGTGATTCGGTCTTGTTCCTGTGCGTAGCGCTTGGCTTTTTCAATTTTACCAATCAGACTGGACTGCATTAAACTTTACCTCCTAATTAAAAAGCGCCGAACTACTGCGGCGCTTCTCCCACTTTAATTGGTGCTGGCTTTATCACTACAGACATTAGCTACATACCTGAATTTAGAGCTTATATCATTCATCTTATTCTACTCCTTTCCCGGAAATAAGTCTAGGGTAAAACCTTGATTTGTCTTGGTGGAATTGTTGCGGTAAAATATGGTTTAAATTGTTCGTGAGGTGAGGCGGTGCCTACGTATGAATATGAATGTAACGAGTGTCACTTGCGTTTTGACCGCAAGCAGAGATTTGACGAAGAGCCGGTAGCGGCATGCCCTAAGTGTCAGGGAAAGTCCCGCCGGGTTATTCACTCTACCCCCATAATCTTCAAGGGGAGTGGTTTTTATATTACGGATAATCGTAAAAATAGCGCCGTGGGCGAGGCCGGAGAAAAATAGGCGGTATAAGGCTGGTATAGTATGAAGGCGTTGCTCCAGAGGGTCGCCCGAGCTTCGGTAAGTGTTGCCGGTGAGGTGGTGGGGAGTATTGGGCCGGGGCTGGTGGTTTTCGTGGGGGTAGCTGTCGGCGATGAAGAACAGGATGCGCAGTATCTGGTGCAGAAATTGGCCGGGTTGCGCATTTTTGCTGACGAGGCCGGCCGGTTTAACCGGTCGGTGCTGGATATTGGCGGCGAATTGCTGGTAGTGAGCCAGTTTACCCTGCTGGCTGATACCCGAAAAGGGCGCCGCCCCGGTTTTAGCGATGCGGCACCATCGGTTCAAGCAGAGAGCTTGTTTGAATATTTCGTGGCGCAGGCTCGTACCACTGGTTTGAAGGTGGCTACCGGGCTTTTCCAGCAGTATATGCATGTCGAAATTCATAATGACGGCCCCGTAACCATCATGCTGGATAGTGCTGTTAAAAAGTAAGGACTTGCCGAAAACATTTGCAACTACAAGGGCTTGCAAAGCCCTCTTTTTTTGTGTTAACATAGTCTCTAATATATAAAAGAATGAGTTTAACGGTGTGATGAAAACTGCTAAGGAGATGACGGCTAAGTTAAGTGAGTTGGGTTATCGGCTGACCCCGCAGCGGATGATGATAGTATCGGCTATCGAAGCCAGTGAACATCATATCAGCGCTGAGGAGATATATGCCCAGGTAGTGGCTCAATATCCCATGGTTAATATATCCACGGTGTACCGAACTCTGGAGTTGCTTAAGAAGCTAGGTATGGTAACAGAGACGGACCTGGGGGGAGGCCGGTTTCGGTATCATCCCGCGGGCAAAGGGCACCATCATCACCTGGTGTGTCAGGAGTGCGGGGCGGTGATAGATCTTGATGAATCGGTATTATTCCCCCTCCGGGACGCTTTGCTGAGGGAATATAATTTTGTGGCTGACCTGAAGCATCTGGCTATTTTCGGACGCTGCGAAAAGTGCTGAGATATTTTTTTAACCGTTAACCGCATCTAATTGCAGGTGCGCACAATTGAATTTTATACGGAAAGGGGTTTGAAGATGCACATTCCGGACGGATTTTTGAACGTAACGACAGTAGCTACCACCTGTGTGGTATCAGTGGGTGGGGTAGCTAACGCCGTGCGGGTCGTCGGTAAAAAGCTGGGCGAAAAAAACGTCCCGTTGATGGGAGTACTGGCGGCTTTTATCTTTGCTGCCCAGATGCTTAATTTCCCGGTGCTGGGGGGTACTTCAGGGCATGTTATCGGCGCGGCACTGGCGGCGATATTACTTGGCCCCTGGTCGGCGGTACTGATAATGAGCTGTGTGCTGATTGCGCAAAGCCTGATTTTTCAGGACGGGGGCTTGCTGGCTCTGGGCGCCAATATCTTAAATATGGGTCTTATTGCCAGTTTCGGGGCTCATTACCTCTATCGCCTAGGTATTTTGGTGCTGGGTGACAGCCGGAAAAGTAAGCTGATTAGCGGTTTTATCGGTGCCTGGAGCTCGGTGTTTCTGGCGGCGGTTGCTTGCGCTATTGAACTGGCGGTGTCCGGGGTATTGCCGCTCGGTGTGGTTTTACCGGCTATGGCTGGTGTGCATGCTCTTATCGGTGTCGGTGAGGGTTTGATTACGTCGGTTGTCTTGAGTTTTGTGCTGGCAACCCGGTCGGACTTGTTGCAATTACAAAGGATTTAGCGGGAGAGAGAGGAGAAGGCCATTGAAACTTAAATGGTGGCACATAGGTTTGGTTATCTCTTTGGCGGTTGCTTGTTTATCGCCGCTGGCGTCGGCATCGCCGGATGGTCTGGAGCGGGTGGCCGAAGATTACGGCTTTGTTGCGCTGGCGCAGGAGGCGCCGTTCCAGGTAATTGCCGATTATGTCTTCCCCGGTATAGAAAATGAGGCTGTAGCCACGATACTGGCGGGGTTAATCGGCACCCTTGTCGTTTTCGGCGCGGTGTATGTGTTTTTCAGGTTGCTGCGTTCCAAAACTGGTGGGGTCTCTGGTTAGTGGTTGGCCGTATTTAATTTGGGCAGGAAGTAATGAAGCATAGTTTCTTGGACCAGTATAGTGACCGGGACAGCCTGTTGCACCGGCTTGACCCCCGCACCAAGATTATCATGGCGCTGCTTTTTATTGTGGCGGTGGTTGTTACGCCGTCTTTCCGCTGGCTGGCGCTGGCGCTGTACTTCGGTACCGTTATGGCACTGATTATTGCCTCCAGACTGCCGCTGCTGGCGGTACTGAAGCGGTCGCTGGTGATTATGCCTTTCGTCTTGCTGGTGGCCATTTTTATCCCCTTTTTGAAGGAAGGGGAGGTGGCGGGTAGCTATAATATATGGTTCTGGCAGGTATCGGTAACCTATGACGGGCTGCAGATTTTGTGGAGCGTGGTGTCTAAGGCTTGGCTCTCTATGCTGAGTTTGATCTGGCTGACCTCGACCACCAAGTTCGCCAGTCTCCTCAAGGGTATGGAGCGGCTCCACGTGCCCCGGGTAATGGTAATGATTTTATCTTTTATGTATCGTTATATCTTTGTCCTGACGGATGAAGTAATGAGGATGAAGCAGGCGAGGGATAGCCGTAACATCGGCGGTAGCCGGTTCTGGCAACTGAAGACGGTCGGGAACATGATAGGTACCCTGTTCATCCGCAGTTATGAGCGGGCGGAGCGGGTTTATGCGGCTATGATGTCCCGTGGTTTTGACGGGGAGAGCCGTACGCTGGATTCGTTGACTTTCCGCCGGGCGGATGCTTGCGTTGGGGTGAGTGTGGGCTTGCTCCTGGTTTTGACCGGCGTGCTTAATTTGCTGTATTAGGAGGGGTTGTGGCAGAAATTGTAAGGGTCGACAATCTTTCTTTTGCATATCCTGACGGGCAGCAGGCTTTAGCTGATGTTAACCTGCGCGTATGTACCGGGGAATCGGTGGGACTGATTGGGCCCAACGGGGCTGGTAAATCTACGCTCATATTGCATCTGAACGGTATCCTGCGCAGTAACGGGTCGGTGCGAGTCCTGGGCAGCCCGATTGATGATAAGAACCTGAAGTGGGTCCGGGGCAAGGTCGGTTTGGTTTTCCAGAATCCTGATGACCAGTTATTCTCCCCCACTGTTTTTGATGACGTCGCTTTTGGTTTGCTGAATAACGGTTATGGCGAAGAAGGGGTTCGTCAGCAGGTAGCCCGGGCGCTGGACTGGGTGGGCATGAGTGGTTATGAGTCCCGCTCGTCGCATCATCTCAGTGTGGGCGAGAAGAAACGTATTTCCATAGCTACCGTGCTGGCCATGTCGCCGGAAATACTGGTAATTGATGAGCCTACCAGCAGTCTTGACCCGGGTAGTAAGGGAGCTTTGACTACTTTATTAAAGAATTTGCCGATGGCTAAAGTTATTGCTTCGCACGATCTGGAATTTATCCGTGCTTTGTGCCAGCGGGTGGTTATCCTTGATAAGGGGCAGATAGTTGCTGAGGGAGATACCGGTAGTATTCTGGCGGACTTGCCTTTGCTTAAAGCGCACGGTATTATCGCGGCGGAATAAGTCAGCGGGCTTAAAATATTTTCAATGTTTGTGGTTCCAGCTCAAGGCTGATATCCAGGGCTGGGGATGAGTGGGTCAGAGCGCCGATAGATATCACGTCTACGCCAGTCGCCGCTGCTGTCTGTATGTTTTCCAGGGTAATCCCCCCGGAAGCCTCGATTTTAATATGGCCGGGCAGCAAACTTACTACTTGGCGCATGTACTCCGGGTTCATGTTATCTAGCATTATTATGTCAGCTCCAGCCCGGGCGGCCTCCAGTGCTTCCGGCTCGCTGGTGACTTCTATCTCCACTGTTAAGCCCGGTGGGGCGGCCTCCCGGGCCTTGGCTACAATTTCCTTTATACCCATACCGAGGGCACGCAGTGCGGCCAGGTGGTTGTCTTTGATTAGTATCCCGTCGCCTAGATTGAGGCGGTGGTTATGCCCGCCTCCCATGAGTACTGCGTACTTTTCCAGTGCCCTGAGTCCCGGAGTGGTTTTGCGGGTATCGGTTATTTTAACTGCCAGCCCCTGGGTTTTGGCTACGTACTGTGCTGTCTGTGAGGCGATGCCGCTGAGACGTTGCAGGAAATTCAGGGCGACTCGCTCTGCCTTAAGGATATTGACTACGCTACCAGAAATAGTGGCTATGATGTCCCCGATATTAACCTGTTCGCCGTCCTTAACCATTATTTCAAACCTCAGTGATGGATCGACCTTCAGGAAAACTTGGCGTGCAATTCCGATGCCGGCCAGAACTCCCCCTGCTTTGACCAGCAGTTTCGCTTGCCCCTGAAGCCCGGGGGGTATTAGCAGGCTGGTGGTAATATCCCCGTGGCTGATATCCTCGGCCAGGGCGAGGTCTATAGTATGCTCAATCTGTGCTTGGGGTAAGTTCAATTTTAGCCTCCTAATATGTGTTTGATTTCAATACTAATATTGGTAAAAATTTTCAATTGGCACTCCGATGGATATAGCTTTTTGGGGGCATTGTTTGGCACAGGCAGTGCAATTTTCGCATTTCCCCCCATCATCGACAATTGACTGGCTATTCGCTAATTTATATACTCCCCGCGGGCAGACATCAAGGCAAATACCACAGCCATTACAGCTTTTAGAGTCGACTGCTACCTTGAAATGCCCGGGGCCTTTTATTAACCCCCTTTCCTGTGCCCAGATTGCCCACTGGCTGTAAAAAAGGGGGGAACTTCCCGGTAGGTCGATGCCAACAATGCATCCAATAATGACAGCGCTGAGGCTTAAAATCCATGTGTCACTTGTAATCCAAAGGCTGAAAAAAAGGCCCAAAGCCGCTATCCCCAGCGCACATGACCCGCTGACAATGAGGGCAGTAACTAGGCTCGGTTTACCTGGCAGCCAGAAAAAGAGGGTGAATAACAACATGGGCATTATCCATGTCAGAGCGATAATATCAAGCAGCAGATTACGCCAAAAGATTATGAACAGAATGCTGGTGATAATGCTCATGGGGAAAGCCCACATGATTGCCATTTCGAGCCGTTCTTTGAGAGGGAATTCTACCGTGTTCATAGCGGCCGTTTTTTTAAGTCCGCTCTTTATGTACTGGGGTATGTGGCGGGCGTACGCTGGCCCAAATCTAGAATGCCAGCCGGTTTTTTGGTAAATATCTCCGGGATTTACTCCGGTGGCGCAAAGCTGGGGCAGGATTAGCTGGCGGTGGGTTACCAGTTCGCCTATGCCCGAGGTTTTTATACCTGATATTACTTGGTCAGCGGTGAAATGCCCCCCACTGGCGCCGCACCATACGTTTATCCCTTTCGTATTGACTACAAGCAGATAGCAGTCTATGTGGTTTTGGGTTAGCACTCTGGTTACCCTTCTTACTGTCAGGTCGAAATTGGCGGTAACCAGTACCGGGGCATCCCGGTTGGGACTACCCAAAACCCGGAGTCCGGTTCCGGTGGGGAAGGGTGCCATCCTGAGGAGAGTTTCTATTAAAGATTTGATAAAATCTATCATGTTTTGCCTTTTTTTGCCAGAAATAACCTCATGGTTCCTAGGAGGTAGCCCTTGGTTTTGGTTATGCTAAACCCTGCTTCGGTGAGGGCTTTACCTAGCCCGTCAATTGCTCTGGTAGTGGTCTGGGTAAAGATATAGGCTACTATGACGAAGGGAAGGCGTAATAGAAATAGCAAAAATTTCCCCAAAGGGTTCTGCGGCAAGATTTCATCAGCAATTATAAGGCTGCCGTTATTACTTAAAACCCGCCGACATTGATTAAGTACATATTCTATCTCCACTCTAGAGAGCTCGCTGAAGACCAGTGTGCTGGTAATTATAGTGTAGCTGTTGTCAGCGAAGCTGGTATCCATGTCTAGGGCACTTATTTTCAGCAGACGTATTTTACCCGACAAGCCGGCTTTCTCAGCTTTTCTACGGGCGATGGCTAGCATTTTGGCGGACAGGTCGATGCCGGTAACCTCGGCTCCTTTAGCGGCACACAGGATAGCCAGGCTTCCAGTACCACAACCCAAATCCAGAACCTTATCCTCCCTAGCTATGAATTCTTTGGCAATATCTTTTTTCAGGCGATTTAGTCTGCCCGCAGTAATGATGTTAATACCGGTATCGTATCTTTCCGGAGCTGATTCCAGGATTTTCATGAAAGCGTAAGACATAACTTTACCTGATGTTTGATTGTACCGTGGCTAACGGCCGGCTGTAAATACGATATGACGCTGCCATTCCGCCCGACTGCGCGGAAAATCGGTGCGGAAATGCGCTCCCCGACTCTCTTCTCTGAGCAAGGCGGCTTCGGTTATTAATCTCCCCGTGAGTACCATACTGTTTAGCTCGTGGGAGGGGCGGTCGGTGGGTCGGGGTAATGACTTTTGCCAGATATACAGAGTGTCGGCGGCTTCGGTCAGGCTTTGCTTATCTCGTATGATGCCCACTTTCTCCCAGAGGAGCTGTTGCAGAGCAGCGAGGCTGGGTGCTGGTATCGTGCCGGGAGGGTGCTGCTGGCTCAGGGAGACGTAATTGGCATTGTCTTTGTCGGTGGCGGTTACTGCCGTATGGTTACCGCTGGTTCTGGCTATGATTCGCTTGCTGAATACCAGTACTTCAATCATGGAGTTTGAGGCCAGGCGGTTGGCGCCGTGCACTCCGGTACAGGCGGTCTCCCCCGTCGCAAACAAACCTTTGATGCTGGTTTCGCCCCAGCTATTGACCCTGATGCCACCCATCATGTAGTGGGCGGCTGGCGCCACCGGGATAAGCTCTCTGGTGATGTCCAGGCCGTGGTCCAGGCAGAAACGGTATATATTAGGGAATCGGGTAGTAATGATATGCGGTGGCAGGTGGGTCACATCGATGAAAACTTTATCGGCGCCGGTTTTTTTCATCTCGTACAGCATGCTGCGGGCGACGATATCGCGGGGTGCCAGGTCGCCTTGGGGGGTGTAGTCCAATGTAAAGCGTTTGCCCGCCTCGTTACGCAGGATGCCCCCCTCACCCCTGACGGCCTCGGATATCAGAAAGGGGGTTACCCCTCGTAGTCTCAAGGCGGTGGGGTGGAACTGGAAAAATTCCATATCGGTTATTTCGGCCCCGGCGCTAAAAGCCAGCGCGATGCCGTCCCCGGTGGCGACGTCGGGGTTGGTGTTGAACTTGTATAACTGGCCGCTGCCGCCGGTAGCTATAATCAGGTAGCGGCAGGTGAATTCTTCTATGGAACCGGTGTGACAATCAAGGGCTCTTACGCCTAATACCTGTCCTTTTGCCACCAAAATTTCCGTAGCCAAGCAATCTTCAAGTACCTGGATTCGGGAAGAGCGCACCTGCTTGCTGAGCGTGATTTCGATATGTTCACCGGTGGCATCACCACCGGCGTGAAGGATGCGGGGCAGGCTGTGGGCGGCCTCCATGGTCAGGGCAATCTCACCGTTAACGGTGTCGAAAGGAACGCCGAAGTTGACCAGGTCGGCGATGCGGGCGGGGGCATCATTTACCAGGATGCGTACTGCCTCTGCGTCGCACAAGCCGTCCCCGGCAGCTATGGTATCCCGGAAGTGGTGTTCCGGGGTATCGTTGGTGCCGATGGCGGCGGCAATACCACCCTGGGCGTGTCTGGTATTACAGTCATCGATACTCCCCTTGGTCAGGATGAGTACCTTGCCCAGCTCGTTAGCCATCAGGGCGGTATACAGCCCGGCGATACCGCTGCCGATTATGATATAGTCATATTGGTTCATCTGTTATCTGTTGCTCCTTTCACCAATGACTATTCACTTGTGATTATTGGCTTGCGGTGTTATTTGGGGCGGACGTTGATTATGCTATTTTTGGCTACTCTCATAGTGGCCCCTGATTCTATCTTCAGCACGACGTTATCGTCGCTGACGCTCTCAATCTGGCCGTAAATACCACCGGCGGTAATGACTTTATTGCCTTTTTGCAAACCTTCTATCATCTCCTGGTGTTCTTTTTGCCGCTTGCGTTGTGGTCTTATCATGAGAAAATACATTATCCCGAACATAGCGACCAAGAGAATGACCATTGGCCATATACCGGCATCTTCTCCGAACATCTTTCCTCCTTAGGTTTTCTGGGTGTTATTTATTATATTATTTTACCCTGTAATGACCAGGGGCTGGTTTTTTCTATCCGTATGTTAACCAACTGGCTCCGGTAATCTTTATCGCCGCTGAAGAATACCAGTTTATCACTTCGGGTGCGTCCTTGCCACTTTCCTTTGTGCCGACCCTCCACCAGAACCTCGGCTGTCTGGCCGAGCAGGCGGGCGTTAAGCTCGGTGGCGATGGCGGTCTGCAGCTGTTCAATCTCTTTTAACCGCTCCTTTTTTTCCTCCGGGGTCATGTTGTCAGCTAGGTCTCTGGCGGCAATAGTCCCGGTTCTCGGCGAATAGGCGGCTACGTGGACGGTATCAAACCTCAGCTCGGTTAGCATGTCCACCGTGTGCCGGAACTGCGGGCGGGTTTCTGACGGGAAGCCGACGATTATATCAGTGCTCAGGGCGACGCCGGGGATATTATCCCGTATATGGGTAATAAGCTGGCGGTATTGGGCGGCGGTGTAACCGCGCCTCATTGCCTTGAGTATATCATCATCGCCTGACTGGGCGGGAACGTTTATCTGCTCGCAGACCTTGTCCAGGCGGGCTACGGCCTCGATAAGTCTGTGGCTCATATCTTTCGGGTGGTTGGTCAGAAAACGGATACGGGCCAAATTGTCTATATTATTGAGTTCGGTTAGTAAATCAGCCAGGTCCGGCTTATCGGGCAGGTCGTGACCGTAAGAGTCTACATTCTGCCCCAGCAGGGTAACCTCCTTGACCCCGCGCCGTACCAGCTCGGTTACCTCGCCGGTTATCTCCGTTACCGGGCGGCTTACTTCCCCGCCGCGTCGGGAGGGCACGATGCAATACGAGCAGGTATTATTACACCCCTGAATAATGGGCACATAGGTGCTGGGCGACGGTTGCTGTGGCAGGGTTATCCCTGGTTTGTCCTGATTGGCCGCCCATGGGGGTGGGGCTCCGGGCTGGAAGAAATGGTCTACGTGGGGGAAACGCTTTTTAAGCTGGTCCAAGGCGGGGCTTACCAGGCAGCCCGTGAGCGCTATGGTTTTATCCGGATGGTTGCTTTTGAGGGCTTTAAGGGCTGCCAGCTTGTTAACAACCTTGTTTTCGGCGCTCTGGCGTACCACGCAGCTGTTTATAATGATGATGTCGGCTTGCTCGGCGTTACCGGTTAACTGGTAGCCCGTTTGCTCCAGATAACTGCCGAGCCGTTCCGACTCTGCCTTGTTCATTTGGCAACCTATGGTCCAGATGTAGTAAAAGGGCATGATAAAAAACCGCCGGAGATACCGAAAAATATACCCCTTTTTTCAGGGGTATGCTGCTTTATGGTGATTATACTGTCCAATAATAAATTTGCCTGGCGGAGGGAATGGGATTCGAACCCATGACCCCGCTCACACGGGGTAAGCGCTTAGCAGGCGCCCGCACTAGACCACTATGCGATCCCTCCACGGGGTTGTGGAGGCAGTTAACCTTCGGGGTTTACTATATCATAACCACGTATTTTGCTCAAGCTCTGAATTGGTTTGAGGCTATTTCTGGCCTGTGTTATGATGGGTTTGGGAGTGGCTATGGAAGTTAACGTGCTAATTGAAGAAGGCTTTGAAAAATATCTTGAGGCTGGCTGGCTGCAAAAGGTGGCTGAGCAGACTCTTATTGCCGAGCGGGCGGGCGCTGAGGTGGAGCTGGGTATAGTTGTCACCGGGCAGGAGCAGCTACACGCACTTAACCGTGATTATCTGGGCGAGAATAGGCCTACGGATGTACTGTCTTTTTCGGCCAGGGAAGGCGAGGAACCTTTTGTCATGCCGCCGGATGGGGTTACCCACCTGGGCGAGGTGATCATATCTTACCCCCAGGCGGTAATACAGGCTGGCGAGCATCAGTATCCGGTAAGCCGGGAGATAACCACCTTGCTGGTTCATGGCCTGCTTCACCTGCTGGGTTATGACCATGATACGCCGGAATTGGAACAAAAGATGTTTTCCAGAGCGGCGGATATATTGAGTGAGATTGAGGGGG
>Ga0068714_10006113_pt1 | contig 12407 bp, 13 predicted proteins | sample MTBNYHSulfiMetaG_FD_62988 | JGI IMG/M metagenome (GOLD analysis project Ga0068714, IMG submission 62988) | Enrichment culture microbial communities from rom New York Harbor, USA that are MTBE-degrading - MTBE-NYH (New York Harbor Sulfidogenic)... | ecosystem: Environmental > Aquatic > Marine >... | reverse complement strand
CGACCTCAAGGGACGCGAGGAGATCCTGAAGGTCCACCTGCGGAACAAGAAGGTGGCCGAGGACGTGGACCCCGCAGTGCTCGCCCGCCGCACGCCAGGGTTCGTCGGCGCGGATCTTCGGAACCTGACGAACGAGGCCGCACTGCTCGCCGCGCGTGAGAGCAAGCCGCTCGTCGAGATGGTCGACTTCGAAGAAGCGACCGACCGAGTCATCGCCGGGGTCCGACGCAAGGGGATCATCCTTTCGGACGAGGTCCGCGAGCGGATCGCCTACCACGAATCCGGACACGCCCTGCTCGGCCGGCTGTTGCCGAAGGCCGATCCGGTCCACAAGATCTCGATCATCCCCCGCGGCGACGGGTCGCTCGGCTTCACGCTCCAGCTCCCGCTCTCCGAGAAGTACATCGTCTCTGAGGATGAACTGAAGGACAACCTGATCACCTTGTTCGGGGGACGGGCAGCGGAGGAGCTGGTCTTCCACGACCTGACCACGGGCGCCTACGACGACCTCAAGCAAGCGACCAAGCTCGCCAAGCGGATGATCGTCGAGTACGGGATGAGCGAGAAGCTCGGCCCGATCAGCCTGGCGCGGGACCATGTGGACGTCTTCCTCGGTGAGGAGATCGTCAAGAGCGACGAGCACTCCGAGGAGCTCTCGTCCCTGGTGGACAACGAGATCCGCTCGCTGATCTCCCGATCCTACGCCAAGGCCAAGCGGCTCCTGCAGGAGAACCGCTCGGCGCTCGACCGACTGGCGAGCGCGGTACTCGAACGCGAGATCATCGCCGGCAAGGAGCTCGACGGCCTGTTTGATTCGATGATTCCGGCTCCCGCCGTCTGATGCCCCGCGCGAGCCGCCGCGTGGTCGTGCTCGGGTCGACCGGATCGATCGGCGTTCAGACGCTGGACGTCGTCGAGCGGCTCACCCATGCCGGGCAAGCGTTCACCGTGGTCGGTCTCTCGGCCGGCCGTAACATCGACCGCCTCAGCGATCAGATTGGCCGATTCACACCCCGAGCCGTCTGTGTCGCGGACTCAGCCGATGCAGAGTCGCTCCGCCGACGTTTCCCGGCACTCGATGTCCACTCTGGGAACCAAGGCCTGGAGGCGCTCGCCGAGATGAGCGAGGCCGATCTCGTCGTGAATGCGCTCGTCGGCGCGGTCGGCCTCGCACCGAGCCTCGCCGCGCTTCGGAGCGGCAAGACCCTCGCTCTGGCCAACAAGGAGAGCCTCGTGGTCGGCGGCGACCTGGTGACGGATTCCCTGAAACGGGGCAACGGCGCGCTGGTACCGATCGACAGCGAACACAGCGCCCTGTTTCAATGCCTGCGCGCGGGGAAGGTCTCGGAAGTGAGGCGGCTCGTGATCACGGCCTCGGGGGGTCCGTTCCTGCACCGACCGCTCGACCGCCTGGCGGCGGTCCGTCCGGAGGAGGCGCTCGACCATCCCAACTGGACCATGGGCCGCCGGATCACCATCGATTCGGCGACGATGGTCAACAAGGCGTTCGAGGTGATCGAGGCGCACTTCCTTTTTGGTGTGCCCTACGCGCGCATCGAGCCGGTCATCCACCCCGAGTCGGTGATCCACTCCCTCGTCGAGTACCACGACGGCTCGGTCCTTGCGCAGCTCGCCGCGCCCGACATGCGCCTGGCGATCCAGTACGCACTGACCCATCCCGACCGGACCGATACCGCCCTGCCGCGACTGGACCTCGCTGCACAGGACACCCTGCGATTCGAACTCCTCGATCCGTCACGATTTCCGGCGTTCGGCACGGTGCTTGCCGCCGCGCGTGCCGGCGGCAGCGCGCCGGCCGCGGTCAACGCCGCCGACGAGGTGCTCGTGACGAGATTCCTCGAGGGAGGACTTCCGTTCACGGGGATCGCCGCCGGCCTGCGGACGGTCCTTGAACGCTGGCGTCGGACCCAAGGGGCCGAAGCGAGCGCGATCACACTCGAGAAGCTGCTCGCCGTCGACCGGTGGGCGCGCGAACAGGCCGCGACCCTCTCGTTCTAGACCGCGACCCCGTATAATCTGGCGAACCTGTAAGGAGGAATTGATGACCATCACTGAAGCGGCCGTCCGTTCGAGCCTGGAGAACGTCATCGACCCCGAGCTGGGGATCAATGTCGTTGATCTCGGGCTGATCTACAACGTCAAGATCGACAAGGGCAAGATCAGCGTCGACATGACCCTGACCGCGCCCGGCTGCCCGCTCGCCGGCATGCTCGCGGGAAACGTCGAGCAGGAGCTGCGTGACAAGTTCGAGGGCGTCGACGTCGAAGTCAGCCTGGTCTGGGACCCGCCGTGGACGCCGGACCTCCTGTCCGCCGAGGCGAAGAAGCAGCTCGGCTACCCGGGCTAGATCCGATGTGAAGCCCCTCTGCGCCCGTTGCGGAAAGCGCCGCGCCGGACGGCACTGTCCAGCGCTCGACGGGGCGATCTGCAGCCGCTGCTGCGGGGAGGATCGCCTCGTTCGGATCGACTGCTCACCATCCTGTCCCCACCTCGAGCACAACGAGAACTTCCAGAAGGGCAAGCGGCGACTGCGCTACCGCGACGCCTGGGCGCAGGTGAACGCCGACCTTCGTGAGCGAGAGGCGGATCTCCGCGCCTTGCTCATCCTAGAGGGGATCGTGTTCGAGGTTACAAGCCGCTTCAAGGGGACGACGGACGCACAGCTCTCGACCGCGCTTGACGATCTCCACACCGCCCTCTCCCCGATCGAGCTGATCAAGGGTCCGCCGGGGCCACTGGCGCGGCAGCTCGTCGAGGAAGTAGAGGCATTCGTCGAGGAGACCAGCACCCAGGGTGTTCGAGATCTCGTTGCCCGGATCCGCCGCGTCCTCGAGCTGGTGAGCGACCCGGCCGCCCCGCGCGCGTACCTGCAGGGACTCGCCACCTACACGGAAACGGCCGTCCCGCGGACGGTCCGGCCGCAGCCCTCCTCTGGGCTGATCGTTACTCCCGACGATCTGCGCCGCGGATGAGTCCCCACAGGCCGCACGTCCGCGCAAAGACGGCGTAGGCGCCGATCCCCGCAACGAGCGGTAGGCCTACCGGAAGCCACAACCCATCGCCGGACAGGCGGCGCGTCCCCCACGCGACGAGAAACACCAATCCCGTACCGATCGAGATCTTCGCCCACTGTCCGAGGACCCGCCGGTCGAGCGCGAGGTCGCGCCGCAGGAAGAACGCGAGGACGATCGCATCGACCGCCCCGGAGATCGACGTCGCGAGCGCCAGGCCACCGACCTTCATCGGGCCAACGAGCACGAGGTCGAAGGCCACGTTCGCCACCATGGCGGCCGCCGAGGCAAGGAGCGGCACGCGGGTCCTACCGAGTGCGTAGAACGCCCGCGTGAAAAGGAAAACCAGTCCGTAGGGGAAGATCCCCGCGAGGTAGTAGAAGAGGGCGGTTCCCGTGCGAGCGGCGTCGGCAGCCGAGAAGCTGCCGTGCTCGAACAGAAGCCGGATGAGATCGGGTCCGATCGCGTAGAGTCCCACCATTGCCGGTAGCAGGATGAACGCGCTCAAGCTGATCCCATCGGTCAACCGCTTCGAGAACCGCGCCGCGTCTCCTCGGACGAGATCCGCGGAGAAGCGCGGTAGTAGCGCAGTGGCGATGCTCACGGCGAACACCCCCAGTGGAAGCTGGAAGAGACGCATCGCGTACTGCAAGGCGGAGATCCCTCCGCCTTGGAGGTACGAGGCGACCTTGTTGTCCACGAGCAGGTTGACCTGTGTGACGGCCAGGCCGAGCACCGCGGGCAGCATCAACCGGGCCATCGCTCGAATCCCCGGATGGAGCGGCCACAGGGTGAACCGGAACGTAAACCCCGTACGAACGAGCGCCGGCACCTGGTAGAGAAGCTGTCCGGCCCCCCCGAGCAGCGCGCCCAAGGCGAGCCCGTTGATCGGCTGGCGTGGAAAGCGCGGCGCCAGGAGCGTGGCGCCAGCAATCATGCCAAGGTTGAAAAGGACCGGAGCGAACGCCGCCGGGAAGAAGCGGTGATGCGCGTTCAGAATCCCCATGAAGACGGCGGCGAACCCGACCAGGGCGATGAACGGAAAGAGGACGCGTGCCAGGTGGATCGCCAAGGCGAGCCGCTCCGGCGGAAATCCGCTCGCGAGAAACGGCAGGTAAGTCGGCGCGAGGAACACCCCCGCGACGACCACGACCGGAAACAGGACGAGCAGCAATGAGAGGAGATTGCTCGCGAACCGGTCGGCATCTCCACCCGCGATGCGAGACTGTGTGTAGACCGGGATGAACGCTGTGGACAGGGCCCCTTCGGCGAGGAGTTGACGCAGGAAGACCGGGATGAAGAACGCGACCAGGAAGGCGTCGTAGACCCCGCTGGCTCCGAACCGGTCGGCAATCGCCGCATCGCGGAGCAATCCGAAGACCCGCGAGATCCCGGTCGCAAAGGCCATGACCAGGACGTCGCGCGCCAGACGCCTCATGGACCAGCGGGAACCAGGAGCAGGCCCACCGCGATCCTCCCGCCGCTTCCGATCTCGCGGTAGGACGTCCCGTCCTTGAAGACGAGCGAGCTGGAGTGCCCGCCGTCAAAGGCGATGGCGTTCTTCACCCGCACGGGTAGCCGGTCAAGCAGCCTCAACAGGTCGGCGAAGTCCGCGCCGGCGCTGTCGGCGCTCTTCACAACCGTCAGGAGGATCAGCCCACCGTAGTAGTCCGTGGCCAGAACGCTGCGCGCCGCTAGTCCGCTCACAAGGTACGAGTCGGCCTTGAAGCTCTCCGATTCCGGATCGAGCGCGGGGTTGCCGTCTGCGACAAGAAGCGGTCCCGCACTCACCGCGTCCGTGATCAGGAGGTTCCCCTCGTCGAGGCGATACCCGACGCTCACCTGTTCACCGACTTCCAGGCCGGAGAGCCGCGACACGCCGGAGCCGCAGGCGACGAGAAGATCCGTCGACCGGTCGTCGATCACGAACGGACCGTCCTGGATTGCGGTGACGCAGCCGTCCCGAAGCTTCACCACGCGGAACGCCTGCGAGGCGCCGGGGGTGATCGTACCGCTGTAGCCCGCCGTGTAGGCGATCACCTCGTTCGATCCGATCGGACGATTCACGTCGTCGATCGGGATACGGTCGGAGCCCACACGCAGGTAGACAGAGGCGTTCGGCTTGAAGAACTCGAGCCGTCCGAACAAGTCGATCCCCAACGCGGCGCGGCGCGCGTAGTTGGTGCTCAGAATCCGCCCGTCGACGATAAGCAGGCCGATCGGCAAGCCGGTCGAGGGGTCGAAGAAGTTCGCATTGATCCCAGCAATCGCCGCACGTGACCGGGTCATCGAGTAGAGCGTGGCCAGCGTTCCCAGTCCGGCGTCCGGCAGGACGGGACACAGGCGATATCCGCTGCGCCAGTTGTCGATGTACAGGTAGTGGACGCGGACCGGACCGTGACCCAGGTCCGTCTCCAGGTCGTGCTCGGTCACGTGCGGCGACAGTTCTTCCTGAATCTCGAGGGCCGCCGGCTCGTCGAACGAGAAGGAGACCGAATAGAAGCCGGGCTCCTCGATCCGCTTGATCCGCGGCGGGGCGGCCTCGGAACGATCGATCACGAGATCGACACACCCGTTGTCCGACGCCTCAAGGCGTACCCCCGTGACCGGTCCGCCGGTCGTCGTCACCCGGCGGGGCGCGGTCCCGAGCACACAGTCGTAGAACCTCAGGACGAGCGTCCCGTCGCCCGAGGAGATCTCTTTGTAAGGGACGAACGCGTCGAACCTAACGACCACGTGGGTCCCCGCGGCGTCCATCCCCGAGAGCGTATGCGGCGCACACTCCACGTAGATCTCGTCGCCGATCGTGTGCCGTTGCGCCCCAACCAACGAGACGAGCTCGTCGAGCGACGCGTAGCGCAGCCCGTTCTCCAGGGAGAAATGGTCGCTTGAGAAGGAGCGCTTCTGACCGTCCCACCGCAACACGAAGCCGCCCTGCTCCTCGACGGTCGTGGTTTCGATCCCGAGATAGAGGCCGAACGCCTCGAGCGGCACGAGCACCCCTCCGCTCCCGACGATCGGACCGGGGGACAGCGGCACGGGCGCATCGTTGACGAAGATCCGGGGAGCGCCCCACGCCGCAAGCGAAACGGACAGAAGCAGGATCCCGGCGACGCTAGCGACGGACCCGCGCCTCATGCGGGCTACGCCTCCTCGGAGGGCTCCTCCTTGTCCTGGCCTTCCGCGTCGACGCGGATCCGGAGTTCGACGGAGATGTCCCTGTACAGGTTGACCGTCACGGCGTGCGCGCCGATCGTCTCGATCGGACGCTCCATCTGGAGCCGTGAGGCTTCGATCTCTTCGCCGGTCTCTTCCCGAATCGCGGCAACGATGTCTTCGGATCGCACCGATCCGTAGAGGCGATCGTCGTCATGCGCCTTGCGCGCAAAGACGAGCGTGCGGTCGGCCAAGACGTCGCGCAACCGCCGGGCCTTCTCCTCCCGCGCCTCGAGTTCTGCCTCGTGCGCGGCCTTGGCCTTGGCGTAACGAGCGACGTTGTGAGGGGTCGGCTCGGTGGCGTACCCCTTGGGGAGCAAGTAGTTCCGCGCGTAGCCATCCGCTACGTCAACCACCTCTCCCACGTACCCCAAGGACTCGATTGTCGTTGTCAGCAATACCTTAGCGATGGTCATCACCCCTCTGTGGCGAACCGCCTACCCACGGATTGTAGTGCCCTTGGCGGGTGGGGTCAAACCGCGTTGTGCACAGAGCCGCAGTGGTATACTCTCCGGGTGAGATGGCGCGGTTGACCGAGTGGATGGTAAAGCGGGATCGGGTATTGGTGATGGGGGTCCTGAATGTGACACCGGACTCCTTCTATCCCGCCAGTCGGCACGCGACGCCGCGAGTCGCCGTGGAACACGGGCTGCGGATGGTCGAGGAGGGAGCCGATCTCCTGGACGTCGGGGGAGAATCGAGTCGCCCCGGGGCGGAGCCGATCGGCGCGCAGGAGGAGATCGACCGGGTCGTGCCGGTCATCGAAGCGATCCGAAAACGGTGTGACGCGATCCTGTCGGTGGACACCACGAAGGCCGCGGTGGCCTCCGAGGCGCTGTCCGCTGGCGCAGCAATCGTCAACGACATCAGCGCCCTGCGGTTCGACGCCGGCATGGCCCGCCTGGTTGCGCGGGAGGAGGCATTCGTCGTCCTCATGCACATGCAGGGCACGCCCGAGACGATGCAGGAGGCCCCGACCTACGAGGACGTCGTCCCAGAAGTCAAGGCCTTCCTGGCGAACCGGATCGCGGCCGCCCGAGCGGCGGGGATTCCGGAGGACCGGATCCTCATCGATCCGGGGATCGGGTTCGGCAAGCGCCTCGAGGACAACCTGGCGCTGCTTGCGCGCCTGGGGGCGTTGCGCGATCTGCGGGCGCCGATCCTGGTCGGCGTGTCGCGCAAGTCGTTCCTCGGCGCACTGCTCGACCTGCCGGCCTCGGAGCGCCTCGAAGGAACGATCGCGGCAGGCGCCGTGGCGGTTGCGAACGGCGCGGATGTCCTCCGCGTCCACGACGTGAAAGAGGGGGTGAGAACGGCCTGCGTCGCGCGGGCCCTGCGATGAGATGAGATTCAAGATCAATGAGTTCCTGCGCCAACCGGGCGTGCGGATCCCGATCGACCTGCGTCTGGACGCCATCGACTGGCCGTCCGGCGAGGAGGAGGGAGCCTTCTGCGAGCCGATCACGATCACTGGAGAGGGGTTCTTCCAGATGGGAACACTGTACCTCGACCTGGAGATTCGTACGGTGGTCGAGAGGCCGTGCGGCCGCTGTCTGGCCCCGGTGATCACCCATGTGGTGCAGCGCGAGGTGCTTCCTTTCGACCTGCCGCCGGGCTGCGACACCATCGACCTCGAGGAGCCAATCGTTGGGGCGATCCTGGCGTCGCTCGATCCGCGCCCCCTGTGCCGCCAACACTGCCGAGGCCTGTGCCCGCACTGCGGCATCAACCTGAACGAACACCCGGACCATGTCTGCGCCCAGCCCCGTGAGCAGCGTCGGCGATTGGGGGATTTCCTGCAATGGAAAACGGACTGATCGCCCTGGGATTCGACCCGGGGCTCGCGACGACCGGGTACGGCGTGATCCGTGCCCGTCCGGGCGGCTGGGAGCTCGTCGAGGGCGGCGTGATCCGCACGGCGCATGGGCTCGCGCGAGCCGATCGGCTCCGGGAAATCTACGAAGGCGCTCGGCAGCTGATCGAGACCCACTGCCCCGCAGCCATCGCCATCGAGGAGGTCTACTTCGCGACCAACGCCAGGACCGCGATGCTCACCGCGGAGACCCGCGGCGTCCTCCTGCTTGCCGCGGGCGACCTGCCAGTGCACGGCTACACGCCACTCCAGGTCAAGAAGCGGATCACCGGCTACGGGAAGGCCAACAAGGCACAGGTCCAAGAGATGGTGAAGCGTCTCCTGTCCCTGTCGGAGATCCCCAAACCGGACGACGCCGCCGACGGACTCGCCCTGGCGCTGTGCTACCTGTTCGAGCAACGGGGCCTCCCAAGGGAGCAACATGCCTACCAGTAGGCCGTCGCTCCCGGAGCTCCTGGGCGCAGACGCGAACGACGTGCAGAGAAGACTCCTCCTGTTCGACGGGCACTCGATCGCCTACCGCTCCTACTACGCGATCCGCGACCTGACGACGCGCGATGGCCGCCCGGTGAACGCGGTCTACGGGTTCTGGCGGATCTTCTCGAGGATCCTGCGCGATTACCCCTCGGCCTACGTGGCGGTCGCCTTCGACGGCGGGGGGGTGACCTTCCGTCACGAACTCTTCGAAGCCTACAAGGCCACCCGCAAGGAGATGCCCGCCGACCTGGCGTCCCAGCTGCCGCTCATCCAGCGGTTGCTCCACTGCTTGGGGGTGCGGGTTTTCTCTACGGAAGGCGTCGAGGCGGACGACATCTTGGCGAGCCTCGCCAGGGCCGCCGAGAGGCAGGGTGTTCCGGTCCTCATCACGACGTCGGACAAGGACCTCGCCCAACTCGTCGGCGATCGGATCCGTCTGTTGCGACCCAGCCGACGGGCCAGAGAGGCCGTCGAGGTCCTCGATGCGCAGGGGGTGGTGGACGCCTTCGGCGTCCCCGCGGAGCGGATGGTCGACTACCTGTCGCTGGTCGGCGACAGCTCCGACAACGTGCCCGGCGTACCATCCGTCGGTCCGAAGACCGCCGCGCGACTGCTCGAGCAGTTCGGCTCGCTGGACGCTCTGCTCGCACACACCGACGAGATCAGGAACCCTCGCCTGCAGACGGCCCTCGCCGAGCACGCGGAGGACGCGCGTCTCGCCAGGCGGCTCGTGACCCTCGACGAGACGGTGACTGCGGGGACGGGCGTCGCCGACTGCGCAGCCGCTGAAACCGACCGAGATGGCCTGCGGGCCCTGCTCTGCGAACTCGAGTTCCGTTCGGTCCTCGACGAGCTCGGCCTCGCGGAGCCCGCTTCGGCCTCGCCTTCTGACCGGTCGGCGCAGTACGAGACCGTCGTCACGGCCGACGCGCTGGCCGCGCTGGTCGAGACGCTCTCGATGGCCGATGAGATCTCGATCGACCTCGAAACGACGAGCCGCGACCCCATGCGGGCGGAGATCGTGGGAATCGCGGTCTCCCACGCGCCCTACGTCGGAGCCTACATTCCGGTCGGACACCGCTACCTCGGCGCCCCGGCCCAGCTGCCGCTCGAGGCGGTGCTCGACGCGCTGCGCGGGCTTCTCGAGCGCCCGTCGCCGCGCCTTATCGGACAGAACCTCAAGTATGACCTCACGATCCTCGAGCGCTGCGGGCTCTCGCCGCGCGGGATCGCCTTCGACGCGATGATCGCATCGCACCTCGCACGGCCGGACGAACGGCACCACAACCTGGAGACGATCGCCCGAACCTACCTCGGCTACGAGATGCTCTCCTACGAGGACCTCGCGGGGAAGAACGGCGAGATGGCCGCCGTGGACGTCGAGCGGGCCGCCTTCTACGCGGCGGAGGACGCGGAGATCGTCTGCCGCGTCAAGCCGGCCCTGGAGGCTGCGCTGGCGGCGGTCGGGGCGACCGAGCTGTTCGAGGAGGTCGAAGTCCCGCTCGTCCCCGTCCTCGCGCGCATGGAACGAAATGGGATCCTCGTCGACCGTGCCGTCCTCGCCGCCCAGGGGGATGAGCTTCGAGAGCGGCTTTCCGTAATCCGCGAGGACCTCTACGAGATCGCCGGCGAGCCGTTCAATCCGGGCTCCCCGAAACAGGTCGCCGAGGTCCTCTTCGACCGCCTGGGCCTGCCGGTAATCGATCGCACCAAGACCGGGCCGTCGACGAGTGCCCGCGTCCTCGCCGAGCTCGCCGCGCGGCACCCGCTTCCCGGCAAGCTGATCGAGTACCGCGAGTTGGAGAAGCTCTTGAACACCTACATCGAACGACTCCCCGAAGCCATCAACCCGCAGACGGGCAGGATCCATACCTCGTTCCACCAGACGGCAACCGCCACGGGGCGCCTCTCCTCTTCCGACCCCAACCTCCAGAACATCCCCACGCGGACGCAGATCGGTGAGCGCATCCGCCGGGCGTTCGTCGCACCGGAGGGGTCGGTCCTCATCGGGGCGGACTACTCACAGATCGAGCTGCGGCTGCTCGCCCACTTCTCCGCCGACGAGGCCCTCCTGTCAACGTTTGCTCACGGCAAGGATCTTCACCTCATGACCGCGAGCCGGGTCTTCGCGCTGCCCGAGGACCGGGTGACCGACCGGCTGCGAAACGCGGCCAAGCGGATCAATTTCGGGATCATCTACGGAATCAGCCCGTACGGGCTCGCGCGCGAACTCGGCATCCCCCGCGAGGAGGCCAAGGCCTACATCGAACGGTTCTTTGCGGCCTATCCGGGGGCCAAGGCGTACATGGACCGGTTGATCGAGGAGGCGCGCCAGCGGGGCTACGCGCAGACGATCCTCGGCCGGCGTCGTCCGTTGCCCGACCTGGCGTCCAAACGCCCGCAGAACCGCAGCTTCGCCGAGCGCAACGCGATCAACACGCCGATCCAGGGGAGCGCGGCCGACCTGATCAAGCTAGCGATGCTGCGGATCGATGCACAGATCGCGGCCGGGGCGCTGCCGGCTGCGATCCTGCTGCAGATCCACGACGAACTGATCTTCGAAGCGCGGGCCGACGCTGCGGAGGCGGCGGCCGATCGGATCCGAGACGTCATGGAGAACGTGATGACCCTCAACGTGCCCATGGAGGTCACCGTGAAGCTCGGCAAGAACTGGAGCGAGATCTAGGAGGCGAAGCGATGCTCAGAGTCGGCTACGGCTTGATGATGACGGCGGGGCTCCTGCTGTGCGGCTACGTCGCGTTTCTCCTCATCCGCCTCGTCATCGAAGCGCCGGGGCTGGGGATCTTCTTCAAGGTCGTGATCCTCGTCGGGGTGGCCGGCTTCCTGACGACCCTCGCCGGCCTGGTCGTAGAACGAAGAAAGGAGCGTGGCAATGATCCTGGTGACGACTGACGCCGTGGAGGGAGAGAAGATCGAAGCGGTCTTCGGCCTGGTGCGCGGAAACACGATCCGCGCCCGCCATCTCGGACGCGATATCATGGCCGGCCTGCGCAACATCGTCGGCGGGGAGATCAAGGAATACACGCTGATGCTCTCCCAAGCGCGGGACGAGGCGGTCGAGCGCATGACCTCCCAGGCCGAGAGCCTCGGCGCAAACGCTGTCGTCGGCGTCCGATTCACGACCGCCGAGACGATGTCCGGCGTCGCGGAGATCCTCGCCTACGGCACCGCAGTCCGCCTGAAGGGGTAGACCGGCTTCGCGGCTGCGCCAACTTAGCGTCGATCGCCTCCGTGGGTAGAGTATCGCCTTCGATATATCGGAGGCGATACCCATGGCGGCGAGACAACCGATGCGGCGTGGCTTCCTGCGTTTCTATCTCCTCAAGCTGATCTCGCAGTCCGAGCACGGACTCTCGGGCTACGAGTTGATGAAGCGAATCGAGGAAGAAACCCGATTCCGGCGACCGTCGCCGGGATCGATCTACCCGCTACTCGCCTCGCTCGAGGCGGCCGGGCGGCTCGTGAAGAGGCGGTCGGCGGCATTCGCCGATCCATGCAGGTGTTTTCCCAACTCTTTGGCACGTCCGTCGAACCGGCGGGCCCGCTTTCCGAGCCCACGCCCGACGCCCTGCCCGAGTCGCTGAAGAAACCGGTTCACGCACTGCATCACGTGCTCGCGGCCATCCTGTCACAGCCGCTGTCCGCCGCGCAGGCCGATACGATCGCGGGGATCCTCAAGCACACGATCCAGGAGTTGAGCAGCCATGTCCAAAGCGATTGAGGCAAAGGATCTCACGAAGGTGCACCGCGGCGGGATCCGCGCCGTGGACGGGGTGTCGTTCGATGTC